>Ga0075999_160_pt1 | contig 11615 bp, 5 predicted proteins | sample RifGroA2_FD_68045 | JGI IMG/M metagenome (GOLD analysis project Ga0075999, IMG submission 68045) | Parcubacteria (Uhrbacteria) bacterium GW2011_GWA2_52_8d | reverse complement strand
CCACATCTGAATATTCGTACTCATCCACCTCATTGATGTCTTCATAGGAAGATCCCAACGCATACGTCTCTCCGCCGTAGAGCAAGATGGACTCATCCTTATCGCTGGAAGACATGAACTGCGCGTCATACGGATAGCTCAGCTGACCGTTATCGCAACTTGATTCTTCCCCGTACGGTTTTGTGGCGATACCGCTCTCACCTCCGTAATTCGGCGATGAATCGCAGGCGGCCAGTGGAAGCGGCCAAGAATCCGTATCTCCCCAATCGTTAATCACCCAATAATCCTCAACATCCTCATCGTAATACTGACCGAACAACACGGCGGCGGCCGGAGTCGGTTCCTGGTCGGCGGTAAACGTGTACCCACTCTCGTAGAGTCCCGTGCGATCTGTTGTACTATAATCGCTAAATAATAACCGGTTCGTCCACGCCTTGTTTCCGACATCCATCTCACTACTGGCGGCCTGAACGACTTCGTAACATCCCAAGTACTCCTGTATGGATCCATCGTTGAGCGGCGTATCGTCGCCAACATCGATGAAATCGCAGGTTCCCGTACTAGAGATGGAAGTCGAAGAGCATGCACCTGAGGCCGTGCAATAGCCATTGATGGAGCCGGCAAGCGAAACTGCTTCATCCCCTGAAAGATCGCAATCCCCATCGCCTAATTGGCACGGATACCCGGAGTTGGAACATCTACCTAATCTCCCGGAGATGGCTCTATGGGTCAGACCAAACGACTCCGTGTAAAAATCACCATCGTACAGCTTGTACCCCCATCCGTCTTCATTGTATCCGTCCACACTGTAGAGCCAATCAAGATCATACGTGTCCTGCTCATTGAGCGGAACCCCGCGCACGACACAGTCAAAAAATTTTCCTTCCACGCTTACCGGATCGCTTTCACCAGAATCATTCCAATCGTCAAAGCCACCGGCCAACACATACTTGGTTCCAAACACGTTATCGTCAGATCTGGGTTCGTCGTCGTCATTATCAACTTCTTTGAGATCTTCGTCGCAGGATGATCCAATGTCCACACCTTGGATGTGATAACTATTTTCCGGCACGCAGTAATACGGACATCCTTGCATAGACCTATCCATGGAAGTGGATCCTAGCGACCAACGATCTTTGTCGGGCGGTGTCGACGTTGACGAGTATGCACAACGCTCATAATCACCGCCACCCGTTGAAGCTCCTATGGTTCCCACAACCGCCACCCATCCGGTTGGACAATAAACCGCCTTGTAGCACTCCTCATAGATTCCCGTATCGCTTCCGTAGTACGGAACTGTGAAACCATCATAAATCGCGCACGCCGGAGCCATATTGGTCACCGTTCCATCGGTATCAAACGTCACCCCCAACGGATACAGATCCGTGTAATACGCCGCCTCCGCGCAGTAGTAAGTATCCTTAAGAGGGAACCCTGCTTCCGTATTTTTGGCGTACAGATCCGTGGCGCCGCTGAGTTGGTCAACCGGGAGCCAGCTCAAACAAGCCTGATCATCGGAATCGGAACTGCCGTTAATCTGAATCGATGAATCATACTCAAGACAGTACCCGTTCCATCCGTACAGTGAATCAACGCGCGTGGACTTCAGACAAGACCCGCCGGACGTCGCACTGGATCCTTCGCAATTCGCATCCGTCGAACACGGCATGTTCTTCCTGTCCCCGCTCCCGCAAATCCCCTCCATGATCGGATCCCCTTGAGCAGACCCAAACGCATAGTATCGATGCTGGGTTCCATCGCCGTATTCGACCTTGTCATAACTGCACAAACACCCATCCGTCACTTCGCCGTCCTCTCCCGGAGCGCACACAATGGCGTCTTGATACCCGGACACAAAATTATACGGAATCGACCAGGGTTGAAGATCCCCACTCTCCGAGGTCAACAACGTCGTGGCCGAGGAAGTATCGTATAATCCATCACCATCGACATCCTCATCTGTTCCCACTTCCAACCATTGCCCTACGACCTTGTAGGGAAATGGAGAATCCAGTTCGGGATATCGGCGACACGATTGTTCGCGCGCTTTGTTTTCATCGATTTGATCCGGCAGACGGTCGCCATCCACATCCACAATGTCCGTCAAACAACGATTGTTGAAACACGCGCCTTGGACGCTTTGAGCCGTGGGGACGCACTCTTGCGGATCGGTACAATCGTCAGAACTCACGCAGACCGTGCGGTCATCGCTTGAGGTGAGAACATCCACGCAGACAAATTGAATCGGATCGCACATCGGCGTGGCGAGCGAACCGTCCGCCGTCGCGCCGGAACAATCGGCGTTGGTTCCGTCGTCCTCATTCTCATCGGGGTTACAGGAGGTATCTCCGACGGCCTGGCAATAGCCGACCACGCAGCCGCCTCGACATCCTCTGAACAATCCAGGTAACAATGACCGCTTTCTTCATGACAGTCGTCTCCATATCCAGAACAATCCAAATCTGTCGTGCAAACTTTAATGAGACTCGTTCCACAGTCAGAAGACTGGTTGCATGACACAGGATACCCGTTGTCATTCAACTCGCTTTCGCCAGTCGCTTTCACACACACCTTTGATGGAGCCAAGTTAAACTGCGTGTAGTATTCCGTCGGCAACTGGTTGGGAATCGACTGACCCGAATATTCATATCCCGTCCAGGTGACATCGCGCGCGGAATATTGATACGATGAAAGAATTGTCGAATCACTCTGATCCCATTGTGAACAGACGGCTCGATCCCCTTGTTGAGACCCTTCCACGCACAAATTGATTGAATCGCAGATGGTGTCGTACTTGTTTGTGCTGGTGTTCCAGCTTGTCCGTGAGCTCTCGCACGCCAGCCACGCCCCGCAGGAACGGTCGCGATTCACTTTGAGAACTTCGTTGCTGTCGTCTCCCAACACATAGTCAGAGGCGGATCCGTAGCCTGAAACATACAGGAAACCATCAACATCTTTACACGTTCCTGTTACGTCCTCCCCTTCATAGGTGGTCAACACGGGACAATCCGAATCCACAAAACAGGCGCGCTCGAACCAACGCTCGACCCCTGATTGTTGTGCATCGGTTGTCGTCAATGAATCATCGCTCTCCACGGTGTACGAACAGCGTCTCGCGCACAGATCCACTTGCGTATCGGAACCTGCGGCGGTGGCGGCGGCGGATGAAATCGTAAACACTCCGCCTTCTTCTAACGTACAGCTGATCGGATCCACCAGCGCATTTTGTTCTTCCCCGTAGAACACATCCGCATGCATGGAAAGCGCGTAGCTTGCACTCGCATTGTAGCTTAACTCCGAAACGGTCGTGTTGTTGAAAAGCGCGCACCCGAACTTCTGGCTCACCTGTCCATTGCAACGCTGGGCATCCGTAAGCGCGTCTTCGCTTAATAGATCATCGTTGGTGAAATAATAGGACTGGCCATTTTCGTTCAACCCTCCGCCCGTATCCACCACATCGATAAATTCCGTACACAAATCGTATTCACTCCCGCACGATGCCACCCATCCATCGTAGTAATCCCAATAATCCGTGTCCGTGTCATCCTCGTCTCCATTATTCCACACGCCAAATTCTTCACCGGCAATCAGATACTCTCCATCTTCATCACGATCATAGACTCCGTCTCCATCCTTATCCTCCCAATAGCACGGCTGTGTCGTTCCACTGCGAAACCATCCAAAATAGGCACGATTGTCAATCGTCACGCTCGTCTTGTACTCGCATTCTTTATCAAGCGGATCTTTAAAGTAGAAATCTCCATCTTGGGTTGACTCCCACTCCTCGCAGAACAACGCTTCGTGGTCACACAAGAGGGTATCGTAATCAGCAGGAAGATTGATGTAATAGACGGACTCGAAACTCTCAACCTCGCTTTGATCTTGGACATACGTGGGGTCACCAAGCTCTTGGCAACCCATCGCGCTTGAGGAACACGCATAGGCATCCTCGGCGACGATATACACTGGGATATCGCCCAAAACAACGACCGTCTCAGGTCCATACACAATGGCATAGTACTCCGATGATACGGACTCCCAGGGGAGATTGGAGGGGAATGTTTGCTGTGCATCAAACGTACAGAAACCGCGTCCGGCGGAAATCGTACAATAGTCAACGCCATCAACTTCACAGGCGGTGTTTGTGGTAACCACGTCTCCATCGGCAAAATCTGTATCGTCGGAATAAACGCAACGGGCATTATAGACCTGCGTGTACGGGGATTCGGAATTTGCGCTCTGATAAAATCCCTCGCAACCCACGACCTCTTCCGAACACAGATCCGAAAATTGGTACAAATCTACGTCACTCCCATTGTGGTCGGTATACGCCTCACACCCCAAGTAATACTGATCCGAGTCAACACCCTCAGAAGTTTGATCGCACGTGGAAGGCACAACCCAGGAGTCCTTGATAATCGTAATGTTTTCCTCGACCTGTTTAAGGGTGATGTTATCAAGATAGAACTCCATTCCCGCATCCGTCGCAAATCGAATCACGGCATTCTCATCAAAGTCTTCATATGCGGAGGTATCTATAGGTCCAAAACTGTAGAGGGCCCATGATCCATCCAAGGCAACTGGCACACTGCTCGTCGCATCCGGATCGACAAAGTCATGCGTATCGCCCGTGCCCCCCTCTTCTTCGAACGTGACATACAAATCCCCATTTCCTTTTGCCCAGAAGTCCAGGACGAACGTCTTTCCAGCCACAAGAACGTCCGTAAGCGCTCCACAGCTTTCTTCTCCATCCAAAACGGAACAGTCTTCATCGTCTGAACCGTCTCCGTCGATATCATCGGTAACGTCACATCCGCCGTCCCCAACGGTTCCGCCATTTCCTGTACAAGTCGTTGACGTTCCCGCCTCATCTCCGGCTTCATCGTAAGTTTCCGTTGTTGCGGTTGAATCAAGATAGATTTGCGTCGTTTCGATTCCTGCCATTCCACCGGAAGGGGCGAGGACATACAAGGAATGGCCTTCGGTCGCGACGGATTCATTGCTAATCGAAATTGTGTCAGGATAATATGAGAGGTCTGCCATGACAAAATCTTCGTACGTTCCGCTCTCGAAGGTCTCGTTGAGAACCGTCGTTGCATTGCGACCCGTGCCTCCTGTGTATTCACGACAACCGTTTTGCTCGGCCAGACACTGTGTGCTCTCTTCCGGCAGGACGTAATAGCGACAGAATCCCTGGTCTGTCCACCATCCACCGGAAGCTCCACAATCACTCTCGTTGCTTTCGTCTTTTCGATAAGCGAAACATTCATCGGAAATAGAAATGGTGTCCGAGTACTGACGGTAGTGGATATTTCCTTCCGTATCGAAAAACTCACGGCAGTCGGGATTTTCAAAAATATCGTCATGCTCGTCGCAGTCCGCATTGTCCCAAACATCGGCTTTCATGAGTGCCAGCGTATCGTCACACTCCACCTCGTTCTCCGATGCCATGGTGATGTGTGTACACGGTGCCAGACCTGGCTTTGTTTCAGCAAAATACGGACTACTGGTAAAGCTGTTCAAGCTACCACTGTAATTACTTTCAAGCAGTGTCCATGTCTGAAGCTGATACCCCTGGTTATCCGATCCTTCCCAGGTGAAGTACGTCTCCGGCGTCTTAGCCGCACTCGTCGAATCCACGATGGCATTGCTCAAACAGAACCGAAGATCTGTATAGTACTCAATTCCCTCTCCACCGGCTGAAACGGTTCCAAGATTTGTATACGAATCACATCCCACGTACTGGGATGAGCACGCGCTTGCGCTGTCGGCAATAAAGTACAGAGGGAATGACTCGCTTTCAAAATCCGTGGCTTCTTGTTTGTATGTCGTATACCCAACACACTCGCTTGGACACTCATCAAGTTCCGAAATAATCGCGGGCACACTCGGATCTCCGTCCTCTGGTGTATAGAGACTGCACCCCACCTCTTGGGCGGAACAGACTTGGGCATAAGAATCGCACTCTTCTGGATCCGTTTCCTCTCCGCTACAACCCAAGTAACTTGGAGCAATTTGATAATACGCCTTGGTTGGGGTATGGCTATACCCTTCAATAAACACATTCGCGTCCTCTCCAAGTTCCAGCTGTACCGCATCGATGTACACGGGATCGGAAGAATAATACCCTGAATTCCCCACACCGACCCGGATTTGAACCGTGCCTTCCGGGGCGGTTACAAGACACTCGAAACGTTCAAAATCGCTTGTGCCAACCTCTTCAATTATTTCATACCAAGTTTCCGCGCTGTTCCATTCACAATCTCCGGAAAAGGAAGTCCCCGCGGCATCAATCGAGATAGGTAAACGCTCCGGCGGAATACAGCAAGGACGTTCCACCGGAGGCATAGACCTGTGTGTCCAAGGTATATTCGCCCTCACCGGAGGCAACCCATCCATCCGGCGTCCCATCCCCGTCTTCATCCTCCTCAAAAGACGGGTTCTGAATCGTGTTGAGATAGAGTGTGTCGTCAAACTCGTACAATTGGGTACAGCCGACATCCTCATCACTACACTCCGTGGCGTCATTGGTGAGATAGAGGCGATCCTCATAGGCATACTGCTCGTACGTATAGTCCTCTTCCGAATCAGATGTATAGGTATAAACCGTGCGTCCGACCGAGTCGGTTGTGTCTGAATAATTCCAATCCGCGTCCCGCTCCTCCAACACGTAGTCATCCCCATCCGCCAGCCATTCATACGAGTCATCGTCCGAATCTTCCGTTCCGGCATCTTCGATATATTTGTTTGTCCGATACCAGCGGCATCCCGCGTTATCAGCGTCGCACACGCTGTAATCAACCGTGCTCACAAGAAAATCCCCATTCTCCCCCGTCTGCGTATTTTGAAATGAAAGGCACGTGGCATACTGCTGTGGGCACTCATCTCCCCGAAATCGCCACACATTTTTCTCTTGCACACAATAGCCGTACCCGCCCTCACAATTTCCATCGTTGTCTTCCCCGATACAACTCGGCGCATCAATGCAGGTGCTATTACGCCCGTTTGAAAGGGACGAAAATCGAATTTCTCCGCTTCCTATGGCTCGACATTGGGTCTGCGGATATTTGAGCACCCAATTTGGGTCGATAAGATGGCACCATGTACTTTCGGAATCCGACGCACCGGATGGTCCGATGGTTCCTTCTTCTGTACAATCGCTAAATCCATTGATAATTTCTTGCAACGTGGCAGGGTTTGACTCGCTATTTCTCTGAGCCGCCAACTCCCAGCCGATCGGAATAACACGCGCATTGCGCAACTTAACAAGATTGCCGTAACAGTAGCCATAGGTATAACAGTACGGATCTTGGTTTGCCGGCTCATTGTCCGGCGGAATGAGCGGCCAGTCGCCGTTGAGCAACCCCTCATCGATGGCCTCTTGCACGGTGAGCGGAATACCCGCGGCTCCACGATTCACCGCTGTCAAGAAATTTACGTCCATGACGCAGTTGTACAGTCCGCGATTGGTTACCCCTTCTGCCGAACAAACAATAAACTCCGAAAGGGCGTTATATTCTGTCGTGACAATCGGATTAGCCGTAATAATGGAGGCAAAACGCTCCTGAGCCGCATCTTTGCCTCCGCTTCCTGATCCTGTCCCGACCGTTTCCAAATCAAATGAGTCTGGAATTTCCGTATCAAACAACCCTGAATAAATCCGGGTGAACAACGTGGAAAGAAGCGTGTTTGTAAATGTTGAGGCAGTGGACACCGCCAACCCTCCCAAAAGATCTGTGTTAGACATGGCCCAACCCAGACTTTCTTTCTTTGTTTGCCCGGGATTAGTAATAACTGCATATTCAAAATTCTCCTGGAGTGTCGCGGCCGGTGTTTTTATATTTCCTGTCACTAAGTCCTTGACGTCCGGAAAACCTTCACTGTCACTTCGCCCCAAAAACTGCAGGAGCTTTTGTTCATGAACCTTCTGATCAATGGCGATATTGATGCGCAACGTAGCCGTGAGCTCGTTACTACCAGGTCTAAGTGTCTCCGCGAATTTGCTTAAAATTGCTTCCTGCCTTGCCTCTGGATCCAGAAACGTCTGATAGATCTTTGCTCCAAACTCTTTCCAATTTTTCCCAACCTCCAAGATATCGCACTTTGGAGCCGTGGGTTGATATTTCTGCTTGATACCAAGAGCAAGCGCAAGATCCAAAAGCCCACCGGGTTGACACAGGTTAAATTCAATACCCAACTTGCTGGACGAAAGCTCCGAGATGCTCCCGACCGCTTCTCCCGCCACCTCAAGCCCCAATTGCTTAAACGCATCTGCCGGTGTCTGATTATAAAATAATGAATCTTCGCCAGGACCGCCCGAAGCGATCGCCACCGCCGCTTCATAGGCAAGCCGGTCAGTAACAAACTGAACCAAATTCATCAGCGCTTGGATCATGGCCAATCGGAATGTTGGTCCTTGGATCTTGTCGCCTATGCTTCTCAACGACTCCATGAGTCCCTTTGGGGGACAAGGCACCGGAACAGGCCCTCCAGTAGTACAGGCTCCGGTCTGTACGGCGGCATCAACTTCCAATTGCGCAAGAGGTGACAAATCAGCAGCAAAAATGCGACCGACAAACAAAAACGTCCCAACACAAACCAAACCCAAAATCGATACAAACCCAACCCCTCTGAGACTGGACCACTTTTTTTCCGGATGTGGCGCCTGGGTCATATCTATTGCTCGGTATTTACAAATTCTTCAAGTGTACCTTCAACCGCCGCCTCATCAAGCACTCCGCTGAAAAACGCTTGCAACATCTCGTCATCAATCTGATCAAGCTCCTCCTTGCTCATCCCGGCCGAAATAAGCGCGGCTCTAATCTGTTCCATGGTTGCCTGCTGGAAAAAGGCGGCTACGTCCTCTTCCGATTCCAGGGAAACGTCCCCAACCCCTAGCAGTGCCTCACCGCCTAACCCTTCAATAAGATCCTCGACAGATTCTGAATCCCCAACCTCTTCCAATGAACCTCTTGTGAACCCGCACACTTTTCCCATAGGACAGTTCGGATTATTCCCGGAAAAAACTTCCTGTTTATCATCAAAGCCATCTGAATCTGAATCGGCAATGTACGGAGATGTTTTGTACACGTAGAGTTCATCGTAATCGACAAGGCCGTCGCTATCTGTATCTTTTGTCCTGGATGCTTCCAATTCGAGATCCGCGCGCTCATCGGAAGTCAGGAGCGCCTCGCCTGCGTAAAACTCCGCAATCTGTGTCTGGATGGGACGCATCATGTTGGCACCAAAGGATTGCGCACCGAATACGACCCCACCAGATCCAAGAAACACCAAAAGAGCAAACGCAACCTTTTGCTCGGCAGTTAAGGCAGAGGGTGGCTTCAGACGGAGCCGTTGTGTCGCCATAATTAATTCTCCCTACAGTATAACAAAACACCTGAGATTAACCCAGGTGTTTTTTTCAATTTTTGTTGAGGATGTGGGTAAGTTTCACCCACTTTTCCACAGTAAGCTCCTGGGCACGAGCTGAAGATGGGAGTCCGAGACTCTCGAGTGCTTGTTTTATCTGTTCTGAATCGTGTGTGAGAGACTTCAGATTCCCATGAAGTTGTTTGCGACGAGAGGCAAATCCACGCTTGGCCATGGCAATCACGTCTTCTGGATTGACCTCATGCAAGGACCGATCGGCCCTTGCATGCGCCACATCGGTTTGGAGGTCAAGCTGGACGACCGCCGAATCCACCTTTGGTATTGGTCGAAACGCTCCGGCCGGAACCTTTGTCACACGGCGACACTGAGCGTAGAGCTGGCACATCACAGACAGGAGACTCATATCAGGTGGGACAGCCACAATACGGTCTGCGACTTCGCGCTGTACCATGAGAATGATGCGGGATGGTTTGGGATCGGTTGTAAGAAATCGGCGTAGCACGTCGGACGTAATGTTGTAGGGAATGTTGGCGACGAGTTTGTAGGGGGTGGGAAGGTGGGAAGGTGGGAAGGTGGCGGAGGTGGAAAAGTCGAATGAAAGAATGTCTGCATGAATAACCTCGACGAACTCGCCAAATGTTTCTCGCAAGGGAGCGATGAGCGATTTGTCCGCTTCCACCGCGATGACGTGCGCCCCCGCGTCGACAAGGGCCTGTGTCAAAACACCTGTTCCAGGACCGATCTCCAAGACCGTCTCCCCCGGAACAATCTCGGCGGCCTCAATAATCTTTGCGACGACCGTCTCGTCCACCAACCAATTCTGCCCAAATGATTTCTTCGCACGAATCATTCAATAATCTTTGCGACGACCGTCTCGTCCACCAACCAATTCTGCCCAAATGATTTCTTCGCACGAATCATAGGTCGATCTCAATTGAACCTTGTCGAATCACCTCCGGATATCCATAGTCGTCCACGCTTACAATCGTCGAGGGAAGAACGGTCGAATCGAGTGGACCGACATCCAAGTAATAATCCGGTTGGAACTCACGACCAGCAAATTGTGCCTGAACATCGTCAATGACATATCCTGTTGGTTGTCCACTTACATTGGCGGACGTCGACACAATCGGAGCGCCAAGACCCGCACTTAGAGCTTGCGCAACTGGATGGGACGAAACACGCACCGCGATCTGATCGTTATTCACAATCCTAGATGCCAGCACACCGCGCGACGCAGGAATGAGAAGTGTTAAAGGCCCAGGCCAATATTGATCCGCAAGCCGACGAAGCACCTGAGGGATATGCCCAACTGATTCGGCCATTTCTCGAGTTGCTGTAATAATCGGCAACGTTTCCAGTACACGACCCTTAATCTTGCCTACACGCTCGACTGCCACTTCGTTGGTCGCATCTGCGGCCAACCCGTACGCGGTCTCCGTTGGAAAAACAACCACGCCACCCTGACGGAGGCACACGACGGCCTTCTGAATCTGACTCTCTAGATGTTCTTGAACCACAGAACGGTTTTCTTGAGGCCCTCATCGAGCGACACGTCTGGTTTCCACCCAAGTTCACGCGCCGCCTTGCGCGCATCCAATGCTGAACGCATGACTTCCCCTTTGCATGCAGGTCCGTGTACTTCCTTTTGCGTGGAACCGGTTAAACGTTTAATTTTCGAGAACAACGAATTGACGGTCGTCTGAATCCCTGTCCCAATGTTAAAAGTTCCTGTCACGGCTTTGTCCATGGCGAGCATATGCGCGCGAACAATATCTCCGACGAATACGTAATCGCGTGTCTGCTTTCCATTTCCGTTGATCACAATCTTATCGCCAGCAAGCATCTGACGAGCAAAGACGGAAATAACTCCGGCATATCCCCCACGTAATGCCTGGCGTGGACCGTACGCATTGGCAAGACGCAACACGACATACTTCATCCCGTGAATGCGATGTTCAAAATCGAGGTACATCTCTGCTGAACGTTTGGCGATCGCATAAGGCGACAATGGTTCTTCCGGTGTCTTCTCCGAGTACGGTGGTCGTACAGTGTCTGGATACATCGCTCCACCGCTGGAGGTAAAAATAAACTTCTTGACGCCAACTTTTGCGCTTGCATGAGCGACATTGAGCGTGCCCATCACATTCACACGCGCATCTGCTGGTGGATCTTCCACACTGCATCGCACATCAATCTGGGCGGCGAGGTGAAACACCACATCT
>Ga0075999_112_pt1 | contig 11627 bp, 15 predicted proteins | sample RifGroA2_FD_68045 | JGI IMG/M metagenome (GOLD analysis project Ga0075999, IMG submission 68045) | Parcubacteria (Uhrbacteria) bacterium GW2011_GWA2_52_8d | reverse complement strand
TTCGATAAGCTTCTTGAGCCCTGCTTCGATTTCATCGGTGATGGCTTTTTCGCTCTTGAGCGTGTTCATCACGTCAACTCCTGACGAGAGCAAGTACTGCTGGAATGCTGATTCCCAATCGACGATTTTCTCAACCGCAATCTCGTCCAGAAGTCCGTTGATCGCCGCAAAAAGAACGGCCACCTGTGCTTCAAATGGGAGTGGGTGGTACTGGGGCTGCTTCAGGAGCTCTGTAAGCCGACGTCCGCGTTCAATCTGAGAGCGTGTGCCGGCATCGAGGTCGGTCGCAAACTGAGCAAAGGCTTCAAGCTCGCGAAACTGCGCAAGTTCAAGGCGCAACTTTCCTGCCACTTTTTTCATGGCCTTGGTCTGCGCGGCGGATCCCACACGCGAAACGGACAGTCCCACGTTGAGCGCGGGACGAATACCGCGGTAGAACAAATCCGTTTCAAGATAGATCTGACCATCGGTAATCGAAATGACGTTGGTTGGAATGTAGGCCGAGACGTCGCCTGCCTGTGTTTCGATAATCGGAAGCGCGGTCAGTGATCCCCCACCGTTCTCCTCGTTCAGACGCGCGGCACGCTCAAGCAAACGTGAGTGCAGGTAGAACACATCTCCTGGATACGCTTCACGTCCTGGAGGTCGGCGCAACAACAGGGAAATTTCTCGATACGCCCACGCCTGCTTTGAGAGGTCGTCGTAAATGACGAGCGCATCTTCGCCCTTGGCCATAAAGTACTCACCAATGGTGCAACCGGTAAATGGGGCAATGTAGGAAAGTGCGGCTGGATCAGAAGCGCCAGCCACGACCACGGTCGTGTACTCCATCGCTCCGGTTTCTTCGAGTCGCGCGACGATCTTTGCAATCTTGGATTCTTTTTGTCCGATCGCCACGTAAATACATTTCACGTCCTGACCTTTCTGGTTGATGATCGTGTCGATGGCGATAGCCGTTTTTCCAGTTTGTCGATCACCAATAATGAGCTCACGCTGTCCTCGACCAATCGGGATCATGGAGTCCACCGCCTTAATACCTGTCTGCAAAGGAACGCCCACGCTCTTGCGTGTCATGACGCCTGGGGCAATCTTCTCGATTGGGTAAAACTTCTTCGCCATGAGTTTGCCTTTGCCGTCGATGGGATTTCCCAGGGGATCGATAACGCGTCCCAGCACCTCATCGGAAATGGGTACGGATAAAATACGTCCCGTCGTCTTCACCGTGTCGCCTTCTTTGATCTTGGAGGCATCACCCAAAATGACCGCCCCCACAACATCCTCTTCAAGGTTCAGCACAACGCCAAACACCCCGCCTGGAAATTCAAGCATCTCGGAGGCTTTGGCTCCTGAGAGTCCGCTCATGCGGGCGGTCCCATCCCCTACCGCCATGACCGTTCCTACTTCTTCCTGTTTGGCTTCTGTATGGAAGTTTTGAAGCGCGCCCTTGAGCGCGTCAATGATATCCGTTTTTGTCGTCATACGATTCATGCGTTTCTAAGTACCTGATTCAGTTGAGCAAGATGTCCTTCAATGGAGCCGTCTATGATCGTCTCATCGATGCGGAGTTTCGCGCCGCCGATGATTTCCGATCGTACGTTTTCTCTGATCTCCGCGCCCGGCGCCAAGGCTTCAAGTTTCTTTCTGCTGCGGCGCCATCGACCTGAGGTCTTGTCGCTCCCTCCAGAGCCTTGACAAAAACCTTTGCAATTTCATTCTCATTCTTTCGCATATACATTCTACAATCTACTTTCTACTATCTACTATCTACCATTTTATCTACAACGGCCTCTGCGAGTTTCGTGGCCTTCTTTTCATCCACACCGTCCGCAAGAATCTTGCGAGCCGCCTCAACCGCAATGGCCGCGATCTCTTCACGAGCATCACGAATCATCTGATCCTTCTGTGCTTCAAGTTGAACCTTGCCTTGTACGACGACCCCCTTCACTTCCTCCTTCGCCTTCGCAAGCAACTCCTTCTTTCGATCCTCGGATGCGGTACGGGCTTCGTCAAGAATCTTTGCTGCCTCAGATTTCGCCTCAGCGATGACTTCTTTTTGTTCAGATTCAAGCTCAAGAACACGTTTCTCTATGTGATCCGCCTGCTTCACGCTGCGTTCGATTTTTTCTTGGCGTTCCTCAAGCAACTTCACGATCGGCTTGTAGGCCCATTTCCAGAGCACAAAGAGCACAACGGCAAAGTTGAGTAGTTGCGCGAGAAAAATCTTGAGGTTAATGCCAAGGGTTCCAAGACCACCTGTGGCCTCTGTTGCTGATGCGACCTCTTGTGCCGCTGACGCAACTTGTTGAATTTCGACAGACATATATTTTCTCAACAAATACCCACAAACATTTCTGGATATTAGTTGAGAAATCTATATGACAGATGAGATGCGCCGCTCTGGAGGTCGGAAAGCCGCCGAAACGTAGGTAATCCTACGATGAGGCGGTTTCCGACCGAAGAGCAAGCAGATCGCTGTCAGATAGATTTCTACAAAGTAAACGACACGACGAGCGAATAGATGGCAATAGCCTCGGCAAACGCCATCCCAAGAAGCATGGGAACAAAGAGCTTTCCCGCTGCCTCTGGATTGCGGCCGATCGCCTCCATCGCTTTGAACCCAATGAGTCCGATACCAATGGCTGGACCAAGTCCGCCGATGGCCATGGTCAAACCCTTGGTGAGTGTGACGATTGATTCTGCGTCCATAGTGAGCAATTAAGTAATTTAGTTACTGAGTCGTTGAGTCGTTGAGTCGTTTAGTCACTCAACCACTCAAAAACTCAAACACTCAACACCTTACGCGTGAGCTGGTTGATGCTCGCCTTCCTCATGCCCGTGTTCCTCCGTTGCCACGGTGAGATAGGCCAAAGTCAACATGGCAAAGACAGTCGCCTGAATAATCCCAACCAACAATTCCAAGAACATGAATGGGATCGGTAAGAAGTAGGCAAGAATTCCAAGCATAACCGTCAGGAGAACCTCGCCCGCAAAAATGTTTCCAAACAAACGCAACGACAGGGAAACAACTTTCGCCATCTCACTCACAATCTCAAGAAGTCCCACAGCAAATTCGATGACTGCGACGAGGATCGCGATTGGCCCCTTTTTCAACGATCGAAAAATTCCACGAATATTCACGAACTTACTCACATGAGAGATAACCCCAACCGTCATCAGGCCAATCACATGGGAGGCGAGAACGGCGAAGACAGCAATCGCCAGTGTGAGATTCAAGTCACTGGCCGCTGGTCGTAGGAGCGGAATAAGTTCGACCTCCCCATTGTGTAAGCCCCAGACACCGATCGATCCTGTTCCGGGCAAGAGTCCCAACCAGTTCGAAAACAGAATGAACAAGAAGATCGTTCCCACAATCGGAAGAAACTGCTTTGCGCGCCTGGCGTCACCCGTCACCTTCTGCGTTTCTGTAAGCATGAACTCGATCGTTCCTTCAATGACATTGTGAACCCCCCTGGGTATTAAACCCTTGCGTCGACTTGCCACAAACGCAACAACAAGGAAAAAAAATACGGCAATCCAGCCGTTGATCATCGCATTGGTAATTGGAAAACTTCCGACGTGGAATAGGGGTTCGGCCGCGGCTGGTGGGATGAGCAATTCCATACATTACTTCGATTCGTTCATCAGGCGCTCGTAAGCTGTTTTGTAGTTTTTTGCCTTTCGCACGACCGCATAGGCTGTGAGAGCAAGCGCCACAACCAATAGGAGGATCAGGTAGCGAGGTTCTGTGCCGTATCGTTCATCCAACCATTTACCCAAGACGGCGGCAAGGACGGCGGGTACCGCAATGGTGCCGCTAAAGTCAGCAAAGATGCGTCCGGCGAGCCTGTAATACTTGGCGTCTTGTGACATACCCTCTAAACAAAGGCGCGAAAAGTATATCGGAAAAATAAACCAAGGTCAACAGAATTCGGAAAATTGTCCCCAGAATGAAAAATACAGATCACGAGTTTCGTCATGTTAACGTTCTTTAAATCCGCCTAGATGTTTGTAGTGCGTGTCCAAATCAGAGTGATCAGCCAAATCACGAATCCTTTCACGTTCGTTCATGTCTTGCGCAACACGCACCTGTGCCTCCAAAGATGGGCGTGGACAACAATAAAAAGAATAGAGAAATTTGCTAAAACGTGTCATCCAAGCATGCCGGCTCATAGTCCTTCTGTGAGTGTAAAAATCCGTCGTGTATTTTCTGTCGTAACTTGCGCCACTTCTTCAAACGAAACGCCTTGGATCTGCGCAAGTGTCTGCGCGACAACCATCACTCGCCACGGTTCATTTCGTTTCCCCCGATCTGGAGCGGGAGTGAGGTAGGGCGAGTCTGTCTCAACCAACAGCCGGTCAAGTGGCAATGCCTTGGCGACGGCTTGCAACCTTTTGGCAAACGTGAGAATCCCGCTAAACGAAATGTAAAAACCAAGATCGATAAACGCCTGCGCCTCCTCGAGTGTCCCCGTAAAGCAATGGATCACTCCTCGTCGTGCCAGCTTCCCTGCCTCAATCGCCTCACGAATCATCATTGCCTGTTGCGGATAGGCATCTCGACAATGGATCACGACCGGCTTGTTCATCTCAGTTGCAAGATCCAACTGCGCCCGCACGGTTTCTTCTTGTCGGCGAATGACCTCCTCACGGTCAACGCCCTCAGGGATCCGATAGTAGTCGAGTCCGAACTCCCCGATGCCGACACATTTCGGATGCTTCGCCAGCTCGCGATAATAATCCATGTCAAAAAGCTCCGCGCGTGTCTTGATCTTGGGCGTTGCCTGCTCTTCTGGTGGAAGCTCATCGTTGTCCCAAAATTCTTGCTCAACCGTGTGATTTGGATGAAGCCCCACCGTCGCCCACATACCGTCATAACGCTCAGCGACTTTGAGCCCATGCGCGGACGTATCCTTCTGCGTCCCGACCGTAATCATACATACCCCGCGATCCAGGGTCCTCTTGATCACTTCATCCATATCGTCCCGGTACGCGTTGAAGTGCACGTGGCAGTGCGAGTCGATGAGGTGCATAGCTATGGAGCCGGTGCTGGAATAACTTCTGCGGTGGAATCCGCCGCCGATTCAACGGCCTGACGTGCGGCTTCCGGGAAAAATACTTGCAAGGCGCTCATGGTCGCAATCAGGAAATCGGCCACGAAGGACGTCTCAAGCATGGTTCGAAGCGTATCATCAGGCAGGACCTGCATGGAGTAAAAAAGAATAACGCCCACAACGATGATTCCTTCAAGGAAACCAAAGAGTCCGCCAAGAAGCTTGTCGAATGATCTCGCAAACGGAATCCAGGCAAGCATATCAAACACCTTTTCAAAAAACCAAAACACAAGACCCACGAGTCTTGTGATCAAAAAGAAGATGATAATGAAGATGAGAATCCTGGCAAAGGTGCCCCCTCCAAACAAAAACCCAAATGTCTCGAAGGCTGGATCAACAAGACGGGAGGCGAAAAAGATTCCAAAGACGGCTCCGATGAGCGAGCCAAGCGTATGGATAAGTCCAAAGAAAAGTCCGAAGAACACGAACGCTCCTACAATCACGATAAGGACAATGTCGATGAAGCCCACAGGGAAGGTGTTAGGTGGATGTCACATCTCGGCGAGGAAATAGTGACTCTCCGACTAGAATAACTTTACCATAACGACGGAGGATTTCCTCGCTGGTGTGTGGAAGAACGGGAGCGAGAGCTGTTCCGATCCAACGGATCTGTTCAGCGATCTCGGAGAGGACTTGCTTCGCCGCTGCCACGTCCTGCTTCACAAGCTTGAAAGGTTCTTTCTTGTCGACTTCCTCATTGGCTTCGTCGATGACCTTAAAGACTTCATCCAAATACACCTTGAAGTCGTACTGAGCAATGGCCTCGTCAAGCGCTTTTTGTCGAGCTGACCAGTCGATTTGTACGTCATCAAGTTTCCCCTCAAAGTACTTCACGCTCATGGACGCAACGCGACTCACCAGATTTCCTAACCGGTTGGCAAGCTCGGCATAGCGTTCCTCCATGCGCGCTCGCGAAAAGTCACCATCATCATGCGAAGGAATTTCTCGAAGAAGATAGTAGCGCAACGCATCCGTCCCGTACTCGTTCACTTCATCAAATGGATCAACAACATTACCCAGACTCTTGCTCATCTTCTGTCCACCGGAGGTGATAAATCCATGAATGAAGATCTGCTTGCTTGGAGCCACGCCCGCGGAGAGCAACATGGCCTGCCACATCGCGGACTGCTGGCGCAAATTATCTTTTCCCGCGACCTGCACGCCTGGCCAACATGCGAACGCTCCGCTCTCATCGGGCCAACCTAAGGTCGAAATATAATTCACGAGCGCGTCGAACCAAACATACATGACCTGTGCGTCATCCCCCGGCACCGGCACGCCCCAGGGCATCTTGGATGCGATGCGCGAGATACTGAAGTCCTTCAACCCTCCTTCGACAAACGTCTTAATCTCACGCAGACGATTCTCTGGCACGACAAAGTCGGGATGCTGATCGTAGAGGTCTAGCAATGGCTGCTGGTAGTTTGAAAATTTGAAGAAGTAATTTTCTTCGTCGACGAGCTGAAGTTCGAGATTTGGATGCACAGGACATCGGTTGTCGACAAGCTCGGAGTCGGTCTTCTCCAGTTCACACCCCACGCAGTACTTCACCTGGTACCGCGCCTTGTAAATGTCCCCGCGCGCCTCACAGCGTTTCCAAAATTCTTGCGCCGCGGCCTCATGCTTGGGGTCGCTCGTCTGAATAAAGTTTGTGTACGAAAGATTCAGCGCCTCCTTGAGTGCATCAAACTTCGCCGCATATTCATCGACATACGCCTTGGGCTCCTTCCCTTCCTCGAGTGCCTTCTCGTAAATTTTTTGCCCATGCTCATCCGTACCGGTATTGAAAATAACTTCCTCTCCGCGCAGACGATGATATCGCGCCAATGCGTCGGCCTGCACAATCTCAAGGGCAAACCCAATATGTGGTTTGGCATTTACGTACGGAAGCGTGGTGGTGATGTAGTAGTTCATAGGGGGGGCGAACACGATCACAAATTCGCCTTTGATACTAGTGGATGTGAGCGCCTCTGTCACTTCGGCGGCTGTTCCGCGATAGATCGTGAGGGATTGGGGTCAGGTCTGGATAGTGGATAAAGACAAATATCCACTATCCAGACCTGACCCCATTTGGAGAAAAAACCAATACAAACTCTCCTTTTGTGCTCGTTAATTGGAGGGCGGCTGTTATTTCGTCGGCTGTTCCACGGTAGACGATTTCATGAAGTTTGGTGAGTTCACGACAAACGACCAGGTTACGAGATGGCGTACGTTTATTGATTTCCTCGAGCGACTTAAAGATGCGATGTGTACTTTCGTAGATCACGACCGTCGACTCAATTGTCGCAAGCCGGTCGAAATACGTCTGTCGTCCCTTCTTGCTTGGAGGGAAACCGAGGAAGACGAACTCGTCCGTTGGAAATCCGCAAATCGACAACGCCGCAATCGTCGCTGACGGTCCTGGAATAGGAACTACGCTGAACTGTTTCTTCACAACGATCTCAACCAGCTTCCCACCTGGATCGCTGATGCCTGGCGTTCCCGCGTCTGTTACAAGCGCGAGGTCATGACCTTGCTCAAGCAAGTCGAGAATCTTTTTTGTTTTGTCGTCGCCCGAATGTTGGTGATAGGACATCATCGGTGTTTTGATCTCAAAGTGGTGTAACAACTTCCCGGTCACACGCGTGTCCTCGCACAAGACCGTATGAACCGCAAGCAACGTGGCCTTCGCCCGCTCGCTCAGATCACTTAGATTCCCAATCGGTGTGGCAACAACAAACAGCGTGGACATATCTATCCCTTCTTCAAACTATCGATCGCACGGAGGACTTCTAGCGGAACGGCAAAGATGATCGTGTTGGATGCGTCGGAGGATACGTCGTTGATGGTGTTGAGGGTACGCAAGTGAAGCGCGCCGCTCGAGCCGGAAAGAATCCCTGCCGCCTCTGCGAGATTTTTTGCTGCCTCCACTTCTCCCATGGAGTTGATCACCACGGCTCGACGCTCACGCTCGGCCTCGGCTTGCTTGGCCATCGTGCGTTTCATTTCTTCTGGAAGGGTGATGTCCTTGAGTTCCACGTTGTCGACCTGAATCCCCCAGGGGTCTGTCAGAATGTCAACGATATCTTTGATCTTTTTTGAGGCTTCCTCGCGCTGGCTCAACAACTGGTCGAGATCCATTTCTCCCACGACGTTACGCATTGTTGTCTGTGCAAGCTGGCTCACAGCGTAGTAAAAGTTCTCGACCTCGATGAATGATTTCGCTGCATCCTTGACCTTGTAGTAAATGACCGCATTGATGCGCGCAGAAATGTTGTCGCGCGTGATCGCCTCCTGGTCAGGAACGTCGACAGCCTTCACGCGTATATCCACCTTATGCATCGTTTGAATTGGCCAGAAGACAAGCTTCAGGCCTGGCCCCTTGGTGTGCGCATATTTTCCAAGGAGAAAAATCACTCCACGCTGGTACTCGTAAATAATGCGAATGGTCGTGATCAGGTAGACGAGCGCAATAACAATGAGAATCTCCATACATTATTCGTTAGATGAATAAACTTGCGTCTGCGGGTACATGGCCGCCCAAGCGAACCAGTAGGAAGGAACGAGGATATCGCTTTCTTCGACGAGCGCTTGAATCGTATCAAATTCCTCGAGACTGTCCACGGGAAACGCTATGGTTCTCCCCTCTCGTTCAACTCCAAAGACAAGAGATTTTGGACTCAGTCGAACATCTTCGTGATCCAATGGGAACCAAATCGCCACGGACTCGTAGTAGCCCTCGTACGGATCCTGTGTGTAGTCTCGATCAAATCCTGTTTCGCGAGAGAGTACTTGTCCAGAGGGATATTCAATCTTGAACGTCGCCCAGGTCATGACCTGCGATGGATACCGTGTGAGCAGTGTCCGCGCAAGAGCCCCTTCAATGGCCTCTCCACGCAACTGGCTCCAGAGCGATTCTGTTGTGCGATCATACAGGAGCGTATTGCTGTTCCATATTTTTCCCGAGACGCCAAACGTGTCTGTTCGATCAAAGACGGCACTCGTATAGGTGAGAGGATCAAACGTCACTAACAGGTCACGTCCGTTCAGCGTCTCGTTGACGACTTCATGCCACACAAGAATCTGAAACGGATAAAATCGCGTTCGACTTCCAACCTCTACAACCATCCCCCAGCCAACGTCATTGAGATACACATCCGCGCTTCCTACAGATTCATACACAGGCTCATCGATCGCTGGAATGTCGTCCTTGTGCGCGGTTCCAAGTACAATCTGATACGCGATTTGCGACTCAATCACCATCGGCGTGCGGTAGTATCGATACTGATACCAAAAGATCCCTCCCGCGAGCAGAACAAAGACAAAGAGAAATATCCACGTGTTTCGAGACATAGCAACAATTTGAATTGACTGCCGTGCATAATACGTTACCATATCCCCGTACCCTTTACTCCTCCTCCTACTCCTTCTAACCCTTCTCCTCCTTCTAACCCTTTCCCCCTATGGACGAATTCATTGAAGACCTCCATGCGCCTCAAATGGCGCAAGTAAGCAAACCCGCTCCAAACTTCGACGTGGAAACCGTTGTTAAAGGTGGCGACTTTTCTCGCGCTAAACTCGAGGACTACAAGAGCAAATGGCTCGTGGTCTTTTTCTACCCGCTCGATTTCACCTTTGTGTGCCCAACGGAAATTACCGGCTACTCCAAACGTTATGACGAGTTCAAGGCGCTCGGCGCGGATGTTCTAGGTGGATCAACGGACTCGGTTCACTCGCACAAAGCTTGGCTCAGAGAGCTCGGCGATCTCAATTTTCCACTCTTCTCCGACATCACACGCGACATGAGCTGGGACTACGGCGTGCTCCTGCCCGAGCAAGGAATCGCCCTTCGTGGCACATTCATCATCGATCCGGAAGGCATCCTGCGCTATGCGCTCTACCACGACCTAGGCGTCGGCCGCTCTGTCGACGAAACCCTGCGTGTACTCAAGGCGCTCCAGACAGGTGAACTCTGCCCGGTCGGCTGGTCTGAAGGCGATAAGACACTCGGAAAAGCCTAGAGAAAAAACCGCCCAAGATCATTCAAAGGGCGGTTTTTTCTTGACGAGATCACATCATCTTAGATGTGATCTCTTTCATATTGACAACATGTTCAGTTTTGTCCTACGATCCTGATTGGAAAGGAACATCGATCCACCCACAAGGAGATACCCATGAATCCCTCGATCCTTCTGACCCTGGCCGCACTCAGCGTCCTGCCTCCTTCGCACGCAGGCGAGCAGGAGGATACCTGCCCACCGTGTCCGTGTGAGATGGAACAAAAAAATTCTCCGATCGTCGTCGTGGTCGTACGTGGCGACCCTTCGCTTACGGGCGCGATCAGCAAAGCCTTGGAGCCCGCTGAATCCACGCTCAAGGAGAGTGCCTGCAAGGTGACCTACAATGGCGCCCGACCGCAGGTTGTGTCCTGGAAGCTGACCGCGAGACCATCAGAAAACGAGAGGAATACGTGGGATGTGAGTGTGAATTGGTCCACGGTCATGAATGAGTCGGTGCGGGTGCAGGCGGAAGGTCTGCGAGGAATCATCTACCTGTCGGTTCAGGCGGTGTCTCCTGGTGCAGGTGACAAGGTGAACATCACCATCTACTGCCACAAGTAAGAAGAGGCAACGAACAGCCAACAGGCTGTTTTCTTTTCTCAGAGACCGAGGAGCTCAGCAATCTTTTTTTGATCAAAGCCGATCACGATCTCGCCGTCGACATCAATGACAGGCACACCCATTTGGCCGGACTTTTGAATCATCTCCGAGGCTTTTTCCTGATCGTTCATCACGTCGATATCCGTAAACACGACCTCATGCTCTTTGAGGTACGCCTTTGTCTGTTTGCAAAAAGGACAAGTTGGAGTGGAATACACAGTGACAGACATAGCTAGGAGGTTATGCGTTTTACAAGCTCGGGAATATCTTGCTCTTGGACGCGCCCCAGCCAGATATTATCAGGCATGATCACAACCGTTGAACCGGTTGAACAACGATCAAGGCATCCAGATTTCGACACACGAATCTTCGGATCAACCGCCGCCATCGCAAACTTAATCTTCTGATGCAATTCGAGTGAACCCTTGTCCGCGCAACACTCACGGCCGTCACTGCGCTCGTTCGTGCACACCAAGACAAGTTTTCGGAAATTCTTTTCAAGTTCGTACATAGTCTAGAGACTCTTCAAATAGCTCAACAAGGTTCGCACGCCATGCCCCGTTGCGCCTTTTCTTGTATAGGCATCAATCTCGCGCTCGGCATAGGCGGGTCCCGCGATATCCAAGTGCGCCCAGGGAGTCTTATCGACAAACTCTTCAAGGAATAATCCGGCGGTCAGCGCTCCCCCCCAACGCGAACCGATATTCTGCATGTCCGCGACTTCACTCTTGAGGAGCTTTCGATAATTTTTCTCCAGCGGCAGTCTCCACATTTTTTCTCCTACCGACGCTGATGCCTCAAGCAATTTTGATGAGAGATCGTCATTGTTAGACATGAGGCCCGTGATCTCCTCACCCAGGGCCACCATGCATGCTCC
>Ga0075999_140_pt1 | contig 12133 bp, 13 predicted proteins | sample RifGroA2_FD_68045 | JGI IMG/M metagenome (GOLD analysis project Ga0075999, IMG submission 68045) | Parcubacteria (Uhrbacteria) bacterium GW2011_GWA2_52_8d | reverse complement strand
GACGCAAAATCCTATGGCCACTCCTACACGCTCCCACAAAACACGAGCGACCCGCGTGTCCTCAAGCGTTACCTCTTCGGTCTCGCAGACAAAGTCGGTTGGCGCATGCGCCGCGACGGCGTGGTCGCGCGACGAGTGACAGCCTTCGTGCGCTTCGGCGACTTCTCCAGTCACGGCGAACAACGCACCTTCCAAGAGCCCACCGCCGATGGAATGCGGCTGTTTCAAGTCGCCTGGAAAATTCTCGAGCCGATTTCTCTCGTCGATGTCCGCCTCGTAGGCCTTTCGACTTCTATGCTCTCTGCCGATCCGGCACAACCCTCCCTATTCAAAAAAGAACGAAACATGACTTCCGTCCTCTCTGCGCTCGATGAACTTCAGCATCGATATGGTTCGGGCGTCTGGAAACGCGGCGCAACGTTACCTGTTGAATTTAAATCCCGCTCAAGCGGTTTCCATTTCGACCACGAAGTGTCGTGAGTGAACAAACAACAATCTTCTGTTGTTTATTCCGAACGAAACACCATGATCTGGCATCCAGAGTACGAAATGTCTAAAAAATAGGTTTTACACTTACAAAATGCGAATGGTTAGAGCAAATGCTTTTCGATCTTGAAGTTCGTTGCTTGGATAACATAGTAAAGTTCTTTGATGCCGACTAGATTTATCGGTGTTTTGTTTTCTGATCTCGCCTCATGAATCGCACTTTCTGTAAAATGGCTGGTGGCAATAATGACACCTTGATTATTTAAGTCCATACTTCCGCGAAGGTTTGCAACTTCATTTCTGCCAACAGAGTGCTTCCATCGCTTAACTTGGAAAGAATATCTCAAATCAACCGAAACGGGATTTTTTAATAACGCATTTACATCAACCCCTTCGTCGCCACTTTTTTTGGTGACCTTAACATCTGAAAATCCAACATGGCTAATTAAATTACTGACCACCACCTCAAATTTATACGGATCAACTGTCATCAGTTTGGCTTTGAGCATCTCGACATCCTTTAATTTTTCAATTTCATCAGTCGTCTCAAGTATTTTAGATGTAACCTCAATTTTAGTGTCGTCATCCGTAACCTCATCTTTGAGGTGATTATAAATTGGGGTAAATGTATCGCTAAATTGACCAATAGAAATTCTCCCGACTTCAGGAACAATCTGAAACTCAAAAACCCAAACCTTTCTCATTGCTCCCTCATTATCAAGTTGATAATCCTCGTAATGCCTTAAAAGAAATAGAAAACCTATAAACTTATATTGATTGACTGCTTCTTTTACAAAACCTAAAATTGGTACAGGATTATTTATCTGTTCCAATAATCTCTTGTTCACCCCAGAAATTTCTTGTTCTCCTTTCAACCCAGCTCCTGTGTATGTTAAAACATCGCCCTCAATTCTATCAGCGTAAGGGTTTCGTACCGCTTTTTTGTTCTCTTCCGCGGAGGTTATCAAGACAACAAAATCAAGCTGGTTTTGCGAATTCAGCTTTGGCCTAATACCACCAAGATTAGCAACCTCCAACGCATAATGTATCTGGTCGTTAGAGTAGTGTTTACCAATCTCAAACATTGTTGGGACTGTCAGCTGTTTCATATTAGTTTGGAAATATTTAGCGGATACGAGACATCTTTGTATACTGTCTTGCTGGAAAAATCATCTTCATGAATCGAAATCGTGCAAAGAAATCCACTCTTTGATCTCCTGATTTTTGCAACATCAATAAAAGCCTCTTCAATACCATTATTAATTCGTTCAAATATCTTTATTTTTGATGATATTGTTTCAAACATATACACCATTGTGCTCTCACTTCAAGAATTTTTAAACCGCAACCTCCCAAACTGAATCATTCCCAAAATGGAAGTATGTATCAATCCCTAAACTCCCCCTCAACCAAGTGCACACCTGGGTCTGAACTTCCTTCGTACTGATTCACCGTGATGATCACCTGTGTATAGTTCGAATAATCCTCATCATCTGACGCTTCCCATTCCAAAACAAAGTATCCATCCTCATCCGTCACCATCTCGCCAAGCGAAAAGAACTCGTACGGCAGACGACTCAAAAGCCAGACTTGATAGTACGATACTTCCCGATCGATCTCGGGCAACGATGTTTTCATTTCAAAATAGTAGCGGTCGTCTTTCTCCCCACGCGTTGCTGATCCCACACGCTCTCCACTTGCTACCCACACAAGCATGGCCTCGCGACTCTGTGTATCAATCGCTCCGTCGATCACCGCCTGGGAGATCGGGTCAGGCTTGAGCACATTGGCAATAGACGAGACGACCGACTCCTCCGCAATAGGCTCGGCACGAAACCATCGCACCGCCACAACGAAAATGATAAACAACACGATCACACAAACAGCCGTCACGGTTGCTGACCCCCATCGATGTGTGCGCTTGTTTCGGTCACTAACCATACGAGGCAGCTCGTTTCACAGCTTGCGCAACAATGTCCGCAAGGCCCGGCTCAAAAGGCGATGGCATGATCTTCTCACTAGTCGGTTCTGGAACGAGCTTGGCAAGAGCGTGAGCGGCAGCGACACGCATCGCCGGCGTGATACGACGAATGCGGCCCTCGAGCGCTCCTTTAAAAATTCCCGGGAACGCCAAGACGTTATTCACCTGATTGGGAAAATCTGATCGTCCTGTGGCAACGATCGCCGCCCCGCCTGCGAGCGCGATCTCGGGCATAATCTCCGGAATAGGATTCGCCATCGCAAACACGATCGGCATCTCCGCCATGGTGCGTACCATGTCGGCCGTCACGAGTCCTGGCTGACTCACACCAATAAACACATCCGCTCCCACAAGCGCATCCGCGAGGCCGCCGGTACGTCCTTCTGGATTAATCCGCGCGGCAAGTTTTTCTTTGTAGCTGTTCATGCCTTCCCTCCCTTGCGCGATGATGCCCTTGGAGTCGATCATGGCGAGCCTTGTCATTCCTGCTTCAAATAAGAGATGCGTAATCCCCATGCCACCAGCGCCCGCACCTGAGATGACGACAGATACCTCCTCAAGCTTCTTTCCGACTACCTTGAGCGCATTCAACAGTCCCGCGAGCACCACCACAGCAGTGCCATGTTGGTCGTCGTGCATGACCGGGATGTCGAGTTCTTCGATAAGCCGACGCTCCACCTCAAAACACGCGGGAGCCGCGATGTCCTCTAAATTGATCCCACCAAATCCTGGCGCAATTCTTTTTACTGTCTCGACGATCTCATCGACGTCCTGCGTGGCAAGACAAATCGGAAACGCATCGATACCGGCAAAACGCTTAAACAAAATAGCCTTGCCTTCCATGACGGGAAGTCCGGCCTCGGGGCCGATATTTCCTAGTCCCAATACAGCAGACCCATCTGTCACCACCGCCACGGTCCGCCCCTTGATCGTCAGATCCCAGGCACGTTCTTTGTCTGCGGCGATGACTCGGCATGGCTCAGCCACGCCAGGTGTGTAGGCCGTTGAGAGGTCGTCTTTGTTCTCGATGGGAACAACCGACTCGACCGAAAGTTTGCCTTTATACTGCTTGTGCATCTCAAGCGACGCTTCACTATAATTCATAATTTGATGTTAACGTTACTCGAGTTCTTTCTTGATAAGATCACGATAGAGTTCAGTGCGAACTTTTTGAAGTGGGTGTGTACCGTCACGCCCGGCCATAATACGAGTCAACATATCGTATATTCTTGTAACCCGAAAATTCCTCACCTGCCTTTCATCACCGCCTGTTACTTGTTGGATGATCGCATCCTCCTCAAAAGGAACTTCGCTGTCCAACCACATATTTTTTACGTTCCCCTCAATAGGCGCATACAAATCCGGTTGCGTACGCTCCAGGTGCTGAAGAAAAGCTGCTTTGTTCAAAATCTCCGACCAATCATGATAGCGGTTCGAAATTCTGAGTCCTTCAATGTCTAAGAGCGACGCTTCCGCATTACCGTCCTCTCCCCTTTTCACAAAAATGTTATCACCATGTGCATCTCCATGAACAAACACCGGCTGTTCATCTTGTAGGTCTGTTTGCGCAGCACGAAACACCTCCTTCAACTTCCCAGCTACTTCGGAGTCAAAAAATCCTTGCTCTTCAAGGACAGAGGAAAAGTACTCACCGTCCGCTGAAATTTTTTGTGCGTCATGGACATCCAGCCCGCTCGTCCGAAGCACCTCGTCTGAGACGGGAAGTTTTTGTACGTTATCGATCACTCGACCAATAACTTGGATCTTTTGATCTGCCGATAGTTCTGCTTTGAGTGATGGATCGTCTTCAAGATATTCTGTAGCAAGTCCCGTCATTGTATCGCCAACAAACAGTTCTCCCACCTGTCTAACAATGTGGATATCAAGCGGACTCTCCAAATCTGATTGCGCCGCTTCCAGAAGTCTCATGTTACGAGATTCGCCGCGAAGTCGATCTGCACTTGCCGTTTCACCGACTTTGAACACGACAGCTCGACCATTGAGCTCCCCTTTTTGAATAAAAAAACGTTCATGCCTTTTCTCATCGAACTGTTTGAATGGACGCACGGCGACATCAATGGTTCCACCAATCGACTCGAGCAGTCCTTTCGCTTGTCCTACTTTTTTCTCCTGCTGTGTAGGCTCTCCCTCTTGTCCCTCTCGTTTTTTGCACGCCAAGCACGTCACCGGATTATTCCCATGTTCGCAATATCCTGACTCTTTCAGTGCGTCACGCTCATCGTCTCTCATAGTTCATCAATGTCTCTTAAAAAACTCATTTTTGGTACAGGCTTTTGAGTGCGCTCGCCCAGGTCATCAAACACGATCGTGGGTCCATCGCCCCACTCATTATCCGAGAACGATCCGTGAACTGGTCGAGAGACCGCGGCCTTTAGTTTCACCTCCTCGAGCAACTCATCCGGAAGCTCCTGCAAAAACATCGAGGGCTGACTGAGCATCAGTGTATCGTACCCACTGGTGATCGGATAGGTGAAAAAGAGTTCTTTGCGGGCGCGCGTTGTCGCCACATAGAAAAGCCTTCGCTCTTCCTCCAGTCCCCCGTCTTCATCCAACGCCGCACCGATAGGAAACTTTCCGTCTACGAGGTGCATAACAAACACGGCATCCCACTCAAGTCCCTTTGCTTGATGAATCGTCGAAAGGATCATTTTCTCCTCATCTTCAACTCCTCCTTCCTCGCGCAGGACGCCGTACTCCCCCGTGAGTGACACCTCATCGAGGAAGGTCTGGAGGCTGACGTAGCCTTCCGCAAAAAGCGCGAACTGTTCGAGGTCCTCAAGCCGATCCCTCCCAGCCTGCTTGTGCGCGCTTAGGGATCTTGGAATTGCCGTTCAAAATCTCGGAAAGCGACTCGTAGCCCTTAAACTGCGACGCCATGGCTTCTGCACTCGTCAGACCTACACCATTCAACAGACCTAGGATGCGCATCCAAGCGACCTCGTCCTTTGCGTTTTGTCGAATGCGCAGATGCGACACGATATCCTTGACGTGTGCACGCTCAAAAAACTTAAGCCCGCCACGATACTCATAGGGAATGTCCCGCTTCATGAGCTCAAACTCAAGCGTCTGGGAATGAAAGGCCGCACGGAATAAAACAGCGATCTCTGACAGCGGCATCCCATCCTCCCGCAGAGTCAAAATTTTCTGCGCGATAAACTGTGCCTCCTGACTAGCATTGCTCGCGGGCACAAGACTGGGGCGCTCAAGCGAACTACGCACGGCCGTCAACTCCTTTTTGAATTGATCTCTATTTTTTGTGATCGAGGAATTTGCGACCGCAAGAATCTCTGGACTGGAACGATAGTTGGTGGTGAGACGAAACGTCTTGGTATCCGCATAGGTTTGTGGGAATCCAAGGATGTTTCGGATCTCGGCCGCACGGAAGGAGTAAATCGACTGAGCATCATCGCCCACGACGAGCACATTCCCGTGTTCGCTCGCGAGTTGTCGGATAATCTCCGCTTGAACAACATTTGTGTCCTGGTACTCATCGACAAGTACATATTCAAATTGATGAGCCAACTTCTGACGGACACCCTCGTGGTGATAGAGAAGCTCGCGGAGTTTCAAAAGTAGATCATCGAAGTCCATGGCGTCTGCCTGGCGCTTGCGCTGCGCATACAGCTCGGCGATGCGCTCGATGATCGGCGCAATCTCCAAAAAACTTGAGTACTTACTCTCGATCACATCGCTCATGACCCGTCCTGAATTCTGGACATAGCTGATCATGGCATGCACCTTCGCAGGCGACGGAAAACGACGAGAGGTGGTGTCGACATTGAGTGCCTTGATACAGACTTTGATAAGACTCTTGGAGTCCTCCGAATCCAAAATCGTAAAGTTACTTGAGTACCCCAACTGCGACCCATAGATACGCAAAAGCCGATTCGCGATCGAATGAAACGTCCCACCCCAGAGCCCGGTCGGATATCGTCCTAACAACCCCTCCACCCGCGACAACATCTCCTTCGCTGCCTTATTCGTAAACGTCACAAGCAAAATACTCTCAGGACTCACCCCCCGCTCCAACAAATACGCCACACGATACGTAATCGTCCGCGTCTTCCCAGAGCCTGCCCCGGCGAGCACCAAACACGCCCCATCACCATTCAACACGACATTTAGCTGCTCAGGATTGAGCTCTTGCTTGTAGTCGATCGAGGCCTTAGAAAGGTCAAAATCATCTTGTAAAATAAACTCTTTCATAGAGGCGGTATTTTAGCATAGACATACTGGATTGACGTTTCCCCCGCGATAATCTACGGTTTCAACCTGGTATTCATTGCCAGTAGGGAGAATCCATGAACGTCCTCGACGCTACTCAAGCCGAAAGCCTGGTCGCTCGTTTCAGGGCGGGAGAAGATCTCACTGACGAGGAGATCAACGCCCTCGCCGACTACTTCGCTCGGAACACCCCCGAAACCCCCGACGCCCCCGAGGACTCCGCAGACCTCGCCGAGCGTGGCCGTCATCTGCGCCTTGCTCTTCAATACGCCGAGTTGCTCGACGAACTGTACGCCGACCACGCATGAACCGCTGACGCATCCAACCAGGTCGGCCAACATCCAACGCACGCCCCAAGAGCCCACCGGCTCTTTTTCTATTTCGAAATCATATTGGGGTCAGGTCGGGTTATGGGCTTTTTGGCTGGCGACATTTTTTCGTACCTACGAACTTTTGTCGGCATTCTTCATCCAGAACCATGAACTGTCCACCTGGACCTTGTGTGTCCCAACATGCAGAATCCTCAACCAGGGCGTAGACTGAGTCCCCGACAAATTTAAGACAACCCTTGCTACGCGGTGCATTGAGTTTAGTAACGTGAGACGACCACGTTTTCATTGACAAGAGAGGGGGGATCGGCTAGTCTTCATCTCTCCCAACCGTCTTCACAGACACGAACCCGGGAGATTGGAGTGTATTTAATGATCCGTTCCCTCTCAGTCATCTTGATGGCCATCGCTCTGTTCTTGTGCGTTTCCACGGCCTTCGCGCAACAGCCGACCCCGCCCAAGACCTACGTGGTCGCCGCCGACCAGCTCACGCCCGGGCAGATCGCCCAGCTCGAAGCCGGCGAGACCCTCACGACCGTCGAGACCGTCGGCAAGTACGCCGGCGTGGGCAAGGAGATCGGCGAGGGCGTCTCGGGTGCTTTGGGAGCCCTCAACGAAGAAGCCAGCAAGTTCGGCGACACGAGGGTCGGCCACTTCACCATGGCCATGATCGCCTGGAAGATCATGGGCGACGACATCGTCGCCGTTTCCCACGACATGATCGGCTACGTGGTGGGCATTCCCTTCTTCTTCCTCGCCTCGCTCGCCATCCTGTGGAGCTACCGTCGTAAGTGCATCCCGCACACGGTGTTGGCCGAGAAGGGCGCCGGCATCTTCGGCACACGGAAGTACGAGACGGTCGACCCCAACGCCAGCACCGAGGGCTGGGATGCCTCCCAGTGGGCCATCGCACACGGCGTGATGTTCATCCTGATCATCTTCGTCTCGAGCTTGATGATCTTCGGCTGATCTACCAGCTCGCCAACACGCACGCGGCAAGAGCCACCCGGCTCGCCTGACCTTCCCAGTTCACGACCCGCCCAAGCTCACCAGCGACGGCGGGCTTTTCATTTTGTGAAGGCTCTCTTTTTGGGGTCAGGTCGGGTTATGGGCTTTTTGGCTGGCGACATTTTTTCGTACCTACGAACTTTTGTCGGCATTCTTCATCCAGAACCATGAACTGTCAACCTGGACCTTGTGTATCCCAACATGCAGAATCCTCAAGCCTGTCGGAATCTTCGCTTCCGACAAATCAGGTAAAAATAAAATCCCCCTGTGCCGAAGCAGTAGGGGGACAGGTCCGACCCTATCGGAGGCGGTTACGAAGGGGTCATTTGTCCGGACAGCCGAATCTCTCCAGGGTGAGGCTGATGCAACTGTAGGCGTCCGTCGTACGGACCGGATGCTCTTGAGCCGCGCGCACGACATACCGCACACTCACCCAGGTCTGATACGCCAGATTCCCGTCGTCCGCCCTGATGACCCTTTTGGATCGATCCAGATCCTCCAGGTCTCGAAGGATCCTCTCCGCCTTTTGGGCGAACTCCACCCGCTCCAGATCGGACATCTTGCGATTCCACCGCTGGGCGCGAGAGGGCAGTATCATCAGTTGGGCGAGGTCACGATGCAGGAGCAGAAGCGTTGCCAGGTAACGAGTGCGCAACAGCAGACCACCCGCTTCTTCAAACGAATCCTCGTCGGAGAGTTCGTCGCACAGCCACCCCAGATGCTCGACGAGCTTGGCGAGGACGGGCATGCGAACGAACGGCGCCGCACGGATGTTCAACAGAGGCTCGCGCAACGACTCCAGACGCCTGGTCAGGCGCTGAGCGCATTCAAACGTGAACGGCTCATGACGGTTGGGACTCCACCAACGTTCCATCGAGGCCAGCTCGATGTCCACGTTCTGGAACGATCGCCAGATCCAGGTGTGGGTCTGCACGACCGCCAGAGCCGATCGCGACACCTGCGCCTGGCCGTGCGTGGCAGGGCTAACGCATCTTAATTCCCAGTACGCTCAGTAAATAATCCGTGTCCCATCCAGCGTTCAGACGCTTACCTTTAATTCCGACTTTAACGGTCGTTTCCTGTTTCAATAAGTTGAGAGTTATTTTTCTCATGAGAGCAAAATTTTGTTGTGCGTATCCTGTTCGGATGCGTGACTCATCTTCTCGGTAGGCAATATCAAGCACCCAATGAAGTGAGTTTTCAATCTTCCAATGAGCTCGGATGATGTGAAGCATGTCTGTAGCAGAAGTGTGAGTGAGACTTGAGATGTAGTAGCGCGTTTCAGTTGTGACGCGTGTTTTTGTTTTCCGTGCATTCGTAATCTTCACAACGCACCCAAGTCCCCATGCCTGATATCCACGAATGGAAGCGAGGGGTACTTCCCCTGTAATCACGTCACACGCGCGCGTCACTTGGCGACCATGAGACACGTCAGATTCTTGTGCACGATTCATGGCTAATGGGTCTGTATGTTCAAAGAGATTCATGATGTCGTGTAAGAGTCTGGGTTGGTTATTCTTTGTCGCAATAACGTAGTTTGTTCCTTTGTTTATAAGAGATTGTACGACTTCCTTGTAACACCCTGCCGCATCAATAGTCACGGTACAACCAGAGAGATTCAAAATGGTAATAAGTTTTGGAATGGCTTTAAGCTCATTGGACTTGGTGTCAATCTTTCTTTCTCCAAGAGACAATCCGTTTCTTGTGGCAAAGGCAGAAACCAGATGCAGGGCAGACAGTCCTTCCTTGTTCTTGTGAGAACGTCGAACAGTCTTTCCGTCGATAGCGACAATGTCTCCTCCTGTAAGCACAGCAAGACTTTCGACCCAATGTTCAAATCCACGTTCAAATATTTCTGCATCCAGGAGTGAGAAAACCCGACCAAATGTATCATGAGAAGGAATCCCGTTTGGTAGGGTGAGAAATGTCTTAAACCATTCACGTTTACATCGTCCAAATAGAGCAACTTCCGTCCAGGAATCTGCTCCCTCCTATATGCATAAAAGCGGTCTTATTGACCGCTTTTATGATACCAGTTTACCAAAATGTTGCTTAGTTTAGATGAAAATAAGATGCGTTAGCCCTGCCTTCCTTGTCGGTGCGCACCAGAGCTCGCTTGGCGTCGACCACGGCACGTCTCTTGGACTGACCGGTTCCGCCACCCAAGAGCTTGATGATCTCCTCCAGTTTCTGTCGACGCTTGAGCGCGAGAGCCGGGTTGGAAAGATCCTCGCTGTCATGCAGGGTCAGCAACGCCCACTGAGCGTCCGGCAGTAACATGACCAGCATCGGAATTTCCCCCTGGTAGTAGTCCTGCGCGTGCTCCATTGCGCGCGAGGCATTCAGCAAATCCTTGTAGACCCTCGCGACCGGAAGACCCTGCATCTGCATGAACTCGTCCTGTGCGATCACGATCGCGGCCCCCAAGGCCACCCCATGCTCCTCTTCCAGGCTGGTGCAGAGCACACCTGGAACTTCGACCATGACCAAGAGGTTCATGGCGCGCTGAAGGTTGGGTTCGAAGAACTCTAACCTGATCGGCTGGCACGTGATCACGCGGGAGTTGAGATCCGTCGATTTGGTACCGGTGATTGGGTTTTGACCCATGGTGGCCTCCTGTAAAAAGCCGACATGAACCTACCGCATTCTTGCCTTTATGTCAATACATACATACAAAAAACACAGGTTTCGTGATCCTGTGTTTTTCCAAATTCATTTCAGGTATTGATACTTATTCGCCACATGTTCATCAAATGTTTGTGCGTAAATAACCTCCCCCTCATCGGTCGTGAGGAAGTAGAGATAATCCGAATCAGTTGGATTGAGTACCGCCAGCATTGCGTTCATACCTGGATTACTAATCGGCCCAGGAGGCAGACCAAGGCTCCGGTACGTGTTGTATGGAGAATCAACGCGACTATCTTCCAAACTTACAGCTGTGTCACTCTTGCCGGTCACGTAGTTCACGGTCGAATCCGCTTGAAGCGCCATCCCGATTTTCATACGCGTGTAGAAGATCCCCGCAACCATCTTCATGTCTTGGGGCTCACGCACCTCCCGTTCGACGATCGAAGCTAATGTCAACATCTCATGAAACGTGAGACCTCCCTCGAAGATCAAGTTTCGAGGGATGGCAATATCGTTCTCCGCAAGCCGTCGCTTCAATGTGAGTATCATTGTTTCTACCACCGTCGCCACATTTGCATCCGCACGGAAACGGTACGTATCTGGGAACAGATAGCCCTCGAGTCCCTGATCGGCCGGAATACCGTTGAGAACTTCGATCCCTGCAAGCATTCGCAGATCTTGCCCGCTCACCACAGACTCCCAATCAAAAGACGCAATCTCGGGAAGCGCCCCCACAACCACCTCGCCGATTTGATCAAGCGTGAATCCCTCTGGAATTGTCACCTGCACTTCTTGCGCCGCGGCGTACCCAAGTTCTTGGACGATAGAGCGTAGACTCATTCCTGGTTTGAGTTCAAACGTTCCCGCTTGGATAACCGAGTTGGAGAGTCGTACATAGGTACGAAAAAACAATTTACTTGAAATGATCCCCTGCTCTTCAAGCTGTTCAGCGATCGCGTACCCTCGAGCCCCTTCCTCAATCGTTACGCTCACTGCCTGTGCATCCTTGTCCGGCGAAATAAGGTACGTATCAAAAAGATACGAGCCCGACATCACCACTCCAACAAGCACCACGATCCCTAAAAGAATTCCAATGAGTCGAATCATATTACTTCCCATGACATTCACGATACTTAGAACCTGAACCGCAGAAACAGTCGCGTGTCTCTCGATCTTCTGCCGTCAACCAGGAGCTCGATTGCACTTTGCCGCCTCGGCCGACACCGTACACAATTTCGATTCCAAGTTCCGCGCACAGTTTGGCCTCGGGATTTTGGGACGAGTTCGGATCGAGTGCGTCCTTTAAGTCGCGATCGCCCCCCTGCGCAAAAATATCCGGACGGATTTCTCGAAGCTCTCGGCATACGCTGCGATCCTGAAAGCCCGGCTCGTGCGCCGTGAACATAGCGCGAGTTACTCCCTTCATGGATTCGATAATCTCGCGACGCTGGTCTTG
>Ga0075999_124_pt1 | contig 12178 bp, 3 predicted proteins | sample RifGroA2_FD_68045 | JGI IMG/M metagenome (GOLD analysis project Ga0075999, IMG submission 68045) | Parcubacteria (Uhrbacteria) bacterium GW2011_GWA2_52_8d | reverse complement strand
TACCGGTGTCGTACTCGACCATGAAGATGACGGAACCAAGTTCGATGGTGGCGGTGAGCTGGTTGTCCGACAGAATATACGAGAGCCCCGTCTTGGTGAGACGAATCTCCCCCTCAGGAAGGTCCCCTTCCACAACAGAAATCCGGAACCCCTCTCCTGTTTGAGCATCGAGTACTATTTCCCCCGCGACCTCCTCAAGATCCCAGGCACTCGGATAATAGTACTCATAGGATGTCCCATTGCTTGATCCTGTCGCGAGTACCACCAGCCCAGACCCAAGAAGTGTTCCGGGGGCTGTTCCACCTGGGTTGTATCCATGGAACACTTCGTTGCCGTCCAAGAATCCATCTGCGTCTGTATCGGGCCGCTTTGGATCTGTATCGTAGACGAGGTTCTCCTCTATATCCGTGAGTCCGTCTGAATCCGAGTCTGTGCCAGGAGTCACTTCAAGAGGGAATACCTCTTCCGGCTCTGACTCTTCTTCATCCACCTCCGCCACCTCTTCCACCTCCGCCACCTCCTCTCGTACTGGAGCAGGACGAGAAGTCGTAGTTGTCGGCGGCGGAGAAGGCGCTTCGTCCACCGATCGCAACAAGAAGTACCCACCGATACCTAACACTAAGAGAACGACAATTCCGATGATGATTATCTTCTTCGTCATCGAACCCCCTTTTTTTGGAAGGACCGCTTTAGGCGGAGCCTTGGGGGCAGGAGGGAACAGTCCCGTCTTTTGGTTGTTCAATTGTCTGCTGGGTCTGCGCCATATAGCTACAACCTATTTGCCTACAACCTTATTCTTAGCTCGATTCCGTCGGGGGCTCTCGAAGTAACCCTTCCCCGTTTGGATTGTATCCTCCATCAACTTCTTCTCCGTCTAGGTAGCCATCCCCATCCGTATCAGGATTGAGCGGATCTGTCTCCCAGGTGCGAATTTCCTCTGGATCAAATAATCCGTCTGAATCTGTGTCCGCCGCGCTTGAACTGGTTCCATACTCAGCCTCCTCTTCATCGGTAAGCCCATCTTTGTCCGTATCCTTTCGCGATACCGGCTCTTCTTCCTCCTCTTCTTCTTCGACTTTTTCTTCCTCTTCCACCTCCACCACCTCTTCCACCTCTTGTTGCACTGGTGAAGACGGAGTCACTGGCGTACGTGCGCCTAAAATTCTCATCGAGAGAAGAAGGGCGGCACCGATAACGACCACCACACCAAATATGAGGAAGATCACCTTCCACGGAAATCCACTCTGCTTTTCTGAGACCGCCGCAATGCGTTCCTCAACGCTTGACGTGGGACTTGATGAAAGTGGGATGCGAGGAGCCGGAGCCTCTGAAACGGGTGTGGGGACATCAGTAGGAGGGGTGACCTGAGGGGCTACTTTATCCGTCGTGTCAAACATGTCCTCGGGGTCTTTTTTTATATCGTCGAACATAGGAAGATGATTAGAGCACTAGGTGTTAGGTGGAAAGGTGGGGAGGTTACTGGAGAACGCCGGGGCCGTTGGGGTCATAGCCGGCGGCAACTTCGTCGCCGTCGAAATAGCCATCGCCATCGGTGTCGGGATTCTCGGAATCCGTACCGTATGTTTCTTCTTCCGAATCGCTAAGTCCATCTGAATCTGAATCTTCCGCGGTCTGTTCACTGATCATCGTCCTGACTCCTTCCAAACAGGAGTCCCGCCTGCGTTCATCCGTGATCTGATCACATACACGAGGATCAAGCTCCTCATGGGCGGATTTCCACAGCGCCAAATCCGCACACACTACAGGATCCTCAGCCTCATCACAGGTGTAAACGTTCAGAGACTCGCCCAACAGCTTCTTGCATCCTGCTCGACGTGCCTCATCTTCAATCGCTTCACATTCCTGCACGTCGCCGGACAACAAGGCAAGGTGTTGATGTACATCATCTCGACAACGCGCTTGCTCCTGGACACCTGAAATCCGTTGACAAAACTCCTTTCCATCCAAGTCTCTGGCAAGTCCCCAGTAACAGTTGTCTTGAGCCTCTTGTGCGTCGATCATCTCGCACAGCTCTCCCGCTCCCTGCGCACGCGCCGCATCCGACATACGTGCATCTCGACAACCTGTTTCATCCTCCACTCCCTCACACTCATCACGCACCTGCGCGACGACCTGCCTGTTGATCGCATCGACCAAATCTGAATCTTCATTCCTTCCCTGAATGAATCTCACCACAATGACCACTCCCACAAGTAACACGATCACCCCACCCGCAACAAGGGCGACTGACTTCCAATGGAGAACAAAACGTTGTGGGGAGTCATTGAAATCCATAGCTTACTCGTACGGACAATACGTGAGTGTAAAATCACTAAACAGTTGCGCTCCGGATCCGTAAAAAACATTTCGCAGGGGCATGGTCTGTTGTGTGGACTGGCACACAAACCCATCCGGGAATGGAAGCGCCTGATCAGATCCTGACTTCACTTCTGCGGTCGTGCTGACCGTGTCCCCGCTTGCGTCTGTTGTCGTCAATGTGACTGTCGTTCCCAAAATAGCGTCTATGATTGCTTCATAGACCTCTTCAATCTCTTCGGCGCTTTCCGCAGAATAGGCATACGCACCCTCGCACTCATCGTCATCGGCATTGGTGATCTCATCCCATGCACATACGTTGCTTGACAGATGGGCCATGTACCCTCTCAAATCATCAGACGATGTAACAGCTACCGAGTAGATACTGATGTCTTCACGAGGTACGCCTTCCGTAGACCCATCGATAAGATTATCCGCCACCTCTGCCACACAAGCCGAAACCCCGGACCAATTTTGCGTGCTTGGATAAGTGTTCCATGTATACGCCGAACCGCTTGAAGGCTCCCATTCGTCTACGGTGCTGGTGGTGATGGAGTAGTTCTGATTCAGTCCCGGCTCGCCATCCGAAAGCAATACGATAATTTTCACCTCGGCGGAAGACGAAGAAAGAATACTGACCGCACTCTCCATGCCGGCGTAGGTTGATGTTCCACCTTCTACGGCAGTGAGATATCCGTCCAGAAGACTCAGAAGGGCAGATTCGGATGAGTCTCCGACCAATTCACTGTCGGTAACAACGCCATCTGTCGCGTCGATGCTTCCAGAAAATGACACAAGCGAAATCTGCATGGTTGCGTCCTGCGAATACGCGTCAAACAATGCTTCCACCGCATTTTTTGTCGCCTCGACAACGTAATCAATGCGACGAATTCCCGTTGAGGCTCCGTACTCCGTGCAATCGTACAACAAACCGCAATCCTTCGTGCTCTCACAGGAATCTCCGTCATTGGGTCCGCCCTCGCAATACGTGTTGGCATCAAGATCCCAATCCATACTTCCGGAAAGGTCTGTCACGAACACGATATCCACGTCCGGCAGAGTAACATCCGTATTGTCGATATCGGCCGTGATAGACGTGGCGACATTACAGGCAGGAATGTAGATCACCCCATTGTCCGGTGAATCCCCTTCACTGTTGAGATAACTATACAGACTGATCGAATCGCCTATATTTGCTCCGGAGGCTTCGCTCTGGACAAGCAGTCCGGTGGATGCATAGTTGGACGGACAAGAGGATCCGCAATCATCCGCACAGACGGGCGGCACACAATCTACGTCGTCAGCACAGGTATTGGCATCCTCTGCTGGGAACGAAAGAGCTGAAACCGTACCGGTGCTTAGATAGGTCGAATAATCAAGCGTGCAAAGCTCTCCGTTTTCCGATCCGCCATTACAGACTCCCATCCAGCGACACGTGTACCCCTCTGTGGTCGTCTCTGCGTAGGTCGTGCAGGAACCAGCACTCTCTGCCCCAGCTGAATCGTAGTAGGTAAGCGTGTACGTATAGCTCCCATCACACACTTCACCCGTATCCACCACACCGTCGCCACAGTATCCGCCCGAGGCCGTCTTGTACTGGCAGGAGACGTTACAGTAATTGCACGTATCTTCGTAATCAGCTGTACACACCGTTCCGTTTGCATCTCCGTCATCGCAGGATTCCGAACCGACATACACATAATCATCTCCACAGACGTTTTCCACACAGGTATTCAAACACTCGTCGTTGTTGCTGGAGTTGCCGTCATCGCACACTTCATCCCCATCGACGGTTCCATTGCCGCATACCTGATCCCCGCCCACCCGGGTACTCCAGGAGCCCCAAGAACAATCGGCTGAACACGTACGATAGCGATACAGGTCATAGGTATTGGTAGAACATTCTGTGCTTTCACAATCCGAGGAATCATCGCAGGCATCACCTGCATCCGAACCCCCAACACACACAAAGCCCGTTCCGGCAGAAGTATATTCGTCAGCTGATCCACAGGTGTCTCCATCACTGCAGTCGCTATCAGACGTACAGGTCGTTACCCCATCCTCACACAAAGATCCTTCCCACTCTTCATAATCGCCGTCACATTCCTCTGATCCGTTCACGCGACCATCTCCACAGGCAAGACCTGGCTGAGTGCAATTATAGGCACAGCTCTCATCCAGATCGGCCGCGTATTGACCGTTTGAAACACCGCACCATGGAGAAGCGACTGTTCCTGTTCCATCAGAACCAATGGTTGCCCAGCTCGACGAATCAGCAATCACGGTCGCGTACGTCGAGGTCGTTCCACAATCGCACTCTTCGCTCGCGGCAAGGTATCCATCTCCGCAATAAATGGCGTCACCGGCTCCGCACTCATCATCACAGTGGCCATAGGTGCCGTTGAGTGATCCGTCATCACACGTTTCACCCGTCTCCACCACGCCATTGCCACATTCATACGCGACACAGGCGGAAGTTGTCGCGGTATCCCAATAACACTGATTTGATGAATCAATCGCGCAGGCGTATGTATGCGTTCCGCTCCCACATGTTCCGTCCGTTCCACATTCCGCATCAGTCGTACACCCCTCAACCCCATCATAGGTATCATCGTCTGGATTCACACACACCGTACAGGCCACGCCAGTCGTTGTATCTCCAATTTCGCAGGTCTCACTAGCCCCCTGCGTCCCGTCTCCACACAACGCGGAATCGCCCCAGATACTTGCATCGCAGAAAACCGGATCCTCTGAGAACCCACCCCCGACAGAGGAGCTCGGTTTGTACGCACTCGGATACTCCGCGTAGACCGTCACTTCGTCGGACAACCCTGCATCCAAGTCATACGCCCAGGTGTAGTCGCCGCCGTCTGACTCGAGTACAGCGTACAACAAGTAGTCTTCGCCACCGACACTCTGATAGCCATATAAATGAGAATTCTCTGGACAAATGAACGTACCCTCTTCGCCGTTCCAGCAGGAGGTAGAGTCATATCCAGACTCGGAACAGTTATAAAATTCGTTGATCGGATCCGTTGGGAGAGCCGTACCGAGTTCGTTGCCGAGCGACGCGCTCCACGAACTCCAAATCGAATTCGACAGCGCAGGCACGAACGTCCCGGACTGCACTTCAGGGAATCCCGCAACGCACTCCTCACTCCCGGGACAATCGTCGTCTTCATCGCATGATTGATTTTTGGTTACGGAGCAGTGGCCGTTGTCATCTCCATACCCGTCAATCGTCGTCGCCATATCCACCACGTCCAACAGTCGCGTCATGTCACGCGTGAGTTTGCCCTTCTGCGCATCACAGAGGCTGGCTGAGGCCGTCAACGGACAATCAGCGTCGTCGGTACATGTTCCACCAGTCACAGAGCAAACGCTCTCTTCACAGGTTTCAAGACAATCCCCGTCCCACACACATTCCACATACTCTCCGTCATCTGTTGTGATGTAACTCGCGGTCGCACTGTTCTGACAGAGATTGATATCCGTCACTTCATCCGTGTTGGCATTGAAGCGCCAGTTCTCAAGCAGTTGATCAAAAATCTCCTGCGCTTCATCGCTGGCATTGTCGTTAGACGAAACGATGTAGATGTTTGGATAAATCGTCCCACTGTTCACGTTCGCGGCCGCCGCGTAGAGCGTGTTCCCGGCTTCTACCGCTGGATAGCCATCAAGTTCTGTCTCGGAGAATGAACCGATGAACTCCTGTTCTTCAACCCACGCACTTGGCGTGAGATACCCCTCATTGGCAAGCACGCGCACACCAATCGCATCGCTGGAATCCTCCACCTTAAAAATAAGTTCCTGAATAATTCCTGAGGAAGAGAGCGACGTCACATCGATCGGATTCTCAAGATCAGGCAAGTCGTCATCGATTCCCGTATCCCCTGCGTCACGACAGTAGTAAAACGAGAAGTAAGTGGGAAGCGTCGCATCATCCTCGACATACGGGAAGTCGAGCGTTGTGGACTCCAGAGAAGGCCACGGGTTTTCACACACGAGCGCGGTGACCTCAAGGGTTCCTGAAACGGTGTTTCCTTCCGTAGACGTTTCAAACAATTCGTCTGTGGTAATCTTTGCGGTTGCAAAAACTTGTTCACGCCCCGTATATCCTGACGACGTGAAATTGCGGGTTGTGTCTTCTGGATCTTCTACACCTGCGGCCACAACGTCCCCCTCGGCCGCATCGGTCTCTGAAGACGTCCATGCCCACTCCCACTCGTACAGATCTGTGAGCGGGGAAATCTCCTCATACCCTGAGCTTGTTCGATAGGTCTGAGGTGTTGCGGTAAAGGCATGCTCCTCCCCCGTGGAACTAAAGTACTGAATGCTTAGGTCTTCATATTCTGTCGCATCCACATCCCCCGTATCTTCCACAACAACCCGATCAAGGTCACAAATGTCCTCTCCAATTTCAAACTGTCGCTCAAACGCACGATAGTCACAATTACTTCCCAAACACAGCGTAACTCCATCTTCACTCAAGATTCCGTTCTTTACTGAGTCCGTCCCATCATCATCTCCGATCACGACCAATCGATAGACCGCATTTTCTTCCAGGAGCGCGCTATAACGCAGATACACGTGCATGCTATCATTCTCGTTTAGCGAAAGTTCATACGTGACTGGGACATGACACGCAAACGTTTGACTTGCGCTTGCCTCACGTCCGAATATTCCAAGCACCAGCGACTTGATCCAATGCCAGAATCGCGCCCCGGCACTGGTTGATGCGCTTGAGGACGCACCGTCATAGCCGGTTGGACAATCGGCGATCTCATCGATCTTCTCCTGATCCCCATCACTGTTTGCAACAGAAACAAGATCAAGATACAAATTCGCCTCAAACTCATTTTGGTCGATGATCCCATCCCCGTCTGTATCCTCACCCAGATCAAACGTTGCCTCATCCATCATCTGCGAAAACTCAAGCCAGACGGCGGTGTTGCGACAATAGCCTTCTCCTCCGGCTGAGAGATCCCCTGAATTTTCTGCTGGATATATCTGCCCTCTCACAAGCGTCGGGCGCTTGTAACAGCAGTTGCTTGCTCCACAACCGATGCCTGTCTCACCACAAGACGCGTCCGTCGTACACGCGCACTGAAGCTGAAGCGTGGCCTCTCCCGTCACATCTTCATCCACAGTCACCGAGACGGTCGAGATGGCATACCCCGTATCTTTATTCACTTCAACGGGAGCACCCGTGGCAATTTGTGAGACGCCATAGTCGCCGACGGAAAAACAATCCGTACAAACCGCTTCACACTCCTCGCCCGTTCCTGTATCGCGAAGCGCTCGGCGGACAGGTGCTCGTCCCCTCCCACAGACAGGCCGAGGAACAACCGTCTCCTTCCGCGTCATAGTCTCCCGGATCGCAATCCTCTCCGTCGCCAACCGTTCCATCTCCACAAACCGCATACACGTCCTCCTCGGAAGTAGATCCTTCAAGCAGACAGTCGTTGGAACATCCATCGTTCGACGCAGAGTTTCCATCATCACAATCCTCGCCACCCGTGTTGGCCGCCCAGTCCTGGACGCCATCTCCACACGTGGCACCCACGGACCTCGACCCTTCATTCAAACAGATGGCGGAACAGCCATCGCCGCCGGTGGTATTACTGTCATCACAGTCTTCTTCATCGTCAACCGTTCCATCCCCACAGGTGGTGCTGGATCCTTCATTCAAACAAATCGATGAGCACCCGTCGTCATCTTCCTCTCCTCCGTCATCACACGCTTCTGAGTCCTCGATGCTCCCATTGCCGCACACTCCCTGCGCTGTTGTGACAGGCGCCCCGGCATTCAGACACGCCGCCGAACAATAATCAGGAATTGAACTCGTGAGCTCAATGGCGCCATCTAAAATCATGTACGCCACGATCTCGTCTTGCGCAGATTCACTTCCAGACGTACTTCCCACATTGTTGGGTGAGTCTGTTGCGGTCCATGCGTCCCACTCATACGAACCCGATTGAAGTGTCTGGCCATTCACCGAACAATCATCCGGAGCTCCCTGTCCGGTTGCGTCAAATTCCGCTCGCTCCCCGATATACGTCATGGTCGCGAGTTCTGGGTCTAGGGTGACGGAATCAATCGCACAGCTTACCGCGTCATCTTTGGTCTTAAAGACCCAAGAAAAATCATCTTCAAAATATCGGTTCTCATCGCTTCCGTAGTTCGATCCGGATTCTGACAACGCCACGCCGGTACAGGAGAGAACCGAATCTCCATCGATGACAATCCGGTACCACGTGCTCGGATCCATGGTGTATTGGGTTCCCGCTGAATCCTCCCCAAAGACAACGTAGAGGAGTTGATCTTCATCATCGTCTTGGCTACACACCTCCCCCGAATAGCTGATGGAATCAACAATGGTTACCTCTTCCAGTCCCGACGTTTCACACAGCGAGTTCTCACACGCGTAAAGTTTAATAGAAGTCGTATCGAGCGTATTCTGATCCATGCGCGTATTAAACTCCGCCCATGGCAAGGCATTCACGCACGCCGTCGAACACTGCGGGAAGTAGTCGTCGATTTCTGGATCGGTAAAATTGATCGTCAAATAGCCGTCGTCAGACGGATCATTTTCGGCAGAGGTCACCGTCGCAGTGATGATGGCAGGGTCACCAACGGAGGTCTCTGACTGCGCATACACTTGGTTGGTACACACATCGTCCCATGCTGCTGTTTCAATAAGCACCTCATCATCTACCGAATCCCAGTACAGCGAGTGCCCTGTACAGCTCACGGCCACACACCTGTCATTGGCGGCAACAAGCTGTGCCGAGTAATCGACGTCTGTTTGTTCCGTTTCTGTATATTCACTTGGGCGGACATTCACCTCTCCCACTTCGCACGGCGCGTCGTCGCTGGAAGTGGTGAATTCCCACTCGTAATCTTCCTCCATATATCCGCCGTCCTCACTCGCGATCTGATCCACTCCTTGGAGCGTGACTCGATACAGAGTGGACGTCTCGAAGAAATCCGTCGGCGACCAAGCAAAACCGGTTTCATCCAGCGCTGTAAAATCCCCCTCAACCGCCTCCCAGGTTTTACATTCACCCTCATCAGCGAGCACACATTCCTCATCATCGCTTGTACAATCTCCATCATCATCACAAGACGTTCCGGTAAAAGAGCAGACCTCATCCTCCGCAATTTCCTCCTCGCTGGTAAACACGGAAGTACACGCGCGGACGATCACCGTATCGGTCGTAATCGTATCCTGATTCATCGTCATGTCGAACTCCGCTTGCACGCTCGCCGTGACACAAATGTCTTCCGAGTCACTCCATCCTTCCCAGGGGGTAGGAGACACACTATCGTCCGTACAAGACACAACGACGTTCGGCGTGTTGGGTGTGGTACCGGTCGTGATCATGAAGGCATAGTGTGCCTCAACTTCTGTCACGTCCTCACAATTCGCCGAACAAGAGCCGTTGTCACAACAACTCTCACCTTCGACTGAACAAAGATCCTCGTCCTCTCGACAGTCGCCGATGGTGAATGTGATCGAATTGGACGAGTAGCCATTTTCTGCTTCTTCCACGTAGACCGGTCCTGTCACGGCCTCATCTGGCACAAGCACGGTTGAAATCTCATCGTTCTCCCACAACGAATAATCTGCATCCTGGACACTGTAGAACGTCACTGTCCCGTCGTCATTTCCAAAATTTTCACCATAAATCGTCACCTCCGCGTCCGCGGGACCTGCCGAAGGCTCAATATCACAAATCGCCGGTCCTGGTGTGTCGTCCAACACAACAAAATCTTCGGCATCAGAATCGATCCCATCCGCGCGCTCGAGCGTCAGGGCATGCGTGATCGCCTCAATCGCATCGAGACTTTCTGTTTGATACGTTTCTGGCACCTTCACGGTCACGTAGGTGTCATGCCAAAAATCATCGCCACAGGCGTCCGGAAAATCGGTATCACCCAGTGCGGTGTACCCAAGAGATTCATTTTCAAAAAAGATTGATCCCGTCGACGTTCCAAATCCCGTCCCGTAAATGGTGATGTACTGACCAGCAGGTCCCCAGTTGAGCGCGTCGTTACAAGTCGCGTCCTCACTACAGTCGTCATCATCTCCACAATGAACGTTGTCATCAGAACACGCTTTCCAGCCAGAATCGATAGAGGAAATAATCGGACTCGACTCGCTTGAAACGTCTTCGACCGTAAACGCAACTTTGTTGGAGCCAACGCGGATCGACTCGCATGACCCTCCGTCATCACCACAGTCGTCATCTTCGTCACAGTAGTCGAGCGTCTCGGAACACCACAACGTCGCACAACTCTCGCCCGCACTCGTATCGCAATCGTCGTCGTCAGAACAGGTATCGCCTGTTGACTCGCCGTCCGAGATACAGACGTAATCTCCCGTGAATACCTGGCCGCGATACGCACCGGAATTTACACTGGGAACCACGACATCCAATTGTTCATCTGACCAGGATACGTAGGAGGAGGCTTCATAGTTTGTAAAATAGAACGTCGACGATCCCTGTTCCTCACCAAAACTATTGCCATACACATCAATGGAACTTCCATAATCGTCTGTGCTGGGATCGAGTAGACAAATCCCAGGACGTGCAATCGCGTTCACGTCAAAGTCAGCAATCGAAGGGCCGTAGTCATCATCGGTGCGCTCAGTTTCATCGTCAGACGTTGTGACGGAAATAGGTCCATCTATGGCATTCTCGGGAATCTGGATGATGATCTCGTCATCCGACCACTGAACTTCCTCGTTACATTCATAGGCACTGACTTCAACTTCATCGCCAGATTCAGTCCCTAAAAACGTGAGAGAACCTTCGTCATCACCGAAACCCTCTCCCGAAATGGTGATGAGATTTCCAACCGCACCGTCTCCCGGCGAGACGCCTTCGATCTTCGGAGTTGTTACACATTGTCCATCCACACATTGGCCGCTGGCACACTGCCCATCCTCTGTACATTCATCTCCGTCACAAGATCCGCAATAATAGGCACTGCTCGAGTCCCCGCCACAATCGACATCGGTCTCTCCTAAATCCTCATCAAGCACTTCGTTATTACAATTCGCCGCGCGTAAAACGATACTCACGCGGGAAGCGGTATCCGTATTCCCCGCGCAGTCATACCCTGTGGCCCAAATGTCGTACTCTTCGTTGGTTGTGTAACCCTCCGTATCCCATTCCTCTGCGGTATCTGTGAAAAAAGGATTTTCGACATTCTCGCCCGTAAGCGTTCCCGCGCTGGAATAGTCAACGCCCGAGGAATAGATCGCCTCATCGTCATCAATGACATAAAAATCGACCGTAGAAACTCCGCTATCGTCTGCGGTCAACGCTTGCAGAAGCTCAATCGATCCTGCGTACAAACTCTCTCCATCCTCGGGAGCATCCATCTCAACGGTTGGGTCATCGATGTCGATGGCAGAACCCGTGGTGAAACTAAAGCTACAAGGATAGGTTGTGGTACAGGTCAGCGATGAACCACTCGATGATTCAACAATGGTCGAATCGACGTCGATGGTGTAACTCGCACCCGCGACAAAACAGTACACGTCATCATACTCGTCACAGAGCGTCGAAGGAGTGAATGTCACCGTGCGCCCGGAAACCGAGAATGTCCCTTCAACGGGCGCGTCATCTGCGTCAGCAATGATGATCCCTTCCTCCACCGTGTCCGCGTCCACGTTCTTCGAGAACACAAACTGCGGTTGATAGTTCTGGAGCACCTCAGCGCACTCGGTATTCACGGAACTGAGATAAAACGAGGAACCCCCATCCCCATCCGGATAATTTCCGCCGCCGGGGTCATCTGACGTCACAGATCCACTCGTCGCATCCACTAACGCCCCAAGCACAAATGA
>Ga0075999_107_pt1 | contig 12296 bp, 11 predicted proteins | sample RifGroA2_FD_68045 | JGI IMG/M metagenome (GOLD analysis project Ga0075999, IMG submission 68045) | Parcubacteria (Uhrbacteria) bacterium GW2011_GWA2_52_8d | reverse complement strand
TCGTTGAGGGTTCGCACGAGGCCCTGCGGTCCGGAGTTAGAACGGCGCTGCTGGCTTGGACGACAACCCCGTGGACATTACCTGGGAACGTCGCGCTCGCCGTTGGGGCAGAGCTGACGTATGTCGTCATCGAAAAACAGGACGAGGGTGGGGACGGTCGTGTGAGGTTTGTCCTTGCAAAAGATCGCCTCGCCGCCACGTTTCCTGACTCGATGTTTGAGATTGTTGCTGAGGTGAAGGGGAGCGAGCTTGTTGGGACAACATACCAGCCACTCTATCCATTTATGGAGTCACTCGTCACAGGCGAGAACAAAGAGAAACTCGACAAGACCGCCTATCGAGTTCATCCAGCCAGCTTTGTGACGACAGAGGATGGTACAGGCATCGTGCACACGGCGGTCATGTATGGAGCGGATGACTTCGATCTTGGGCAAGAGGTTGGATTACCCAAGCATCACCTCGTGAAACTCGATGGGACATTTGTGGAAGGGATGGATTTCCTCGAGGGGCGATTTGTCGCCGACGAAGAAGTCGCCGTTGATATCATTAAGGACTTGGCGCATCGAGGACTGTTGTTTGCCAAAGCCAAGTACGAACACTCCTATCCGCATTGCTGGCGCTGCAAGACCAAGGTCATCTATTACGCAAAGGATTCGTGGTATATCCGCATGAGTGAGTTACGCGACGAGCTCCTTGCTCAAAACGCAAACATTCATTGGGAGCCCGATCACATCCGTGACGGGCGATTTGGTGAGTGGTTGCGCGAGGTGAAGGACTGGGCGTTTTCTCGTGAGCGCTATTGGGGGACACCCTTGCCGATTTGGGAGAGTGAATATGGGGACCAGCTTTGTGTTGGTTCTTTTGAAGAGTTGCGTGAACTGGCCAAGGACAAGTCGCTTGTGGGCGAGAACTTCGATCCACATCGCCCGTTCGTCGACGACGTCATTTTGGTGAAAGACGGGAAGGAGTACAAGCGCGTGCCAGACGTGTGTGACGTGTGGTTTGATTCCGGGTGCATGCCCTATGCCCAGTGGCATTATCCGTTTGAGAATAAAGAGCTTGTTGATTCGGGTGAAGCCTATCCGGCCGACTACATTTCCGAGGCGATCGATCAGACGCGCGGATGGTTTTATACGCTGTTAGCAGTCTCAACACTCCTTGGCCGTGAACGGCCGTTCAAAAATGTCATTTGTCTCGGGCACGTGTTGGACGCAGAAGGAAAGAAGATGTCCAAGTCGTTGGGCAACATCGTCCAGCCGATGGAAATGATCGACACGTATGGGGCGGACGCCGTGCGCTGGTATATGTACACGATCAACCAACCGGGTGAGTCCAAGCGGTTTGATGAGAAGACGTTATCTGACATGGTGCGCAAGAACTTCAACTTGCTCATGAACGTCGCGAGTTTTTATGAAATGTTTTCGACTCAGTCACTCAATGACTCAACCACTCAACCACTTCACGTCCTCGACCGTTGGATTCTTTCACGCCTCAACAAGCTTGTCGCCGACACGACCAATCGGCTTGAGGCGTATATTGTTACCGAGACAGTCCGAGAGTTGGGTGCGTTTATCGATGATCTTTCAACGTGGTATGTGCGCCGATCACGCGATCGTATGAAAGGTGAGGATGAGACGGATCGTCGCGCCGCTGTAAGCACACTGCGGACGAGTCTGATAACCCTTTCCAAGCTGATGGCGCCGTTTGCTCCGTTCCTCGCGGAGACGCTCTACAAGCAAGTCGGTGGGGGACTCGAGTCCGTTCACCTCGAAGACTGGCCGGTTGCCGACACAGCTCTCATCGACGAGAAGGTTCTTGAAGAGATGGGACGTACACGCTCGATTGTTTCCAAAGCGCTCGAGCGTCGATCAGATGCGGGAATCAACGTGCGACAGGTGTTGGCTGGCATGATCGTGGCGCTTCCAAGCGGAGAGTTTGCTCCTGAGTATCAGGAACTCGTGAAAGATGAAGTGAACGTGAAGACGATTGAAGTACAAAAAGGGGAGTATGCGGTCGAGTTAGACCTCACACTTACACCTGCATTGGTGCGAGAAGGGACGGTGCGTGAAATCATTCGTCGTGTGAACGACTTGCGCAAACAGTCAGGGCTCACGATCGAGGATCGGATTGAGTTGTTCGTTGGCGGTCCAGAGGAGGTTCTGCTTGCGGTGAAAGAACATGAGACAGTACTTCTACAGGGTACGCTCGCCAAGTCGGTTCGCACCTCGGGAGATATTCCAACCACCTCGAATGAATTCAAGGCAAATGAGTTCCAGATCATGGTTGGGTTCTAAACTTAGCGATAATTCTGGATTTTAAAACCACTAATTGTCCACCTGGACCATTAGTGGTTTTTTGTATGAGAGTTATTGCCTGCTATACTGTAAACATTCACTGGACAATTATCCCCAGTCACCGCTTTCTTGAGACTTTTTTTCTGTTCGTAATCATTGATTGTGCAACTTGTGTATGTCTGTTGATTTCATGAAGCTTCTGACTGAGCTCGGGCTGACGCCGACCGAAACCCGCGTCTATCTCTCCTCACTTAAGCTTGGTCCTACGTCCGTCCAGGAGATCGCCAAGTGCGCCAAACTTTCTCGTACGGCAACGTATGACGTGATCTCTGAACTCCAAGATCGGGGGCTCATGTCCACCTTCGATCGAGGGAAGAAGAAGTTCTTTGCGGCAGAGGAGCCAGAGCGGGCTGTTGCATATTTCAAGACACGAGTTGCAGATTTGACCGAACGGATTGAGACTTTCAGTCGCTCGCTTCAAGAGATGAAGATGTTAGCTGGTGGGGAGCGCCCGACCGTAAGATTTTTTGAGGGTCGTGAGGCATTGTACGCACTCTTTAGTGACCTTATCTCACAACATCCTCAGGAACTTCTTGAACTGGCCAATATCGACGTCGTCTACGAGGGGCTTGATCAAAATGTCCTGCTGGATGCGCGCAAGGCTCTCGATGATTCACGGGTGAGGATTAAAATGTTGCATCGTGGAGAGTTACGCAATCCGCGAAAAAATGCCGAGTACTGTCGTCTCCTTCCTGAGTTTGGTGAATTTGCCGGGGAAATTTGGATTTATGAAAATAGGGTGGCGTTTGTCGAGTTTATTGGGAAAATGGTAACCGTCATTATTGAGAGCCAAATTTTTGCGGATATGGCGCGCGTGCTTTTCAACGCGGCATGGGCGGTTTGTCGTGCCGATCCTTACCGTAATCGATAAGGTTTCAACACGAAATGTGTTTGCGAATTTTAGATAGTTTTTCTAATGATGTCGGGGTTTATAACGTGGTCTTGACGGGCTGTCCCAAAACTCGATGAGATTGGCTTGAACGGGCTGGCAACTTCTGAAAATGACCTGAAACGGTCATTGAAGAAGTGCCTGGGTGCCTGTGAAAGACAAGATCGCGAGTTTTGGGACAGCCTCTTGACGGCATTTTCTTATTGTGATAGTTTCTATCTCTTGCCTATGTCACAGATATGGGTACGGTTCCAGGGATTTGGCTCAATCCGAGATATCGACCCCAGGTGATATTTTGGAAGGGTCAAATCCCTGCAACCGAGGCTCGGAAACGGGTCTTGGGACGCTGACAGCTCGCGAAAGCGAGTCTGTTCCACATCACGGCCGTCCGGAGAAGGACCCCCGTGATTCATGGCAACCGAGAGGGTGTCATGAGCAAAAAAATCCGGCGGTGTGATGTCGTCGGTTGCCCTGCAGGGCAGTGCTTCCTTCCAGGACCTCTGAGAGGAGCTGGGAGTAAGAATGGTGGTAGCACAGGGAAGCGTACAGTGGACCACCACATCACTTCATTTTTTCAGGACCAATGCGCTGGAATGTGTTGAGGTCCTAAGGAGGTGTCCGACAAAATTTCTCACAAGCCCCCAAGGCAATTTCGCCAATGGGCCTGCGGAGAGAGGATGTCGATCAAGGATTCCCGGCGACAGTCGCCGGGCCGCCCGTGGGACGGTTTCCCGCTTCCGGACCATATCCGCCAGCTTCTGTGGCTGGATCCTGGGTGTGATCATGGTCACGGAGGGTGTTATCCGCGGCGTTTCCTCGGCCTCGCCTGTGAGAATGGCGAGTTCGTGGTTACGACGGATTCCAAGTGTCTCTTTCGGATCACCCGTGAGGGAGCCGAAGAGATCGTCGCCTGGTTACACAGGCACAGAATCCGGACGCGTTCGATCAAGCGCATGCTCCAGAGCGAGCATCGCATCGGTCTGAACCCCGTTCAGGCCAGAGAGATCGAACGCGATATCTGCGGAAATCCTACCCTGCCGCTCGCGCGTCAGGTCATCACCCAAGGGGAGGAGCGTCGACGAAGACGCGACCCCCAAGGGCAGAAGACCCGGACGCTCAAGGGGCGGCGGGCTGTTCGGCGATTCGTTGCCCGACAGGAGGACAACACCTAGAAGACGAGCGCGATCTACACACGTGGGTCGCGTTTTTTTGCTCATGGGGGGCGCGAATAGACACAATGGGTTTTGTCATTCAAAAATTAAAAAGAGCCGACCGCATTGCGTTACGATCGGCCGTGCCCTGGCAAAAGCCATAGGCAGGGGGAGGTTCTCACGAGCCTCATTTTCATGCACCCATTCAGTGCCTCCAATGTGTGTGTTGCACAACAGGTCTGATGTGAACTCTCATGTGCGAGCTCTATGCCCGCACATCTCAACCGTTCATGGCTCCTTTTGCCACACCATTTTTTCCTCCTGGTGCAATAGGTGTTTTAGTTCTATTTTAAGTATAGGACGTTGCTTCTCCGGTGGATAGCCCGTTTTCCACATCAGTGTTGTCCAATTTTTTTTTACAATGTTTCTTTTTTTGAGATATGCCACATCCTGCTATAATGTCTTCGTATGGCATATAAAAAGACGGTTCTTATCATCCCACCAAATGATGCGGAGTCAGTCATGATCCGGAAGTTGGCGGACAAACTCAAACTCCCAGTTATTGAGTCCAAACAGCTTCATGGGGCTTCTTTGGATAGGGGGCACGACTATGTTGATGCTGTGAAAGAGGGTGGATATGCCCGAGTGATCGTCGTGGAGATGCCAGGACCCAAAACCGAGACGGAGATCAGAAAGATGGGGATCAAACTCGAGATCGTCGACCATCATCACTACACAGGACTCTCACGTGCCCATGACGAAAAGGGGCGTTTGTTAGCAAGTTCGCTTGAGCAGTTTTTACTGAAGTTCAAGATTACCGACCGGCAACTGAAAGCATGGGGGTTTGTCCCTCGACTTGTGCGAGGAATTGGGATTCAGGATCGAGGCTATATCTGGGCACTCCAAGATGAGGGATATTCAAAAAAGGAAATTCAGGAGGTGATGGCGTTTCATGATTCGCTCATTGCGCATCTTCATAATCCAAAGACGGAAGCGCACAAGGAACGTTTTGCCAAGGCGGCATGGGATCGTCGAACGAAATGGCGGGAGTTTTGGGTCGTCACGACGCGGGCGGATGTGCAATTGCGCCCTAGGCTCTCTCGCTTGGTTGCACACAAGATTGGAACGCCAACTCCGATGATTATCGTCGAGCATGGTCGCGGTCTTATTTACGTCCAAGAGTCTCCCTATGCGCTACACCTGTTCGAACGGTTTGGTGGTTTCACGTTTGGTCTGGATCGTAATTGGGGACACAAGAACGAACCAGAAAAAAAGAATGTGACATTGCGCGACGTAAAACAGGCGATCGATATTGTCCATCGTAAGAACGGATGAGAGACAGATCCCTTGCGATCGGTTTTTTCTTTACGCTTTTGCCGCTTCGAGAATTTCCTGAAGCTGCCTCATTTTTCTTCCGAGCTTGCGACCGAATGTTTTTCCAACCGCGTCCGGGTCGGTCATAACCAGCTCTACCAGATTGTTTGCGTCGTCCTGTGAGAACGTATCGTCCACCAACGCAACAACTCCTTTCGCGAGCTTCTCCCTGTCGTAGCTTGCAAGAGCACACTCATTGGCAATGCGTGAAAGAAGCTCTTGGAGAGCCTCCGTACCAACCGCATCACTTTCAAAAAAGAGCGACTCCATGAATTTTGAGAACTTGGATGTATCGAGTTTTCCATCAGCAACCGATTTGAAGAGTCGAGTAAGTGGTTCTCGAGGGTTGTTCTTTCGGTCAACTCGATTCTGAACAAAGATTCTCAGCGCTTCGTCTGTCTCAGAAGAGTCAGTCCCCAATGCAACGAGCAGTCTGGGCACAAGTTCGGCTTTTTCCTTGGAAGCGGCCAGAGCTTGAAAGTTCGTAAGATCCGGGTTGCCGTCCGGGCGCAACGAAGCAGCTGTGTCGACATAACTTGCCAATAGCGCATAGTCGCGACCTTCTTGGTTGATTTGCGCATACAGCATGAGGTAGCGCTCCGCATCGATTTTTTGAAACTGATAGGCATCCTCATGGCGTTCGATCGCCACCAACATTGTGGCATCAACATCGACACCTTGCTCCCGAAGCGATTTCGACCCGGCGTCGCCATGCTTCTGGTCGGGGTGGTAATAGGAAACGCCAGTGAGTTGTTTTGTGGTGGCCCAGCGACGGAACGCCTCTTCATCGCCTTCGACCGCTTTTTGTCCGTTCGCGTCCATTCGCAACATGGCTTGGTACTGATTCCAGCTTACGGGTACTTCATCTGACTGTGCATCTTCAAGACCGGCGTTTCGTGCCGCCTCGACGGAATCGAATTTGAGTGTGAGACAATCGGCCTTTGAGATGTCGTGGAGGAACACGTATCTCTCAACCCCCTCGCGATTTCGCGTAAGCGCTTTTTGCATCGATCGCAGTGTTTCGGGAGAAATCCCTTCCGGCACTTCACCTGCCGCCACTACATCGATCTGGTTGAGGATCAATGCCAGATGGCTATCCATGAAGATTCCTTCATTATGGTATTCGCCCCATTGGGGTACAAGAAACGAGCGCTCAATCCGCTCTCGTAGCTCGCGATTGTGTTCACCCTCAAACAACGTCTCCATTTTTTCACTCAGCGCATCCACGCGACGCTTGCGTGTGTCCACTGGTGTCTGTTCGGGAGGTCGCAGTCCCTCCGGTGTAGGTTGTTCTGGCATATGGAGAATTATACCTTATTCCTGCCCCCCTGTATTTTTTTGCGGGAATAGACCTTTTATGTCCTAGGCTTTCCACAGTTCTTCAAAGTAGGTTGAAAATCCCTCGAACACTTCATTTCGATCGAGCGTCTTGTGTACCCACGCTCGCCTTCAACCTCAAGCTCGCCGTAAAGATGAACTGACGGCAGGTCCTTCGCGACCTGCTTTTTTCTTGGTTGGGTGTGATATACTCAAAGTGAGATATGATTCAGTATCAATTTCAAGTCAGTGACGGGCTTTACCAGAAAATTCTGGATTACATGGCTGAACACAGCATGAAGGATTTTAGTGAGTTTTTTCAGAGAGCAATACAAAAACATCTAGAACATTAACTGTGTGCATATGCTTAGGTCTCGAGTAAAATCTGGCAAGATGAGCAAAAAGCGCGGTGACACGCTCGTGAAAACTATTGAGAAGAAATATCAGGTTGATTTGGGTTATCGTGCAGACGCAAAATTGTCGACCGTTTTAAAAAAGGCTGGAGCAAACTCACTCTCTGAATTGATTCGAATGGCTGATGCGACCGACCGTTAGGGTATGGTAAAACAAACAAAAAAGGACTGGTCATTTATTGATAACAAGGCGTTGCAGAAAAAAATTGCAGACACGACAAAGATCATGTCTGTTTTTTACATTACAGACCAACAACGTGGTCTAGATCCGCTCTTTGTGAAGGAACTTCGGCGCATCTATGTCTTATATGCCGCCTCAATTGTTGAAGTGTTGCTAGTGTGTTTATTCAAGAAAGGCGGGTTTAGTATCGAGGATGTTGTTTATAAGGACCCTTCTCCTCTACCGGAAAAATATCAGTCCGGGAAAGACACAATAGTGCTTGCTCGACAAGGAAAGAAGCAAAGACCCGAGCGAAGACTAACGCTTGATGTCTTGATTGGTTTCTTTGAAGAACTAGGACGATTGCCGGTCAATTTAGTCAAAAGACTAAGAGTCATGAAAGACGTACGAAATACATTTCATCTTGGCAAATCACGACAGGGTCGACAGTTGAATTCAAAGTCCCTTGAAGCTGCTGCCACGGCTATTTTGGAAGTGGCGGAAATTGTTCGTAAAGAGCTGAAATGATTATGAAAACCCTTCTTATTGGTCTCGCAGGACTCTCAGGCGCGGGGAAGTCGACCCTTGCTGATCATCTTGAAGCCCAAGGCGGAGTGAAGCGATTCCGCTTCGACGCCTATTACAAGACGGCCAATGACTGTCCGAAACTCGCTGATGGTCGGCCGCATTGGGACTTGCCCGAGAGTCTCTATCTCGATGAGTTATACGATGCCCTTGTTGAACTCAAGGCGGGGAACGATATTTTTCTGCCAATCTATAATCGTCGACTCTGCGACCGCACGGGGCGCATGCTCTACAAGCCCGCCCCCGTGTTATTCGTTGAAGGGTTGCAACTCTTTGCGGATGCACGCGTGCGCGAACTTCTCGATTTGCGACTCTGGCTGGATATCGACGAACAAACAGCTCTTGAACGCCGCCTTCTGCGTCAACCGGATTACGATGTTGTGTATCATTCCACGATTGCGCTCCCGGCTCAGCGCGAGCACGTTTTGCCGCTTCGCGCGTATGCGCATGGCATTATTGACGGATCCCAGACAATCAAGACGGTTGCAGAAACAACGGACGAGATTATCCAGAGATTTTTTGGGTGCTCGAGCTACAATAGCGTAAGATAGAGGGGCTATGTGGCGTTTTGAATCGACACACGAACGGGAAGATTCCCAGTTTCTCGATCAGGTGATCGCGAAGATTGAGGTTGACTCACATCTGTTCAAGCATGCGCAGTCCATCCTGGACGCGGTCGGGCATCAAGAACCGCTCATTGCGCAAAGTTTCAAAACTCCGCAGGACGTGCGACACCACGCGGAAGGACCGGTCATGCGGGATCATGTGAGACTCATGCTCATATTTTTATTCGCGCTTGTCGAAGAAAAAGTTCATCTCGTCGATATCGAGGAATTTCGTCGGATGAAAGGGTATGAGGGCGAAATCCAGGAGCTTGAGGACGTCATCAAGGAGAACATCGCTTTTTTTCTGGTGTTCACATTGTGTCACGATGTTGCTAAGTGGGTTACGATTACGTTTAGTTCCAGACCTGGTTCTCGTGGGGAGGCGCTTGGATTCAATACGCCTCGCCTCCATCATTTTGATGAGGCAGCGCACGAGCGAGCGAACAAGCGTTCACAATATCTCGAGCTGTACGACACCTTTTCAACGCGAGAATTTACCGGCACCGATCGTGAGACACAGACGCAGTTCTACCTTCAGTACGGGGTGAATGTGCACTATCCTACCCATGCTCGAAAAATTGATGCGCCCGTATTTGCCGCTCTTCTGACCCGCCTGTGCCATGCCCATGATGTATCTGACCGGGATCGATCCATGCTCGGAGATCTCATTGCGCAACACATGGAGTGCGGATTTGATTTTAAAATTCGTCGTCCTGCCCGTATTCGTCGATATACGCACCTTGCTTTCAAACGTGGGTATGATGCGGACGATTTTATCGATCTCGCCCAAGGATGCTTGTTGCTCGATCAGGTTGTCGGGTCACGGCGACTTTCTGCTCATGGATATTGGCATGATCCTCGGTCCCTCATCCATTTTTTGCAGAGCGAACATGACTTTGCTCCGCATCGACGTGCGGAGAAGGAAGCATTACGTGAGACGCGCGAGAAAAAAGAGCGCAACCGTGTGTTGAGAGAGACGGGGCTAGATGGGATGGCCATGATGGATGTGTTGGGAATGGAACCTGGGCCTGAGTTTGGACTGGCTTTGCGTCGCATTCACGCAGGACTGTTCGGACAAGGAGAGATGCCACGGTTCGGAAAAAAGATTGATGCAGAGATTGAACGACGCGCAGGGGAGTACTATAAGAACATGTTTGATAAGGGAGAATAAGTATGATGGCGTATCTACAAGGCAATGTGCTCTATCACGGAGTTGGCTATGTGATCATAGAAAACGGTGGTATTGGGTTTAAGATTACGGTTCCGGAGTCCGTTGGACATGCATTGCGTGACGTCGTGTCGCTCTATCTTCATGAGGCGCAACGTGATGACGGACGGGAGCTGTTCGGATTTTTATCGGTTACTCAGCTTGAACTTTTTTGGAAGCTGGTGGCGATTTCAGGTGTGGGACCTAAGAGCGCACAGAAAATAGTATTTGCTGAGGCGATCGAGTCGGTGAAGAGTAAGATCATGATCGGTGACCTCGCGTTTCTCACAAGCGTTCCTGGCATCGGGAAAAAGACGGCACAAAAAATTATGCTCGAGCTCAAGGGCGCGCTTGCGGAGGAACCTGAATTCGCGGCGCTGGATGCGGACGCGATTGAGGCGCTTGTGGGATTGGGCTATGCTCGCCGCGATGCGCAAGCGGCTCTTTCAGGAATCGAAGAAGGGGATACGGAGAGTCGAATTCGTCTGGCACTCAAGCGACTCTCCCGTTGACCCGAGCCGTCGCGCAACGACGAGAATAATTTTTCCGCCAACGGAGCCGGGTCAGCCTTACCGAGCTTCCCCTCCATCGTCGAAAAAATTATTCTCGTCGTTGCGCTCCTCTATGGAGAAAAGCATGTGGAATCAATTTGTGCTTGCTCACGGCCCGCGCTCGGGTCGATTTTTGCAGTCATGGGAGTGGGGGGAATTTCAAAAAGCGGTAGGGGAGGAGGTGCGTCGTGAAGTATTTGTTGAGGATGGGGAGACGATGGGGATTGCCCAATGGATCGATCGAGTGCTACCACTGTTTCGTGGGTACAGTTTCTGTCCAAAAGGTCCCATCGGCGTATGGCAACCTCGAACATCACCGCAGATGTTCCTGCGGGTTGAGCCATTTGACTCAGATCTCCCAACCTATGCGCGCAAGACCATTGATCTGAGTCCAGCACACACTCGCATTACAGACGTGTCGATGAGCGAGGAAGATCTTCTTGTCGGCATGCACCCAAAGACCCGATACAACATTCGTGTCGCACAAAAGCATGGGGTGAGGGTGGACCTTGCATCCCACGACTTCGAGGCGGTTTGGACACTGTTTGAACAGACGTCCTCTCGCGGACAGTTCCGTCTTCATCGTAAAGCCTACTACAAACAGATGCTTGAATCGCTGACCGGGGGAGACTGTCGCGCGTTTCTCGCCACGGCTTTTTCTGAGGGAAATCTTCTCGCCGCAAATATCATGATCGACTTTGGTGATACGCGAACCTATCTCCATGGGGCAAGCTCAAACGAACATCGCAATCTCATGGGGCCGTATCTTCTTCACTGGGAGTTGATGCGCGACGCGCACGCTGAGGGTCTGCGGTGGTATGATTGGTGGGGTGTGGCTCCCATGAACGCTCTAGAGGATCACCCATGGTCTGGTATCTCGCGGTTTAAGCGAGGGTTCATTGGGGAAGAAGTTGCCTCACCCGGCACACACGACATCGTTCTCAAACCATGTAGGTATCACCTCTATCAATTTGCTCGTCGGATAAGACGCATCATATGAAAACAGCTCTCATCACTGGTGTCGATAAGGGGATCGGCCATGCACTCATGGAGACGTTTCTTGCGGAAGGATATTTCGTGATAGGAACGTTTTTTTCTGATCGGCCTGCACCGCACGAGCATCTGAAAGATTTTGCTCTGGATCTTGGAAAACCGGAATCGATTGCCTCCTGCGTGAGCGCGATCACAAACTTTGGGAAGACGATCGACATCCTTATCAACAATGCAGGCATCTTGGCCGATGAGGAAGAGACACAGGTCGTTATTGAAAAGGTGCGTAAGACGCTTGAGGTCAATCTCATCGGCACGATAGATTTCACACAGCGCCTTCTTCCACTCATGCATGAGGGATCGCACATCGTGAATGTTTCCTCGACAGCCGGTTCACTTGAGCTTGTCGGGAAAGTCTCGCACTTCATGGGTCATTATCCCGCGTATAAAATTTCCAAAGCCGCACTCAACATGTATACCCGTACCCTCGCGCTTGAGCTGAAGGATCGGGGGATCATTGTTTCGTCGGTTCATCCTGGTTGGACAAAGACCGACATGGGAGGAGAAGAGGCAGAATTCACTCCTGCGCAAGCCGCGGAGGGGATCTACAAGACAGCCGTATCAAAGACTGAAACCGGAGGGTTTTGGTTTTCGGGTGAACGCCTGCCCTGGTAGATTATCGCCCATGCACCCGTAGCTT
>Ga0075999_122_pt1 | contig 12315 bp, 12 predicted proteins | sample RifGroA2_FD_68045 | JGI IMG/M metagenome (GOLD analysis project Ga0075999, IMG submission 68045) | Parcubacteria (Uhrbacteria) bacterium GW2011_GWA2_52_8d | reverse complement strand
TCAGGCAGATACATCGCCGCACCGATCTGGATCTTGATGTCTTCGGCCGTACGTTCTCCTACCGCAAGACCGTATTTTCGAAGAATATACTCGGAAATGGCGGCATCGAACTTCACGCCACCAATACGCACAGACTCCGAGGCGACAATACCTCCCAAAGAAATCACCGCCATTTCAGCCGTCCCTCCACCGACGTCAATGATCATGTGTCCTGAAGGTGACCCGATCGGAATATTGGCACCAATCGCGGCCACAATCGGTTCTTTAATGATATAAGCGGCCTTGGCACCGGCCGCAAGTGTGGCATCTATGACGGCACGACGTTCTGTTGAGGTTATGCCTCCGGGAACAGCAACCATCACTTCCGGCCTAAACAGTCGGACACCACCAAGCGCCTTGTTGATGAAATAACGGAGCATTGCCTCGGTCGTGCGGTAATCAGCAATAACGCCGTCCTTTAAGGGACGGCGTGCAACGATGGTATCAGGCGTGCGTCCAATCATGTCTTTGGCTTCTTTCCCTACTGCCAACACCTTCTTCTCCGTATAAGACACAGCAACCACGGAAGGCTCATGAATAATAATGCCCCGTTTAGGGACATAAACGAGGACGGTGGTGGTACCCAGATCAATGCCGATTTTTTTTTGGAACATAGGTCGGAGCGTTAGGTGGTTAGGTGGTTAGGTGGTTAGGTGGAAACACCCAGCCCCTAAGCCCCTAGTACTCTAACCACCTCAGAGTTCCACTTTTACAACTAGATCCTGACTCAAAATCGTGTTCAAGCGATAGACATCATCCCCCCACTCATCTTCAGATGCCAGAACAAACTCGAATATCAATGTATGCTTCTGTCCGGGTTCTACGGAAGTAAACGCCCCAAACGAGATGAATCCGGATTCTTCGACCACATCGACAGACCCTTTCGCGCGCCCGGGGTTTTGTGTGATGTCGTTGAACCAGCTTCCTTCCACACCCAACAGCTGGGTCCCCTGAGGGAGATAGACTCTGGTGTAGGTTCGATACCGAGTAGTCTTCCAGTCAAACATCCCTTCATGCGCATAGGCAATCGCCACACGACCCACCCACTGGTTCGACGTATTTTGATACACCTCATACGTCACATGACGCTTAACCGCAGGATCAGACTTAAGGCTTGCAAGATTGGCATCCACCACCATGAGTGCATCCACCGACGCGAAGTCAATCGAACCGGCCCATCCAACCTCTTGCAGAACATCTTGGATCACTTCATCTGTGCTGTATAACAACAATTGCTTTTGTGTAAGCGCCTTCATCGTCACCTTCAAAACCAAAGACCAATCCGCTGAGGGGAGTGAATAGATCCGGGTCTTCATTTCGTTCACGAGATCAGCCAGGATCTCTTTACGTTGCGCCTCGGGAGTCCCATTGAGTGCATACCCATACTGCACCTGGTACTCCAAAAGATCGGCAACGTTTTCCGAAGTAAACGTCTGACCGCCAACGGTAATGGGGCCTGTGATCGAAAGTAGGTCGGAAGCATACGTTGGCGTAAACCCAACAAGATGGTCGATGCGCTTCATGGCAGGGATCTCCGATCCTTCATCTAAAAATCCAACTTCTTCAAGAAACAACTCGCTTGAGAGCACAGACGAGGCGGCAAAATCCGGCGACCAGTTGCTATCGCGAAAAAACCACTCTCCCGTAGCATTGTATCGACTCAACGGCTCAGGAGCTGTGCGAGTAACGTCATCCTCCGCCGCGCGGTCAAGCGTGTAGGAGTCCGCTGTCTCAAGATGGACGATATCCCCCCCGTACATTTCCAAAACACCATACGAACCGATGAATCCTCCGCCAGGACGCAGCTCGTCATTGTTCATGAATAACAGCAAGATAGAAGAAGGCTCCTCCAGCCCAGCGAACCCAGGAAGTACACGCGCGGCGATGGAAAGAAGTTCAAGCGGTTCTTGAGCGGCCTGAACATCTTCCCTGAGCGGATCAAGGATGAAAAACATGGATCCGACTCCAGCCGACTCAGAAAGCAGAACCATCTCTTCTTCCAAAATGCGCAAATTCGTAACCAGAAGATCCAGATCCTGCGCGCTGGCGGCAAGCCGTTGCAACACGGCTCGCTTTGTTTGAGTCGGAAGGTCATCAAACGTTCCTTCCAAAGAGACACCTGCCTGTACCTCACGAAGGTATTCCTCGCTGAGTCCCGCAAGGCGCATAAGATCCGCGCCCAAATCGACAACCCCTGGAGCGCATCCTGCGCGGCCTGCGTATGCAGGTCGGCTTGCTCAAATGAAAAGCGCTCCAGTGCGTTGCGTGCCTGGATCATGTGTTCGCGCGCATCAAAAAGTTGTGTGGTCACGTACACCCCTGCCCCAACAAGACCAACCACCCATACACCCAGCAACGCGAATACAAGAATAAAGAATCTCCGAAGGATAAGCATACGCACTGTGTGCGCCCGCCCCTGTTCAGGTTCTGTCTCTTGAAGAAACGTTCGGCTGTGCGTCATAACCTTCTCCCTTATATTTCTTATAGTAGTATATCGCACTTTTCATCTGGATTCTTGTCAGAGGGTTAAGAAGTTGACGGAGGAACCCGCCTTCCGCTGTTTCACGACGGTGATAATGAATCAGACTCACGTCCGGATTGTACACGATGCGCCAACCCAAGCTCCAAAACCGTCGACACCAATCTTGATCCTCAAAATAGACAAAAAATTCAGGATCAAACCCGCCGACTTCTTCTGCGGCTTCACGTCGCACAAACATGGCGGCCCCAAGTACATAATTCACGTCTTGCGTTTTGGTGAGATCCTCGCCCGCCATAAGGTAGACATTCACGGCGCGCTTGGCAAAAGAAAGTCGGCGCAGGAGTGGTACGCGACGGTACGCAATTACCAGAGGGAGCTGGAAACGATAGACACTGTGTTGGATGGAGCCGTCCGGATTCAACAATCTGGGTCCAACCATTCCCACATCCGGATGCGTGTCCATAAACTGTGTGAGCGCTTCAAGATTCCCCTGCATGAGGATCATATCGGGGTTGAAGACAAACAGGTATCGACCGCGTGCCACTTCCATCGCCTTGTTCATTCCACGCCCAAACCCGACGTTTTCCTCGCTCAAAATATTCACCACGGTAGGAAACTCTCTTTGCACCATCTCCTGCACACGGCTCTTGGGGTTGTTATCAACAACGATCACCTCATAGACCACGCGTGGGTTGGCTCGAAAAATTCCCTTGAGCGTCTGACGCAAAAGTCCTGGGGTATTATAATGCACAATCAGAATGGAAACATCGATCATACAAACCATCCACGAATCTCGCGAGCGGATCGTCTCGCAGAGTCCAGAGTTGCCAGCCTCTTCCTGCGCATACGTGGTAGGAGGACAAACGTCTCGCGCAGAGCCTTCCAGCCAAAGCGTTCAAACATCAAAACGTACCCAAGCCTTCCTACCTCGCAGACCAAGACCCAAGGGAAACTCAGGAGGAAACTTGTTCCATTGAGATTTTTTAGAAGCATCAACCAATGATTGCGTGTGGAATAAAAGTTACGAACGGACGATTTTTCACGACGATTGCGCATACGCTTCCAAAGGCTGTTGTTCTCCGGACCGTACATTCCGCGATAGTGATAGGCGACGGCTCGTGGAACATAGAGCGCGTCCCAGCCAGCGTGCTGAAGTCGCCACGCAAGATCCACGTCCTCTTTATACGCAAAAAAATCATGATCAAGAATTTCTTCCCCAAACCGAACCTCTTCCAGCGCTGAGGCTCGCAAAAGAACCAACGCGCCGGAAATCCCAAAAACTTTTTTTTGTTGCTCATACTGACCTTCGTCGAGTTCTCCAGCTCCACAATCGGTAACGGTTCGGTTACGATGCGGATTCAGACCAACGGAATCAATGCGGTCTGAGCGAACAATCTCTTGAAAGACCTCATCGCCAAGATTCTCTCCAAACGCCCGCAAGAGCTTCCCTCCAAAACTCCCAACTTCCGGATGCGACGCGCTGGCAGAAACAAGCTCCTCGAGAAAGGTCGACGTGAGAAGCACGTCGGGGTTCGTGAGTAAAATAAAATGCTCCTGAAGTTCTGTGTGTGGCCAATGTTCAACCGCATACCGAATGCCCTGATTATGCGCCGCGGAAAATCCTAGATTCCGCGCATTGCGAATAAAGCTGATATCGGGATAGTGTTCTCGAAGAAACGCCTCGACCCCGTCTGTAGACGCATTGTCGATCACAAGGACATTGAAATCCCGGTAGGTCTGATCCATAATGGATTTCAAGAGATCGGGCAAAAACCGCATCGAATTCCAGGTAACAATGTGCACGCTTAATTTCGGATACGCCATATGTGCCTCCTATGGTAGACAAAGACCCCCAACAAAACAACTCTCACATCCAGGCTGTGTTATTTGACTGGTCGGGAACGATCAGCGATGACCGTCTTCCTGTGTATCAAGCGAATAAAAAAATGTGCGATTATTGGCGCGTTCCCTGCGAATCATTCGAGGAGTGGACACGCGCGGCCAGCATGACCGTCATCGATGCGTTTCGAAAAAAGGGCGTTGAGGCAAGCGGCGATGAGATCTATGCCCTCTATCGAACCTCCTTTCAAGAGTCGTTGGAGGCGGGAATTCGACCAGCTATTTTCCCCGATGCGCACGAGACATTGCTCCAGCTTCAAAACAAGGGTCTCCCGCTGGGCATTGTCAGCTCTCACCCACAGGTGTACTTGGTTCAAGAGGCTCGTGACTATCTGATTCAGCCCCTTGTCGAAATCCTCCACGGAGACGCACGAAATAAGATCGATGCCCTCAAGGAGGTGTGCCAGATTCTCGGACTCGAACGGTCAACCACGATGTACGTCGGCGATACGATCTTTGACATTCGCTCTGCCCGTGAGGCCGGTCTTGTGACGGCCGGAGTTTCGACCGGATACCACACACACGAGTCACTCGCATCGGAACATCCCGATTACTTATTTACAAGCCTCAGCCAAGTAGGCGACGTCGTCGGACTATGAACACCCAAAGGCCAAAAGTCGGAGTTGGCGTAATAATCGTGAAGGATAAGAAGGTCTTAATGGGTCTTCGCAAGCCTAAACATGGGGCACAAACATGGCATCCACCAGGCGGCCACTTAGAATTTGGAGAATCCTGGGAGGAATGTGCTCGTCGAGAGACGCGGGAGGAGGCGGGCATCGAAATCACCAACGTGAGATTTGTCGCGGCCGTGAACGACATCTACCCTCAGGAGCAATTGCACTACGTAACCATCTTCATGCGAGCCGACTACCTGTCTGGAGAGCCACGAGCCTGTGAACCCGAAAAGTGTTCAGGATGGGACTGGTACACATGGGAGACCGTCCCCGTTCCTCGCTTCACGCCGGTCGATCTGCTTTTTCAGCAAGGCTATCATCCCCTTTCTATCCCCTACGACAAACTTATTCGTGATCGCATGGCGGACATTATTGAGTCCCATGGGGACGTGGCTATCACCTATACCGCGGACGTCATCGACTATAGAAAACGTCTACGAGCAAAACTTATAGAGGAAGTTCTCGAATATCTGGAGAGTGGTGAAACAGAGGAGCTCGCAGACATCCTTGAAGTCATCCATTCCCTCACGGCCCTGGATGGAACTCCCCGTGAACAACTCCAGTTGATTCAAACAAAAAAGCGCGAAGAGCGCGGCGGATTCGACAATAGAACTGTTTTGAAAGAGACGAGATAACTACCTCGTCTTTTTTGTGACGTGGAAACCCAGGTACCTTCCAGTCATAAGCCTTGTTTGCGCGTCAATCGCGGGGAAAGATCCAAAAAGAATGAACGTGATCGGTAAGAGAATCCACTGAAGACCCATGATGATCCATGTGTGTCTACGAACCTCTCGTGGACGTGCAGGCAACAGCGCAAGCGACATCACCGCAGAAATAAAAATCCCGACCATGGCAAACTGCATGAGTTGTTCAAGGGTAAACGGTGCGGCTTGAATAAGAGCGTTCGTTTGTCCCTTGGCAACCCACAACGGAAGCCAACCCAAAACAAACATAATAATGGGCGCGGGTGCCCAGGTGTACATCCCTTCAATATGATTGAACACATATTGTGCTTTCTTGCGCCAAGGAATCTGTGAGTCATGTTTGAATGCATCGATAATAAACGGCAAGTGCTCCACCCCCCAAGCCCATCGTCGCATCTGTACATAGAGTGCCTTCATTGATTCCCAATACGTTTCCCCCGTCACCGCGTCCATAGAAACCGGGAGAAACATCGGGGTCACACGGTACGCTCCGTGATAGTGCAAAAATGCCTGCATGAAAATGCGCGAGTCCTCGCTCACAATATCTTTTTGCCAGAATCCAACGTCCTTGAGCATCTTCCATGGCATGGAGTGGGACGAGAATGTCCAAAGGCGTTCCGCTCGCGTCAGCTCGCCAAAAAGCCAGAACGTCGTTCCGAACGCCCCGATGCGCACGGGGGCGTTTGCAGACCAGATGTTATTGGAAAACAGGGCGATCGGTTGGTAGGAGGACCGCGTTGGGTTTTCAACCGTACAGTACAGATAGGTCAGATAGGAAAAATACTGAGGATGTGCCACGGTGTCGATATCAAACGCGGAGACCACAATGTCTTCATCCTTCACGTCCGGAAAACGTTCCTTCAGACGTGCCTCAAGCTGATGTCCCATCCAATGAAGGTTCGAGCCCTTCCCCGGAATCTCTTGCGGTCGATCCTTCGGATGGATCGTCGTTGTGAAATATCCAAATACCGAACCAAACTCTTGCTGGGCGCGTCGGACGATCTTTTCAAATGCCTCCTGATCCGCCTCTTCACCACCGAGCACCACAAAGAATCGGTCGTTCGGGGTCGTATTTTCTTTGAGAGAACGCAGGGCTGAACGGATGATCTCGTACCCCTCCTGAAAAGTCGGGAGCAATACAAGATGGCGAACGCGAGCCGAGCCAGGCACCAACATGAGCCTTTGTTGCCAATCCGTTTTCCTTGCACGGCGGTACTGGCTCCAGGAGATCACCACAAAAAGGTTGAAGTACAGCACCCGAAATAGCCACAGCAAATCAAACACGATAATAAAAATGATCACCCACAACGGTTGAAAAAAACTCAACGCAAGCGCAAAACCAAAAGTTCCCCAAACCAAGAGGCCGGGGAACATTTCCCAAAATCTCAATTGACCATAGTGATATGGTTCACGCATTAGCGTTCTGAAGAAATATCCTTCTTCAGTCGATTAAGGAATCGATGGGCGAACTCCTGGCCTCCCAATCCAAACGCGAGACCGCCAGCAAGAGCCAGCATCGCCACCAATCCGGTAAAGAGGACACGAATGAGCTCGGGAGCAATTTGAAGTTGTACCAATGCCGCCATGAACGTAAAGATGAGAATCGCCCATTTCGCGATTCCTGAAAGGAAGTCAGCGGAGGCAAGCTGTGCAGCCTCAACCGCGGACTTCACGACATTCTGGACGAAATTCCCAAGCAGAATTCCGGCAAGCAGAATGATCACGGCAATGATGACGTTGGGGACAAACAGGACGACCTGTCCAAGATAGTCGGTTACCTGATCCCATCCCAGAATATCCGTAGCGGCAATCAGGGCAATGATGATAAAGAACCATTTCACGATCCAACCCAAGAGGGCTCCGATGTGCAGGCGCAGACCTACGCGCTCAAACTGAGCCGTAATCTCCAGATGACGAGCTAATTCATCAATGCGTAACAGACCGATAACTTTGACCACGACCGTTCGCAGGACAAGGGCAATGATCACCCCAATAACGAAGACAATAGCCGCCCCAAGGAGGCTCGGGAGGAAGGCCACAATGGTCTCCCACAGCTCCAGGAGCGGTTCCTGGAGTATTTCTTGTGCAAAATACATAGTGGATACGATGATGAGTTAGGATTAATTCTCGCAAAAAATGATAGCTATACAGTAACATGTTGAATGCATCTCAGGCAGTTTTTTTATCCACACATTTTTTACGCATCGTCAGCTGGGCAGGGCGGTCATAGGAGGGCGTGACGTAGGTGCGCGATGGATTCAGAGTTTGCCAAAGGAGTTCTTGCAGGGAAAGACGCATGGGATTGTCTATTCCTGTGACAGGGATCCTCTGGGTGAACGCAAGACTGTTGGCAATCGTGGTACTGACACGGCTGGCCGTAAAAGAACCAGGGCCCGTAACAACAATGATCTCCTCAAGTTCCTCAAGCGTGAGAGACCACTCGCCCAACATTCTGTGTACATGGAGAAGATACCCTTCCGGGGAAGTTTCCACCGTGCGCTCTTGTTTCATCACCCCAGCTTGTGCAAGACCGATCGTGAGCGTCTGGATATCCTGAGCACAAAGGACCAGCTTCATAGGGGTCGATGGATGGTATCGATCATGACAACTTTTTCCCCGTTGAGCACAGAGAAGAGGAATCGATCGGAGACTTGCCGTCGATCCAGAAATTCAGCCTTTGACATGAGGGTATAATTAATCTCATAAGGAATTTCATCCTCGAATCTGGCAATCATTTTTTCAAGATCTGCCTGTTTGATCGCCCCCACAATAAGAATATCCGTTGGAATATCCGTCGCATCGACAAATCTCCCGGTGAACGCAAAGTATTCGATGTTCGCCTTCTCTTGAATCTCTTGGACAAGATTTTGTTTCAAGAGAATTTGTACTTTTTGAAACAACGAACGCAGATCATCAAAAAGAATAAAATCTTGGTTCACACGGTAGTATTTTTTTTTCTCGGATAGTCGTTTTGAATCCTTATGCTCACTTTCCATTTCACTCAGCAGACCAAGTTGAACCAAATTTTTCAACTCGCGTCTCACAGAATTCAATTGTGCATCGATCCGCCGGGTCAGCTCTCGAACAAAAAAAGTTTCATCTGATTGAGAAAGAAAGAGCGCCATGAGTCTCGCTCGTGTCTTTGAGCCAAACATCTGTTCGAGTTTAAAAGGTTTATTCATCATAATAACTTCATTTGCGCCTCCCGAACATCTAGGTATAATGTACACAAATGTTAAATCCCAGGCAAATGGCTATGCACCCACAGATCAAAGGAGCAACCTACGAACCTCAGACCCCTGACGAACATATTCGTGGGGTATCTCTGCTCTTGCCTATTCAGGAGAGAGGGGGATTCGTATTCCTTATCGCGTATGTAAAAAAAGAAAACGCAGATGCGGAATTACTTCTACAAGTTCTCCTCGACCAGACCCGAAGGTTGGGAGATTCTTTCGGAAAAGAAGCCAATATTTTTTGGAGATATAGAGGAGGCATGCCTTCTTCGGTCAAATACAATTTTCTGGCTTCCTTCACCAGATCTTTAATCTCTTCAGAGGTCTGCAGACAGAACAGTCTCTCCCTACCTGGGAAAAAACGTTCGCCGTGGTATTGGACGGTGATCTCCATCCTGGAGACGTATTCTGTATCACCGATAAAGATCTTCAACGCACAATCCCTGCTGATGAGTTGAACCCTATTCTCGCCTCCCTTCCTCCTATCGGAGCCGTTGAAAAAATTCGCCAGTATTTTGGCCATAAGGAAGGCCTCTTATTGACGATCCTCAAAGTGACAAGTGATACCGTCCCCCACTGGGGGGGAAATGACGGTTCTGCCAAACCCGCATCCAACCTCTCCGTTGAGGTACTCAATACCACTGAGGAAACCACCGATCGTCTATTAGATGATCAACGACCGAACATCTCCGTCCTGATCAAAAAAATCGTCGGATATCTGCGCTCAAAATCAAATGCCAAATCTCGTCTTCTGCGTGAACTGGGGACTCAAAGTGGGTCGAAGGAACTTCCATGGCGCGTTGCCAAAATAACATGGCGCATTCTTAGAATCCTCACAAAACACTCCGTGAAAATCATTGTTCAAGGGCTTCGTCTGTTACAGAATAAAGAAGATCGCATACGGGTGAAAAAACAGATCCAACTGAAACAACACCTCCTCCGGGATACCATAGGATCTTCGTTTAATCTGGTGCGCGGAATCTCCTCATCAACCAAGTATCTTCTGGGCGGTATCGCCGTTTCGGTGATCGTATTGGTTATTGGCATCACGGTTATTTCAAAAACACAAGCCCGCGCCATGGAAGAAAAAACCTACCTGGAGCAACTGACCTCGATTGAAGATCTCATGGAGCTGGGGGTCGGAGCTCTTATCTACAAAGACGAAAACCAGGCACGGAGTCTTTACATGAACGCCCAAACGCTCATTTCAGCGCTCCCTACAAATTCTTCCGAACGTGAAGAAAAAGCAGAGGAACTTATTCAGGATCTCCAAGCGGCCCTCAATGAAATTCGCCACCTTGTCACCATTCCCAACCCCCCGCTTCTGGCGGATCTTGAAACGCTTACGGACGGGGTGTTTGGCAATAGCCTCACGCTCGCCTCAGGAAATGTTCTTGTTGCCGGATCAGATGGACGACTCTACCAATTCAACAAAACAGAAAAACGTTTTGATGTTGTAGCAAGCCTGAGTACGGGTTCTCTTTCTCCAATCGCCATGAGCCAGGAGGACGGACGAACCTATCTCCTAGACCAAGAAGGAACGGTTTATGGTGTCTCCTTCGAGAACCAAACACTCAACCCCCTCTCGATCAGTGACGATCGATGGGTTGACCTCGAGGCTTATGCCACCCGCCTCTACTTCCTCCGACCCACGACAGATTCCGCCGAGGGTCAAATCTTTCGATTCAATCGAAGCGGATCATCATTTGATGGTGAGTCTGAATGGATCACCTCACGGACGATCCCATTTGATTTTGCCACTTCAATCGCCATCGATGGGGATGTGTATGTGCTCATGGGAGACGGATCTATTTCACGATTCGTAAATGGAAGCGAGGAAGGTTGGGGTACAGGTGTCGTGGATCCTCGCATCACCCAGGCAACCAAACTCTGGACCAGTCCTGAAAGTTCCTACCTCTATGTTCTTGAACCTTCGACCCAGCGTCTCATCGTGTTTCAAAAAGAGACGGGAGCATTCGTCGTCCAGTATCGGTCCGATGCGTTCCAAGGCCTCTCCGATTTCGTCGTCGACGAAGCAGGATACACAATCTATCTCTTAGCCGGATCAAAACTTTACTCCATCGCTCCCAGCCATCTCGAATAATACATGTAGTGAGCCACGTCGAACTATGAAAGCACATCACATCGCTCTCCTTATCCTTGCCGTCGTCATTGTCGGTGGTTTCTTCCTCTGGCCACAAACAAACATCCAGGTCCCTGTCGACGAACTCACTGGAACCTGGCGCGGGGAAGCAAGTCCCGAGGCGGAGTATCAGTGGTGGATGGAATACGAATTTGAAAATGGCGGGTACACACTCATCACAGATTCTTCCTACCAAGAAGAAGGGACCTACGAAATCACAGAACGCTTCCTGGACGGATCGATCCTCGTAAAAAAGGTCTATGCCGACGGAACAAAAGAATACGAAATGAATATCCTCACGACCGTCGACGATCCGAATGTCATCTCGATCGAAGGAACAACACTCTCTCGTCAGTAAAACAAAAATCCCTTGAGAAATCTCAGGGGATTTTTTGATACGTTACTTGATGGTGACCTTGGCACCTGCTTCCTCGAGTTGCTTCTTGATCTCCTCAGAGGTGGCCTTGTCGACTCCCTGCTTGACCATGCTTGGAGCACCGTCAACGAGATCCTTCGCTTCCTTAAGTCCAAGACCGGTAATGGTACGAACCGCCTTGATGGCGTTGATTTTGTTCTCACCAGCAGCGGTGAGCTCGACATCAAAAGACGTCTTCTCCTCCTCAACGGCGGCTCCGGCGGCTGGGCCAGCGGCCATCATCATGGCGGGAGCGGCGGCGCTCACACCGAACTTCTCTTCGAGCACTTTCACGAGATCCGCGAGGTCGAGGACTGACATCGATTCGATGGACGTGACGAGGCTCTTAAACTTCTCTGGAACCTCCACGGTTGCTTTTGTTTCGTCTGACATAGGGTAGGGGTTAGGTTTTAGGTGGATAGGTGACTAGGTTTTAGCCGCCCTAATAGCGTTGAGAACGTAAACCAATGAGCGAAGGTTCCCGGCAAGGACATGGACGAACCCAGAGATGGGCGCGTTGAGAGAACGGACGAGCATGGCAAGAAGTTGCTCGCGGCTTGGGAGTGTGGCGAGCTGTTTGATGGCATCTGAGCCGACAAACTTCCCTTCCAGGATACCGCCAAGGATCTGGATCGTCTCGCGATCTTTCGCAAACTCCGCAATGAGCTTGGCGGCCGCGACCTCATCATCGAAACCAATGGTGGTAAGGATGCTGCCTTCGAGCTC
>Ga0075999_128_pt1 | contig 12627 bp, 20 predicted proteins | sample RifGroA2_FD_68045 | JGI IMG/M metagenome (GOLD analysis project Ga0075999, IMG submission 68045) | Parcubacteria (Uhrbacteria) bacterium GW2011_GWA2_52_8d | reverse complement strand
CAAGAAGGAGTTGTGATGCTTCAACCGCACATTGTTTCATTGCTTCAAAAATCTTTGTTGTTATCTCAAAATATCTTTTTGAATATCCATACGTTTTTTCATATGATAGTTTGAATGTTGCCATATGGTATGGACAATAACCGAAAAATATATAAATTACCAACAACATATAGTTGTTCTACTATGAAACAATTTATAGAACAATTAAAACATCTCGGGCTCAATACTTATGAATCAAAAGCATACAAAACACTTCTTGAGATGGGAACAAGTACTGCATACACCGTAGCAAAAATATCTGGAGTTCCACAAGGAAAGATTTATCCAGTTCTCGATGATCTACAAAGAAAAGGAGCTCTTACTATTCACGCTGGAACACCAAAACATTACACTCCAACATCTCCAGATATCTATCTTGAAGCACTGTTGAAACTACAAGAAGAAAAAACAGTCGCAACCCCGCAAGTCCAACGACGCGGCTTCTGGAATCTGTTCGCGGTTATCACCAGTTCCGCGTTCCTAGATGGGCTGAATCCCTGCGCGTTTGCCGTCCTGTTGTTCTTTATTAGTTTCTTGTTCACGATCAAACGGACAAGAGCCACCATTTGGAAGATGGGACTCGTCTACATTGGCTCGATTTACCTGGCGTACTTGCTCATCGGTTTGGGGATCGCCCAAACGATTATCATCTCAGGCTCCCCGCACTTGATGGCGAAGATTGGAGCCTATGGCGGCGCGGTATTCGGCGGATTTCTGGTCGGGCTCTGCACGTTCCCGTGTTCGGGAGGAATCTACGTTGCCATCATCGGCATGGTCACAACACAACGTACGGCTCTGCAGGGAACAGGGTGGATGCTTTGGTATAACCTGATCTTTGTATCTCCGCTCTTGATCCTCCTTGCCCTCGCCGCCAATCCCAAATCGACCCAACACCTGCAAAAACTCGAGCGTACTCAAGCACGGCATATGAAGATTTTATTGGGAGCCTTCATGATCGCCCTGGGAGCTGTCATCCTAATCTTCTTCACCTAAATCTCTATGAATGTTCTCCCTCTTTTCACTATCCCCGCGATCTTTCTTGTTGTGGTTTTAGCGAAACCCTTCATCGTTAGAAAAACCATGTGGAATATCTGTTCCGCTTGCGCGGCGGTCTCGCTGACTTGGGTTGCCCTCCTCATCTTGCTTTGGCTTGGCATCATTCATGACCCACTCCCCATTGCCATCCTTATGGGTATGAGCGTAACGGGGCTTATGTACAAGCTCGCCGGGTACTATCAAAAACATGGACTCCGCCATGTATGGGCCGCTCGTCTTGCGATCTTGATTGGAGGATTTATGGTTGTCCTGCTTCTCTTGCAAGGAAATGGACGGGGTGTGTTCTTGAGCGGGGTCGGATCGCTTTTAGTTGTTGCCATCATCAGCTCCCTGATGCAAAAAACGACACACAAGCAAGCCGTTGAATCGTCGGGGCAGGGGGTAAAAAAATCACTCCTTAAAAAACTCGATAACTGCTGTTGATATGTTTGAGAATAGTATTTTCGCATTCCTGATCATTGCCGCTGGTGCGGGCGCGACGTTCGCGTTTGAAACTCAGGGAGAACCGCAAACGCAAATCGTCTCTGCACAGACGAAGGCGTCAACCGAACCCGAACTCGTTGGAGGTTTTTCTCAAGAACAAGACGGTATTGAAGTGACGATAGAAAAGATCGACCAGCAAGATGACCACACGACGCTCCTGCTGGGCTTGAGCAACCATCAGTACGACCTCGACCAAGATTCGATCTTTACACGCGCGACGCTGGATGGTCGACCTTCCCAGTCATTCACCTTGCTCTCCAATGCCGCGGGTGGCCACCATGTTGAAGCGGAAGTTGTCTTTGAGAAGACAACCGAGGGGATCTTTGTGATCACTCCCGCTGAGGGCATCACGTTTACGTTTGAGGCTCTATGGTAGAGACAACATCTGTGCGTTCGATCATCGTGTGGGGGCTTTCCGGGATGCTCCTTATCTCGCTAGTCTTTTATTTCATCCAAGCGCTTGGTATGCAAGATTGGTACGCGCCAATCGAGTTCACCACAGATCAGTGGTACTTCGTTACTCCGTTGGTTCTTGGATTCGGCGCACAGGCGGGATTGTTTCGTGCCATCCACTTGTTGACTCGACACGGAGGCGGGGGAGTATTGGTTGGTTCTGGCAGTGTTTCAGGTGGCACCATGCTTGCCTGCTGTATGCACAATCTCGTCACGCTCATTCCTGTGCTGGGGATCAGCGGGCTGGCCGCCTTCTTCGCCGCGTATCAGACACAGGTGTTCCTCTTGAGTATCGTCGTGTCCGCTCTTGGGGTCGGGTACATGGCTCAAAAATATTATTCACTCAAGCGCGCATGTGAAGCGCAACAATCAACATCTTCCTATGCATAACACTCATTCAAACAAGCATCTCGTATGGATGCTTTTGGGTTGCGGACTTCTGATCGTAGTCCTGGGTATCTTTGGAGATCGCCTTTCACAGGGCTGGCTTATTGCCATCGTTCTGGGAGCGTGTGTTGTTCCACACCTTTTTCTTATGCGTGGACATCATCAGAAGAAAGAAGTTCCTCCGCAAGAAGAAGAAAAGAGCGATGTGTCTTCTCCTCATGGAGGGAGTTGCTGTCACTAATGACATCGCATGCTTCCGTATTTTGCCATTGAACACATCGCCCTTGGTCCGTTCACGATCCATGTGTGGGGGTTGATGGTGGCGTTGGGGTTGCTCGCGGGAGCTGGGAGCGCCGCGGCCTTAGCACGCAGAAGGAATCTGGATCCAAAAGTCATCTGGGACGCGACCGTGTGGATTATCCTTGGAGCCTTTGTTGGGGCTCGGTTGTTTCACGTCCTGTTCTATGAACCCACGTTCTTTTTCTCGCACCCGGGTGAGATCATCGCTTTCTGGAATGGAGGGCTCTCTCTGACAGGAGGATTGATTGGGGGCATCGTTGTGGGTATGTGGACTTTGCGCAAGCATCATGTGGATCTCCTCGCCTATGCTGATGTCCTTGCCTTCGGTCTTCCGCTGGGAACTTTTATTGGACGTATCGGATGCTTCCTGGCGCATCTGCATCCGGGAAAGTCCACGAATTTTTTTCTGGGCGTTCTGTATCCAGATGGTGTTGTGCGGCATGACCTTGGTCTGTACCTTTCTTTGGACGGGCTATTCTTGTTCCTTATATTTCTGATGATTCTACGGCATCGTTCGTCAACAGGAAGTTTCATTATTGGCTATCTTTTGTGGTACGGACTCTCACGATTTCTCCTGGATTTCTTGCGTGCGACAGATGGGGCGATCGTCGATACGCGCTACTTCTGGCTCACACCAGCCCAATATTTCTCCCTGTTGCTTTTTAGCGCTGGTCTTATTGCTCTGTGGAAAAAGCGATCGACATTGAAGGTAAATCCCTAAACGAGGAAGGTGTTGGATTGACAGGCTCCTCACCTTTTGTTAGCATTCTCGCGTAATTTATCTTGAAGTCTCTTGTACTTTGAATTACGAAACTCGATGAGATTTGATTGAACGGGCTGGCAATCGCTGAAAACGTCCCTTATACGGACGTTGAAGCGATGCCTGGGCGCCCGTGAAAGCAAAGATCGCGAGTTTCGTAATTCAAAGTCTTGTAGCTTTTCCTATGCCAGTACCAGCACGTAGACACTCACGATCACGCGTTCGCCGACGCCGAGCTCATGATGCCATGAAACCTACCAACGTCGGTGTGTGCACGACCTGTCAGGCACCGCTCTTGCCCCATACCGCTTGCAAGAATTGTGGCATCTACAAAGGCAAGCAAGTCATCGACACGACTCGTGACATGAAAAGAGAGGCCAACAAGGCCGTCGCCTCTGTCAAAGATCACGATCATGACCATAACCACGAGGAGGGAGCAGCAGAATCAAAAGATGAAAAAGCATCGTAGTTCGATGCTTTTTCTGGTACAGTACTAATGTTCATCATCGCCCTTTAGCTCTTTGTTCCTATGTCCAATCGTCACCTTTCACGCACAATTGCTCTGCAGTCGTTGTATCAATGGGATTTCCTGCGCATGCCGGAAGGCAAACTTTCGGAAATTATTGCGTTCAACCGTGAGGAGTTTGCACCCAAGTTTGATGATGAAGGATTCATTGAAGAACTCATCCAGGGGGTCGTCAACAATCGTCCCGTGATTGATGAGACGATCACGCGGTTCGCTCCCAACTGGCCGCTGGACTCAATCACGGTCATCGACCGAAACGTCTTGCGCCTAGGGGTTTTTGAACTCAAGTTTCATGAACGCATTCCCGCCAAGGTCGCCATCAATGAGGCGATTGAGCTTGCCAAGGGGTTTGGAGGTCAGGCCTCGGGTCGGTTCGTGAATGGCGTCTTGGGCGCCATCTATAAAGACCTGGTCGCTCACGGTGAGATCAAAGATGTCGACAAGCAGAAGACGGAGAATCCTACGAGTATTCCAACTTCCTAATTCCAAATTCCCTCCATTTCCTATGCCCAAAGAAGACTATTCCGATCTGGAACAAACTCTTGGCGTGACGTTTCAAAATACAGACACGCTACGCCAGGCGCTTGTTCATCGCTCCTACTTGAACGAGCATCCAGATTTTCCTCTTGGCCACAACGAGCGACTTGAGTTTCTCGGTGATGCCGTGCTCGAGCTTGTGGTCACAGAACATCTCTATCAAAATTACGAGAACCCAGAAGGGGAGCTTACCAACTGGCGCGCCGCGCTTGTCAATGCAGAAATGTTGGCGGCGTTGTGTGCCCAGCTTGGGATCGAACCCTACCTGTATCTCTCCAAAGGGGAGTCTAAAGATAAAGATTCTAAAGCGCGTAAGTACATTCTTGCGAATGCCTTTGAGTCGATCATTGGAGCGATTTATTTGGACGGCGGATGGGAGGCAGCAAAGAAATTTATCGATGCACGTGTCCTTTTCGAGCTTCCGAATATTTTGAAGAATCGTCTGTACATTGATCCCAAGAGTCGTTTCCAAGAAGCGGCTCAGGAGCACTTGGGGATTACACCCTCGTATAAGGTATTGTCCGAAACGGGACCAGATCATGAAAAGCAGTTTGAGGTCGGCGTGTTTCTGGGTAAGGAGCAGGTAGCCATTGGGCATGGGACATCAAAACAAGAAGCACAGGTTGCCGCCGCGGAGGCTGGGATTGCGGCAAAGAGTTGGTAAGGAGGTATGGAGGAACTCACAAAAGAAGAAACAAAGATTCTAAAATCCTTGACTCGTCCCGGACGGGTCCAGGATTTTTTAGATGCGATTCCGATTAACTTTGAAGAAGAAGGAGATACCGTCTTGTCCCCACGTCGGGTACTGCGTGAGAACCGGGCGCACTGTATTGAGGGAGCCCTCTTGGCCGCGTGTGCTTTTGCTTTGCAAGGTCGACGTCCGCTTCTCTTGGATCTGACTTCCGCGCGTGGAGATCACGATCACGTCGTCGCCCTGTTTCAGGAGCATGGTCGATGGGGGGCGGTCTCTAAGACAAATCACGCGGTGTTGCGCTATCGCGAGCCGGTTTATCGAACCGTAGGCGAACTTGCGATGTCGTACTTTCACGAGTACTTCCTCAACGACGGCCGCAAAACACTACGTTCCTATTCTCGGCCAGTGGACCTTTCGCGCTTTCATCGGCATAGCTGGATGGTGGATGAGGAAAACCTCTGGTACATCGTCGATGCGCTCAACAACGCGCCGCACACAGACATCCTGCGTCCTGGGCAAGGCAACGCCCTGCGACGAGCAGACGCGATCGAAATCGATGCAGGAAAGATGACACAATGGAACCAAACAAAAACACCCTGAACGTTCAGGGTGTTTTTGTGGTGCGGCCGGAGGGGCTCGAACCCCCGACCCTCTGTTCCGAAGACAGATGCTCTATCCAACTGAGCTACGGCCGCATATCCACGCGAAGATGCTACGTCAAATCTTGACTCTCGTCAATCATTCTGGCATATTGATGCCGTTACATTTTACGAAATGCGTCGGTAGCTCAGGGGTAGAGCAGGAGACTCTTAATCTCTTGGCCGTGGGTTCAAATCCCACCCGACGCACCAAAAAATCGATCAGCCTCGCGCTGGTCGGTTTTTGTTTTGTCCAGAGAAAAGAAAAAGTCCGACTACCGCAACGTGGTTTGCGGGGTCGGACTAGAAGGTGAGCGGGAGCGTCGTGGGACATCCCATGGACTCCCACGTGTTGTGGGAGACGAACGCGTAGCACGGTCCGTTCTTGATGCGGTAGAACTGGTCGTCCGTCGCGCCCATCTTCCGTCGTGTCGATGGCGATCGTGACCAGCCCCTGGAGGGCGGCCGGTTCGAGTTCCTCGCGGGTCTTCACGAGCAGATGCTCTGACCCACGGGTGGCGGCTTCGACTTCCGTTCCTTGACCAGAGTCGAAAATACGCTATGCTTGGGTGGCTCAGTCAAGGAGAGAGCATGAAATACGGCATTTGGTTCATCGCGACAGAGCTGATCTTTTTCTCGTTCATCTATTTGATGTTTGGTGAGGAAGTCGCCAAGCGGGCTTTCTTGAGTCTTCATTCTGTCGCCATTGGTCTCATCGGCATCGGATACCTTACGGGATTCTGGGATGCGCTTGGGGTGTGGCGGCACAGCAAACAAGGGTACATACCCCGCAGCTTGGCTCGCGGGGAAAGGCGCGAGCGAAGCGAGCTCCTTTGGCGGAGCTTGCTCCGCGGTGCATACCCTTGATTTGACCCGGTTATTTTAACTTGCTAGACTCGATTCCTGGCTAACACGGGAGGATAAGCCATGCACCGTTCATTTCACATCGACGAGCTGACCAAGGTTTTGGTTCTCGACGAGGATGAGTTTGTCGAGGGAGCCATCTCCTTTTCCGGAAGTTCTTCCTATGGTGGGGAACTGGCTAGGCAGGTGGAATTCTGGCGGAGACTTCGAGTTTGCGTCTGTGGTCACAAAGCACAGCGTCTGCTTTCGGAGCAGACGGGCGAGCTGTTGAGCCGTGCACAACTTGAAGCCTATATCGCTCAGGTATGGGATGCACTGAACATGCTGACTGTCGATGGCGCATCCGAGTGGCACAAGCAAAGGGTGCGTCGGCCTGTCCTGGATCTCCTCATTAGCCTCAATCCCTTGGGATTGGGAGATACATATGAGAGTCGTTGGAACCGCATCGACATTATCACGGCGCTGGCCGAAAGCTACCGTGTGAAGCCGTCGGACTTCTTCGTCAAAATTTCCGGAGCTCATGACTGGGTTCTTCGTGTCACCAGTTCGCCGGATCAGTACCGTGCCGCGGTATACACGCGTCTTGAGGGGCTCATGCCAGATCGCCTTGAACGAGTGTTCAGGCGGCAGTACGAGGAACTCAACCGTCAGTTCGGTTCGATATGTGTTCAGGAGCTCGTCTCCAGACAGTTGCAAGGCCTGCAGGGAGACAACTACTGGGCACTGCGTGCCGGCCTGCTTCAACAGATGGAAGAACGCATCGCGCGCGTGTGGCCCTATCTGTCCAACCCCCCAAATGCGGAGGAATTCGCATGAGCTGTTACGACTGTCAGCAGTATCTCGGATGCAACGATTCCAGGAAGCACATCACCCTGTGCGAGCATTACACTCCCAAATGCTGTGGTGTGCCCATGTCCGCGACCAACGAAGGAGGAACGTTTACCTTCACGTGCGTGAGATGTTCCAGGGTTTTCTTGCTCATTCTACCGGTGAGCGTCTTGCAGAACCTATTGGCACAGGGAACCTCGACCGCCCTGTGACTCAACGACCGGAGCTTTGCTCTGGTTTTTTTAACCTCACAGAAGGACCGATCGGCCCTTCTGTGCAGTCTGCTTTGGCAGAAGCTTCAATTTTTGGTAGGATTTCTGCATTATGCGATACTCACACCTTTTCGGAAAAACAAGTAAGGACGCCCCACATGACGCCGACTCGGCCAATGCGAGTCTGCTCACGCAGGGGGGATTTATTAATCAACTAACGGCTGGTGTTTATACCTATCTCCCGCTTGGTTTACGTGTTCTCAAAAAGGTTCAGGATATTGTCCGTGATGAGATGAACAAGCTTGGGGCGAATGAAATTTACATGCCGACCCTGCATCCAAAGGACTTGTACGATACAACCGGACGTTGGGACACGATTGATGTTTTGTTTAAGCTTGAAGGCCAAGGCGGTAGACCTTATGCCCTTGGTTCAACGCATGAGGAGGTAGTGACTCCCTTGGTAAAGCAGTATGTCCATTCGTATCGGGACCTCCCATTGAGTGTCTATCAGATTCAGGACAAGTTTCGGAATGAGCCTCGTGCCAAGTCAGGTCTCTTGCGTGGACGAGAGTTCTCTATGAAGGATCTTTATAGTTTTCATCTCACCGAGGAAGACTTTGATAAGTTTTATGAGAAATCGAAGAAAGCATATTTGGCTGTTTTTACGAAATGTGGATTAGATGCTTTTGAGGTGAATGCTGATGGAGGAGTATTCTCAAAATATTCTCATGAATTTCAAGTTGAAACATCCAGCGGAGAAGATACTGTCTATAGGTGTGACGGTTGTGGTAGAAATTAAAGACTATTGAAGTTGGAAATATTTTTCCGCTCAAAACACGTTTTACTGATGCTTTCGACTTTAAGGTTCAGGGTCCTGACGGGGAGATGATTGATATCATCATGGGGTGCTACGGCATTGGGCCAAGCCGTGTGATGGGATCGATTGTGGAAGTGCATCACGACGAGCGCGGAATTATCTGGCCAAAATCCGTGGCGCCGTACTCTGTGCACCTCGTGACCCTTACAGGAAAGGATGAGGACGTGAACAGTCGGGTCGAGGAGACCGCGCTCACCCTCATCGACGAACTGGAGGATGCTGGTGTCGAGGTGCTCTGGGACGACCGCGAAGGCGTGAGTGCGGGTACGAAGTTCGCCGATGCCGATCTCATCGGGATCCCATTGCGGCTGATCGTTTCGATTAAGTCTCTCGCGGAAGGATCGGTCGAGTGGAAGGAACGGCATGAGCAAGACGCGCGACTCGTGAAACTTGAGGACGTTGCCGTGCAGGTACACGAATGGCTTGAGGCACCCGAGAGACTTACCTCGCATGAGTAAAAAAAGGCGACCTCACTTGGTCGAGCAATGCTCGACAAGGGGTCGCTTTTGCGTTCCGTCGGGGTCAGGAGTCCCAGCGGAATTCGGTTTCGGGGTACGCGCGGCAGAGCCGACCGTAGACATCGGCGGAACTGCTCGCGGGCGCCTCCGTTTCGTACATCTCGTTCCACAGTGCCCACCACTGCGCGTCGGTGGACACATGGAAGCTCCACTTGAGGAGCTCGTCCAACAGTTTGCCCGGGATGAGCATGAGGAATGCCGGCACGAGCTCATAGAAGCCAGGCGAGCTATTCAGGATTTCGCGCGAGAGCATGCGGATTTCGCACTGGACGGCTGGACCGTAGAGGCTGGGTCCCTGCAGGTAGGGCCGTGCGGCCTCGAGCGCCTTAGCTGCCGGGGGCAGTCGTGACGTCTCGTGCATCACGCGTCCCTCCTGGAATTCCCTCAAGAGGGCGCCCAGACAACGCGTGGCGATCATGTCGTCGACGCGGTAGGACTGGTGGTACATCTCTTGGATGATCACCAGAGGATCAATGGTCCGCGGATCGTTCCGTCCGATCCGCCGAGTGACGAGACGGCGGACGTGTGCCTGGCGATCGGGCGGGAGTTTCTTGAGGATCGCCCAGCGGTGGGGATTTTCGAGGACCTCGCTTGGGCGTGCCTTGCTCCAGTCCCGCGAGGCCAGCGCTTTGCGCGCACTTATCGCGTCCTTGAGACCGTTGAAATACTCGCGATCTTGACTTTCACGGGCGTCCGCCGACCCTGCTCTCCCTATGTTTCCATAGGGTTCGCGGGGCTCGGCAGCCCGTTCAAGCCAATCTCATCGAGTATTTTAACGGTCTCTTGCTGGAGGATCACGACGATCAGATTTCCGACGCACGCGCGATCGGGTTCATCGTCGGAGCTCACTACTCGACCACCGCGGAGGAGATGGTCAAGGCCCTCTATGCCTGTGCTCGGTCGCATGGATATGGAGAGGGTGAAGATCTGGGCGACGACTTCAACAAAGGTTGCTAGGGCTCTTCCACGTTACACACGCGCACAACCCAACCTCTCCCGAGGAAGGGTTGTTTTTTGTTCAAACATGCATTTTCTTCAACCAGGTCGGAAGCGAAGCTTCCGACAAATGGGATGTTTTTGTCAGACCAGAAAATAAAATCCGCCGGGCGTGGGTGGCGGATGCGAGCTGGTCAGGGCTGTCCCTAGTCCTCGTCGTAGCGAGGAATGTACGTGTGGCCGCGCTTGGCACAGACCTCGTCCCGGCACTGCCGCGCGTGGTTGCGGTCGTGAGACTCCTGGAGTTCGGCCGCACGAGCCTTTACCCACCGCGTTGCCGCCGCCTTGGTGGGGAACGCGGCGACGATCCGCGTGGTGGTACGCGAGGTCGTGTGTTCCTTCCCGTTGGGAGAGAGCAGGAACATGTTGAACGTGACGGTGCAATCCGTGTGCCAGGAACGGCGAGCCGGCCGGCAGATACGTCACCCTGAGCCCCATCTTCGAGAGACTGATCTTCGGTGCGGCAGGGATTACCGCCGTATGGGGCGGCTGGTACGGCTTGCTAAAGGCACTCACGTATCCTTTGATCGAACCCATCGCCCTGAGTTCGATCATGCCGACCCAGGCACGGGCCGCCTCACGGGCATGGTCGCTATATTTCTTGTTCCGGCGGACTCTGGCCTCGCTCTGGGCCAACTTGATGGCGCGACGAATGTACTCGTCACGGCTCGGATGCGACATCGTTCACCTCCTATTTCCACCCTAGCTGTTGTCGATTTCGAAGTCAAACAAAAAAGCAGTTCTGGTAAGGTCTGCTTTTTATACTCACCTAAATAGTTCTCTTTCCTTTCAACGTGTCCTTCAAGGCTTTCCCTGCTTTGAATTTTGGAACAAGCACGGAAGGGATATCGATTTTTTCTGTTGGTTTTTGTGGATTCACGCCGATACGACCTTTGCGTGTGCGTGAGCTAAACGTGCCAAAGCCCGCGATCGTGACTTCCTCACCACGGGTAAGGGCACGGGTTACAATCTCTTCAAACGCGGCGATGAAATCTTCGCCCAACTTTTTGGAGATATCGAGCTGTTCGGCAAGCCGCGTAGCCAAGTCTGCTTTGTTCATATTGCTCTGAGTCTAGCAAAGAAACTGGATTATGTCAATGCCACTTTTTGACACTTTTTGACTTTTACGAGATTCCTTAGAGGTCCAGGTGTTTATGGGGTATACTTCATGAAGGATTGATAAACTGTATCGATTGGAATTAACATCTTTGATATGGAAAAAGGATTTCATGTCATGAACCCTGAATGGACGCGAGAACAACAGAACAATGGGATAAGAGAAGTTCCTCAAGATATTCTTGAATGGCAAATGGCTCAGGAGTTTCGTGGCATATCTACCGGAGTTTATGTTACATCCGTGGAGGATCATTCTCCTGGGTACGTGGCAGGATTGAGGGAAGGAGACAGGATTATTTTGTTAGATGACAAGCCTGCCTCCTTTTATACGTTTTCGCATCTATTTCAATCCAAAGATGGGAAAGCAAGAAAACTACAAGTGCGTGGTCAGGATAATTCAATACGAGAAGTCATGCTCACGCCCACATGGAATGCGGACATTGATCGCTGGGTGATCGGTATTGAAATGGCAGATGTATCCAGTGAAAATCTGACAATACCGGAGGGGGAAGATCATCAGCGAATTGCTTTTGAGCTTGGTGAAGATCCTTCGTTACGAGGGTATGTTGAAATAGCACGATCGGATTCGAAAAGAAGTTGGGAGAAGGTTGTCTCAAAGTATGTCCTCTTTTTTTCAAGCAATGATGGACGCCTTATGGAAGTAGATCTTCTTGAGCGATGGCAAATATCAGGAGGGAGGTGTCTGGTTGATCCAGACCTTACTACTGGTGGCGTGTATAGTTTTCAAAGGAAGAAAGTTGTTGTGAGCCAGTTATTTGCGTGGAATACACCACACATACTTTCACATGAATCTCGACACGCTCATCAACATGCAGACCCCAGGTTTAAGGGAAAATTGTCGTTCTATGAGCCGCCGACCAGTGAGAATTATGGTGATGATACTCATTGGACGGGCAAGGTTCGATCAGAAGGTCTGGATATCCTTTCTCAAGCACTTGTTGAGGGTGGAATTGTCAATAATACGGAAGAGGCGGACATCCTCCTGAAAGAAACCAGAGATAAATTTGACAGACATTTTAGGAGAAACCGTGAAGCCACAAAGGTCGTGCAAACACTATCCGACAGTGAAATAGAAGCGATGGAACGACTACGAAAGCAAGTGAACAATCAGATCAAGCAATTTTTCGATTGGTCTGTATGGACGTCTTTTCTTGATCATGTATTTAAAAACGGTTCGTCAAATTTGTTTGATGGTGTTCGTGTGGAGTTTGAGGGGGTAGACTCGCGAGAGTTAAATAGAAACCAAAGAGACAGACTTCAAGAGGTGCTTCAAAAGGCTCTAACTTCTGAATTGCATAAAGGCGTTTTGCCTCTCATGCATT
>Ga0075999_105_pt1 | contig 13001 bp, 13 predicted proteins | sample RifGroA2_FD_68045 | JGI IMG/M metagenome (GOLD analysis project Ga0075999, IMG submission 68045) | Parcubacteria (Uhrbacteria) bacterium GW2011_GWA2_52_8d | reverse complement strand
ACCTTGCCATACCTCACTAGCCTACCAGAGCGTGGGTAGCGGCTGAAAGTCCTCGCCCTAAAAGGGCGTAGATATCCTAGCGAACTGAGACCATTATACTCCTCAATGGTTCTTATCTGCCGCTCCCATGTTCCATTTTGTGTGTTTCGCACCATTCTATTTCCAATCACGCGTATCCTATCCTGAGTGACAAGGATCGTATGCCCTCCAACATCGTTGGGGTTATAGTCGGAGTCAACGTAATAAAACGGAACCGATTCCATCGCGTGATCCACGGCGATCTGCTGATACCTGGCATTGTGCGCTGAAACATTCTCTTGATTCCTAAAAGAATCACTCTGCGTATCTGAACCCAATACCTGTTGTGGGTAAAAAAATTGGAGTCGCGCATCTTGACCAAGTGTCCTGCGAAACTTTTCAACAATCAATGAAATTCGATCTTCACACCCATACAAACTATGCGCCAAGGCAATGTGGTCACGGTTTCGCGCAATGACGGCTTGACAGGCACTGAACTCAGAACTTCCTAACATCGTAAACTCGCCAGCCTTCTGAATGGCCCAATCTCCAGGAATCACATCTACGACGCGAACAGGTCCATATTGAATGAAACGACTCACATACTCACGGTTGCGATAGGCATCTGACCCATCAAGCTGAGCGATCATCCCTCCATCCAACCCCATGGATTTATCCACCACTTCTTCCAACGAAAGAATCACCGGCTCGGTAACGCGTTCATCAATAAATCTCCTTCCTCGACTTCCCTCTCTATCCATTGACGGTGGGACACTGTCAAAATACATCTCCTGCATCGCATCCTTTCTTTGCTCGGGAGACATTTCACGAAGTTCTTTCATCATCTCTGTATACGCCTCAAAGAACAACTCTTCATCAAACACCGTGCCTTGCCGCCAACGCGCGTAATCCGTGCGCTTGAGTAATTTCCGCAAGCGACCAAGCTCATCCTCTGGTGGATCTAGAGGGGATCGTTCTGTATCAAAATTTTTCATACAAGTTTTCTCGCCACCTCATCAATATCTCCTGCCCCCATAATGAGGACAACGTCACCCAGCTGAACAATCTCGCGCAGGTGGGACTCGGCCGCAGACAAGTCCTGTGCATAGCGGACGTCCTTGCCTGGATCATTTTTTGAAATTACATCGACGAGATCCTTTGAACTCACATCGTGCACCTGGCTTCGTCCGGCTACGTCGTAAATCTCGGTGAGAACAAGATGATCCGCAAGAGGAAGAACCTCGACAAACTCCTCGAATAGTTTTTTTGTTCGATCATGTTGGTGCGGCTGATAGCACAGCACGATCCGTCGACTTGGGAAAAACTCCCGCGTTGCCTCAACCGTTTGCTTGATCGACGATGGATGATGCCCATAGTCGGAGATGATATCCGCCCCCTTCCACACACCGACGCGCTCAAACCGTCTCCAGATCCCTGAGAAATCTTTGAGCACACGCCGACAGGTCTCAAACGGCACGCCTAACTCCATCGCCGCAGACATCGCCGCAAGCGCGTTGTACACATTGAACTCGCCAGGAATCTGTAGCTCAAGCTCACCGACATTTGTTTGAACAGTCTGGCTGCCCATGGCAGTTTTACGCTGCGTGAAGGCATAGGTCGTATTGGACCTATCGGACCCATACGTCACGGGACGACTCACGTTCAGTACAGCACTCCCCGCGTCGTCGGCATTCACCACCACCATTCCCTGCCCCTTCAACTTGTCGACAAATGTCTGGAACGTTTCCTGAATGTGTGTGAGGTCGCGGTAGTAATCGAGATGGTCTTCCTCGATATTTGTGAGTACGATCATCTCGGGATGAAGCTGTAACATGTTGGCGCGATACTCACACCCCTCGACAACAAAGAATCGACCACCTCCATGACGGTAGTTTCCGTCTTTGAATCCTGGGACAAGCGAGCCAACCAAAACGGTGGGGTCATACCCCGCCGCCTCAAGCATGAGTCCAAGCATGGCGGTTGTGGTCGACTTGCCGTTAGTGCCACTCACGACGATCGTGGAAAACAACTTGGAGATCTCTCCAAGAACCTCAAAGTTCGTCCGCTCTGGAATGCCACGCTCGCGCGCGGACACGCGCTCAAGATTCGTGTCTGGAACGGCTGGTGAGTAAATGAGGAGGTCGATACTCTCTGCAAGATTCGTACCAGCGTGACCGGAGTAAATCTTTGCCCCACGCGTTTCAAGGTCATGCGTGATCGGGCTTAGATGAACATCCGATCCGCTCACAGCGACACCTTCCTGCAAAAACCACTTGGCAAGCGCAGACATCCCTATTCCGCCAATCCCGACAAAATGGACGTGTTTATAGTGTTGAAACATAGTGTCCGTAGTTTAGCATAAGTCCTATCGGTCTTATAAGACTTATAGGACTTATGCTAAACTACAAAAACTATGTCTATCTCCACCTTTGATCCAGACCTTGCTCTGGCACTCAACGCCGAACTCAAACGTGAACAATCAGGTCTTGAAATGATCCCCAGTGAAAACTTTGTCTCAGAAGAAGTTCTTGAGGCGCTTGGTTCGATCGGCACAAACAAGTACTCCGAAGGATACCCAGGCATGCGCTACTACGGTGGCAATGAGTGGGTCGATGTCATAGAGAACCTGGCTCGCGATCGCGCCAAGCAACTCTTTGGAGTCACGCATGCCAATGTCCAGCCGGCCTCGGGTTGCGCGGCAAACATCGCGGTCATGTTTGCGCTCTTGAACCCAGGCGATACCCTCATGGGGATGAATCTCTTTTACGGCGGGCACATGACTCACGGACTTCCCGTCAATTTCTCCGGTCGCTATTACCACTCTGTTCAATACACTTCAACCAAGGATGGCTGGCTTGACTTCGATGAGATGCACGACCTTGCCTTGCAACACAAGCCAAAACTCATCATTGTTGGAGCGACTGCCTACCCACGTCTTATCGATTGGCAAAAGGCACGCGAAGTCGCGGACGCTGTAGGGGCTTTCCTCATGGCTGATATCGCCCACGTTGCCGGACTCGTTGTTTCCGGTGATCACCCGTCGCCTGTAGGTATTGCAGATGTAATCACCACGACGACACATAAGACCCTGCGCGGACCCCGTGGAGCGATGATCCTTGCCAATGGATCTCCTTCCAAACCTCTCAAGCCGGCTGACGTCACAAAAGAAAACATCCCGACCCTCGTCGACCGTGCGATCATCCCCGGCATCCAAGGCGGGCCACATAATCATCAGACAGCCGCGATCGCCGTCGCCCTCAAAGAAGCGCTCCAGCCGGACTTTAAGGAATACGGCCACCAGATTGTGAAGAACGCAAAGGCTCTGGCGGCAGAGCTCATGACTCGTGGATTCGATCTTGTAACGGGTGGCACAGACAATCACCTCATGGTTGTCGATCTCACCAACAAAAAGGTATCTGGAAAACAGGCCTCATTAGCGCTCGATCGCGCCGGCATCACGGTAAACAAAAACACGGTTCCTTTTGAACCGCGCTCGCCGTTTGATCCTTCAGGTATCCGACTTGGCACTCCTGCGCTTACGACTCGTGGCATGAAGGAGGAAGACATGAAACAAATTGCCGCATGGATCGACGAGGTAATCTCACACCACACAGACGACCATCAGCTCGAATCGATCAAGGAACAGATAAAAATCCTGACCGATCAATTCCTGCTCTACCCGTCACTCACGTACTAGTATACTAGTACGCAAAAAAGCCTTCAGCTTTTGGAACGCCCGGCCGCGATGGCTCAGGGCGTTTTTTTGTTCGTCCGACATCTCTGCGAACGTACGATTTTGTCCGATCGGACAAAATAGAACATCATACGGAAGCTTCGGTCGATGTGTCCCACGTGGTTCAAAAACCACCTTTCCTTCCACAACCCCCTCGAATGTCTGTTCCTCCCCGTCAGGTGACACAAGCGCGACGACCGAGTGAAACGAAGCTCCACGCTTCCCTTCCTCCACGTCTTTGAGCTGTTCGAGTGTATGACGGACGAGTTCCTCATCACTGGCACCTTCCCCAGCCCATCGCGCGGTATACACACCTGGCCGCCCAGCAAGGGCATCAATCATGATCCCTGAATCATCGGCCACGGCCCACTCCCCTGTTTTCGACGCGACAAACCGCGCCTTCTTGAACGCATTCTCCGCGAACGTCGTGCCGTCTTCCTCAACGTCTTCGTGTACCCCGGCTTCATCCGCGCTCAACACGTCCATCCCAAGGTCAGCCACAAGCTGTCGCATCTCCTCAATCTTTCCCGGGTTGTGCGTGGCAAAAATGAGTCGTTTCATACAGCCCTCCTCCTATGCGTCTTCCTCTTGAAGAAGCCGGATCATCTCCAAGATGTGTGGAATCACATACTCTACGTAGTGGTTCGCGTTTGGAACCGTAGGTACATCACCTTCGTCATACACGCGATTCACCTCGCCGTTATTGACCCGAAACCAGGGGATGCCCGCAAATTGCGCGGCGGTGAGCATCTCCACGGTATGACCGTACGTCGATTGTACATGATCGTTCTCTTCCTGGATCCTCCAATAATAGAACAAACCAGACACGCCTTTCATCAGTGCCTCCGCTTCTCGCTCAAACCAATAGTCGACGTCCTGGCAATCCCTGATTGCCGGGCTTGTGAGTTCCTTATAGCGTCCGCTCGCCCCGCACCCAACGGTCGTGTAGAAACGGCTTGAAGGACCTTCCCAATCTGAATAAAACGAAATTCCAAGCTCCGGATAGCGCGCAAGCACACCAACAGCCGACGTCACGCCGTAAGAAAAACTCGCCAGACCGACCGTCTGCTCATCCACGCCATCAAGCGCTTTGCCGGCAGAAACGATCGCCGCTAAACCGTCTTGATCCGCAAACCCCTGGTAATCCTGATCGCCCTGACTTCTGCCAACCCCCAGGGCATCGTAGGCAATAACCGCCAGAGCGTTTGAGGCAATCAGCTCCGCAGGTGCGTCGCGCCCTGAACCTGACTTCACGAATTCTTCGCTATTGCCGGATCCACCCTGAACCATCACAACCAACGGAACGTCCTGCTCAAGTTCCGGCAAAAACAGCCATACCGCTTGCCGATCTCCAGTCGTCGGATTCAGAATAAACGCTGTGAATAATGCTACAGACGTCCCCTCGACCGTTTTTGTACCGATACGCTGAACCTGTTGAAAAGAGACTTGAGAGATCCCCTCTTCAAGCGTCAGACTTTCTGCGATCTCTGAAGGTGAATTAAACAACTCCCTGAGTTCCTCCTTCTTGATAAAAAGAAAACCGCCCACAATCAGCCCAATGAACACAAGAATACAAATTTTGTAGTAAGACTCATTCATATGTGACATTCATTGATATAAATGTACACGATGTTTATTGAACAAACAATCTCGTTCTGCTACGATCTCCCCACTATGGTGAAGATTCTCGATGGTCGAGCACTTGCCTCTGCCATCCACGATAAAATCAAAACGCGCGTGGCAGTGCTTCCCTCTCAGCCCGGACTCACGGTTCTATTGGTTGGAGATGATCCCGCGTCACATCTGTATGTGAGTCTGAAACGTCAGGCATGCGAGCAGGCGGGGATTGCGTTTGAACTCCTTTTGTATCCAGCCAACGCACCCGAGGAAAAGCTCATCGAAAAAATTACCGGGCTCAATACTCGCGACGACATCCATGGCATCCTCGTCCAGCTCCCTCTTCCCTCACAAAACGCCGACCGCGTAATCGCGGCTATCGATCCCTTGAAGGACGTCGATGGCTTCCATCCCAAAAACCTCGAGAAACTCAAGCTCGGAAAACCTTGTATCGCCTCCGCGGTGGCATTGGGGGTCATGAAGCTCATTGACGAGGCTGGAGCTCGTGGTCACGCCGTCATCGTCTCCTCGCCACTGTTTGCCGCTCCTCTTCAAGTCCTTCTCAAAGAGCGCGGAGTCGACTCGACGGTCGTGCAGGCGGAAGACCCGAAACTCACCGTGCACACCCGCAAGGCCGACATTCTCATCGTCGCCGAGGGAATTCCTGAACTCATCACGGCTGACATGGTCAAGCCTGGCTCGACCGTCATCGACGTAGGAACGACGCGCACTGACGAGGGTCTCAAGGGCGATGTGGACTTCGAGTCCGTGAAAAAAGTCGCGGGGGCGATCACTCCCGTCCCGGGCGGCGTAGGTCCCATGACCGTCGCCATGCTCCTGGTGAATATCCTCAAGGCGTATGATCTTCAACGGAAACGTTCGTAGAAACGCTCCGGTGAGAGGCGACTCCTCCCATCAGAATCGCGACAGCGTTTATCCAATTCGCGTCAATAACATTCCAGGTGAAAATGCCTGTCCAACTTGCTCCATACACCGGTTCGGAAAGCAACGCGGCAAACACAAATACCAAAACCATCCAGCCGATCGCGGTAACAAAGCGGGCAGGCCAATCATTGTGTGTGCGACGAAAGTACAGATAACTGATCAAGAAAATCCACAACGGTGTAAACATATTCCCGGCAAGCAGAAAGAGCGGATGCGGGAAAATCCCATACACCGTCACAAGGCAAAATGTGACGATGTACCACACAACGAACAGAAGGAGGAAAAAAATGAACCAACGTTTTGTTAAAATTATTTTTAGATCCATACAGATCGCGAGTTTCGTCATTCAAGATACTTTATTTTACCAGAACCGTTACAACCTCCCAAATAATCCCTAGGCTAAAGATGCCAATAATGAGCCAGGTAAGCGACGCGGGAAAGTTGATACAGTGATGCACACGACATATTCCTCGCCGACGCATAGACCAATAACTGACCGCAACGAGAATTCCCAACACTCCGCCAAACACACTCCCGACGAATCCAACAATGTCGATAAACTCTCTCAAACCTACAGCAAATAAGACCATCGGCACGGTACTCACCATCACCCATGCCGTACGATGGCGCACATCAAAATCGAACTTGAACGTATTGAGGAGCTCAATGCCAAGCACCATATAGATTGAAAGGATTGTAAGCGAGCCCAGGAGTGTCGCCACCACGCGGAACGTCTCGCCAAGTGTGGAGACAAGCCCATCAAACGCCATGGACGAAGTCTGAGATCCTGTAGAGCCCACGACCGCAAAGGCGAAAAGTGCGTACAACGCAATAATGATACCCATTGCCAATACAATGACGGGGGCGAGCTGTCGCTGATGCTTCTTTCCCAATACGTCCTTGAGCTCAGGAACAATTCCCATCCCCGTTAGGGAGAAAAGAATGACCCCATAGGGCACAAAAAATTTCTCCAGATTCAGTGTCGTGTAATGGGTAAGGTCAATGGAAGGGACGCTGGCAAGAATGAGAAACGTGAAGAGGAACAGGAGCACACCGACAACGAGGACTTCGATGCGCGCGGCAAACGCAAGCCCCCCAAACGTGAGCACACTGGCAACCAGTGCAAGCACATAGGAATACATCGCCGCTTCCCCGCCCAACACGGGCGAGAGGAGCACATGGAGGAACGTTCCTCCAACCACCATATAGGCAAGCAGGGCTCCCCAAACACCAAAACTCAAAACGACCAAGGTGACCCATTTCCAAAATCTTCCCAGGTACATTCCGACGTAATTGACCAATCGATGATGTCCGGGCGTTTGAACAACGATCTCTGCTAACATGAGCTGTAAGATGATGAGCATGCCACCCAAAACAAGAAGTTCCAGGAGTCCCAACGCAACCCCCCCCTGGGCAAACGCATAGGGTAAACCGAAAACGCCCACACCAATGATGGCACCGATCATCATGCCAACAGACCGCAAAAAAGGGCGATGAGGATGAACCATTGAAGAGTCCACAACTTACACTCAAGTATAGCACGAAAGAGTCTTGCACCGGGCGCTTTGCGTGCTACTATGCACGTTGTCTATGAACATGCCCGAGCGGATCCCTCCACAAAATCTAGAGGCTGAACAATCCCTCCTGGGATCGCTTTTGATTGACAAGGATGCCGTGACCAATATCGCTGACCGGATACGACCGGAAGATTTTTATCGAGAATCGCATCAACATATTTTTGAAGCGATGTTGCAACTTTTTGAACGGCACGAACCGATCGACATTCTGTCGCTTGGAAACCGCTTGGAAGAGCAGAAGCTCTTACAACGCACGGGTGGACGCGCGTACCTGGTAGAACTTTCCAACATGGTTCCAACCGCAGCCAATGTTGCACACTACGCGGACATCATCCAAAAAAAAGCAACTCTGCGACGCATCATTACGGCCGCGACCCAAATCACACAAATTGGGTATGAACAGGACGAGGATGTAGAAGCAAGCTTAGATCGCGCAGAACGGGCTCTTTTTGGTGTTTCGGAAAAATTCAATAAAAACACATTCGTTTCGATCCGCTCTGTTCTCCACGAGGCGTTTGATCGCATTGATGAACTGCACCGCGATCGTGGAAAGTTGCGTGGCGTGACCACAGGATTTCGGGAGCTTGATTCACTGTTGGCTGGACTCCAAAAATCTGATCTCATTATTCTCGCGGCTCGACCATCCGTGGGAAAAACCTCTCTGGCGCTTGATATCGCCCGACAAATCGGGATTCAGGCAAAGATTCCCGTGGGCTTCTTCTCGCTGGAAATGAGCAGGGAACAGTTAGTTGATCGCATGATCTGTGCGCAAGCAAACGTGGATCTATGGAAATTGCGCACGGGACGGCTCTCTGACCGCGATGATGATTTCCCCCGCATCGGCACCGCACTGGGCGAACTCTCGGAAGCTCCCATCTTTATCGATGACGCAGCCGGTCTCAATATCATGCAACTTCGCACCAAAGCACGGCGTCTCAAGAATGAGCATGGACTCGGCATCATCGTTGTGGATTATCTCCAGCTCATGGAAGGACGCGGGAGCAAAAATTCGGACAATCGCGTGCAGGAAGTGTCCGAAATTTCTCGAGGTCTCAAGATGATCGCCAAGGAACTCAATGTGCCGGTCTTGGCACTCGCTCAGCTCTCGCGTGCGGTGGAAATGACGAAACCTGCCATTCCAAGACTCTCCCACTTGCGCGACTCCGGATCCATCGAACAAGATGCGGACGTGGTGATGTTCATCTATCGCAAAACCGCTGACCACAGCTACCGCCAGGAGGATATCCCACCGGAAGAACAAAACATCGCGGAAATTCACATCGCTAAACACCGGAACGGTCCCACGGGCATGGTGCGACTCTTCTTTGACAAAAAGCGTGCATCGTTTCTGAACCTTGAAACACGTCCCGGATCTCACGTGCCGCCTCACGCGGAAGATTCCACCAGCAACTTTGCGCCGTTAGCTCGTCCACACTCGCCAGTGGCTCCGCCACCGATTGATCCAACCCCGGAATGTTCCCCATCCCCTACAACCTAAAACTTTTCCACCACTATGTTCAACAAATTAAAACACATCAAGGCGCTCAAAAAACAAGGTAAACAGATGCAGAACGAACTCGCGACGGTCGTGCAAGAAGGGTCTGCCGCTTGGGGAAAAGTGAAGCTCATTGTGAACGGCAACCGCGACTTGATCGATGTGAAGATTGATCAGACGATGCTCACAGACAAGACCAAGCTCGAGGACGCCATCAAGGAAGCATGGAAAGACGCGACGGGCATGAAGTTTCAGATGAAACTCTCCAAGAAGATGCAAGACCTGGGAGGCATGGATATGTTGAAGAACTTTGGGGGAGAGAAGTAGATCGTAGATGGTGGACTACTGATATGCGCAAATTTCCCGAGCCAATATCCAATCTCGTCGCGGCGTTTGCGCGACTTCCGGGCGTGGGACCAAAAACGGCTCTGCGCTATGTTTTTTATCTCCTGTCTCAACCCACGTTCGATTTGGAAGTCATGGCCCGAGCTCTCACACAACTCACAGAGCGCATCAAAACCTGTCCGCACTGTTTCACCTTCACAGAACAAGCACCGTGCGAGATCTGTCAGGATCCAAAACGTAATGCGAGTCTGTTGTGCGTGGTTGAGGAAGCACGTGACATCTCCACGATCGAGGCGACAGGCATATACCAAGGTCTCTATCACGTCCTGGGAGGAACACTCAATCCCATCGAAGGAATTACCCAGGACACGATTCGCTATCGACAACTGCGACAACGAATTGAATCCCATTCCAACATCACCGAAATCATCCTCGCGCTCTCCCCAACCACACACGGCGAGACCACGATCCTCTTTCTCCAAAAGTCTCTCGCCCCCCTTGGTCGCTCCATGACGCGCCTCGCCCGCGGTCTGCCCTTGGGAGCCACGCTTGAATTCGCCGATGAAGTTACCCTTGCAGATGCGCTGAAGGGACGAAAATCATTATGAAATCTCTGAAACTTATTTCCTGGAACGTGAACGGTCTGCGCGCCGTAGTGCGCAAGGACACATTCATTCCCTCTGTGAAAAAACATGCTCCCGATGTGTTGTGTCTGCAAGAGACAAAAGCGCGGCAAGGTCAAGCGGAAATTGATTTGCCCGAGTATGAGGAAATCTGGAACTCCGCAGAGAAAGCAGGGTATGCGGGCACGGCGATCTTTACCAAGATCAAACCACTCTCCATTGTGTACGACATCCCCGGTGCTGATCCAAAAAAATTCGAGGACACGTTTGGCCAACCCCTCAAGGAAGGTCGTGTGATCACGATGGAGTTCAACGATTTTTTTCTCGTAAACGTCTACACCCCCAACGCTAAGCGTGATCTGGCACGATTGAAATTTCGCCACAACGTTTGGGATCCAGCGTTTCTCCAGTACCTGAAGAACCTCGAGAAACAGAAGCCTATCGTTCTTTGCGGCGACCTCAACGTGGCCCATAAAGAGATCGACCTTGCTCGACCAAAAGATAACCATAAGAATGCCGGCTTCACAGATGAAGAACGCGAGGGAGCGGACAAACTCATCACGGCGGGATTCATCGATACCTTCCGATACTTCTATCCTGACAAGAAGGATGCCTACACCTGGTGGAGTACGTTTCAACGCGCGCGCGAGCGCAACATCGGATGGCGCATCGATTATTTTTTCGTGAGCCCAAAATTAGCTGGTCACCTCAAGAGTGCTTCTATTCATCCGGACGTGATGGGATCTGATCATTGTCCAGTTGAAATTCAACTTAGCTTCTAGTCGGTTCTGGAAGTTTTTTCACAACGAGCAAGAACGATCCATCCTCAAGCTCAACTGGATCAGGATCACAGAAACCGCCTTGGAATGCGCTCCCTATGGAAACGGGTTCTTCGAATTCTAGAGACTCGTCGGCTGTGTAATAGGCTATCCCCTCATCGATCACACATCCAAAGAGACGCAGTTCTCCATCCACCTCGATCACACCCGGGATTCCCTGAAGGTTTCCACTCGCGTCTGTTTGCGTAAACGACAATCCATCTTCATCTCCGACGGCGACACGGATCCCTCCCTCATCTTCATCTTGAAACGCATAAAAAAGATAGGACTTCTCTTGGTAGAAGATCACCTCCGGGTCTGTGAGCCGTTCTCCGGAAAATACTTCTCCGACAACGGTGAACGTCTCACCGTCTTTCGAATCCGCCGCGTAGAAGTGACTCGTCTTATTTGCTCCACCAACGCTCGATGAAAAGTCATAGTAGTACATGCGCAATGTTCCATCGGAAAGTTGTACAAGGTTCGGGTCGACGGGTACATGACCCTCGTCACCGACATAGGTCACAGGTCCCATGTCCTCCCAAGTCTCTCCTGCATCCGTGGAGACGTAACGCCCAGTGCGTTCGGTTCCATTCTCGTTGTTTGCCATCTGTGTTGCGTCGACGTAAACGATCATAAGCGTCCCCGCTTCAAATTCTCCGACCGCTGTTTCGAACCTTGTGATATTGGGAACGGACGCGTGTTCAATAAGAACTTCGTCATCCAGACTCCACGATTCGCCATCGGGAGATCGCGCAAGCCAGACGCTGTGGCCATAGACCCCTTGCTGAGCCGATGGGGCGGCGCTGGGTTCTGGCTGGGGTTGGACGAGGACTGCGTCTGCTGGGTCTTGCACCGTATCCTCGGCGGGACTTGATGTCTGGACACACCCAGCCCCCAAAAGCAGAAGAAAAAGAAGAGCAATGTTGAGATTTTTCATAGTAGGGTATTATTGTTTCATAATCTTACAAACTATCAAAAGTCCCCAATGGACAACGGTATGACCTTTCTTTTTATCCTTGTTGCGACATCTCTCATCGCCATGCTCTCGCTCACAGGAATCATTGTTCTTACGGCTCTCAAGAAACACGTCCACGCCGGGATGCTCACCCTCGTCGCCCTCTCCGCCGGTGCCATGCTTGGAAACGCCTTCTTCCACTTACTCCCGGAAGCCATTGAACTTTCCGAGGAAGGCTCCATTGATCTGTTTACCATCATGCTCCTGATTGTCGGCTCCTTCGTGGCGTCGTTTTTGTTTGAGCAATTTTTTTCCTGGCACCACTGTCACAACACAGACCATTGCGAGCCGACCGAAAAACCGTTTGCGCACTTGGTTCTCTACTCGGATGTCATCCATAACTTCATCGATGGTCTTATCATCGCCGCCTCATTCAGCGTTTCACCGGCGCTTGGAATCGCGACAACAGCCGCTATTGCCCTTCACGAAATCCCTCAGGAGCTTGGTGATTACGCCGTCTTGGTGCACGGAGGATTTTCTAAAATCCGAGCCGCGGTGTACAACGGCTTGGCCGCACTCACCGTCGTGGCGGGTGGAATTGTAGGATACGTTCTCGCCGGTTCCGTTGAGTGGGCTGTGCCTGTTCTGATTCCAATCGCGATCGGTGGGTTTATCTACATTTCTGCTGCCGACCTTCTTCCGGAGCTTCGTCACAATGCAAACCACGGTGGCAGTCGATCAAGTATTCCTTTGCACTTCCTCGTTTTCTTGACCGGTCTCATCATCATGATCGTCACGGCCATGATGGAGTAGCTCCATTCTATGCATCAGTTCGAGGTCATTATTTTTTACAAGTACACACCCGTTGTGGATCC
>Ga0075999_146_pt1 | contig 13190 bp, 11 predicted proteins | sample RifGroA2_FD_68045 | JGI IMG/M metagenome (GOLD analysis project Ga0075999, IMG submission 68045) | Parcubacteria (Uhrbacteria) bacterium GW2011_GWA2_52_8d | reverse complement strand
GCACGCGATGGCTGGGCTGAAGCCGAGCACCACGTACCGGCCCAAGTACGGGTCCCTTTGCCTCTGTGTCTCGGTGTCTCTGCGGTTCGTGATCGGTGGGGATCCCACCGGCCGCGACGCGCGGCCGATGGGCTCTGAGCGCTGACGGCGCCTAGTTGGTCGCCGGCGGAGGTACGCTGGCTTCCTTCACGAACTGCGCGTACGGGGCGACCTTCGCGTGCAGCGGCACGATCCGGTCGATCCGGAGGTTGCGCGCCTTGACGGTCTCGAGGAACGCGCCCGCGAACATCTGCACCGGGTTCCCCGGGTTGTACACATCCGCCTCGACGAGCAGCCGCTGGCGCGGGAAGTACGCCATGAGCATCGTCTCCGAGTGCGGCCCCGTGACCGGGTAGAAATTCACGGTCATCGTCCCGTCGGTGTATTCACGCCCCTCCGCGCCCACGGTTTCGACCGTCAGCGGCTTGGGACTCTTCGCCAGCGCGTCGGGGTTGATCGTGTGCGGCCGCTTGGCAATCTCCCACATCAACAACGCCTGTACCACCATCACCGCCGCTATGGCACACACGCTCGGTAAACGTCGTAGTGTCGTCAAGATTGATTGAAAATCCCGTTGGTCCTGCCGTAAGAAACACCGTGCCGTCTCCTTGTTTGATAGAAACAACATTGTTTGCACTGTTATCGAAAAACTCCCCATTTTGCAAAATAATATCCTTATCCCAACCAGTCCCAATTTTAATGGCGTTCTCCGTTCCACCTCCGGCGGTAATACTGCCAATGTTGAGACCAATCAGTGTCCCGGCCGCGGCGGTATCAGGACTAATGCTAATTCCGTATTGAGTTCCACCGGTTGTAATAGGGCCCATCCCCACCGTCAAACCGCTACTGGTTATGGTTCCGGTCGTTTCTGTGATATCGGGCATATCCACATTAAATCCCTTCCAGTTGATCTGCCCCTCGGCGGTATTTTGGACAAGCGCCCCGGATTGTCGCACCCAAAAGCCTTCATAGGTTGTGATGTCCGTTGATGTTTGCGTAAATGCGGGGAGATACACTTGGGATCCCATCACATCTACGCCGTTGGCTGATGTCACATTTGTCTGGAGATCAAGAGAAGAGCCTGTGAGATCCCCTGTGAGCGTTTCAGCGGTGGTATACGAAAGCCCGAAAAATGTTCCTGAGGCAAATACGTCGGCTCCAAGAGTGATGGGTGCGGCCGCATCGGGATTGAATGTTAGGTCCACGTTTCCACTTCCAAACAGTCCCGCCTCGGTGCGAATGTACCCAGTTGAATCAATAGAAAACACCGTGGAGTTATTGGATGTGCTTGCGCAGGTCGACTCGGCCGAACAATCCGATTCTATCTCAAACACTTTTTCAGCCGTTGGTGTTGCGGTTTCATAATCGATCTTTATGGCGGCTCCGGACGAACCGTCCAAACTCTCATCAACTCTGACAAGAATGCCTTGGCCTGAAGTCAATCCTACGGTCGTCAAATCCAATCCAATCCCGCTTGTCACGCTATCCGCGTTGTACGCAAACCCCGTCCCTGAAGTTGCTGTCGTGGTGAGATCAAGCCCTGTGTCCACTTCCAAATCGCCTGTCACAAACAAGTCCCCCGTTCCCGTAGCCACGCCGGGCGTACCAGTTCCGATCCGCACTTCATCAGCCGCCGTTGCGTTCAAAACCAATGGGGCTCCCGCGGAATCGATGTTATCTCCTTGAACCGTGAGGTCTCCCGTGAAGACCGCGTCCCCAATATTACTGTTAGCGGTGAGCGTCATGAGGTCATTGCCTGAAGTATCCTCCCATGTAATCACTCCGGCGGCGCTCCCAAATACTCTCGCGGCATTGTACAAAATAAAATTTTCACCAGCGTTCAACGCGTTGGTAATCTGCTCATCTGAAACATCCAATGCATCGGTTACCCCTCCGGCCGCGGCATCAATAAAAATACCGTCGGCAACAGAGACTCCATCATCGGCTTGATTGAGATACACAAACGCATCCAGACCTAAGTCCGCATCTGTACTTACGCCTTGGTCGGGATTGATGATGTAGAGTCCATAGGCTGTGTCATCAGCCGACGTGGAGTTATCATCAACGGAAAGATAGATGCCATAGACCGTATCTACGGCTGTAGCGTCATCGGCATTCACGACCAGAATATTAAGACCCGCCGAAGCATGCGAATCCGTGAGCGTATGATTGATCACCAAAGCATCAATTCCATCATTGGTTGCGGCAACGGAAGACGTAAGCATCAAGACGTCCGCGGTCGTACTTGCCACATCGACCGTTAGGGTTCCACCCGCACTCAAATTCACATCAAAGTTCCCATCCATCGTAATAGCCCCGATGCCGTTGAGATCGCCCGTCGTTGAAATATCCCAATCCGACGAGTTGATAGAAAGGACATCTACGCCGTCTCCGATGATCGTGTCCTGGGCAAACGTCAGATCCCCGCCAGCAATCGTGAGCGCCAGATCTGTCGTCCCTGTTGTGGTAATCGATCCGGAGTTGAACGTGGTATCCGTTCCGGCCAGAAACCCACCGTCCGTATACACGGCACCCTCAACCCCCAGCGTCCCCGCCACGAAAAGGTCGTCACCACCCAATGCAAATCCAACATTGGCAATAGTCTCGGTGTTGGAAGTTGAGGCTCCAACAACAAGATCATCATCAATGAATCCATCTCCCATGACCTCAAGTTCATCGACTACTTGAAGATCACCAACCCCACCGGACGCATACGTGAAAGCTGTATCACTTCCGATAACTACCGCCTTATCATTTTCATACACGCCATTGGTTCCATCCTCCCAAAGTCCTGTACCGGAAATATCGCTGGTAAAGGCGACTGTGCCAGAAGCATTTTGGAACGTAATGGTTCGATCCTCGGTTGGATTGGTGATGAGGAACGTCGTCTCAAAATCGTTGGCGGTCGCTCCCTCAAAGACAAGAGGTGAACCACCACTATACGTCGCACCGGTGAAATCATAGACCCCTGTTCCTGTATCACCATCAGAGGCAAGGAAGCCGGTCGAATCGATCCCGTCGACGGTGTCGGCATTGAGCGCATAGGGAGCCGCGGTTATCTGACGACGTGGGGTCAATGTCTCTCCGGCGATGATCACTTCCAGGTAGAGCGCGGCATTGTCGCCGAAGATGGAATCTCCAATCGCGGCATATGAGTTGCTTGTGTCACCAAGGTTCTCGGTAAACAAACCCGTCGTGAGTGTCACAGACCTCGCCGTCACACTCGCACACGACGCGGATGAATTCGACCACACACAAGTTCCCCCGGTCACGGCCGTGTAGAGCGCAAAGGACATGCTCAGTGACGCATCCGAAACGGGAACACCGTTGGCATTGAGCACCCGTCCTTGATAGGTAAAAATATTTGGCGCGCTTGCCGCATAGACAGAAGGAACCAAGCCACTACAGAGCATGGCGAGCGTGATCAAGAACCCAAGTTTTTTCCTCCAAAAAACGGACATATTAATTCTCCTTTTGTGAGGGTACATTCTCAGCCTCGAGCGGAATTTCCTCTGAGAAACTCTTTGGCTCAGGTGATTGAGAATAATCAATCGGATCAATGTTCTTTTGTTTGAATCCTTCTTTGTGTGAGCTTTCAGAGTATGTCATGCCAGGCTTGGGTGGGAAAAGCAAATGGATTCAACATGCCAAGAATACAGCCCATGTTCTAAATGAGATAAATCCCTACTTGGACAACAACCATGCCAACCGAGAAAAGTGTCGGTCGAACAATGGCAAAAACGAATGATGCTATGACACCAGCAATAGCCACGGTATGCTGGGTACCACGCAACAGTTTACGGCGACGAATGGATGCAGGCTCGTGATACTTTGCTGCTTGTGAAGGATCAAGAGGAATATTTGCGGTGATAACCGCATTATCGGCTGTCACCTCAACCATCTCCCCATGATAGACATCCAGGTATGCCCCATCTGTTGTTTCTCCCGTGAGATAGTCCGAGGGGAACTGGAATCCCGGTTTAGTCACCATGAGACGATACTTCCCTGGTTGGACCAAGAAGAAATAGCGCCCCCCTCTATCTGTGACACGACTCTTGACGAGGCGACCGCGCGCGTCGGACGCCCCGTCTTCAATCTTGAAGAGACGAACCACAGCCAAGTCGATCGGAGCCTTGGAAATGGCATTGTAGATGACTCCATGTCCCTTCCTTCGACGGCGCCAGAAAAAGAGAATCGGCGCAGTAAAAAGATATTGAAGGAATGGAAGGAAGTCGAAGGCAATCGCGAGAACAACGACGCTGGCTCCTGCGGTGATCGCAAGAACGGGTGTCGAAATCTCGGCCGATTCTTCAACGCCTGGAAGGTCGCGAATCGCTTCCAGGGCTTTTTGCATCCCTGCGATGGGAAGTGCGTTAAGGAACGTTTGCGCAAGTGTCGCTGGGGCAACCTCTGGTGAGATTTCCTCTGTCGGCACTTCCTCAAGGGGGGGCTCTACGACCACCTCTTCCTCCTCAATGGCTGTGAGAAGAATACGAGGGTTCACAATCGCATTTTCGACGGAAAGCGTCCCGCTGTTTGCGGACTCAAATCCATCAGCCTCTGCGCGCACTTGATATGTTCCGTTTGTCACATACCAAGCAAATTGACCTTCTTCACTCACACTCGTGGGATTGAATTGATCATACGGGGACCCATCCCATACAACCCACTCATCATCCACATACTCAAAGAGCGTAACGCGTGCGGTACTCACGGTCGCTTCTTCACCATCGACGACCTGGTAAACCTCTCCCAAGGAGATGGTACGCAGGTATGAAGAAACAGCATCCGTAGATCCATCTTTGTAGGTGACAAGCACGTACACCTCTAAGATGGTAAGCACATCCGGAATCGTGATGTCCGCTGAATAAAGACCGAGGGCGTCATCAAGACGCATGAGGTAGGTATCCGAACCGACGGTGAGCATAATCGTCTCGACGTCATCGGAAACCGCATCCGCAGGAATCGCTACACGCAGGTCACTTGTGGGAGTGACTTCAACCACACCGGAGCTGGTGGTTGTGAGTGTGATCGATTCATCTGCAACCAAGTAAAGAACATCAGCATCGCTTAAAGTCCCTTCCTCCGCACCCAAGGAGGTTGGTACGTTAACCGACGATTCCGATGGAGGGATCTCTTCTGCGTCTGGCTCTTCTGGCTCGGAGTCGGGGACTTCTTCTTCCCCGCCCGGCTCTTCGGAGGATTCTTCCTCGAAGTCAGGTTCTTCTTCTGAGGGCACCTCTTCTTCTGAAGCCTGTAGTGTTCCTGACACCAAAGCTCCAGAAGCAAACTGCCCTGCTGAGTCGTAGGCAAATACGCCAAAGTAATAGGTGGTTCCGTTTGTCAGATCCAACAGGAGTAAGGACGTAACCAGAGCCGTCGAAACGCTGGTGCAGGAAGTATCTGTTGGACCGGTCGGATATCCACTCAAACATTGCAAGACGAGAATTCCTGATAAGTCTTCATCCGTTGGGTTCGTCCAGCTCAATGTCAGCTCTTCGTCTCCCTCGGTGATAGAGAGATCCGAAACGTTCCCTGGGGAATCATCCGCATCCGTCGTCAAAGTCTCATCATCTGAGAACGCCTGGTTCGAAGACGCGTCCGTCGAGAGGACCTGGAATTGATACGTCGTGCCTGATGTGAGATCCGTGAGGAGGATTGAGTGCGAGGTCGCAAGCTCCTCGTCTGTCTCCGTATTCGTATAGGAGCTCGTCAGTCCGTAGGAAACCGTGCTGTCGGCATCCTCGTTCGTGTCCCAGGTCACGCGTGCTGAGGTGGTCGTGATGTCGACGACCTCTATGTCAGAAATGACCGGATCGGTCTCGTCCAACGTCGTGAAACTCTGGGTAGACGAAGTGGCTGTGTTCCCACTGCTGTCAACTCCTCGAATCTGGAAGTAGTATGTCGCTCCTTCTGTGAGGCTCGATAATGTAATTGAGTGGCTGGTGTAGTAGCCAGACACCGTTTCCGTTCCCAGCTCGAAACTTGTCGTGAGCCCATAGTCCAAGAGACGCGTAGCCGCCTCGCTTGTCGTCCAGCTGATCGTCGCCGATGTGGTAGTCACACCTGAAACGACGATATTGGAAATCGTTGGCGCGGTTGTATCAGCAGGCGCACCTCCCCCACCGCCACCACTTTCCCCTCCGCCACCGGACGAGGGAACCGTTGCCGTAACACTGAGGGAATCATCTCCGCCGATCGGAAGAATGATGGAGCCAGAATCTCCAAACGTTCCCGCGATCGAGACATAGTAATTGCCTGTCGATGAGGGATTCGTAATCTGGTTGGCACCGGTCCCTGAACTTGTCGCGTTTGTCCCTACTTCGATTGTCACGGCGCTCGTGGCGGCTATGGCACCTCCATCACCAGCACAGATCGTGATCGTAACAACATCCGACGCAATTGCGACAGAGGCATGTTCTGATCCAGAACAATCGGCCGCCGTGGTCAGATCTGTCCCATCGTCTGCAATATCGATGTCATCCTCCGTGATGGCGGATGTATCAAAGGCAGTGGCAAACGTAAGTGTCACTGTTGAACCTTCTGAGATACCTGTTGGAGTTGTAAAGAGCACCCGATGGTTGGAGTCCTGCGAGGTCTGAAGCGTCGAAGGATAGTCATTCACGCTCGTAACGGTCGCGGCGGAGACATTCCAAGCACCGACAACAGCCGCAGTTGTAAGAACAGCGGCTAATGTCAGTGTTTGAATGATCCTCCGGAAAATATGCACACATGGTGTTGTCAAACGTTTCTTTTTCGCTTTCGAAGGAAGACCAGTAGGAAGATCGCCACGACCACCAAGACGACGTTGATCAGTTCTGACGGAAACATCCAAAACGACCAAGTCGCTTCCATGCGACCATCTGCCCCATAGACCAGTTGCAGCTCCGCAGTGACTGGACCCATGGCAAGATGACGCAACTGGTAGCCGGCTGTTTGAAGCCAGCTTGTGTCAGGGGACTCGTAGACAACCGTGAACGTGCGAGTCGAACCTGGAAGAACACGACCCTCTGTTGGGTTGGCATCAAGCTCGACGATTGTCTGACCAAACAGGCCTGTGAGACGGATCTCTCCCGCAGGTGCGAGATACACGTTCCCCTGGTTTTGGATCCGGAAGGAGAAGAGACCAAACGGGTGGGAGGCATCCGTCTGTTCAAGGGCAAAATCGAGGAGCTCGAGCTTCTCGATGGTTTCTCCCTCGATGGTAAGAAAGACGAGTATCGCTGTCTTCGCCTCAATCATGGCACCGTTAGAAGCAACGATGTCCGACGGAGCCGTTGATACAGTTATGGCTCCGTAATAACTTCCAGACGCAACATCGTCTGGAACGGCTACATTGAAAGGAACCTCTACCTTGGACTGAGCTGGAACAGAAGCCTCACGAACAGGGAAATCTATCCATGAAAGAAGCTCATTCTGGTCTGAAGCTTCTGGAGTAAACATCGGTGTCCCGTCCTCGTTATTTGGCTCAAATGCCAGAAGGTCCAAGAAGTACACTTGTTCACTCGCTCCTGTGTTGAAAATGGTGAAAGAGGAATCAATCACCCCGCCAAGTGATGAAGAAAGTTCAATCACACTTGGCGAGACCGCCGCCGCATGAGCAAACAGCGGACTCAACAGAAGAGCCAGCGTACAAATGAATGTTGTGAGGTGCTTCTTCATACTAGAAGTTGCCTGAAGCAATAAGGGAAACAATCTGGGAATAGCTCCCATCCGCCGTCCCCTCATCAATCGCTACCTTGAGAGTTACAAAATTTCTGCTCTCAAAGCTTGCTGTGGCCTCGGTCGCAACATCGCTGAAGGTCGTAGATAGAGCTGTATCGGCTGTATCAAATGTGGAAGTACTGATCGATGTGTCCGATGAACGGGCGCCGTACTCCTCAGAGCCACTTGTCACAGAACCGTCTACAACGTCATTAACAACATTACCCCCGGAACGAAGATTTCCATCCTCTAGGATTTGAACGACATATCCATTATCGTTGGCCGCCGTCACATCGAATGCAACAATAACCGTACTCACCGACGAAGCTGAAAGTGTGCCAAATGCGATGGACGAGCTTGTGAGCGGATACACGTAGTCGTTCGTTCCGTCCACGACTGGAGTGCTCCCACCGTTTTTCCAAACATCGACCGTAATCGTTCCGGCTCCCAAGGACGCAATCCGACCGATAGCTGAAACCTGGGAGGACCCAAGATCCTGGACAACAGCGATCAGGTCATCGACCGAAAGTCCGCTGGTGCTAGCTGTGACAGTGAGGCCGGAAAGTGCTGCCTGCCACCGTCGACTCTGCTGTATCTCGTAAAAGGTAACTATCGGATGAGGCCGTATCTGAACCACCGGTGCTGACTGTATCCCACCGGATCTCAAAATTCGTGGATGTCATTGCAGCCTGAACAAAAGGCGTGCATACAAAAAACCCCACAACTGCAAAGGTAAAAAATCGGCTCCACATAGGCTTGACCTTTACAAAGACAGTGTAGCATGAATACTAAATGTCGTCAATAATTTTCTTTGCTAATATTAGCGAAAAGAATAACCTCTTTTGAACAAAAAAACTGAAAAATTTGGTAAAATGCGCAGGTTTTCAAAAATTTTACATAGTTATCCACAATTTCAGCATTTTGTCTACGCTGGTGTTGTCAAAATCTGGCTAATTGGTGCTGTCAAACAAAAAGCAGACCTGAATGTTTCACGTGAAACAAAATCTCCGACTCTTGTCGGAGATTTTGTGGTGGACCTGAGGGGATTCGAACCCCTGACCTCCGCAATGCGAATGCGGCGCTCTACCAACTGAGCTACAGGCCCGTAGTGAGTGATCAGACCAACTTTGTCTGGTCCGAACGGAGGGCTGTAGGATCTCGACGAAGTGAGATCCGTTACAGGCCCATTGCTTTGAGAACATCAAGACCCTCTGCAAGTGTTGAGACGACGTAATCCGCAGAACCCATCTGCTTGCGATCCGATCCAGTAGATGGAACTGCTATGACGACTGATCCAGCCGCCTTCCCCGAAATAACACCATTTATCGAATCCTCGAAGACATAGCAGGCTTGAGGTTCCTTCTGTATTCGAGTGGCACCGATCATATATGGCTCAGGGTCCGGCTTCCCAGTCACTACGTCCTCAGCAGTAACTATCTGTCTAAAAAATCTCTGTATACCAAGCTTCTCCAGATAGGTTCTTGTGTAATTTAGATCAGAACTGGTTACCAGTGCTCTTGGGTATCTATTCTTCTCGACCCACTTGAGAAGTTCCTTCGCGCCTGGCATCAGCTGAACTGAGGTATCCATCTGCCGAAGAAGCAGGCTGGTGTGTAGATCAGCGACCTCTCGTGCTGACGAACTAGGTGAAAAACTATCAACAAACTCTTGTGACCACTGAGACTTCCGTTTTCCTCGAATCGACGCGTGATAGTCGTCCGAAAACTCACAGCCAATCTTTGAGCACATCTGCTCGAAGGCTAGCTTCGAAAGCTCCTCAGAATTAATAAGAAGGCCGTCAAGGTCGAAAAGAAATCCTGGGCTTGTCATTTGTTTCTCAGTCACATTGTTTCACGTGAAACATTTCATTGGTGTCCCCGGAGGGACTTGAACCCCCATTTCCAGCTTAGGACGCTGTAGCTCTATCCAGTTGAGCTACGGGGACATTATGTGTCGTAAAACAAAGGAGTTGATGCGTGCTATACTAGAGTCTAGGCGACATAATCGTACTTGAACGAACACTCGCCGTCAAAGCGTATGGCCAATGAAATCATTTATATTATTATCCTCACGATGATCCTGGTCGGCGTGGTCGTGTTCTTTATTTCTCGAAGGCGACTTCCACCCTCGGATCAGGCAAACACACAGCTTCTTTCACTCATCAATGATCTTCGGCGAGAAATCCAGGATTCGACGAGCTCACAGCGGAAGGAAGTTGAGGGGAAGTTAGATCTCATGCATGATCGGATGATTAAAAACATGCAGGATTCATCATCAGCCCTTCAAAAACATTTTCAGCACTCATTCGGTGTGTTTCGTGATGTAACAGAGCGATTGACGCAACTAGATGAGACAAACAAACAGGTTCTAGGCTTTTCTGAACAACTTCAAAGCTTGGAAAACATCCTCAAAAACCCAAAACAGCGTGGCATCCTTGGTGAGTACTGGCTTGAATCTCTTCTCGGGCAGGTCTTGTCTCCAAACGGCTACCAAATGCAATACCCGCTTGGTGTCGATGAGACGACTGGTCAGAATCTTATTCCTGATGCAGTTCTCTTCGTCAAGGATTTGTTGATACCGATTGACGCAAAATTCTCTCTTGAAAACTACAATAGAGTCTCCCAAGAAACAGACCCTGAGAAGCGCGAGCTTCTTGAAAAGGAATTCAAATCCGACGTAAAGATGCGAATTGATGAAACATCTAAGTACATTCAGCCGCAGAAGGGGACAACAAACTTTGCATTCATGTTCGTTCCAGCTGAAGGGGTCTACCATAATCTCATCACGCAGAACGTTGGTGCCGTAAAAGTAAACACACGCAACCTCATCGAATACGCATTTGAAAAGGGTGTGATGATCGTCTCGCCGACTTCCTTTTTTGCCTATCTTCAAACGGTTCTCCTGGGTCTCAAAGCGCTTCAAATCGAGGATTCCGTCAAGGATATCCAAAAACAGGCTGAAAACCTTATGCGCCACATGAAGGCCTACGAGAACCATCACAACCGTCTTGGGAAACAGCTTGAAACCACCATCAGAACATATACAAATTCCTCTCAAGAGCTCAAGAAGATTGATAAAGATATTTATCGCATTACCGAGGGATCAGCCGGGAAAGAGATGGATCCTCTTGAGCTCGCTATGCCTACGCAGGAGGAATGATCAACCCCACCGCTCGCGAGCCGGCGCGGTTGACAGGGCAGGTCATTCCGCTATACTGACCCCGTCCTAAATTACCTCCCGATAACCAACACGCTCATATTGGTTAACCACCTATGCCTAACCTCAAAAACGCTAAAAAGGCGCTGAGACAAAATAAAGCACACGCCCAGCGGAACAAAACTGCTCTCGCTGAAATCCACTCGCTTCGCGTGAAACTACGCAAGGCGGTCACCTCCAAGAATGTAGACGAGGCTGTGGAAGTTGCCCGCTTGGTTGGTAAGAAACTCGATAAGGCGGTGCAGAAGAATCTGCTCAAGCTCAACACGGTTTCTCGCTACAAGTCGCGACTGATGAAGAAAGTCAACGCCCTCAAAAAAGCGTAAACAAAAAAACAGGCCTGAGAAGGTCTGTTTTCTTTTCCACTGCATGATATAATTTCATCGGTCCCTCATGGGAGAGGAGTCCGGCGGCTCGGAACACCGTTCAATAGTCCGGTGTTAATTTTAACAAGAAGGGTTCGGCTTGGCTCGCATGCCAGGTCGATCGAGTGCGAAGTTCTTCTCGCGCTGAGCCCTCGCTTCCAAAAAATGAAGCGTCGATCTAGGTGCGTCGGCGAAAGTCGTGAAGCGTCGGCCGGGAGTCTAACTCCCTCCGGCAGGCTACGAGGATTCCTCATGCCTGCTGAAAAGGTCTCGCCTTGTGCGGGCCCAGTTGGTCAGCGCACGGTGCCAATGGACCTCCTCCCATCAACCTTTCCCCGCGGGGCATCCTTTGAGGTGCCCCTGTTTTTTTACTGCGTCAATTTCACTGTTGTGAGGTCGACGGCGAGGTCGGCGTTGATGCCACTCGTTTTCATCGCAAGATCAAAATCGAAGAGAAGATCATGCACAGCTTTAAGACGCGCGAGTGTGAAGCCCCGTGCTTGAGAGAGCACCTTTTGTGCAACGAATGGAGGAATATTGAGAGTCTTGACCAGTTCACCTTGTCGTACGTGTGGATTCTCATCGAGCATCGCACGCGCGCCCAGCAAAATACGGACCTGCCGTCCGAGCATCGTCAATAAATAATGATCATTCGCACCACTCCAGCGTTCCTCTTGTAACAGTCGAATTGCGTCGACGGGTCGACGTTGCGAAACCGCATCAATAAGCGCAAAAATCTTTCCTTCAAAACTTGTGTGCACGAGCTCGTCGACCATGACCACACTAATAGTTTGACCACTCGCATACGCGACGAGTTTGCAGATTTCATTATCCATTTGCCACAGGTCTGCACCCACACGTTCGATCATTGCTCGTAGGGCATCCGTGTCAATCGCCCCACCTCGTTCCTTTACTCGATCCTGCACCCAGCAATCCAACTCTGCACCCTTCAAGGCTGGAAACGGATAGTGATGAACTTCTGCAGCATCCTTGAGCGCAACAAACAATGGCTTCTTTTCTAGACTCGTAGATTCAACTGATTCCCAAAATACGACAATTGTCGAGTCGGGCGTTTTCACAAATCCATCAACCCACGCACTCATATCTGCTTTCTTCATCGAATCGATGAGGTCGCGCACGACAGTCATCCGCTTCTGACCCAAAAAGGGGATCGCGTGCACCGCCCCCATAACCTCCCCAAGTTCGAACCCTTTTTTCGATGAACTGGGAAACTCAGCCAAATTCAACCCCGTCGGATCAAATTTTTCCCGAAAGGCACGAGTCAGTTGTCGCACTTTCTCCTGAACGCGAAACGTGTCATCTCCGTAGACAAAAATCAGCATAACGCGCACATAGTACCCCAGCCCACACAATCAAAAAAGGACCGGTGAGGGTCCTAGCGGCGTTCAGGTGCGCGAGTGGATGCGGCGCGGTGGCGGCGCAGGTCGGCGACGTTGGTGTCTCCGAGTCCGTCGATCTCGTCTGCGGCGGACAGCTCGTTCTGCGCATCGACGAGCGCTTCGTTGACGGCCGCCATGAGCTCGTTGTGCTCATGGTCGAGCGCTCCGCTGTAATCGCCCGTGAGCGCCTCGTCAAGCATGATAGCTTCGAGCGCAGCGAGCTGATCTCGACAGCTACTCTCAATCTCCACCAAGCGCTTCAGCCGATTGGCTAGACGCTGGGAGCGCTCATGAACGGTCCTCTGAGCGAGGTTCCAGTTGCCTTCACTCTCAGGAAGCCTGTCGCACAGCACCTCCAGCCTGAGCATGGCTATAGCTCTCCCAAAACAAAACGTCAGATTTGATAATTAAACGTTCGCCCTTCAACGAACGTACGAAAGCTCACTTTCATTGTTTCAAAATTTTC
>Ga0075999_145_pt1 | contig 14027 bp, 14 predicted proteins | sample RifGroA2_FD_68045 | JGI IMG/M metagenome (GOLD analysis project Ga0075999, IMG submission 68045) | Parcubacteria (Uhrbacteria) bacterium GW2011_GWA2_52_8d | reverse complement strand
CGTTTTTGACCAAGTCGAACCCGGGACGGATGTTGGGATGAGTGTGACTGTACTCTTAGACGATTCCGGCGGTATGATCTATCTGTCTGCGGTTGCGACGATCGGTGGTCGACCAACGCCGCTCTCGGATGAGCAAGCACAAACTATTTTTCAAACCATCGCGAGTCTTTCTTCTGAAGAACTTGCGCCTCATATCCTAACGGGCATCGTCCCATTTACCTATGATCGACCTTAACCCTAATCTACCTCCTCCTCCCGCCCAGGCTCCGTACAAGTCGCCAGCCTTGATCGGAGTCGTCTTACTTATCTGTGTTGCAGCTTTTTTTGGAGGAGTTCTTGTGACGAATCTTTGGGAGGGAGTACGAGACGAGCAAGATGATGAGACAGAGAAAGTTTCTCAAATTATTGAGGAAGAAACAGACGAGGTAGTCGATGATGAGGAGACGAACGACGCTGAGGTTGTGTCAACGGATAGCGAACTTGTAATCGATTGGATCGATCCGTACAAGCAGCCGAGCGTGACGGTGAACTCGGTGCTGTATTCGGCACTGTGTCCGGATTACTCGGAACCGGACTCAGAGAAACCGTGGAACGCATGCGGAACGCCGCCGCAGATTACGCAAGTTCGTCTTGGGACGGTCGTCGGCGGAACGTACGATGGTCGTTATCTTGAGATGCTTACGGTTCGTTTTGAAGAATTGGGGTACTCCTATCGTTCCGTCTATATCCTCGTCGATCCTACAGAAGCTGATGGACCTGTTTTGCTTGACCAGGAGGCGCAGACAATTGGCCAAGCATACCCCGCCATGTCTTCAGTTTCCGCGACCGAAATACTTGGTTGGAGTGGAGTAACATCCGATGGTCTTTCTGGTTTTTCTATCGACATGACCGCAACGATTCCAGCACTTACGTCACAGACGGATCTTGTGGATACAGAAGGGAACACACTCCTGTTTACGGGCAAGTGGGTTCGGTTTGATACCGACATTGCTTCCTCTCCTCTGGAGGCGACTACGACAATTCAACTCCCTGATGGAATTGCAGAAGGAGACGGCGGTGAACTTGTCTTATATGAAGCCGGTGAAAATGCGAGTACCCGAGTGGGCGATAACCAGTACTACCTCATCGATGAAGACGGACGGATGTTGTGGTATGACTTGGAAGTTCCATTCTTTACCTATCAGGTGGATGGAGAAGGGAATCGAATGATTTCCCAAGGTGTGCCGTCTATTGTGTGGACCGACGGAAGTGTGAATACACAAACCTACATGAAGGGAGCCCTTGGGGGTTGCGGAGTTACCACAGCAACGAATGCTATTTCAGACGAAACCATTGAGACGTTTGAGCTTGAACAAGCAGGAACAGCTCAAGGAATCATTGTGTACGAGCCATCGAGTTTCGATTCAGATTATTTTGCAGATGTGTTCAATGCCATTACATTTACGTATCCTGATGAGGAGCCAAAGAGTTATTCAGACTTTGAACACCCGTACGTCTATTTTCAAGACACGCTCGGCCGCTGGGTTGAACTTTCGAGCATTGAAGTCATCCCGCCGGTTGAATGTGGGAAACCGGTGATTTATTTGTATCCTGAGTCGACGATGGATATGAGAGTATGGGTGAGTCCTCGTGGAGGCTTCACGTATACGGAGCCTGACTATGGCGATGGATGGGATGTGACAGCGTATCCGGATGGAAAGCTTGTGAATCGTGCGGATGGGCTTGAGTATCCGTACTTGTTCTGGGAGGGTCGTGGGGGAATGTACTCGCCCGTGGAGACGTACTGGGTCGTCGAGCGTGCGGGAGTTGAATCGTTCCTACGTGAGACGCTTGCAAAGATGAACTTCAACCAGTCTGAGATCGCTGACTTTATCGAGTTCTGGCTACCGCGCATGCAGAGCGGGCCGTTCTACAAGATCGGCTTCCACGGCACAAACGTCATGAACGAACTCGCCCCACTCTCACTCTCAGTAAAACCCGACCACATCTTCCGCATCCTCATGGACTATGAGGGACTCGATGTCTGGCAACCATCCAAGCCGCCCGTCCGCTTACCTCGGGCAAATCGTGATGGCTTCGAGGTGATGGAATGGGGAGGAGTGTTGAGATAAAAACAAAACACTCGGGCCTAGGCTCGAGTGTTTTTACATCTGAGGGTGAGAGTGCTGTTTCAGGCTTGCAATGTTACTTCATCCTGTTCATCTACTTCTCTCTTGTGCGGCTATACTCAGACGAATCTTTCGGTTTGAGCGTTCGTTAAACGGGTCATCACCACGGGCGCCCGCCGACCCCGCTCTCCCTATGTTTCCATAGGGTTCGCGGGGCTCGGCAGCCCGTTCAAGCCAATCTCATCGAGTATTTCAACGGTCTCGGATTTCGAATCTTAGTGAAAATGGCCTGAAACAAAAGAAAAACTCCATCCTGGGTGGCTGGAGTTCTGTTGTATCCGTCGTTTATACAAGGGGTACTAACACGAGTCCTTCCTTGTTCTGGAATACAGATACACACAGGCGAAGTGGCCAACCGCTCGTTGTCACCGCGCCGATGAGAATGAGTTTGGCACCATCTGGATCACGACAAACGCTGACGTATCCCTCCCGTTGTCCGCGTTCGTGATGTCGAAACCAAGGGCGTCCTGTACGTCGACAGTGCCTCTTGGCCATGTAGCGAACACTTGAGACGGGTGCTCCGATCGCCAATGCGACATCTTGCCAGGTCATCTTTTCCTGGAAGAGAAGGCGGTAGGCCTGAGCGTCATCGTCCGGAGCATACTTTCTCCTCTTTTCGTGAATGGTATCTGCCTCTGGATCCAGTGGCTTGAGTTGGCGAGGAACCAGGAAAGCCTCCGGGTCATCACATTTGGTCAAGACGATCTGGTCATCCAGAAATTTCCAGTGGATTCGTTGCGCGTATCCCCAGCCAATACGCTGGAGGACAGGAGACTTGATGACGATACTTGGGGCGTTGACACCTACAACGACGCGAATCGTTCCCAGACATTCCATCGGATGCCTCCAGATGTTAGGACATGGCACGTGCCATGTTGCATGGCTTTTTCTGCGGCGTCAAACAAGAAAAGCCCGCGACCGGTTAGGATCGCGGGCTGAAGATAAGCAGAGATCAGTAGGAAAGATTTCGTCTCCGCCAGTCGATAATTTCCGCTGTCGCGATCGCCGCCTCTACGCCTTTGTTGAATGCGTTGTCCTGACTTCTCGCCACCAACTGGTCCATGTTTCCAATCGGAATAACTTCCATGATAATCGGTACACCTTCTTCAAGCATGACCTTATTAAATCCATCAGCGCACATGTTCATGATCATGTCGAAGTGGTAGGTCTCACCCTTCATGATGGCACCAAAGCAGATAATAGCGTCGTATTTTTCCTTGCGCATGAGCGCTTGAGCCGCGAGCGGAAGCTCGAGTGAGCCGGGCATGATGTGAACGTCCGGTTTTGGACACCCGGCCGCTACCAACAGCTCAACGGTTTTTTGGACCATCTTGTCGATTGGTTCGCGATACCACTTAGCCTGGAGAATCGCGACTTTTGCGCCAGGGATTTTGGGCATGACACTGGGATCGAGTTCGACTTGCATAAGAAAAGTGAGAAGAATTAGGATGTTGAGGCTACAGTAGCACACAGCTCGGATATTCGAATAGATATTAGAGACCTCTGCAAACGTCGCAATCTCATCGACTTTTTCAGAGGTCTCATGAGTTCCTATTATGGGACGGTTCCCATACGAGGTGAGGATATCTTTTTCTTGACAGAAGCTATTCAGTTTTCTAACCTTTCCCTTGCCCGGATTACATCGGGCATCCAGCAACCTCCATAAGCGCGTTTGCGCTCAGTCGGAGTTTTCATGCGTTCCGAGATGGAAATGATCTGCCCCCTTCGTGGGGGTCACATCACGGTCGAGGCTGTCGGCCCCGGCCATCCCGACAAGGTCTGTGACCAGATTTCCGACGCGGTGCTCGATGCCGCGCTTGCGGATGATCCCCATTCGCGTGTGGCGATCGAGACCACCGGCAAGGGTCGGATCAAGCTCATCGGCGAGATGACTACCAGTTCGGTGCTCGACCTGCGCGAGCTCACGCTGCGTGTGCACCGCGAGATCGGCTACCGCGACGACGAGGTCGACGGTGTCGACATTGACGTCGTCCAGCAGAGCGGCGACATCGCCATGGGTACCAACGATGAAGTGCAGGGCGCTGGCGACCAGGGCATCATGGTGGGCTACGCCGTGAACACGCCTGAGTACGAGTACATGCCGATCGCCTACGCGCTCGCGCAGAAGCTCGTTGCGCGCCTGGACGAGGCACGCCAGGCCGGAACCCTCCCGTTCCTGCGACCCGACAACAAGAGCCAGGTCGTCATGCGCGATGGTCAGGTGGTGCGTGTCACCATCGCGACCCAGCACACGGCGGACGTGGAGCTCGGTGAGTTGCGCGGGGCCGTGTACCGTGAGGTCATCGTGCCGGTCGTGGGCGATGTGGACTTCGCGAACTGCCAGATCAATGGAACGGGTCGGTTCGTCAACGGCTCCTTCGCCGCCGACGCGGGCCTGACCGGCCGTAAGATCGTCGTGGATCAGTACGGTCCCTGGGTTCCCGTTGGAGGTGGAGCCTTCTCCGGCAAGGATCCCAGCAAGGTCGACCGCACGGCCGCTTACATGGCGCGCCTCATCGCCAAGACGATCGTGGCCGACGGCATGGCCGAGGAAGCCCTCGTGCACCTGGCCTACACCATCGGCTACACCGAGCCCGACTCGGTTGGCGTGCGTGTGTTCAAGCCCCGTGACCCCGACCTCGACTTCGAGACCTGGATCCGCGAGAACTTCCCGCTGTCCCCCGGTGCGATGATCAAGCGCCTGGGACTCACGACTCCCAGTGGCTGGTCCTACCAGCAGACGGCCATGTACGGGCACTTCGGTCACACGGAGTTCCCCTGGGAACAGGTCAACAAGATCGGTTAGCCCCCACCAAAGGGCCTCGCAGAACACGCCCGAGCGCCACGCGTCCGGGTTTTTTATTTGTGTTTCTCGGTGGAGGACTTTACACTGTTGCAATATGTCCTTGCCCTCATCCGTGTTTCATATCAAAGGAATTACTCCAGGTCCCTGTGTGGTTGTTTTTGGAGGAACACATGGCGATGAAACTATGGGTATGGAAGTCGTGAAGGTGTTGCTCGGAGTCTTTGGCATTCACGATGTGTGGGGATCTGCCACGCAAGAAAGTGAGTTGATTCAAGGGGATCTTTATCTCGGAATTGGGAATCCAGAGGCGGTGAAGCGTGGGACGCGTAGCGTGAGTGGTGTGCGAGATTTGAACCGATGTTTTCATGAGGCTTTTTTTGAGAGCCCCGAGGCTCTTGCCCTCCCCGATCAGCAACGTGCGGCAGAATTGAAAGATCTTTTAGCACGCGCCGATTATTTTTTTGATCTGCATTCCGTGAGTACGAAGCAGACCGTTCCCTTTGTCGGGGTGACAACTTTTTCTGCCGCACACCGAGAGATTTGCCGTTATATTCCCGTTCGCTACATCGTGGACGTGAACTCGATCCTCGGCCAAGATGTGGGGATCCCTCGTAAGATGGTTGAACAAACACCTACAACCTGTTCGTGGGTAAACCGTCATGGGGGCGTTGGGTTGTGTTATGAGATGGGATATCAAAATGACATAGCCTCTGTGCCGTATGCTCTGTGTGTTGTTGTACATTTGTTGGAGCACGTCGGGGTCGTTGACGAGCGGTTTCATCAGATTTTCTCCTTTTCTTCGGATCAGAATTTTATCGTTTCAGAACAACAGGTGTATCGGCTCGTGCACTGCGAGCGAAACAAATTTAAAAATTTTCACTATGCAGACAGTCGATACACAACAAGTTTCCTTCCCGTGAAAACCGGGGAGCTTATTGGAACATATCAGGACAAGGAGGAGGTGCGAGCGTACGCAGACGGCCTGCTTGTATTTCCGTCCGGACCTCAAACGCTCCGAGACAACAAGAGTCTTTTTTACTTAGCGACCCTGGTTGTTTGAGGGGGTTATCCTCTTTTTTTGTTTGACAAAGCAGGTCGGGTATTCCTACCATGTGGGTGTCCTTTCGCCGACCCCATCACAAATAAGGACGAGGAGTCCATAATGATGTCGACTTACATCGACGATGCTGGAATGAGCATGTCTGGCGGTCAGGCACAGGTGAACAACACCACTGCTCTGACTGCGTACAACCCGTACGATCACGACGGTGCCGTGGCCGTACCCAACGTGACCGCGGCCACGTTCGGATTCAGGCGTGCCGAGGATGGTGAGCACTCCTTCGGGTGCGCATATGCCATCGAGGAGGTACTTGCGCGTCTCGATCCCGATGGTACGCGACACATGAAGGACATCTACGCGCGCCTTACCTGTCCGGCTGTGCGTGCGTGCGAAGCGTCCATGAAGGCTCTCGAACCCGGTGCGGACTGGGCGTTCGTCTTCCCCTCGGGCATGGGTGCGATCACGGCTCTCGTTCAGGTCTGCTGTCACCATTCGATTGATGGCAGTCCTGTGCGCGACGTGGTCATCCATTCCTCACCGCTCTACGGTGGAACCCACGCGCTCCTGCACACGTTCATCCAGCGATGGGGATTCACGCATGTCGAGGTCAACTTCCGCGATCCCAAGGAACTGCGCGACGCCCTGGAGTCCTACGGCGATCGTGTTGGTCTCGTGTTCTGCGAGACCCCCGCCAACCCGACGCTGGACATGGTAGACATCCGCATGGTTCGGGAGATCATGGACGAGGTGTTCGATGGACGCCGTCGCCCGCCCCTTGGGGTGGACAACACCTTCATGGGCATCTTCCAGCATACGCTCCTCATGGGCGCGGACGTCGCCGTCTACTCCGCGACCAAGTTCCTCAGTGGTCACTCCGACCTCATCGCCGGATTCCTGGTCGGGAAGACTGGGATCATGACCGTGGTGAAGCCCTTCACTGGCGATGCTGTGGAGGCGTCGCTCATGAACGCGGTTCCGATCTGGCAAACTGGCTCGCCACGCACCCCAAGATCGCCGAAGTCCGCTTCCCGACGTTGTTCGAGGGTGCGACCAAGGAGGTCTACTTGCGCCAGTGTACGGGACCCAGCGCCATGATCGCGTTCCGCCTGCGCGAGGACAACAAGGCCGCGGCCTTCCGCTTCCTGGATGCCCTCACGCACTGTGTCCGGGCGGTGTCGCTCGGGTTTGTGCGTACACTGGTGGATCATCCCGCGCAGTGGACGCACTCGGACATTGCGCCTGGCGACCAGCGCCGCATGGGTATCACGAGCGGTTCCCTCCGCCTCTCCATCGGGATCGAAGAACCCGAGGATCTGATCGCGGATCTCGACCAGGCTCTTGACGCCATTTAGGCGCAGGGCTGGAAACGATCTACAACGACTCTAGAACCGGACGATTTTCATGAAGAAACGTCCGTTTTTTTTGTTTTTATGTTTCCGTCGAGTGAAATTATTGACAGTTTTTTTGCTGTTCGCTAGGCTTCCTGCGTAGATTGGTTGCCTATAGGTTGGCGCGTTAGCTCAGGCTGGTAGAGCAAACGACTCATAATCGTTGGGTCACCGGTTCGACTCCGGTACGCGCCACCAATTTTCTGGGGGATGCAACCAAACTCGGAAGCATCCCCCTTTTCTTTTACCTGTTCCCGGTTCCCGCTCAAGGAGGTTCGTCATGTCTCGGTATATCTACGTCGGTTCTGCATGGCCCTATGTCAATGGTCCTCTGCATCTGGGTCACGTCGCAGGGCTGGTCTCGGCGGACGTGATCGCTCGCTACCATCGCCTCGTCGGCGACGAGGTCCTGTGGACTTCTGGCTCGGACTGTCATGGCACGCCGATCACGGAGCGTGCACGTAAGGAAGGACGAACTGCACGCGAAGTGGCCCAGCAGTATCATGGAGTCGTCAAACTGACGTTCGAAAGACTCGGCTTCTCCTATTCGCTGTACTGGGCGACCATGGAACCGGAACACCACGCGCGCGTACAGGAAAGTTTTTCTGCGCTGTACAAGGCCGGCTACATCATGGAGGGGGAGTACAAGCATGCGCGCTGTGACCACTGTGGGGAAAGTCGGGCTGATCGAGAGATCAACGGAATCTGTCCGAGCTGTCAAGCAGAAGCTCGCGGTGACCAGTGTGACACCTGTGGAAAGGAACTCAACCCGAGTGAACTTCTCAATCCTGTCTGTGCCAAGTGCAGTAGCAAGATCACCTTTGAGACCACACGCGAACTCTTCCTCAACCTTCCGGTTCTTGAAGAACGTCTGCGCGAGTGGGTCGCCTCCCAGGGACACTGGCGCGAGAACGCCAACCGGGTATCTGACGGCCAGCAAGCAGTGGGCGCTCATGGAGGGAAACCCGGATGCCTGGAAACCGTTCTGGGAGCCCGGCGAGGCGCGTGCCTACTACGTGATCGGCAAGGACAACATCCCGTTTCATACGCTCATGTGGCCGGCGATCCTGATGTGTCATGGTCTGGCTCTGCCCTGGCACATCGTCTCAAGCGAGTACCTCGTTTTTGAGGATCGCAAGCTCTCCACTTCCAAGGGGTGGGTGCTCTGGGCTGATGACGTCCTGGATCGCTACGATCCGGATTTGATCCGCTACTTCTTGATCGCCAACGGTCCGGAGAAGGCGGATACGAACTTCACCTGGGAGCGGTTTGTGCAGTTGGGCAATGCGGAACTCGCAGACAACTACGGCAACCTCGTCCAGCGCGTCCTGGCCTTTGTTGTGAGGCGTTTCGATGGTCAGGTTCCTTCTCAAGGATCCCTCGACGACATCGACAGGGAATTGCTGTCCTTGGCCGCGGACACCTTCGTCCAGGTCGGGGTGCTCATCGAGGCTACGGAACTGCGAAAGGCGGTCGAAACGGTGATGGAGCTGGTCAAAGCCAGCAATCAATACCTTCACAATCGTGCTCCGTGGGTGCAGATCAAGATCGATTCGGGGCGGGCAGGGACGACCCTGGCCGTGGCCATGCAGGTCATCGCCGGTCTCTCCATCCTGACTGAACCGTTCATGCCGTTTCAGGCGGCTCGTGTGCGCCAGATGTTGGCGTATGGCGATCTGCACACCTGGGTCTTGCCCCAGCCGATCGAAGCCGGTATCACTCTGGGCGAGGTCGCGCCGCTCTTTGGCAAGCTCGATCCCTCCGTCGTCGACGAGGAACGCGCGAGGTTGGAGAGTCAGCTCGCCGACAAGAGGTGACCACTTCAGTCACAAGTAAAAACGAACCCGGAAGTCGCAAGACTCCGGGTTTTTTATTTGGATCGATAGAAAAATCGCCGGTGGGCGATTTCGTGTGTGTATCAGGTTCGTCGAGTTTCCAGGATTTCGCTGATGAGAATGACTGGCTCCTCCCAGGGGTGGATTCCAGTGAGACAGTCGAGCATTTTCTGGAGTTCTTCTTCATTGCGTGGAATTGAGAATTCCAGGCGGATAGATGGACAGGTGCTTTGTGTTCCGGCTTTTCCCTCTGTTGGGTGTGCGGCTGTTTCTGGGACGAACATCTCGACTCCAGGAGCGGAGTGCCAGCAGACACCTGTATAGTGTCCGTATTGAAGCGGATTCGACAATTGAACGGTCGCAAGGATTTTGTCGAGGTGGTCTGGAGGAACAAACGTCACAATACGGTAGGCCGACACCAGTTTGGTTGACATAGAGATATTTCCTCTTTGAATCCAACACCATCTTAACAGATTCATGGAAATAGAAAACGGATCATTCAATAGCGATCCGTCGTGGAGAGTGTTCGTCAACCGAGCAGATGATCGACAAGTGCGTCGATTCCGCTCTCCTTGAAGATGGCGAGTTTTGTGTGCGCTGGAGATGTGGATCTCTGCACTCGGATCTTGAGTGGAGAGAGGAGAATTTCCTCGCCCATGCCTCGTCGCTTGAGGCCTTCCTCAGCGATCCAGATCACTTGGTGAGCGATCCGAGGCATTTTGTCTGTATGTAAACCGTACGCGATGGCATGGCTCTGTAGATTGCGCCACTGCGCGTAGGTCTTTACTTTGTGGACGAAGTCCAGGGTCACCTTGAGGTTCTCGATGAGACCCAGAACCAGTGCGTGGGTTGCGATCGAATCCCTGTTCTGGCAACTGGGTCGCACTTCGATCGTTCCGTACGCTGTTCGCAGACGGGCATCCCACCAGATAGTGGCTTCGTGGTTGAGGAAGGCATCGCGTCTGAGTTCATCGGAGGAGAGGTCGCATTGACTAGCTGCGTACCAGGTTTCGAATGACACTCCTGGTCCTTCGATTCTGTTGTTCGACACGCGCACGATGAATGGGGTGGCGCTGATGATGGCGGCGAGTTCCTCGAAGGACTCCGGTGCCTGCTCTACGCGTGTACTCCCATTTTGGTTTGGGGGGCCGCACAGGACGTTGCTCCAAAATCCATGGTTGACTGTGAAGCCATACCAGCAGTGCTGGCGCACGGCTAGCAGACCCCCTGGATCTGCGTTTTCCTTCCAGACCGGCGAGTTGGCGTTGAGTGCGATGAAGACTGGCGCAAGCGCGAGCATGGCCTTCAAGGCAGGCAGAGCTTCTGCTTGGGTCACGTCGATATGCGTCTGCGAGGACGCCGTGAGCGTCTGTGCGTGAACACGAGGGTCGAAGAAATCACGGAAGAACATTCCGCGACCCTTGGGTGCCCACAGTTCAGGAGTCGGGCGAGTTCTGGGCTGGATGGCGTAGTCTTTCAGACGGAAGAATCCGTGCTTTTCGAGCAGGCGATCCACGAGAGCGAACGTCTGTTTACGGACCGGGACATGATCGAGTAGGTTCCCGACGTGCGGGAAGCCGATCTCCATAGTCCCTCGACCCACGTCCATCCCGATTTCCATGTTTTGTTTGTACACGCCGATCAGTGCTCCGCTTACGGCATCGAGCTTGGGCATCCATCCGCACAGGTGCAGTTCATGAAACACGGGAGTGATGTCAGCCATGAAGCCTCGCGCATTGACGACAGGGAATTCTTCTTCAGGACCGGCGTGTCGAGGACCAGAGAGTTCGTGTGGAAACGCATTTTTCAGGGTTTCCTCTACCAGACTCCGCGCCTGATTGATGATGTATCTATCCACGTGTGACTCCAGAAGTGAGTTGCGGAATGATCCATAACCATGAAACGCAAGCGTTATTATAGGGTTGTTATAAAACCATTGTCAATCATTGCGTCATTGTTCCTCGCCCAGGTTTGACAGCCGTTCCCCCTTCGTTACAATGCCCTCACTATGGAAAACCATCTCAAGCGTGTCCTCCATCTCGTTCAAAGAACCGGCGATACCATGGTTGTGGTCGATAAAGACGGTAACGATGCGTTTGTTGTTATGGATTTAGACCAGTATGAGATGCTACTGGATTCACAGATGGGTTTTGAGGATGAGGGAGATTCGTTGGATGTTGAATCGGAATCAGCTCGAAAAACCGAGGGAGAAGCAGGTATTTGGGATGTGATGCAAGAAGCAGGGGACAAGGGCGAAACCTGGGACGTCGACCAGCTAAACGAGACAGAATTTGCGGATTTAGAAAAGCAATATCAAGCGTTTGCCAGAGGACATGTCCAGGAGGCGGTCGAAGAGACTCAGAAATTTCAGACACAGGAAGAGACTCCAGACGTAGAAAGTGTCGCCAAAAATTCAGATGAGGACGAATATGGAGAGGAACAATTTTATCTTGAACCAGTAGAGTAAAATTGCTAAGATTAGGATCAAACAGACTCGTCCACAGCTTGTTTATAAGTCGCAGGGGAAAGACTTGCGTATTCTGGGACCCTCTGTTATACTGCCGCACGTCTTGAAACTCTAAATGTTTCGATTAAAAATGTAACTTTTTTGGGTACTCGTTGCCCACCACTTCAACCATATGGCTGATGTCTTCCAGCGAACAAAGCCGCACGTGAACGTTGGTACTATTGGTCACGTTGACCATGGTAAAACTACCACGACGGCAGCTATTTTGGCGGTTTTGGCTGCCAAAGGCATGATCGCCCAATCTAAGGGTGTTGATGATTTGGACAAGGCTCCAGAGTCAAAATCTCGTGGAATCACGATTGCTACGGCTCACACGGAGTATGAGTCTGAAAAGCGTCATTATGCGCACGTTGACTGTCCAGGTCACGCAGACTACATCAAGAACATGATCACCGGTGCCGCCCAGATGGACGGCGCGATCCTTGTCGTGTCTGCCGCTGATGGTCCAATGCCACAGACGCGTGAGCATATTTTGCTTGCTCGCCAGGTTGGTGTGCCAGCCATTGTGGTTTTTTTGAACAAGGTCGATCAGGTTGACGATCCAGAACTTATTGATCTGGTTGAGGAAGAAGTTCGGGATCTTTTGAAGCAGTATGAGTACCCGGGAGACGAAGTGCCAGTGATCCGTGGATCAGCGCTTAAAGCTCTTGAGAATCCAACAAATGACGAAGCGACGAAGCCAATCATGGATATTGTGAACGCTTTGGATACCTACATTCCAGAGCCCGTTCGTGACACAGCCAAGCCATTTTTGATGCCTATTGAAGACGTCTTCTCCATTGAAGGACGCGGAACTGTGGTCACTGGTCGTATCGAGCGTGGAATGGTGAAGATCAACGAAGATGTTGAATTGGTTGGACTTAAGGAAGAACCGACCAAGACAGTTGTAACGGGTATTGAAATGTTCAACAAACAGTTGAGCGAGGGACAGGCGGGAGATAACGCTGGAGTTCTTTTGAGAGGGGTAAAGAAAGAGGATGTTGAACGTGGAATGGTGCTTGCCAAGCCAGGTTCCATCACGCCGCACATAGAGTTTGAGGCTGAGGTGTATGCGCTCTCCAAAGAGGAGGGTGGACGCCATAAGCCATTTTTCAAGGGTTATAAGCCTCAGTTTTACATCCGAACCACGGATGTGACAGGTGAGGTGACACTTCCAGAAGGAACGGAGATGGTGATGCCGGGAGACACCTTGAACCTTACGATTACCCTTATCCAACCAGTGGCTCTGGAAGAAAAGTCGAAGTTTGCTATCCGAGAAGGTGGAAGAACGGTTGGTGCCGGTGTCGTCACAAAAATTATCAAGTAATAAATAATGGAGGGGTCTGAGAATATCGAAGACTCCTCCTTTTCGTTCTTTATTTCAAACTGTGTCAGACGATAAGCAAAAAACTGAAGAGAAAACACGTATTCGTATCAAGATCCGAGCCTACGATCATAAGATTATAGATCAGGCGACGGAGACGATTATCAAGACGGTAGAACGTTCCGGAGCCAAGATTGTAGGACCTATTCCTCTGCCAACAGAGAAGCGTAAGTATACCGTCAACCGATCAACGTTTGTCCATAAGGACTCCCGTGACCAATACGAAATAGATATTGAAATCAAAACGTAACATCAACGGGGTGGTGAGCAGAAAGAAGCTAGACCAAGGATATGTCGGCTTTTCCCTGTTCCCCACCCCACCAAACGATTTGAGTGAACAAGGAAGAGAGATCTCACGGTGATGATTGAATCGAATCACGGAGAAAACCTTCCTGAGCTTCCAAGAATCGTGTACGGAGACTCGTTATATCACACAACCCCTACAATTCCTCGGATTACATCGCGAGGCTAGAAGCCGGCAGGAAACATTCCCGTTTTCTTTCGACTTCTAGCTTTTATGCTAGCTCTACTATGTCTTTCATCATCGGACGAAAAATCGAAATGACACAGCAGTTTAAGGAAGACGGAACCGTGGTTCCTGTCACCCTTATTTATGCTGAACCAAACACGGTGACACAAGTGCGAAGCCTAGAAGCGGACGGATATGTTGCTGTTCAGGTTGGAAGTGAGGAAAAGAAAAAGCTTCCTAAAGCACAGCTTGGACACATTAAGGATCTCCCCAAGGTTTCAACTCTGAAGGAATTCCGGGTTGACTCTGATGCTGGGCTTAAGCGAGGAGATACTATTAGCATTGAGACGTTCCAACCAGGAGTTCATGTTGATGTTACGGGGATTTCCAAAGGTCGTGGTTTTGCGGGTG
>Ga0075999_106_pt1 | contig 14421 bp, 8 predicted proteins | sample RifGroA2_FD_68045 | JGI IMG/M metagenome (GOLD analysis project Ga0075999, IMG submission 68045) | Parcubacteria (Uhrbacteria) bacterium GW2011_GWA2_52_8d | reverse complement strand
CGAGCCGCGCTTTCCATCGTTTTGCGTGATAAGCACGATGAGGTCGTGACACTGAGAGGCCGCACGCGCGATAAGATCGATGTGGCCGTAGGTGATGGGGTCCGCCGATAGGGGAACCAGGCCGCGAACAAAACGCGTTTCCATCATGAATCTCCAATATAGGGATTGTAAGGAGCTATTTTTAGACTAGAGAAAAATGCCGATCTCGTACGGAATGGTAAAAAGTTATGAGAGAGCCTACTTGACGTCATCTCTCTTTTAAGGCTTAAATGAAAGAAAAATAACCATCGATCAACGGAACTATTCTGACGAAATGTTTCGTCGTCAAAATGTAAATCTGACACTATGCCCACCCCGATCAAAACGCTTCTAAAACATGCCGACCTCTCCGACACCGAGGCGGATGTCTACCTTATCTCTCTCCGACTTGGCGAAGCGAGCGTTTCAGAAATCGCCCATGCCACCAAAATTTCACGCACCACTGCCGCGAGCGTCCTTGAGCGTCTGAAAGAACGAGGGTTTCTCACCACGCAACTCAGCCACGGAAAAAAAGTCTACTGGATCGACGATCCGCACATTTTGGTGGAGCAAGGAAAAGCACAATTGGAGGTGCTCGAAAATCTTGCGAGTCGTCTGCATAGTGAATATCATCAGTCGGACAAAAAACCGACCGCTGAAATTTTTGAGACCCGCGAGACTCTCGCTCACCTCATGACCAAAGTCGTCGAGGAACTTGATCGAGGCGACGAGATTCTCACATTTGAATCCCCCAGCGCCAAACACTACCAGGCGGTTCTAACAGACGAACTCTTTCACGCTCTTTCAAAACAAAAAATGCGGAAAGGCGTCCGCACGAAGGCGCTCATCCCCGCCGGTCAGGAAACGTCCATCCGACCAAACTCACTAGAACACAACATTGAAATCCGAGTCCTCCCTCAGGGGGTTCTTGTTGAATCCTCATTCTGGATGTTCCGTGAAAGCCTCGTCCTTTTCTCCGGCACGCACACGTTTGCGGTGCGCATCAATCACCGGCACATGAAGGAATCCATGGCCAACCTCTTCGAGCTGGCGTGGAATCTTTCAAAACCCTTATAAATTCATTGGAAGAATCGCTATTATTTTCGACTCCGAACTTTTTGAGCAAAAAGTTGCAGAGAAAGAACTCTCACGTCATAATGGAACTGTTACTCATAATTCGCTTGATTTTCCAACTCGGTATGAACGTCGACGCTAAAAACCCGCTCCCATTTAAGAGAGGGTCTGAAACTAGCAAAGTAAATGAGAACCGTCCGCTTCCGCCTGAACAAGCACGGGCGCAGACAAAACAGGATGTCGCCCGAATGAGGGAAGGCATGCGAGAAAAGGAAGCTCGTCAAATTGTGGACGCACAGTTGAAGGCGGGACTCGATCAAAATGGTCTTCGACAAGCTCTGAAAACTGACATCCTTGCTTGGAAAGAAAAAATCAATCTGGCCGCGGAGTTTGATCAACACGCGCAGGATGAACTCACCATGGCTCAAGCCAAACTCACGTATCTGGACAAACTCGCCCGTATCCCTCCTGAAGTACCCCCTCGCTCAACCGAGGATCCCAAAGGCTCACCAACAGACGTTCTCCCATTTCGTGAAACTCGAGGCTCAACTCAAACTGAACACCTTCCGTCTTGACGTGGCACAGAAAAAACTGAAATCAGCGCGTACGCGAGGCGCTTGGAGGATCACACTGTGGCGTTTGAATAGAACCGTCGAACGACTGCAAGAGCGTCAAGCTGAACTTGAAACACTCATCGCGATCGGAAAGGCTCGCGCAGATAAAAACAAAAAACAAGCAATCGCCGCAAAGTAAATAAGACAGGGTCACTGACCCTGTCTTATTCTTTCCCAGACTCAAGCCTGTGCACTTACCGAACCAACGCCTGTCGAACGACCTCAGCCTTGTTTGGTGCAATCCTTCTGACGATCATCTCATTAATGAACGTCTCAAAATTGTGGGAAATGCCCATAACCCGACCTGACCCTAAAGTCTTCTGTTACGTCAGATCCAAACAATTCCTGTCCGCTTTCAAGCAAAATACGATAGACCCTGACCAGAGTGGCCGGAAGTAAATTTTTCAAATACTCACTGCCACGCTCAGACTCCCTATCGCCTGTTGTATCATAACGATCTTTCCCCCATCCATGTTGATCAAATAAAGCCATATAAATTAAACACTTCAAACTGTTTACGCTAATTCACCTCCATATGATATCACATCTTCCATTGTCCCTAATCTTCAAAAAAACAGGATCATTTTCGACCCTGTTTTTTCTCATTCTACAATTCTTTTTCTTTCTCGAATCCTTCGGTGACGACCTTGGTGTCCGCAAACGCCTCGTCGATTTCGGAGGCAATCTCCTTATTCGCTACGTGACGAGGTCGGGCTCCCGGCACGTCTCCAATGAGCTCGTATTGCATATCCTCAAAGCCGGTTCCAGCGGGGATGAGACGTCCGATGATGACGTTTTCTTTGAGACCCTCAAGGCGATCCACCTTTCCGGTCACGGCCGCGTTAATGAGCACGCGAGCCGTCTCCTGGAAGGAGGCACTTGAGAGCCAGGAATCCGTCGAGAGCGAAATCTTGGTGATGCCCAGGAACAGCGCGCGCGAGGTTGCGGCTCTCTGCCCTTTTTTAATCGGATCGTTGGCATCCTCAAATGTGGCCTTCTCGATGATCTCGCCAGGAAGCAAGTCTGTGTCGCCCGGATCAACCACACGTACACGAGAGAACATCTGGTGAATGATGATCTCAATATGCTTGTTGTTAAGTTTCTGTCCTTGGCTTGAATAGATAAACTGGATTTCCTTGGAGAGATACTTCTGCACCGCACCCTGACCTTTGAACTTAAACAAAACTTGCAAGTCGAGGTGTCCATCGGTGAGCGCATCGCCGGCCACCACCTCATCCCCATCTTTGACGTAAAGCGTATACCCGGGCGGGATGATGTACTCGCGTACCTTCATGGCATCATACACAACGGATATCGTATGTTCTTTCTTGATCGTAATTTGACCATCCGCCGGAGCAAGAATTTCTTTGCCTGTGGATTTCCGAGCAATGACTTGCCCCTTCTTCACCTTGTCTCCCTCTTTTACAAGTACCTCGCCTGTCTTTCCGACAAGTTGTGTGTCTTCCTCTATGCCCTCGTAGGTGATCTTCACGGTTTTTTGTCCAGGACGCATATCAAGAATCTGTTTACCGGTTCCCGCCTGCACGATCTCACGTTGGGCGGTCTCCACGGAGGCCTTTCCAGAAACTTCCGACATGATGGCTTTCTGCTTTGGATTGCGGGCTTCAAAGAGTTCTTCCACACGCGGAAGCCCCTGCGTGATATCTTTTCCGGCGACACCTCCTGTATGGAACGTACGCATCGTAAGCTGTGTTCCGGGTTCTCCGATGGACTGTGCGGCCATGATGCCTACAGACGTTCCCAGTTTCGCAAGCTTGTTGTAGGCGAGGTCATAGCCATAACATTTCTGACAGACGCCGCGTCGCAGACGACAAGTCATCACGGAGCGTACATGAGCCTCTGGAAGTTCTTTCTCCGTCAATTCAATTTCTCGGATGTGTTCTTCACAGATAAGCTCCCCGGCATGAACCAGTACTTTCCGTCCGCCCGGTTTCTTGATATCCGAAAGGGCGGAACGTCCCAAAATGCGTACCAACAAAGGTTCTCCGATTTCTTCAGATTCCGCATGGGTCAAAACCACTCCCTTGTCGTCCCCACAATCTTCCTCGCGCACGATCACATCCTGAGCTACATCCACAAGTCGTCGGGTGAGGTATCCGGCGTTGGCGGTACGAAGAGCCGTATCGGTAAGACCTTTGCGCACACCGTGGGAGGAGATGAAAAACTCCAGCACGTCGTATCCTTCCTTAAAAGACGACTTCACAGGAAGCTCAATGATCTCTCCGGACGGGTTCGCCACCAGTCCTTTCATACCCACCATCTGAGTCATCTGACCCCAGGATCCACGCGCTCCGGACTCAATCATCGTATACGCCGGATTATCTTTGGGGAGCGCTTTCTTTGCTTCCTCGGCAATGCGATCCTTAATCTCGTTCCACACTTTGATGATCGATGAGTGACGCTCTGAAACCGTCAACAGCCCCTGCGCAAAATATTCATCGATTTCGCGGACACGTGCGTCTCCCTCAGAGAGAAGCTCTTCCTTGCCTTCCACTTCAGGAAGGTTGGCCATGCCCCAGGAGTATCCCGCGCGGGTGGAATAACGGAATCCGATTTCTTTCAAGCGATCCAGGAATCCAGCGGTCTTCTCTGAGCCATTGAGCTCAAGATAGTACTTCACGATATTGGCGAGCTCCTTCTTTCCCATGACTTGATTCTTAAACGGAATCTCCGTAGGGAACTGCTTGTTCACAATCAAACGTCCAGGTGTTGTAATAATAATTTCCTTATTATCCATTCGCACCACGCACCAATCACGCAAACCAATATGTCGCGTTGATTGAGCGTGCATGGCCTCTGTTTCGCTGGCAAATATTGGCAATCCCTCCCTGCTCTGTGGAAGAGGTGTTACATCCATAGTCAGGAAGAAAATCCCCCAAGCAATATCTTTTCCAGGCGTGGCCACAGGTCCACCAAACGCTGGCTTGAGAAGGTTCTTGGTGGCAAGCATGATCTCGCGCGCCTCTGCACGGGCTTCTTCTGTAAGCGGAACGTGCACGGCCATTTGGTCTCCGTCGAAGTCCGCGTTGTACGCATCACAGACCAATGGGTGAATCTGGATGGCTTTTCCTTCAATGAGGGTCGGACGAAACGCCTGAATACCAAGACGGTGAAGCGTTGGAGCGCGGTTCAACAGCACGAACGCGTCCTTGGTCACTTCTTCCAAGATGTCCCAGGTCTCCGGTCGGTCAGACTCGATAAAACGGTTCGCCGATCGGATGTTGTGGACGTACTCGCGTTCAATAAGCTTCGAGATAACGAACGGCTTAAACAACTCAAGCGCCATCTTCTTTGGAATACCACATTGGTCGAGTTTGAGATGTGGACCCACAACGATCACGGAACGTCCTGAGTAGTCGATACGCTTCCCCAGCAAGTTCTGACGGAATCGTCCCTGCTTTCCTTTGAGCTGGTCGGCGAGAGATTTAAGCTGACGCTTCTTTCCGGTGGCCGCAATGACGGTTTTGCTGTGTCGAGCTGAGTTGTCGATCAACGCATCCACGGCCTCCTGCAACATACGCTTCTCGTTTCGAGAGATCACTTCTGGCGCATGCAGATCAAACAATCGCTTGAGACGGTTGTTGCGATTGATGACACGACGGTAAAGATCGTTGAGGTCCGAGGTAGCAAATCGTCCACCGTCCAGCGGCACCATCGGGCGCAAATCCGGTGGGATCACAGGAATGGCATCGAGGATCATCCATCCTGGTTTGAGGTCATTGATGAAAAAAGATTTGAGAAGCTTCACTCGACGAAGGAGTCTGTTGCGCTTGGTCTTGGTCGCCGTCTTGAGTTCTTCCTCAAGCGCTTTCATCGTTTCTCCGACGTTAATCCGTCGCAACATATCTTGCACGGCCTCGGCACCAATGTTCGCCTCAAAAATGTGTCCGTACTTAAGTGACCACTCATGATAGGTCTGCTCCGAGATGATCGCCATAACTTTCATCTCTTTGAGATCTTCCAAAACATCCGTAAAATCTTCTTCCAATTCGGCAAGCTTCGTATCGCGAATTTCTTCCAGACGCTTTGTCTCTTTGGTGATCGATTTCTTATCCTCCCCAAACTTCTGCTCCAGTCGACCAATATCGCGCTTGAACTCGCCTTCAATCATTTTCTCTTTGCTCTTCTTTTCCTGTTTGACCTGTTCGACGGTCTGCACCTTGGCATCTTCATTGACATCCGTCACGAGAAAGCTTGCAAAGTAAATAATCTTCTCGAGGTTCTGAATCGAGACGTCGAGGATGGTACCGATTTTCGATGGGACACCGCGCAAAAACCAGATGTGACTGATCGGAGCGGCAAGATCAATGTGACCCATGCGCTCACGACGCACAACGGAATGCGTGACTTCGACGCCACACTTGTCGCAGACGATGCCCTTGTAACGAATCTTCTTATACTTGCCACAGTAACACTCCCAGTCCTTAGACGGTCCAAAAATTTCTTCGGCAAAGAGTCCTTGCTTTTCTGGCTTCTGGGTTCGGTAGTTGATCGTTTCAGGCTTCGTGACCTCACCGAACGACCAGGAACGGATGGTCTCAGGTGAGGCGAGGCGAAGGCGGATCGAATCGAAGTCGGTGGACTTAAGTGATTCTTGCTGTTTAAACATAGAGAAAGGTAGATAGATGGTTAGGTGGATAGGTGGTTAGACCTACTTCACACCCTTTCCGGCAGTTTTTTTCTCTCCAGGAAGGTCGACCTTCTCCCCGTCTTTGAGTAGTTCCACGTCCAGGCAGAGTCCTTTAAGCTCTCGCACCAGCACGTTGAATGATTCTGGAATGTTCACTTTACGGATCGGCTCACCCTTGATGATGGACTCGTAGGCTTTTGAGCGTCCGGGCACGTCATCGGATTTGATGGTAAGGATTTCCTGCAGCATGTGCGCGGCGCCATAGGCTTCCAGCGCCCACACTTCCATTTCTCCGAAACGCTGTCCGCCGAACTGCGCTTTTCCTCCCAGCGGCTGCTGGGTGATGAGTGAGTACGGACCGATCGAGCGTTGGTGCATCTTGTCCTCGACCATGTGGGAGAGCTTCAAGATGTACATGTAGCCGACGGTCACTTGGTTCTCAAACGCATCACCCGAGCGACCATCAAAGAGTGTAACCTGACCTGAGCGTGGGAATCCCGCGCGCTCAAGCTCGTCGTAAATATCTTTATCTGGCACGCCGTTCAACACGGGTGTGTTCACGTTGTACCCCAGAGCATTAGCCGCAAGCCCCATATGCACTTCAAGCACCTGTCCCAAGTTCATACGAGAGACGATACCCAATGGAGTCAACATCACGTCAACGGGCGTTCCATCGGGAAGGAACGGCATATCCGCAACAGGCACCACACGCGAAATGACTCCCTTGTTTCCGTGACGTCCCGCGACCTTGTCTCCGACTTGGACCTTACGCAAATCCGCGATCGTCACTTGGATAGACACGATGACTCCTGGAGAGAGCTTGTCGCCTGCCTCTCGGGAAAACACCGTCACGGCCACAACTTTTCCGTGCTCGCCATGCTCGAGATAGAGCGAAGAGTCACGTACGTCCCGTGCTTTCTCCCCGAAGATGGCGCGCAAAAGTTTTTCTTCGGCCGAGAGTTCCGTCTCACCCTTGGGCGTGATCTTTCCGACCAAGATGTCACCAGACTTCACTTCTGCTCCGACACGAATCACGCCTTCAGAGTCGAGATTCCCAAGCTTATCCTCTGAAACGTTTGGGATATCCGAGGTTACGACTTCTGGTCCGAGCTTGGTGTCACGCACGTCAAGTGTGTAGTGCTCAATGTGGACGCTCGTAAAGCGGTCGTCCTGCACGAGACGCTCCGACAAAATCACGGCGTCCTCGTAGTTATAGCCATCCCATGCCATGAAGGCCACGAGACAGTTCTGTCCAAGCGCGAGCTCCCCATGATCGACCGCCGATGAGTCGGCAATCACATCCCCCTTTACGACCTTCTGCCCACGATCGACGACAGGCCGTTGGTTGATAGAAGTCGAGTTGTTTGAGCGCAAAAACTTTTTGAGTTCATACTGCGTTTTATTTCCGTGATCATCGGCAATTTCAACGATATCCCCTTCCACGCGAGAAATCTCTCCGGACTGCTCCGCCACAACCACATGTCCAGAATCGCGCGCGGCACGCTTTTCAGAACCGGTTCCACAAATCGGGGCGTCTGGCTTGATGGTCGGTACGGCCTGACGTTGCATGTTTGTCCCCATGAGCGCGCGCGTCGCATCATCGTGCTCCAAAAACGGAATGAGCGCCGTTCCAATAGAAACAATCTGCTTGGACGAAACGTCCATGTAATCGACTTCCTCCTGTCCAACGACTTTTGGCTCCCCATACTTTCGACCTCCAACGAAAGCCTCAACGAAGTACCCATCCTTATCAATAGGCACGGTTGCTGGGACGGTGACAGAACGTTCTTCCTTAAACGCGTTGATGAACTCAATATCACCCGTCACGCGACTCATCGTTTTTCCATCTTTCTGTTCCTTCACGACTTTTCGGTAAGGCGTCTCGATAAACCCGTAATCGTTGATGATCGCGTAGGAGGCCAAGTGACCGATGAGACCAATGTTTGGTCCCTCAGGTGTGGCGATCGGACAGATACGGCCGTAGTGAGTTGGGTGCACGTCGCGTACTTCAAATCCCGCGCGCTCACGGGAAAGTCCACCTGGACCCATCGCGGAGAGACGGCGCTTGTGTTCAAGCTCAGCAAGCGGGTTCGTCTGATCCATGAACTGCGAGAGCTGGGAAGACATGAAGAACTCACGGATGGCGCCAATCACGGGACGGGCATTAATGAGACGTCCTGGGGTGAGTGTATCGATGTCACGCGTGGACATACGGTCGCGCACAATGCGCTCCATACGCGCCAAACCGACACGGAACCGGCCCTGAATGAGCTCTCCCACCGCGCGCACGCGACGGTTACCGAGGTGATCGACGTCGTCTGGTTCACCCTGTTCGATATTAAGCTTGATGATCTCGCGAATAATCATCACAAGGTCTTCTTTGGTAAGGATCCGGTTCTCTTCCTTTGCGACGAGCTCATCGTTGATGTCCTGATCAAAACGCAGGTTGAACTTGTAACGACCTACCTTTCCTAGATCGTAACGATCAAAGTTGAAAAACATGGAGTGGATGAGGCTCTTGGCATTGTCAGCCGTGGCGCGATCACCTGGACGGATACGCTTGTACACCTCGATCAGTCCCTCATCTTCATTCTTGGAAATATCTTTGTTGATGGTCGACTCGATGTAATGGTTCATCGGGTGGATGTCGATGTCGCGGAAGAGCTCCATGATCGCTTCATCGTCTGGAATGCCAAATGCTCGCAGAAGAGCGCTCACAGGCACTTTGCGTTTCCGATCGATCTTCACCCAGATAACGTTCTTTGGATCTGTTTCAAACTCAAGCCATGCACCGCGGTTTGGAATAATCTTCGCCCCGTAGTAGCGACGGCCTCGATAGACATCTGCCGTAAAAAAAGCACCGGCAGAGCGCACAAGCTGAGACACGACCACACGCTCAACTCCGTTGATGAGGAAGGTTCCTCGGGGAGTCATGATTGGGAGATCGCCCAAGTAGATTTCCTGTTCCTTCACGTCCTTGGTTCGGAGGTTCACAAGACGAGTCTTCACACGTAGTGGCGCCTCAAAGGTCACGTTCTTTTCACGCGAGGTCTTCTCGTCGAATTTCGGCTCGTCAAGGTAATAGTCATCAAAGTACAGCTCCAAATCACGACCAATGAAGTCGGTGATAGGCGTCACTTCTTGGAAAAGCTCCTTGATTCCATCCTCATAAAACCAACGATAGCTTCGACGTTGGACCTCAATGAGATCTGGCACGTCCATTGCGTCTCCCACGGCGTTGCTGAAAAGCTTTCGTTCCCGGGTTTTGACGGGGGTGCGGCGGAAAATAGGCATAGGTGAAATAAACAAAAAAGCCTTCCATCAATGGAAAGTCCTTTTATAACTCATTAATAAGGGAGATGCGCACCATCAGAGAAGCGGATGTTAACCCGGTTTCAAGGCCCCACGACCATTGATCCAGGCATATGAGATCTTTGTAAAACTCGATGAGCTTGGCTTGAACGGGCTGTCGATCCCCACGAAACCTACTCCTGTAGGGAGAGTGGGGTCGACGGGCGCCCGTGAAAGTCAAGATCGCGAGTTTTGCAGAGATCTCGTTCTCTTTATGTGCCCCTATCCTGGTTGACCGTTCTGCCGTATACGAGGCCAGGGGGCGAGACCGTCGAAATTCTAGCGATCTTGCCTTTCATGGGGCCCCTCCACCACCTCGTTGTAGGATTTACCTACATCTCGGCGGCTGGTTTCCCCATTCAAGGCAATCTCATCTAGAATTTCTTGGTCTCGAGTTGTCAAGTTTTGCTAAATTTAGCTAAACCCGACGTGAATGCAGGGCGATAATAGCATGGGGTATAGGCCCCGTCAAGGAGATATCCACAAAACAAAAAAACTCCTGAACCCGAGGCTGCGGAGTGAGGTCACGATAGGTCAAACCAGATCAGAATGTTTGAGCATGAGGAGAGAGATTTTGGTCGCTCAGCCTTACGACGAACGACCTATGCTCGCGATTTAGACGAGGGTTGAATCGTACCAAACTTCGCAGCCTTGGATTCAGGAACCACCAAAATTTTAGCAGGAATGAAGAAAGAAGCAAGGTCAACACTGTCTCAGTTGGATATGAGTGCCTGTGAATAGGGAACAGCCCCTACATACAAAATCGACCGAAAAAATATCAAGAAGGTAGGTTTTTGTCAATGTGTTACTATAGACGTATCTATGGCACGAAAAAAGAAGCGCTACACAACACAATCGAAACAAAAAAGAAGCCTCCCTCTCAATCCGGAGGCCAAACGCGGCATTTATGTCATTGTGCTTTTCGCCGCCGCCACGCTCATCTTTCTTTCCTACTTTCATACCGCTGGTTCCGTTGGTGTTTGGATCAACTCAATGCTCTCATCTTTTTTTGGCTTGGATCGATACCTCGTTCCACTCGTTCTGATCATCCTGGGAGCCACGCTGGCATACCCGGACCGAGGAAGACTCTCAACCTGGAACTATCTGGGTATCCTCTTTTTCTTTTTTTCCTTCAATGCTCTCTTGAACCTTTTTCTCGTCAACCATCCCGATCCATTCACAACCGACCTCACGCTCGCCGGTGGCTATCTCGGACAATTTTTTGCAACAGTATTATCTGCTTTTATCGGATACTGGGGGACGATTGTAAGTTCTGCGGCTCTTCTGCTGGTTTCAGTCCTGCTTATCTTCAACACATCACTACGATCGCTCACAGGAGCGCACTCCCATCTCACGGGACGATTTGATGCATGGCTCCACCATGAAAACTACGCCCCGGAAGAACTGAAGGAAGACTGGGATGAAGAAGATGAAATAGACCAGGAAGATTCGTCCGACGAATCTGACACAGTGTCCCCATCGAATCTGGATGACCCTCTAGATCAGGCCCAAATACAAGACCACACCACGTTCCAAGCAAGACCGGTCGCAACGCCTATACGAAAAGAAACAGCGCTCGTCTCGCGTGAACATCGGGAAATCGCGATCCCGCTCAAACTTCTTTCCCGTTCCAACACCAAGGCGCAATCCGGAGATATCGAACGCAACAAAGAAATCATCGAAAAAACATTCCAAGAGTTTGGCATCTATGTCGAGATGGGAAAAACCTCCGTAGGTCCAACGGTAACGCAATATACCCTGCGCCCTTCCCAAGGAGTGAAGCTCTCTCGCATTGTGAGCTTGCAAAATGACCTTGCTCTTGCGCTCGCCGCCCATCCTCTGCGTATGGAGGCACCCATCCCCGGGCAATCGCTCGTGGGAATTGAAGTTCCAAACCATAAGGTGGCGACCGTAACCTTGCGAGATGTATTGGAGACTCCGGAATTCCGCGCAAGTACATCTTTGTTGTCCATCCCGCTTGGGAAAGACGTCTCGGGATCCTGCTACACGATCGCTTTGGATAAAATGCCACATCTCTTGGTTGCGGGAGCAACAGGATCTGGAAAATCCGTCTGTCTGAACACCATGATCTTGTCATGGATTTACCAAAATGGACCTGATGACTTAAAGCTCATTTTAGTTGACCCAAAACGAGTCGAACTCACTGCCTACAATGGAATCCCGCATCTGCTGATCCCACCGATCGTGAGTGTGGATGACACGGTCAATGCGCTCAAATGGACGGTTCGAGAAATGGAGCGACGTCTGGATCTCTTGGCTAAAGTAGGGGCACGCAATATCGATGGGTACAACCAGAAATCACAGGAACGCATGCCCAGAATCGTCGTGGTCATCGATGAACTCGCCGATCTCATGAGTGCGAGTGGCCGCGAAGTCGAGGCGACGATTGTGCGCATCGCGCAGATGGCTCGCGCCGTGGGCATTCATCTGGTGCTTGCCACTCAACGTCCCAGCGTGGACGTTATTACCGGACTCATCAAAGCCAACATCCCAGGGCGTATCGCCTTTGCTGTTGCCTCCCAAACCGACTCGCGTACAATTCTGGATCAATCCGGAGCAGAAAAACTTCTTGGTCGCGGAGATATGCTCTTCACCTCCGCTGAAGTAGCAAAACCCAAACGCTTGCAAGGGGCGTATGTTTCAACTGACGAAATTGAAAAAGTTGTACAATACCTCCGCCACCGTGGGGAACCTGATTACAACATGGCTATCACGGAAATCACCAAAGCGGGAACGGTCTTTGACGGCACAAACGATGGAGACGATATGCTTGAGGAGGCGATCCAGATTGTGCTCGAATCGGGAAAAGCCTCGACATCATTTCTCCAACGGAGACTCCGGCTTGGATACGCGCGAGCCGCGCGCATCATCGACATGATGGAGGAAGCGGGCGTGGTAGGACCAGGCTCGGGAGCCAAACCACGTGAAATCCTCGTAGATTCCTGGCCACCGGGAAGGAATCTTGTGGAAGGTATCCCTACCGCGCAAGATGATTATGATTGTGCATACGCAACAGAGGGAGAAGAAATGGAAGAGGAAGAGGCGGTAGAGGAAGAGAAAAACAACTGGGAGGAGCAGATAGATGACGGATGGATCCAAGGACAAGATGAAGAAATTGATCAGACACAGGAAGAAGACGTAAGATAATTTTGCAAGTATGGCATTCGTCATCCGAAAATTCGATTACCATGAGTCTTTGGGAGGGAAACTCAAAACGATCCGCAAGTCGGCCGGGTTAACGCTCTGCGAAATGGCAACCAAGACAAAAATCCGCAAAACGTTTCTCCAGGCCTTTGAAACCGGCCAGTATGCCAAACTCCCGGATCCGATCTATGCCCGCAATTTCCTCACTGTGTACGTGCGGGCGTTGGGAGGAGATGTCACGTATTTCTTAAAACAATTTGAACTCGAGTGCGGAACCTGCGATTTCAGTAAAAACGCCCGTCTTCCTAGAGCAAGGGCACGCTCCATACAATTTTTTGTCGCAAGCCGACTTGTCAAAGTGCTTTTGCTGAGTCTGGTGGGTCTGGGAATTGTTGGCTATCTGGGATTCCAGGTTCGAGCCATTCTCTCTCCACCCACTCTTATCGTGTACGAGCCAGGAGATGGAGTCCTCACCACACGGGCGCTCATCACGGTTACGGGAGAGGTTGAAAAAGGGGCTCAGGTGAAGGTAAACGGATCCGAGGTACTCTTGTCTGTAGACGGAACATTTGAAGTAGATGTCGCCCTGGAGCGTGGACTCAATGTAATCGCCATTGAATCCACGAAACGCTACTCCAGGCCGACAACCCACTACCGACGCATCGTGTTGCAACAGGATAGAACCGTGAGCTTCTCTCCCTAAAAATAACCTCTAAAAGAGGTTATTTTTATCCCCAATTTGTCTGACAATTATTTGACAAAAATCTGACAACATGAAAGACTGACCTTAGACGTAACTCCCCTTACTATGTCCATCGAACCCATTTCTGTTCGTGACTTCTTGCGGAACTTCGCCGGTGTGGTCGATCCCACAGGCAAAAAGAAGTATCTCATCATGAAGCATGGCAAACCCATCGGCATGTTCACTCCCTGGGGAATCGTCAAAAAAGAGACCCTCCAGGAGGGGGATGCCTCTTGGTCAATTTTGGAAAAGTTTTAACTTGAAACTTCAGCTGACTCTGATAAGCTCAAGACCTGCACTAACCACACTACTATGGCGAAACAAGTAACAAAGGAGGTAGATACAGACGCTCGCTCTCGCGCGGCGCTTGATGCAATTTCTCAAATAAAACAACGTTTTGGCGAGGGGGCGATCATGCGGCTGGGAGAAGCAAAGACCATGCAGGTCGAGGCTGTTTCCACCGGCTGCCTGTCGCTGGACTTGGCTCTGGGTGTCATGGGAGTTCCCCGCGGACGCATCATCGAGATCTATGGTCCAGAATCTTCGGGAAAAACCACCCTTGCCCAACACATTGTGGCTGAGGTGCAAAAAACGGGAGGTCTCGCGGCATTCGTAGATGCGGAGCATGCGCTGGATCCAGAGTACGCGCAAAAAATCGGCGTGAACATTGACGAGCTCTTCATCTCTCAACCAGATAATGGTGAGCAGGCTCTTGAAATCGTTGAAACGCTCGTGCGGTCAAACGCGGTGGATGTCATCATTATCGACTCAGTCGCGGCACTCACGCCGAAAGCAGAAATCGAGGG
>Ga0075999_109_pt1 | contig 15039 bp, 15 predicted proteins | sample RifGroA2_FD_68045 | JGI IMG/M metagenome (GOLD analysis project Ga0075999, IMG submission 68045) | Parcubacteria (Uhrbacteria) bacterium GW2011_GWA2_52_8d | reverse complement strand
TCCTCTGCGTCTTCGCGTCTCTGCGGTCAATCATGGCTTTCGCAGTTAATTCAAGGTTGGTTTCATGCAAAGGCTTACAGCAATAATACTTCTCGTCTCATTAATTTCATCGCCCACCCCTGCCTTTTCAGAACAGGCCAGGATAAAGAATACCCTTATCACCAATGACAAAAAAGACCTCACTATATATTTCTATGTTGACGGCTCTTTCATACCTAAGATTGAAGAGGCGATCCAGAGCGGGATACCTACCACCTTCATCTTTAGAATACAGCTCTACAACAAGACTGGAGATACGCTGGGACCCCAAATAAAATCCAGAAAGATCTCCCATACCATAAAGTATGATGCCCTCAGAAAGGATTACACCATTATAGCCAGCGAGAAAAAGGAGACCGTGGTAACCCAGGACTTCAAGAAGGCCAAAGAACTCATGGCAAGGGTCGATGCCTTCCCCCTGGTACATCTCGACAATTTGCAAAAAGACACTCAATATTCTTTACAGATAAAGGCCGAGCTGGATACTATAAAGCTCCCTCCCCCCCTCAATTATCTATTTTTCTTTGCCTCATACTGGGATTTTGAGACGGAGTGGGAAACGGTGGAGTTTACGTACTAAATGAACAGTGATGCATTAAATCCTAAATCTGAAGGAAGTTCATCAACCCTCCTTATATCCTTTCTCAACCTGAATATATTATTCCTGCTTATCCTTATGGTCCTCGTCATGAGGAATGTGACAAAGCTTGTCCTGGAGAGGAAAAGGGGTGTCCTCGGTGCAAGGCTTAAGACAAAGCTTGTGACGGCCTTTGTCGCCTTCTCCTTTGTCCCGACCGTCATATTATTCATATTGGCGTGGGGAAGCGTTTCTTCCACTATGAATAAGTGGTTCAGCCTCCAGATCGAAAAATCCTTGGAGGAGTCCCTCAATGTCGCTCAGATTTACTACCAGACCTCATCGGAGGAAGTCCTCCACTTCGCCAGGACAGTCGCTTCCGGCGGGATACCAGGCAACATAAGGAATGCTGCCAGACAAAAACAGAGGGAATATAAGGTGAGCGCCCTCTGGTATTTTTCCAGGTCAGGGAAAGAACTGGCCGCTTCTATATCAAATGATATTCCTGCGGGAATCCTTACCAGGCCCGATAAAGATGCCATTAAAAAGGCCTTAAAAGGCGAATATTATACAGTTGATACCCTCAAAAAGGGTGAGGTGGTCCGCGGCCTGTCCCCTGTCCGGGGCCGTGATTCAAATATCATTGGGGTTGTAGTAGTTGATCACTACATCCCCAAAAGGCTTGTTAAAAGGATGAGGGAGATATCCAACTCCTTTGAGGAGTTCAAACAGCATCAGCTATTCAAGACACCTATAAAACTCAGTTATTTTTTACTATTTGCAATGGTTGCCCTCCTTATAATATTCTCAGCCACATGGTTCAGCTTCTTCAACAGCATGACCGCGGACCTTAAAGCCGGGAAGGCCGGGTTAGAGGAGGCAAACAGGGACCTCGAAAGTAGAAGGCAATATATAGAGATCATTTTAGGGAGCGTTGCAGCGGGAGTTGTATCCCTCGATAAAACCGGGAAGATAACCACCGTAAACCATTCAGCAGAGCAGCTACTGGAAATAGACACGTCGAGGTTTATAGGGAGGAACTACAGGGAAATCCTTTCTCAGGAGCAACTCTATCTTATGAAGGGCCTTATAAGGGAGCTGAACGCATCCCATGAAGATACCCTTCAAAAAGAAATCCAGCTAAAACTGAAGGGCAAGACCTTAACGGTCATGGTCAGCATAACCACCCTCAAGGATGATAAAGGGAACTATCTCGGTATGGTCATAGTATTTGACGACCTCACCCAGCTCATAAAGGCCCAGAGGATGGCCGCTTGGAGGGAGGTGGCCAGGAGGATAGCTCATGAGATAAAAAATCCCCTTACCCCGATACAGCTTTCAGCTGAAAGGCTCCAGAAGCGGTTCGGGGACAAGATCGGAGATGGAAGTGAGGTTTTCCAGGAGTGCACGAGGACAATAGTCAAGCAGGTGGAGGAATTAAAGGTTTTAGTCAATGAGTTCTCCAATTTCGCCAGGATGCCGGCAGCAAACCCTTCACCGAACGACATAAATGAAATCGCCAGGGAGGCGATATTCCTGTTTAAGGAAGCACACAAGGGCGTGACCTTTCAGACGGAGCTGGACAACAGAATCCCAGGATTGAACCTTGACAGGGACCAGATAAAGCGGGCATTGATAAATCTTATAGACAACGCTGTCGCTGCTGTGAGGGAAAATGGTGAGGTCCGGATTAAAACCTTTTATGATGATGACCTGCGGCTGGCAAGGATAGAGGTGGCTGACAACGGCTCAGGAATCCTGCTGGAGGACAAGGGAAGGCTATTCGAGCCCTACTTCTCCACGAAAAAAGGCGGGACAGGTTTGGGTCTGGTAATTGTAAATACCATTGTCTCAGACCATAACGGATATATAAGGGTCTTGGACAACGAACCGAAGGGCACCAGGATCGTTATTGAATTACCTGTGAAATAAATGTAGGGGCGGCCCTCTGTGGCCGCCCTGGGCAACCACGCAGGGTTGCCCCTACGATTTGGGGGAATAATGGCAAAATCCATACTTATCATAGACGACGAGAAGAGCATCAGGGCCTCCCTTAAAGGTGCGCTGGAGGATGAGGGATTCGAGGTCCTTACCGCCCCTGATGGAGAAAGCGGGATTGCCAGGGCATCCGATGAGCTTCCTGACCTGATCCTCCTCGACATATGGATGCCGGGGATAGACGGGATTGAAACCCTTAACCGCTTGAAGCGTCTCCTCCCCAAGCTCCCTGTTGTCATGATGTCGGGCCACGGCACCATCGAGGTCGCTGTAAAGGCAACAAGGCTCGGGGCCTATGACTTCATAGAAAAGCCCCTCTCCCTTGAGAAGGTCATGATTACCATCAGACATGCCCTGGAGACCTCCATGCTTGAGCAGGAAAACCTGATACTCAAGGGTGACGAACGCCGCACACTTATCGGTGAAAGCGAGTCAATGAGGAGGCTCAAGGAGGGAATAAGGCTGGCTGCCCCCTCAAGCGGCTGGGTACTGATTACAGGTGAAAACGGCACCGGCAAGAAGGTGGTGGCGTGGAATATACACAACCTCAGTATGAGGAACAATAAACCTTTTGTGGCAGTTAACTGTGCAGCCATCCCGGAGGAGTTGATAGAGAGCGAGCTCTTCGGTTATGAAAAAGGTGCATTCACCGGCGCCACATCCCAGAAGAAAGGCAAGTTTGACATGGCCCACGAGGGAACTTTATTCCTTGATGAGATAGGAGACATGTCCCTCAAGACCCAGGCAAAGATACTTAGGATATTGCAGGAGCAAAGGTTTGAACGAGTCGGAGGGACAAAGAGCATAAAGGTTGATGTCAGGGTCGTTGCCGCAACAAACAAAAATCTTGAAGAAGAGATAGCTGCCGGCAGATTCCGGCAGGACCTGTTCTATCGTCTGAACGTACTTCCCCTCCGCATCCCGCCTCTCAGGGAAAGGGTTGAGGATATCCAGCTCTTTGTCGAACATTTCGTAGGTGAATTTTCAAGGAAGAGCGGAAACCCTTGGAAAAAGGTCTCGCAGGCGGCCATGGCTCTTTTCAACAAGTACAACTGGCCGGGAAATGTAAGGGAGCTAAGGAACCTTATCGAGAGACTCGTTATCATGACACCATCACAAACTATTGAACCTCATGACCTCCCGCCATATCTAACAACGCCTTCAGGCGGTCCAATGGACGACATCTTTTCCATCCTGGATCTCAGGGAGGCGAAACACCTCTTTGAGAAGGAGCTGATATTGAGGAGGCTTGAAGAGAACGGATGGAATATTTCAAAGACTGCCGAGGCGATGGGAATAGAGAGGAGCCACCTTCACAAAAAGATTAAGGCTTACGGGATAGAGGTGAGGGAGTGACGTCTCACGTCTTGCGTATCACGGTCTTTATACTCATTGCCTACTGCCTGCTGCCTGCTCCTTTTTGTTATGCCGAGGGGATTGCCGGGTTTGAAGCAAGGGAGGGGCCTGTCAACATCACTGCGGACAACCTCACCTTCGACCCTGACACAAACCTTTTTATTGCAGAAGGAAACGTGGAGATCACCCAGGGGAACAGGGTCCTTTCGGCAGACAGGGCTACCCTAAACAAGGACACACAGGATGCCCATGCGGAAGGGAAGGTGGTTCTTCTGGAAGACGGGGACATCATATCCTGCGATACACTCGATATAAACATGGAAACCAGGAAGGGGATCATAGGCAATGGAATGATATTTCTCAGGAAAGGGAACTTCTACATTATCGGGGAAGAGATAGAGAAGACAGGGGATAATGATTACAAGATCAAAAGAGGAAGATTTACCACATGTGACGGTAAATCTCCATCCTGGAACTTTTCTACATCTAATTGAAGGTCTTGGGCGATCTGCGTAAATTGAGATTCACCCAAGTAGGATTGGCGATCAAACAAGGCGTCATGATAGGTCCAAAAGGCTCCTTGCCGATCCGCGCAGTGTGCCGCGATCGATGCGGGAGTCGCAAGAGGGTGAGCCGATTCGTTTGGCATATCCTTCCAAACGACCTGTACAGTATTTGGGTAGGTTTTGATGAGGACTTCCAGCGAGTCGGCGAGCGTTTTGCACGCCACGCACTCAAAGTCTCCAAACTCCACGACCGTCACGGTTGGTTCTTCCGCACCCCTCGCGGGATTCACGAATGTAACCATTGGTTGCGTGATCGAGCCGACTTCGACGGAAGATTCTGGAACGGGGATTTCAATGGGCTGGTTACGGAACCAAAAAAAGACGAAGACCATCAGACCCAAGGCGCCAATTGACAAGAAACCTAGCCATCGATGTTCCATAGATTATTTCAGTCGCATAAGTTCAAGCTGGCCCGAAGTGTTCGTGAAATAGATCATGGATCCATCTGTCGACACCTGTAGGTTATTCATGGCTGTTTCTTCTGCCGGGACGGCTATAAGGGTCGATGTCTCGGTCAAGAGGTCAAGTTTGTATAGAACGTCGGGTTTATCCTGGTACACGGCACGCGCAAGTCCGGCGTTTGAGGGGAGATTAAGAGGGACGGCGCAGTACACGGTTGTAGAGGAACTCCATGTGCACTTATCCACCCACGTATTCAAACCCAGCGACCTGCGGTTGTCACCCATCGTGGAAGCACTGGCATCAACGATCCACAAAAGCGGTTTATCATTGCTGTAACTTCCGCTTACCGAGTACAGAAGTTGTTTGCCGTTTGGTGACCACACAGAGTCGAATCCCAACCCTTCTACGACAAGACCTTTAAAATTTTCCTGGTTTTTTCCCACGGGATAGATCACGTTTCGATCCAACCCTCCTTGAATGGCTTGCGCGGTACTGGCAAACGCCACGACCTGGTCGTTGGGTGACCAGTTCACGTTTACCTTCTCCTCATTTTCACCAAGTGCTTGGATACTTTGCGTCTTGGAACCATCTTCGTTGGTAATGATCAGCCAGCGGTTTTGCGGATCTAAGGCAATGTTTTTTGCAAGGATCTCGTCTGTGACCGGGGAGAAGTCAAAATCTTCCCAGTGTGCGGGAAGCGTTGTTTGGCGCTGTGTGTCAAAGTTATAGACGATATTGGAACCGTCCGGAAATTCAATAAGGGCTTTGTTTGAGTCCTTGTTCCACTGGACGTCTTGGGCTTGCGGGAATTGTGCGCTGGAGAGTGCCACGACGGTTCCGTCTTCATCGATCGTATAGAAACGTCCGTCCGTGGCATTGTAATAATTCATGGTTTGTCCATCGCCGTTCAAGATGCTGTTGAATACGGCTCCAGTCGTGAGTTCGGTGGTTTGCGTGAGTCCTCCTCTCGCGACATCATCCGCCGGCTCCAGCCCCGCAGTCCCTCCTTGTTGTGCTCCCGATTCGCGCGGTTGTGCTTCCGTTGAGCCGGGGAGTCCGACCAGGTCGGGAATTTCCGGCACTTCTTCTACGGTTGGAGCCGGAGGAGCAGAGCGGAAGAACAACGCATACAGCATAAACGCGATGACAAACACCGAGAGGATAAATCCACCCACGAGCAGGATTTTTTTTGTTCGTTCCGATAGGGTCATACAAAGAAATTACAATCCAAAGTTTGAAGGTAGTATACCACTCAAACACAAACCACCGGTCTGCCCTTGCGCAAGCGCGGCGCCTATTTGCGCCGCCGCCATGGCGGATTGTTTTATGAGCTCCATGTCATGGACGATACAAAAGCTTCCAAACCCCATAACGAGCAATGCGATCACCACCGCGATATCCGCCATCACAACAAATCCCGAAAGGATGAGCGCGTTTTTATCCACCGGCATGGGAATCGGGTCCCAAGAGAGAGGGGAGATGAATCGACTTTTTCCTTTGGCAAAGTATCTTCCGTAGATCATCTCAAGGTTGAGCCAACCGAGTGTGAAGGCGTAAAGGAAGACATCGACAATAAATGAGATTCCAAAAGAGGAAAGATCCAAGGCTCCGGCAAGGAGATCCACAACAAAGATCGCCCCTCGTTTTACGGCTGACTTCGCTGTTTGTTTTAACTTCTCGCGTTCCTTTCTTGTTTCCTCGCTTACCTGTTGCTCTTGCTGTTGCTGTGCTTGCTGTTTTGCTGTCCTTTGCATGATCGAACGTTGGAGCATGGAGGCAAGGCGAGATTGTTCTTCTCCTCTAGCTTGATTCAGCTCAGTCTCATCAGATGTTTGCTGTTCGGTCGTGTGGCTGGTGGTCTGGGTATTTTGGCTTTGTTGGTTTAAAGGCGATGGCTGGAGCGCAAGGGCAGAAGCAAGAGCGATGGAACGTATCCGATTGGAAATGAGATTGGATCGATGTTTTGATTCCAAGGGTTCGGTCCCCGTTGATTTAGAATATGTTGGAAGCGAAGGAAGACCCCGAGACTGACGGGCGGCTTGGAGCTTGGCTTTTCTTTCCTCCGGAGTGGCCATAGGGGACTAGCGTCCTTTTGTTACCGTCACGGTTTTGTCTTTGAGAGAGACGGTGAGCGATGTGGGTTGGTCTTTTTTGCTGAGGCGTTCCGCGATCTTGTGTTCGATTTCGTTCTGGATGACCGTACGCACATGGCGGGCGCCGAATTTTGGTTCGAGTTTGGCGCGAATGTGGCTGGTGAGATTTTTGTGAAGGTTTAGGGTGAGGCCCTGTGTCTGCATTCTCTCGACGAGCTCGCCGAGTTGTTTCTCGACGATACGACCGAGGATATCTTCATCGAGTGATTGAAAGACGCAGGTGTGGTCGATGCGGTTGAGCAGTTCTGGGCGGAATCGATCTTCCAGTTCCTTTCGCAGGTCTTGATGCATAGCTGTGGTTCGGTCGTCTTGCGTACTCATAAACCCCATATCTCCACGCTCAAATCGCTCAAGCCCAACATTGGACGTGAGGACGATGATGGTGTTTTTGAAATTGACTTTGCGTCCAGTTGCATCCGTGAGTTCACCTTCTTCCAAAATTTGTAAAAGCAAATTCTGGACATCGCGGTGAGCTTTCTCGATTTCATCAAAGAGCACGACCGAGTACGGGCGTTGCTTCACACGGTCCGTGAGGTTGGTTCCTTCTTTGTAGCCGATATAGCCAGCAGGGGCGCCGATGAGTTTGGACATGGTGAACCCTTCGGCATACTCACTCATGTCCAGACGAATGAAATGATGTTTGGTGTGGAAGAGGATCTGGGCGATGGTTTTGGCGAGTTCGGTTTTTCCCACGCCCGATGGACCAAGGAACAAGAATGAGGCCAGGGGGCGGCTTGGGTGAGCCACACCCGTTTTTGCACGACGCAGTGCTCCCGCCACCGTATCGATGACACGGTCTTGTCCAAGGACGTTTGTACGCAGTTGTTCTTCCAATTGCAGGAGTCGGCTTTTATCCGAGGCGATAAGGTCCTCAAGCGGAATACCGGCGGTGCGCGAGACCACACGAGCGATATCTTCGGAAGTAATCGCAGGAATGGGGGAGAGGTCTTCTTCATCAGCGAGCGTTTTCAAACGCGCGTGTAAACGAGACTCTTCTTCTTTGAGCCTCAAGGCTTCATCAAACCGTTCCTCAACGACCGCACGTCTTTTTGTTTCTTTCAGTTCGGTCAGGGTGTGTGAAAGTTCACGTTCGCGCTGGACGGGATTTGGATTGAGGTTGCGAACGCGAACCGCCGCCGCCGCTTCATCAATAAGATCGATCGCCTTATCAGGAAGTTGGCGATCTTGCAGATAGCGGCTTGAAAGCACCACCGCCTGCGTGATCGCCTCATGGGTGATGCGTACGCGGTGATAGTGTTCATAGTAAGGGGCGATCCCCTCGAGGATTTGGAGAGCCTTTTCTTGATTGGGTTCCTCGATAAGAACTGTTTGGAAACGGCGTTCCAAGGCGGCATCGGCTTCGATATGTTTTTTAAATTCTCCTGGCGTTGTGGCGCCGATGCAACGGATTTCGCCTCGCGCGAGCGCGGGCTTCAAAATGTTGGCCGCGTCCATGGATCCGGAAGCCGCGCCCGCACCCACGATCGTGTGCAGTTCATCAATGAATAGCAGAATATCGGGATCTTCCTTGACTTGATCCACAATTTGTCTCAACCGTCCTTCGAACTCTCCACGATACATCGTACCGGCAATCAAAAGAGCCATGTCGATAGCGAAGATACGTTTATGGGTGAGAACGGGCGGAACAAGTCCTTGTGTGATGTGTTTGGCGAGTCCTTCCACAATTGCCGTCTTGCCCACGCCAGGTTCTCCCAACAAGAGCGGATTGTTTTTCGTGCGCCTGCAAAGAATCTCCATAACGCGTTGGATTTCATTTTCACGTCCGATCACGGGGTCGATTTTTTTCTGTGCCTCAAGACTCGTGAGTTCAACGGCGAAATACTCAAGCGCGGTGGTTTTCTTTTCTCCCCCCGTTGCGGGTTCTTTCATGGAGCCTGCCGTCTCAACAGGTGACGTCTGTTCATTTTCCATTGCCATGGTGAGATCAGGGAATTTGGATGTGCTTTTGAGTACGATCGTCAGATGGGTTTTGAGCTCTTGAAGATTGATTTGGAGTTGGGCAAAAAAGATGTCGGTGACAGGCGGGTTTATCTGTAGAATTCCCGAGAGGAGATGTTCGGTTCCAATAGAACGATGTCCGTAAACATTTGCTGTTAAGACAGCCTTTTCTACGATGCGTTTGGCCTCGTCAGAGAGTTGAAGGCTCAACCCGTCTGTTTGTGGGAAGGCAGAAGTCGTGGCGCAAGTGCCAATAAGTTTTTTTAGATCTGCTGTTTTCACACCACTTTTTTTCAGGATTTCTGATGCGATACATCCCTTCTGTGTGCCAAGTGCCCACAGGAGATGTTCGGGTTGGATGGTTTTTTGGTCTTGTTCAACCACAAGACACAACGCCCGGGTGAGGACATTTTTGAGGTGGGTAGAAAATTTATCGACAATATCGTGGCTCATAGAGGGGAAGGACTAGAAGGATGTCGTTACATCATGCTACGCAACTTCGTAATTCGTTCCTCAATCGGTGGGTGCGTGCTAAAGAGGTGTTCGAACTTTTTGGTCACATGCGGGTCAAACGGGTTGGCGAGGAACAAGTGGGCGGTGGCGTGGTTGGCACGCTTGAGCGGACGATCTTGACTGGCGATTTTTTCCAGCGCACGCGCAAGTCCTTCCGGATAGCGGGTGAGCAGAGCGCCGTCGGCGTCTGCGAGGTATTCACGAGAGCGTGAGACCGCGAGCTTGATGAGCTCGGCAAAGAGCGGAGAGAGGATCGCCAGCACCAGTCCGATGATGAGAAGGATCCCGCCACTCTTGTTATCCGAGTCGCGTCCTCCCCAGAACATCGATCGCAGGAGCATGTCTGAGAGGAGCAGGACGACACCGACCAAGACAATCACGATTGTCATCACGCGGATGTCGTAATTTTTTATATGGGAAAGTTCGTGGGAGAGCACCCCCTGAAGTTCTTGATCGTCGAGCATCTCCATGAGTCCAGTTGTGACGGCGATCGACGCGTGCTGTGGATCGCGACCGGTGGCGAATGCATTTCCCGCGGAATCCGGGACGAGGTAGATTTTTGGGGTCTGCATGCCAGCAGTGATGGCGAGGTTTTCAATCAGGCGATAGAGGCGTGGATTGTCCGCTTTCTGGATCGCCTTTGCGCCAGACGTCGCCAGGGCGACTTTATCCCCGTGAAAATAGCCGATGAGGTTCATGCCGGTGGCAAAGAGAACCGCGATAATGATCCCTGCGTTTCCCGAGCGGGTGTATTCCCCGAATACCCAACCCAAGCCCACGATGACGATCGTAAAGATCACGATCAGAAACCACGTTTTGCGCTTGTTCGCGGTGATTTGGGAATACATAGTTGAGGGGCTAGGTTTTAGGGGGTTAGGATTAAATCACCTAACCACCCAGTGCTCTAACCACCTAAAACGTTACTTGGGGAGTTTCTAACGCCACGTCCGGTGCGTCAAAAAACTCCCGTTTCACAAATCCAAATGTTCCTGCGATCACGTTGGTTGGGAAGACTTGAATCTTTGTGTTGAAGTCGCGAACATTCGCGTTGTAGAAACGACGTGACGCCATGATTTTGTCTTCAGCATCGGTGAGCTCGTGTTGGAGCTGGAGGAAGTTTGTCGAGGCCTGAAGAGCCGGGTAGGCTTCCGAAACGGCAAAGAGCGATTTGAGAGTCTCGCTTAACATGTTTTCCGTCTTTGCATGTTCCTGCATGGTCTTGGCTCCCATCGCCGCCGTGCGGGCTTGGGTCACTTTTGTGAAAACGGAATCCTCATGCTTGGCATAGCCCTTCACCGTGTTCACGATGTTGGGGATGAGGTCATAGCGGCGCTTGAGTTGAACCTCAATATCCGACCAGGATTCGTCCACGCGGTTTCGGGACGTGATGAGGCCGTTATATGTTAGAATAAGCCACAGTAAGATGGCACCGACGATAATGACAAGGATCCAGATAAGTTCCATAGGGAAAGGGATTAGAAGGGTTAGGAGGAGTAGAAGGATTAAAAAGAGTAAAAGGATACGGTAGCTTCAGAATACGAAAAATAAGCACATATGTCCATTCCGAGGCACATTTTTAAGCAGTACGACATTCGAGGGCTCGTGGGGGAGGAGATCACCGAAGAGTTAGCAGAGAACATCGGTCGTGCGTATGCGCAATTTTTGGCGGGAGAATTGTCAGATTCTCAAGAGATGATGGTGGTGGTTGGTCGCGATATGCGCGAGAGTTCCGTTGCGTATCAAAATCGACTCATGGCAGGACTCGTAAAGAGCGGGGTGCGAGTAGTGGATATTGGGCTTGTGTCGACCCCTGCATTTTATTTTGGGGTGGGGCATTTGAAGGCAGATGGAGGAATCATGGTGAGTGCCTCGCATAACCCGGCGGCGTATAATGGATTCAAGCTGACGCGGGCAAATGCGGTGCCGATTAGTGGGGATACGCGGGTCTGGATCAATCGAGAAAGTCGAGGGCGTCCCCGCGCTTGCGACTCGGGCGGAGTTTGAACATGCCGGGGCTCATCCGATTAAGAAAATGAAAATCGTCGTGGATTCTGCCAATGGCATGGGGGCGCAGTACTTCGACGAGCTCTTCAAACTGGTTGACGCGGACGTGACACGCATGTTCTGGGAATATGACGGCTCGTTTCCCAATCACGAGGCCGATCCGTTCAAAGAGGAAAACACAGAAGCGATTCGAGCAAAAGTCGTGGAGGTTGGTGCTGACCTTGGGATCACGACCGATGGCGACGGCGATCGCATTTTTTTCATCGACGACAAAGGACACCTGGTAACGCCAGCGGTTCTTCGTGGGTTGCTTGCACAGATTGTTCTGCGTGATCATCCGGGGTCGACGATCTGCTATGACATTCGTCCGGGAAAAATTACACGCGACATGATCGTCGAGGCAGGGGGGATTCCTTCTGTGACTCGCGTAGGACATTCGCTCATCAAGGAACAGATGCGCAAAGAGCAGGCCGTGTTTGGTGGGGAGTCATCAGGACATTTCTTTTATGCGTTTCCAACGGGCGTGTACGAAGGGCCTGTGACGGTCGCGACACAGATCTTGCAAGAAGTTACTCGTCGCGGGATAAGGCTCTCCGAGATTGTTGAGCCACTGGAGCGCTATGTCCACTCGGGTGAGATCAACTTCACCGTCGAGGACAAAGACGGAATGATGCACAAACTCACACAGATATTTTCCGACGGCGAACTCACCACGCTCGACGGCATCACCATTACCTATCCGGATTTCTGGTTTAACGTGCGTGGATCCAATACAGAATCGAAATTGCGACTCAATCTTGAGGCGATCGATCGAAAGACCATGGAGAGCAGACGAGATGAGATCGTTGCGGTTATTAAGGAGGGTGCGTAAAATTGTGTGGCTATGACCGATGATATTTCCACAAAGATTGCTCTGTTTAAGGGCAAGAAGATTCGAAGGACACTCCATCACGGAGAATGGTGGTTTTCGGTTGTCGACGTGATTTGGGCATTAACTGATAGTACAAATCCGAATGATTATTGGTACAAGATGAAAATTCGGGTAAAAACAGAGGACGGTTTTGAACCATCGACAGTTTGTCGACAGTTGAAATTACAAGCGCCAGACGGAAAGTTGCGTGAAACTGACTGTGCAGATACTGAGGGTATTTTTCGCCTTATTCAATCCATTCCGTCACCGAAAGCTGAACCATTTAAGCGATGGTTGGCAAAGGTTGGATATGAACGAGTGCAGGAAATAGAAAATCCCGAACTCGCCACGAAGCGAACAAGGATGCTTTACAAACTCAAGGGGTATAGCGACGATTGGATTGAGAAGCGCATGCGCGGCATTGCGATTCGAGAGGAACTCACGGATGAGTGGAAGAATCTTGGAGCAAAAGAGCATCAGGACTATGAGATCCTCACAGCAGAAATTTCCAAGGCGACGTTTGGCGTCACTCCGAATGAATATAAAAAGCTGAAAGGTTTAAAGAGGGAGAACCTGCGCGATCACATGGACGACTTTGAATTGATCTTTAACATGCTTGGTGAACGTGCGACAACGGAAATTCATCGCACGGAAGATTCAAAAGGCGTGCGGAAGCTGAAAGCGGATGCAAAGGCTGGCGGGGATATTGCCGGAGGAGCAAGAAAGAATTTGGAGAAACGCCTTGGACGGTCTGTCGTCTCAAAGAAGAATTTTTTGCAAAAGCCGGAAGACAAAAAACGATTGAAGAAATAATGTAGTTTTATGATTGACGCAAGACACCCAAACTATTCAGAGATACTTTTTCAAGCGGAGGAGTTAAAAGATTTGATAACAAAATTTGAAAAAAATATCTCACTTCAAGTTCCGCAGGGAATAGTCAGTCAATTATCTGTTGCGAAAAACAGATTTGTGAATTGGATCGAAGAAGTTGAATTTACTTTAGAGCACTTCGAAGAATATGATTAGGTATCAATTTTTTCCAAGATCGGTAGGAATAAATGAGCAAGTTAATAAAATTATTGATTGTTTTAAGGTAGTTGATGAGCAGATTTGTTCGCCAGAGCATACTTTATCAAGTAATGAAGTGCTGACTATTTTAAGGAAAACTCTACTTTCGGTTCCAATGCAAGTTGAGCAAGGAAAAGCAAAAGGGTTAAAAATACCAGTTCCGGTTCTATTCGGGCTCAATAATAAAATAGACCAGCACTTTGACGCTGATGCATTAAGTTCTGACGGGAAAATAGTTTTAGAGGTTGAAGCTGGTCGAGCAGTTGATAATTATCAGTTTCTCAAAGATATTTTTCAAGCATGTATGATGTACGGTGTTGAGTATTTGGTCTTAGCGGTACGGAATGATTACAGAAAACATGATGATTTTAAGAAGGTGTATTCTTTTTTAGAGACACTTTATATCAGCAATAGATTACATTTGCCGTTAAAAGGTATACTTCTTATAGGTTATTAGTTACGATCTGCTGTACCAAAAATTATGAAGGATTTTTCTTAATCTATGGCCGTATCAACTGATCCAAAAAAAATTGAAGAGCTTCTGACGCGAGGGGTGGAGAGGATCTTTCCATCGCGGGAGTTTCTTTCAGCGCGACTCAAGGAAGGCAAACAACTCTCGCTCTATCTTGGAATCGATCCCACTGGACCAGACTTGCACATTGGGCACTCGATTCAATTACGCAAACTTCGACAGTTTCAGGATCTTGGCCATAAGGTGATTCTCCTTATCGGCGACTTCACGGGTATGATTGGCGACCCAACAGATAAGTCGGCGGCGCGTGTGCGACTGACTCGGGAACAGGTTCTCAAGAACGCTGACCGATATAAAGAACAAGCAGGAAAGATCCTCGACTTTGGCGGGGAGAATCCTGTCGAGCTCAAGTACAACAGCGAGTGGTTGGAGAAGATGTCATTTACCGATGTCATCGAGCTTGCCTCGAATTTCACAGTTCAGCAGATCCTCGCTCGCGATATGTTCGATAAACGTCTAAAAGAGGACAAGCCTGTTTACTTCCACGAGCTCATGTACCCACTCATGCAGGGGTATGACTGCGTGGCGATGGATGTGGATGGGGAAGTGGGGGGCAATGACCAGACGTTCAACATGCTCGCCGGGCGCGACCTCATGAAGGCGATGAGAGGCAAAGAGAAGTTCGTGATCGCCGATAAACTCCTCGCGGATCCAACCGGCAAGAAGATGGGCAAGAGCGAAGGCAATATGATTACGCTTGCGGATTCGAGTGATGAGATGTTTGGCAAAGTAATGAGTTGGACCGATGGGATGATCGTTGGCGGATTCGAGATTCTTACGACAGAAGATGAGAAAGCTGTGCAAAAGGAACTCGACGACGGCGCAAACCCACGAGAGCTCAAGGCGCGTCTGGCACACACGATCGTGACCCAGTACTTCGATGAAGCAGAAGCAACGGCCGCATCCGAGCGCTTTGACCAGCTGTTTCAAAAAAAAGAAACACCCGATGAAATTGTTGAGCA
>Ga0075999_111_pt1 | contig 15638 bp, 12 predicted proteins | sample RifGroA2_FD_68045 | JGI IMG/M metagenome (GOLD analysis project Ga0075999, IMG submission 68045) | Parcubacteria (Uhrbacteria) bacterium GW2011_GWA2_52_8d | reverse complement strand
GATACGCAAAAACCGCAAAGAAGATGTTTCCAAACAGGGAGTTAATCGAACCCATTGTCGCACGTTGCTTATCGCTAAACTCCTTATGCATCAGCGCTTGCAATGCAATGAGACTGATACCAAACGATATGGATGTGAGGGAAATAAGAATCGGTGACCAAACTCCGGGATACCAAACGGCGCCGATATCTATCGCAATGCTTAAAACCTGTCCTATGAGAAGGACCTTGAATGCTGAAAATTTATTGAGAATATTTCCTGAGCATCTTGAGCCGATATAGGCGAATAGATTGCAGAGGCTTCGATAAATACCGAGTGCCCATACCGGCCACACAGTAACAATGAACGCTGGGGTGAATTGATGAGAAACTTCTCCCATGCCAAATTTCAAAATCGAAGACAAGCTCAGATCTCGCAGTTTGTAATTTTCCTTGAATTTTTTTAGTGCCTCCCTGAAGTGAACATACATGTTCCCTGACTCTCTTGCAAAATGTACCTTTGGTTCTGTGAGTCGCAGACCAATAAGAAGAGCGATGACCTGCGGAATTACTGAGACCCAGAAAACAAAACTGAGTGAAATACCTACTAAGAGACTGGCGAGCAGTGCAGAGGTTCCCAATCCCAGTTGAAACATGGAGTTTATTTTTCCAAGATGTTCGTGAAACGTGTCCTGTTCTTTTGTTTCCGCCAAGGAATCATAAATCAGCGCATCATTGTTCCCGCTGAAGAACGACTCCTGAAATCCGGCAAAAATCGCACCAAGCACGAGCATCCAAAACGTGCCACCAATGGCATAAAAAGTTAAAGACACGACGCTGGCTATCGCGCCCAAGATCAACGTCTTTCTGCGACCGATTTTGTCTGAATAGATTCCCGTTGGAATTTCAAAAACGGATATAGCAATAGAAAAGATGGAGAAGACCAACAGTCCGGAAGCGAATGATCCAGTCACTTGAGCGAAGTAAACAATGGCGATCGGACTGTACGGTTTAAAATCTATAAAAAAATTAAACCATTTCATCAAGCGCAGATTGTGGTGTAGAGCCATAGAAATTATTTGCTTAATCCTATCACAAAACAACTAGATAATTTCAGTCCCTTTGAGAAAATACTAGCCCTCTAGCGAGCAACTGGGAAGGTCTTCGCTCGTTAACTTGTGACTTGCATATTGGGAAATTTAGCGAGATGCGTTTTTCTAAAACCCTTTATTTCATCAAAATCAGACGACCGGAGACCTGACCCCAGCTACGTCGTCCTTCCCTTTGCCAGCGTAAACCCCCATACCGTTTTGGCACCGTTTTCTTTTAACAGTCGTGCGGCGGCGTCTATGGTGGTTCCACTGGTGAAAACGTCGTCGCAGAGCAGGACGTGATCGGGGACGACGATGCCTGGGGCAAGTTCAAAAATAGTGTCCATCTCCCCCACTCGACGTTGGCCATGAATGGTTCGCGACTGCTGGGCGGTTTTTTTTGATCGACGTATAAGCGTCTCAACCGGGAGTCCAAACAGCTCCCCCGCCCACGTCGCAACGCGCTGGGCCTGATCAAATCCTCTGGACCGAAGTCGCGACTCGTGTAACGGCACCCAAGTTACCCAATACGGCGCCAAGGGCGGCTGCATCCGTGGCGCGGCGCGACGTAAGCTCTTCACAAACACGTCTTCGACGGAACGGTCACCATGAAACTTCCAGCTCACGATAAGTTCGCGCATGAGTGCGTTTCCGTATGGAACAAAGTAGGTGAGTCCATCCAAGTATCGATCGTCTCGACACTCGCTACACGTCCTGGGCGATCCTCCTCGTCCGCAAAAAGCACAAGACACCTGTGGTGGAACAGGTGTCCAGAGGTCTAGACATTGTCGGCACATGAGCGCTCCTTCGCGACGGCACGCCACGCAAAATCGCGGGAATAACGCCTCTACTGCCAAGTGGCGGAGTCGACTTTCCATGCATCTCCCTCCTTCACAAATAGTAGAATGACATCCTGATACTTCACGGTCACGTTTTGGGTTGATCCAATCGCTTCCTCACGCTGAGTCATGACGGTCACTTGTGCGGTTCCGGCGGCTTCGTCTTTTTCATCGACCGTCACGGTCACGATACTTGTCGAAACTCCATAGTATCCCTCAGGGACAACGCCCGTGTCGATCACATTCTGAAGCTCAGAGGCAAAAGAGACACTCGCCAGGGGTAGCACATCCTCCAGGTTGGCAAAATTCGCCTCATTAGAATAGCTCCCATAGCGCGTCACAAATGTCTTTGAGAGCGAAACGACATCAGCCGATGTTATACGTGTTTCGCGTTCCTCCTCCAGCTCCTGTTCTGAAATCGTCGGTCGCGACGGAATGACCTCTTCCACCTCATCCACCTGCGCCACCTCCTCCACCTCATCCACCTGCGGTGGTCGTGAGAACAACATATACAGAACCCAGAGAAACAGGAACAGAAATGCCAGTAAAATCAGAGCAAGGATCGTGAGTCGTTTTCTTCGAGTCATCATATGGTGAGTGAATCACGAATTTTATCCGCCTCAGCCTTTCCTTGTGTTTCACTTGAAAGCAAGTCTGCAGCCGCGTCTTGCTGTGCCCCCCTTCCTGCGCCCGCTGAGCGGCTGCGACTTCTTTGCGTGTACGCTCCTGCTCAAGAAGTTGCTGTGGGTTGGTTGTGACAAGCTGATCCTCCGTGTAAGAAGCAACCACTTTAATAGCAGCGTGTTTTTGTCCTGCAAAAAAAATCCCTTCTCCAATGCCTGACTCCAGCAATAAATACTTCTCGCCATCCGTGAGATGGAAGGTTGTTTGAATGGCATCAATAGCCGAGGGTGACTGCTTGAGCAAAATCTGCATCGCAGAATTTGAAATAATGGCCTGCCCATACGACGAACGCAGGAAGTCATTCACATCTTGGGTGATCGCAGTCACTCCCAAATAGTATTTTCGCGCCCGTTTTACCAGTGCAAAAATAAATTTCGCCGAATCCTCGTTTTGCATGAGCCACCACGCCTCGTCCACGACCAAAATACGTTTTTTCCGCTCACTGCGCGTCACATTCCAAATGTAATTGATGATCGTGTAGAGCGCCATGGGACGAAGTTCATCTTCCAAGTCACGCACAGAAAAAACAACAAGTTGATTTTTCATCTCAACGTTCGTGGGAGCGTTTAACAATCCGGAAAACGTTCCTTGTGTGTACTTCTCAAGGCGTGCTACCAAATCCGCCCCTCCTTCCATCCCCTCAAGCACATCTTGAAAATCGGTAAGGGTTGGCGTCTCAACATCTGCAAGGCTGATAAGATCAGGAGTAATATCCTTCTTGGCGTAAGTTTCAATAAGCGCACGATCAAGCAGAGAATCTTCCTCGGGAGTAAAGCCGAGTTTTGAAAGTTCTCCAATAGGCTGTCCGATCATGATGCGTAACAGACCCTTGAGGGTGATCACTGCCGAACGGATGATGTCGTCTACTTTGACCCCCTCCCCAACACCTCGCGGAAGATCGAAAGGGTTTACCTTTGCTTCAGAAGCCAATGAGACATTGATGAATGTACCTCCAACCGCATCGGATAAACTCTTATACTCAAACTCCGGATCAATTACGATCACATCAGTTCCCATCATGAGCGATCGAAGAATCTCCAATTTGATCGCATAAGATTTCCCAGCTCCCGCACTGGCAAATACCACAGAGTTCGCGTTTTGCAAGCTAAACCGATCAAACAAAATGAGCGAGTTGTTGTGACGGTTAATGCCGTAAAGGATTCCGTTATCGCTGGTGAGATCAGAACTGATGAACGGGAACGAGGCCGCGATCGGACTCGTGTTCATGTTGTAGTTAATGGTAAGCTCATCATTGCAAAGCGGAATGGTAGAGTTGAATCCCTGCTCGGCCTGATAATACCCACTCTTGGTGTAGATGAGCTTGCTCCCAAAGAGCGATTCAACTTCTTCTGTGTATTTTTCAAGTTCCTGTTCGCTCTTCGCGTAGATCGAAACGTAGAACGAGAACTGAAAAAAGTGCTCAATCCCTTGCGTGAGCGCATCACGTAACGATTCGATGTCACGCAAAGCCGTCTCCGCGATCGGATCGCGTGGAGCCCCTTTTTCCGCATCTCCCAAAATCTTCGCCTCAAAAATTCCCACTTTCTTTTGGAGTTGCTTCAAAATAATGCTTGCCTTGAGGGGATAAAAGAACATGCCTACGTCAAACGTCTTGTTGAGATTAATGAGCGGAGAGGACCATGCCAAACCAATGTGACGAGGATAGGTAATGACAAAGATCGTGCGAACATACAGACCGGAAAGCAACAAAAATGTCGGCTTCACCTCAAACGAAGCCGGGGCGATGATATCTTTCACCGTCACAACCCCCCGCCGATAGATCCGCTCCTCTTCCAATACCTCGCGTTCCTGTTGCACCCTCACCACGTCCTTTTTCACCTTCTGAGGTTTCTGTGGAGGAGAAGCGGGCATGGCCTCTTTAATTTTTCCAATCTCGATCGCCATACCTATTTTTCAGTTACGTGTGATGCCTCCTCAAACTGTACTTGATTCACATCCGTCAGCTTCTCGGTATCAAACAGATTGGGATTATAGACGTTGTAATAAAGCTCAATGAGTCCCTGCGTATCCAAACGCGCGGAGGAGATCCCCATGCTGTTTAATTGTCCCTGCACTATTTCTACTCGACGAGATACCTGTTCAATACGGTCCAACAACTGCTTCTTGTTGAGGTTTGCCACGGAGGCAGGTGAAATAGCCTCGGTAAGTCGCGTCCAGAAATTTTTCTTCTTATTCGTGAGTGGATCATACGGAACGACCACGTAAAACATCTTCTGCATAATCTGTCCGAGCTCGATCAGTTCCATCACAAAGCCGCTATACTCCGCAATTTGTGCGCGCAACAAATCGTTTTGAATGGTACGCTCCTGCTCACGTAACCGATTCATATAGGCGTCAACATTCATGCGGCGCGACTGAATAACAATCTGAATGGGATACTCAAGCGAATTTAAAAACGTCATATACGCCTGGATGATCGCCTCCTGCTCGTCGGTAGACTTGAGCGCGAAGTTGATGCTGGAAACAAGTAAAACAGCCCGAACCGTGCCATCTTTAAGAAGCACAAGGTCATCGCGAATTTCGGCGATGTCCAGGTACTTCTCCGTCGATGGCGCTGATTTTTTCTTGCCAAGCTTCTTTGATTGCATAGAGACTCTGAAAAACCGATGGGTTGTTGTTGAACGGGCTATTCCTCAGGTTTATAGACGCCCCCTGTATTCACGACAAGCGTGAGTTCTTGCAAGCGGGACGTTCCCGTAAATTCTTTACGCACAAACTGTATTGAGGGGACTGGCGCGACAATTTTCATGAGTTCGCGTAGCTCGGAATCGGAATACTCGCGGTTCCAAACCCGCAGACGTGGCTTCTTGAATGTTTGGATCAGATTAAGAAAAAAATAGTGGAACGGAGCCCCATTAACTCTCACAAATGCCACGACGCCTCCCAAAGCAATAAGAGGAATCCCAAAAATCAGAAACTGAACAAACGAAAGGAGTCGAAATAAAATAAACTCGAACAAAAACACCGCCATGAGAATAATAAATTGCCTCGCTGTGATCGACCCGAAAATCTTATCTTCCGCAGTATCAGAATCGCAGATCAGCGTTTAATTTCATCACCGCCTTGAGTTCTTCATCTGAAAGCGTTTCCTCCCCTGCTGTCCGTTTCTTTCCCAAAATCTCGGCGACCGCAACCCCCTGTAGAACCGCGTCGCGAGTAATCCCCACGTACATCTGGTTGAGAGGCGAGGCTCGCCATGCCCCAATGGCTTCCACCTTTTTGTTGTATCCTTGTTCTTCCATGAGATCCACTTTATCTTTGACCTTTGTCGCCGCCTGAGACGCATCCTTTGAAAGACGCCGAAAATCCGTGAGGCTGAGCGAACGTAACTCATCGACGGGACCTAGGAGACGTTTCACAAAGGTAATTTCCTGCATGCTGGAGGTGATCTTGGGTTTGAGAGCTACCGCCTCCCGCGCCGCCGCAACTGCATTCTTAACTTTCGATGCATCGATTTTCCCCTCGCGTGCCATCTGTTCAGGGTGAGCCGAGATCGCCACGCTTGTCCGAGACACAACAGGAGCCGCCGGCGCAATATGCTCCTGCGGAACCTTGCCGGTAAGCTCGACGTAGCGCTTTGTAAGAAGCGTCTCCTCTTTTTTTGCAAGCAAAGCTTTATCTGGAACCTGGGCGAGTTTCTCAACACGTTTACGCCGTTCTTCTTGACTGATATTCCCTTGATAGGCGGTTACACGACCTTCGATCATGGCCAACATATCCGAGAGTCGACGACCCGTCACTCCCAGTCCCCCACTCTCCACAGCCTTTTCAAGCTGGGCTCGTGTCTGCTCCGGAGTTCGTACATCTCGCACGCGAGACTCAATCAGCTTCGCACAGCGTTCCCGTAACTGTGCATCGTCAAACTTGAACGCCGAATTCTCACAGATCTCCTTGATAATCGCCGGCACATCAAGCGGTCCTTTGGTTTCAAGAATTGTGGCTTTCTTCTGTTTGATGTCCTCGAGTTCCTCCTTGAGTTTCTTCTCAGACTCTGCACCCGTGTCATCCCGCCGATTGTCGATAGTCGAGGAGGAATCTCGAATCAACTCAGACAAATGGAATGGTAAGTCCTTCTCGAATTGCGCGAGCACACGCTGTGCAACGTCCTTGGCAATCTGGTTGGCCACTTCTTGAGATACGGAAAAACGAGAAACAATCGTGACACCAAAATCCTGAGGGCGAAGAACTCCTCGAACAAGCCGAATCACCAAGAGCGCGAGTGTCGCTTCGTTTGGATCCGCGATGCCCGCCTGTAGCAATACTTGCCGATACGCTTCAAGCGTTTTTGCGCTGTGCAAAAAACTTGGGACGTTCCCCACGGAAGCTCCTGAACTTTGTAATTGTACCTGTCCCTCCATAGATACTAGGCGCGCTTTTTACGCTCTTCTTCTAACTTCTTTTTGACATCTGCGAGTCGTTTTGCCTGAGCATTCAAGTCAGCGATCTGTCGTGACTTCTGTGCCACCTCTTTCCCTCGTGCCGGATCGATAGACGCATAAAGTGCACTGATCTGTTCCGTAAGAGATTGGATCTCTCCATCATTCTTCACTTCATTACTCGCATCAATCTGAACATTCGCGTGTGTCGCTTCCGCATCTCTCAAGGTCTCCTCTCCCAGCTCGATTTCGCTCGAATCTCCACCGCGTTTAGCTTCATCAAGAAGTTTACGAGCCGCGCGAACGTCATCGTAGGCGGCATCGATCTCGGAAATTGTGCTTCGCTCAATACGTGCGCGCACTTCTTCGATCTGTCTACGTTTCGCGGCAACCGCGGCGTTGGTGACTCTATCATCCGTCTTGAGACCATTGAGCTCAGCGTCTAATGCCTCGATTGCTGAGTTTACCGCTGTTTCCTTTTGGGTGAAATGGTCTACCCCATGATCCATTCTTTCCTTGCTTGCCTGACCATAATTTTTATTCACATAGCCTTCACCGGATTCACCCGTCTGTGGAGCAGGTGGCACGCCAAACCCGGACTTTGTTTCCATTCCCTTACGCGTAGCATCAAAGGCGGTAAGTGATTCAGCCGCGGTTGTATTTCCACCCTTACCCATCTTATCGGCCGCCGCACGCATGCGATCCATCGAGAGCGCCATTTTTTGACGGTCTTGTTCCGTTGTTCCCGCATCGGTGTACTTGACCTGCATCTGCTTGATGACCGCGTCTGCACTACCCTTATCTTTCATTTGCAAAGCCGCTTCGAATTGTCCCTCCATCTGCTTTCCGACGTCGAGCTTGGTCACGTCCGTCCCCTTGATAGCCGCCTGTTGCGCCTCTATCCCGTAATGCCCCTCGCGCGCGGCTTCCAGAGCATTGAGATTCTTCTGCCCATCCTTCCCTTTGAAGGTTGTTTGAATACGCCCGGCGCGCTCTTGAACGTCTGAATCCTGCCAAGCACCGGCCGCCAGCCCCTTTGTATCATCGGCATTCTTAATGAGATGCGTCGAACCGGTGATATTGGCATACTTCTTTTTAAAGTCCTCAAGATCTCCCGTTTTTGCCGCGTTCCCTTTAGCCATCTCCCCGTACTTGGTTCCATGCCTCTTCCAAAGTGCCTCGACCGTATCGGAGCCGAGATCTTTTTGCAGGCGCTTGTCGCCCATCATACTTTCAAAAAGAGCCAAATCTTGAGCACGACCTTTGTCGGAACTTGGAGGATTTTTCAAGTTATCCTGAATCCTTTGTTGCATCCATGGTCGTCCCTTGTCTTTCATGGCTTCTTTCTCCTGGTTCACGTCTTTAAATTTCATCACGCGAGCTTCTTGCGCAGTATCCATTTGCTTACCGCGACCAAACTTTCCGACGAATGTTTTGCCTCCCACCGCACCGACCGCCCCCCACGCCGCGCCTCGAGCCGCGGCTCCCGCATCTCTTGCCACCGTACTTAACCCACTGATCGGCAATCTGCGTGCTACCCCACGAGCCAGATCAGGTGTAGCGGCAAGCCCCCTGGCTCCCGCGCGCAAGCCAAGACTGCCGCCTTTGAGCCCAAGACCGGCCCCGGTAAGCGTGGTTCTCCCGGCCAATGCAGGAATGCTCTTGGCAACACCGACCGCTTTTCCGACAAACTTTGCGCTAAAGTCCCCTGTACAAAATTGCGATGCCGCTTTGAATCCGGCAAACAGCATGGCCATGCCGATGAGGAAGCTTAAAAAATTATCGACCTCAAAAATCGAAGGGGTTAAATCAGCACTGTTTGATACCGTACTTACAGTAAACTTAGAATTTGCGGCAATATTTCCCGCTCCCGCAACCGCAAGCGTCAGCCATAAGAAAAACGTAAGAACCGGTCCAATCCCAACCATACACTTAAACTCTTTCCACCAATCCTCGTACGCATTTGAATCAATAATCCCTTTAGCACCTTTCATGAACCAGGCAAGCGGTGCGATCACCACTAATATCCACAACATGATGATCCGAAACAACAAGATGGCAACAAGGATGACCAGCGTGGCAAGTACCCACATCGTCAATAACATGGAAGCAAGACCTGCGGCAAAAAAATCAAATGCTTGGGAAGCTCCCTTTCCACCATCTTCTTGGAGACCGGTTATGACGCTTGAAGCTTGACTCACTTGATGCAACTTATCGAGCCCTAAAAGTTGAATGAAGTTCCCCGCGGCAATCTCGCGCAGGGCATTGGCAAAGGTGAGCATGATCACCTGTCCGAAATCAATAAGGATTCCGCACAACGTTTTAGAAAAATTTACAACGATCGCCATGATCAAAAGACGCGGAACCTGTTGTTGCCACTTAAACTTCTCGGCTCCGAAAATAGTTCCAAAAGCAATGATGATAAGAATGATGACGAAAAACATGTTCACGGTATCACGCACAATCGCCCACCCAGCCTCCACAACGGGATTCCCCACAAAGTTGTTAAAGGTCATGATCGGCACCATGGCATCGATGAGAAGGACGATCAGCTTCACAAGGGAAGAAGAAATACCGTAGGAAAAGGCAGCAAACGATTGCAAGATGGAATCGGTTATGAGGGTGGAACCAGGGCCGTTCTGAGCAAATGCGGGGGCGGCGCGCAAGAAAAACAAACCTACCAACGCAAAAATACCAACACGAGCACGTCGGTTGACGATAGTGCCGGTGCGACTCGAAAGCCAGCGATTGAGGGCGTAGAGTCGATGGATAAACCAAAACATAACTGATGAAAGTATAGCACGATAACACCCATCTGCCTCTGTAAAATGGGGATAAGAATTGACTCTGTCCCTACACAAAGCTCCGGGCTGAAACGTCATTACGGATGCGTTCACTATTCGAGCCATTACCTGTCCACCTGGACGGTTAGTGGCTCGTGATCTCCACACCCCGATACACTCGAACCCATGTATCGATCGAATTGATACGGAATAAAATCGCCAATGCAGAACAGGCGTCTTTTGTTGATGTCCATACACTCTGTTGTGTCTTCGTAAACCCAGCCCACTTAAGAAAATCTCGAATTTGCCGACGAAGTCGGTGATGCTCAATCGGAATGTCAAACACGACAATACAAGAAACTCCTTCTGCGAGTTCTTCACAACAAGCGACTTGTAGACGAAGAGCTTCAGCGATCCCATCCTCCGTCAACGCGGCCTCATATCTATCTGCCGTCCTTTTAAGCTTGATCAGCCGTCTTTGCTCGAGCCTGCGTAAGGCTCTTTGCTGTGACGCTTGATCCATGAACTCCTTGACCTCGAGTGCGTCTTCCAAACCATATCGAAATGCCCTAGACGGACTGTGCACATTGGCAAGGAGCAAATTGGTTGTGTATAAAATCTCGAGTAGACAGTTTGCGGCGATCGAACCATTTTTTAATTTACTTCGACGTTGTTTTGTATTCATACGTGTGATCGATCCATTAACGGTCCAGCTGGACCTTATGTGTCCGGTACATCAGTTCTTCATCCCCTCGCACAACGACAATAGCCGCGGGTAAAGAAAAACCGGACGGTTGCTCGAGCGTCTCTCGAGTTTCGTCCGGTCGTGTGGTGTTGCGAGTGTGCAACACCTACGTTGTTGACCGCCTAGTAGACGGCGCCTACCGAGATGCCGGTCGTACTCCCGAACCACAGCAAAGCGCTACAGCCCAGGTTCGTTTCGCTCTCACTCCCGGGGCTCCAGGTGACGAGATCGTTCTCGTCCCAAGAGTCGCCGTCCAGCGTGATGTCCACCGCGACCCCGTACTCGAGGAATGCGCTCGCGTAGTGGCCATAGCAGTACCAGTCGTCGTACTCACCGTCGCCGTCACTATCGACGTCAACGTTGAGACGCACACCCAGGAGGCCGGAATAATCACCTTCATCGCTCCAGCTCACCTCGTCGTCTTCGGTCACGCTGGTCGTCGCCGACCAGTAGTCGCCCAGGCTCGAGATGGCGAAGATCGGCTGAACCGTCAGGGCGAGTTCGGGGTAGTTGGCCGGGTAGTCGACCTCGATCGTGAGCATGCTCACGTCGCTGGTCTCCTCCTCCTCTTCTTCTTCTTCTTCTTCCTCTTCTTCCTGTTCCTGTTGCTCTTCTTCCTCGTCTTCTTCCTGCGTCTGCTCGTCCTCGTCTTCCATCTCATCCTCTTCGTTGGTTCCTTCTTCCCCGCCCTCACCTGGACCGCCACTGAGCTCCAGTCCGCCGCCACAGGTCGTGACGGCCTCAAAGTCCAAGCACATCTGGTCGGTGGCGCAGTTGCCCACCAGGTGAAGTTCACCCACGATGCCGTCCTCCACGGTCAGGATCGACCGCGGGTAGAGGTTCATGAGCAGGTACACATCCCAGGTCTTGACCGGAAGCGCGAAGCCGCCGGAGATGTAATAGACGTCGGAAGCGTCCTCTTCCTTGACCAGCGTCCCGTCGCGCAGACCGACGTAGCCGGACGCGGGTGACCAGTTGGTCATGTAGGAGCTGGTGTCGCCGTAGGTGTCCGGTTCGTTCCCGGAGTCGTAGTCCAGGCCCCAGGAGGCCATGACGTCTTCCCAGCCGATTCCGCGCACGCGAGCGCGATAGCGATCGGAGTCGCTCGCGTCACCCACGATGAGCCAGAGCTCCTCCTCGGTGTCAAACGCCGCGTCCACGAGCGCCTCGCCCGCGATGTCCGCCCCTTCGCCGTAGCACGCAAGCTCAGCGCTCCCGATGAGCGTCACCTGATCGAAGTCGTACTTGAGCCCCCAGAAGGTGGACTCGTTTTCGATCCAGTGCGTCTCTCCGTCTTCGAGCACGTACACGCGGGCGTTGTCCGGGGTCTTCACCAGCGCCCCATCGGGACGCCAGAGGTTGATGTCCAGGTCCGACTCGTAGAAGTCCCCATCCTGCGGATCACCTTCGCTGCGGATGCCGCAGGAGAAGGACTCGGAGTCGATCGTGGTCATGCCCGTGCCATCGCTCTGGTTGGCCGCGCGATAGGTCGCGGGGATGGACGTTCCGTTGTCCGCCGTTTCCTGGGCATCGCCTTCATGGAGCCCCAGGTGAACGTGGTCACCGGTCGCGTTTCCGGTCTTGCCCTCGTAGCCCAGGAGACTCCCGGCCGTCACCTCATCACCGTCGGCGATGAAGACGTCCGCGAGGTGGGCGATCAGGACGTAGGTCCCGTCGCCCTGGTCGATGTTGACGTGGTAGCCGAAACCCGAGGTCGCGGACTCCATGTGCACGTAGGCCACACCCGAGGCCGGGGCGAACACCTCCTCGTCGACGCTGTTGTCCGTGTCCAGGTCGATGTCGTAGCGGGTCGCGGTCGTGCTGTGGCTGTGGGTGCCGTGGGCGCCCTGCGTGCACAGCTTCTCGGTGCCCGCCGGGAACGGGAGCTCGATCACGAGGCCGTCACCGCCTTGGTAGTCCGAGTTGATGCCTCCGTCTCGAGAGACACCGATGGGCCCACAGGCGGTGAGGGTGAAGATCGCGAGGATCCAGATGATTGAACGATGAACGAGGGACATGACACGCTCCGTTGAGCTGATCGTTGACGAGACTGCTCCCCAATGAGCGATCTTGCAACGTTCAGGCACCCAGGCATCGCTTCAACGTCCGTTTTAGGACGTTTTCAGCGATCGCCAGCCCGAACGTTGCAATCTCATCTCATTGGGAAACAGTCCCTTGACGGGTCGGTGCCGGAATGGTCAACCTTCCCGGGCGACGCGCCAGATCTTGCGCGGCGGCCCGTGTAGGTTCACCTTGTCCCTTGCTCCTGCCCCCTCTCAGGAGAATGTATTGGAACGGATCGTCGTATCTGTAACCCCGTCGTGGTGTTTGACAAACGGCTTCTGTCACGGGTGTTTGTCTTAACCCTCGAGAGAGTGATCAAGATGTCGATCTATCTCTACAACATCAAAAAACCGTTTGAAGGTCAAACGGTTTTTAGCTAAATTTAGTGACTTTTTTGTACACGATTGTTTTACATTCCATTACAACTTTACAACCTTCATCAAGCATTTATTTGTTTTTCGCGTTCACGATCAACAACATGCGGACACTGTGAATAGCCGCACGTTACGCGCGCTTCACGATCCGATCTTTCCCAACCCACGGACGCAATGCATCCGGAACCATCACGGATCCATCTGCCTGCTGATAGTTTTCCATGATGGCGACGATCACGCGTCCGATCGCAAACGCGGTCCCGTTGAGGGCATGCGCCAGCACGTTTTTTCCCTCGAGCTTTACACGTGTGTTGAGACGACGTGTCTGGAAGTCTGTTGTATTAGACGTAGAACTTGTTTCACGATAATTCTTCTGCGAGGGAATCCATGTTTCGATATCGTAGGTGCGTGCACTTGGCGCGCCCGTATCTCCACTGCAAAGTTTCAACACGCGGTGAGGGAGATTGAGTCCTTGCATGAGGCGCTCCTGAATCGAGAGCAGAAGGTGATGTTCCTCGTCTGACCGCTCCGGCGTTGTGAAACTAAACATCTCGACCTTATCAAACTGATGTACGCGAATGATGCCGCGTGTGTCTTTTCCATACGAACCGGCCTCACGTCGATAACAGGGGGAAAATCCGAGATAGCGTAACGGTATTTTCTCTCCATCGATAATCTCGTTCATGAGCATTGGTCCAATGGACTGCTCGCTTGTCCCGATCAAAACAAGATCGTCATTTTTGAGGTGATAAATTTCCTCCTCCCCGCCGTGTTCGAGATATCCCATCGCTCCCATGGCCGCGGTAGAGATCATGTGAGGTGGCATGACAGGAACGAAGCCTTCTTTCAGGGTCTCTTGGAGCGCGTACTGGATGAGCGCAAACTCCAGAAGCACCGCATCGCCCTTGAGATAGGCAAAACGCGCGCCAGACACCTTCGCCGCACGATCCATGTCGATCACATCGAGCTCCTGACCGAGATCCAGATGATCCTTTGGTTCAAAATTAAACTTCGTCGGCTCACCGAAGGTGCGGACGAGTTCGTTGCTTGTTTCGTCTTTCCCCGATGGCACATCCTCGCGCAAGATGTTCGGATAACGCTTAAGCTCTTGGGTAAGCTCGGTCTCAACCTGGGTCAGCTCTGCCTCCTTCTCTTTCACCTGATCTTTGACGGCCTTTCCTTCCTCAACCAGAGCCTTACGTTCATCCGGGGAAGTGACGGAAGGGATGCGAGCCGCGATTCCATTGCCCCTGGTGCGCAGAACTTGAACCGCCTCGATCAACCCCCCACGTTTCTCGTGTAAGGCAATGGCGACCTGTGGGTCAATAGATTTCCCACGATTTTTGTTGTTTTGAGCCACGCGCTCAGGCTCCTCCAGGAGTCGTTTGATGTCGATCATACGAGTGACATGATGCCCTATTTGAGAAAAAAAGTGAATGCGCAGCCAGTTTCAAAAGCCCTGGTTTGTCGGAAGCTTCGCTTCCGACCTGGTTGACGAAAATGCATTTTTGAGGTGTACTGAATTCATACCCCCTCGCTAATTCATCAATTGGCTAGGGGGTTTATGCGTTATGAAACATTTACGAATGGTGAGTACTATCACATCTACAATCGAGGAGTTGATCGCAGGATTACATACAGGTGCGATGGAGACTACCAACGTTTTCTTGAGAGTTTGAGAGTATTTAATTCAACACAAGACGCTGGAGCACCAATCTCATTCCAACGACGATGCCAAAAAATATACCCATTCGATGAGCAGCTTGTGCGAGTACATGAATTCAGCTTGATGCCGAACCATTTTCACCTGCTCCTTCAACAAGTTGAAGACGGAGGCATTTCTCAATTTCTTCAAAGATTCGGGACAAGTTTTACGAAGTTCTTTAACAAAGACGAAGGACGAACCGGGGCTTTGTTTGAAAATGTATTCAAGGCCAGACATATCGATTCGTATCCGTATCTCCTCCACATAACCCGCTATATCCACCTCAATCTTCTCTCTCTCATTGGAGTCGATTGGAAATCCGACGGTGTCATCGATAGACGAACAGCCCTTGAGTTTCTGGCATCTTGCCCCTGGTCGAGTTTCTATTATTACTACAATGAAATCCAAACACCGATCCTTGATCTTTCTTTGCTACAAAATCTCTTCTCCACACCGCAAGAGCATGCCGCATTCATGTTTGACTACCAACCATCTCTAACAGACGAAAACATCGATTTTCTCTAAGCGGGTCGGAAGCTTCGCTTCCGACAAACAAAGAAAAAGACGAGGTGGAGACCTCGTCCGTGTTGCGAGCGCGGGCTACTTGAGCCAGGTGCATTTCTGGAACCTGCTGTCGCAGGTGATGGTTGTGGGTTCCGGTGTGACCGTGAGTGTTCCGGTCTGGGGACCGTCGCGCCCGGGCATCTCGACGCTCACGCGGTACGTTCCCTGCGGAACTTCGTGCGAGCCTCCCGAGAGGGAGAATGAGCCGCCGTCACCGGTGAGGGTGACGGTTGCCGTCGTGTCGGGCTTGAGCACCAAGCGAACCTGGGCCTTCTGCTCGACGGAGACAGCAGCCTCCGGTTCGGGCGGTTTGATAAATACAAGTGATAAATTAGTGCTGTTTAATACCGTAGCGACTGGGTACATGGCTCTCGGCAGCACAACTGGTCTTGCTACAAATGCAACAACATTTAG
>Ga0075999_104_pt1 | contig 15769 bp, 16 predicted proteins | sample RifGroA2_FD_68045 | JGI IMG/M metagenome (GOLD analysis project Ga0075999, IMG submission 68045) | Parcubacteria (Uhrbacteria) bacterium GW2011_GWA2_52_8d | reverse complement strand
AACGACCGTTAAAGTCGGAATTAAAGGTAAGCGTCTGAACGCTGGATGGGACACGGATTATTTACTGAGCGTACTGGGAATTAAGATGCGTTAGCCCTGTGGCCGACCCCACCCCCTGACAACAACATCTTCTGCCCAACCTCTTGGGCATCATCGCCTCGGACGGACACGTCTGGGGTTTTTTCTTTCTTTGAACCCGACCCCAACCTTGACGGTCGGGGAGCGCAGGCTCGGGTTTCGGTTTGACTTGACGTTGATGAGGTTTCTTCTTATGGTTGAATCTCATGTCAGGTCTTTCCCGACATGAGTTCTCAGGAGGTCAGAGATGGACATCATGGATCCGCGTGCGGGGCGGCGCGTAGATTGGGACGAATTGCTGTGTGGCGAGATTCCTATCATCGGACGGGACTTCGAGCTTCTCGAGCGTTTGGCTGATCTCGAGCTGTATCGCGGGCCGATGGGAACGATGGAACGTGACGGAGACGATCTCCTGTTCCAGCCGGTCATCGTGGTCGTCTGGCGACACGACGATCCTGATCAGCACATCGCACGCCCATTGCGAGAGACCGCGCCGCGTGTGCGACTCACGGATCATCACCTGGTCGAGATGCCCGATCTGATGCTACTCGTCATTGATCGTGTCCTACAGCACCCGCTCTACTGCCTGCACGCACCAGGCAACAACATCACCCCGCCGAACCTTTTCGGTATCACTCCCTCGGACTGACGCGTCTGGGGTTTTTTCTTTGAACCATAACTCGTCCAGGTGGACGAGTTATGGTTCAGCCGTTATGAAAAACTCTTTACTTTAGTAAAAACCGTAGACCGGAGACCTGACCCCAGCCTCGACGGCATGCCTACTTTCCGCTAGGATGGGCGTGATTATGATGGATCAAGCGCACATCCGGAATTTTTGTATCATTGCTCATATTGATCATGGAAAGTCGACCCTTGCGGATCGACTTTTGGAGCTTACGGGGGCGGTTGATAAGCGCAATATGAAGGCGCAGATTCTTGACTCCATGGATATTGAGCGCGAGCGGGGGATCACGATTAAGCTCACACCGGCACGGATGTCCTATAAAGAACACACGCTCAACCTCATTGACACACCTGGCCACGTGGATTTTGGATACGAAGTTAGTCGCTCACTCGCTGCGGTGGAAGGAGCGATCCTGCTTGTAGACGCCACACAGGGCGTGCAAGCACAGACCATCGGAAATTTATATCTCGCTCTGGAAGAGAATCTTGAAATTATTCCCGTCCTTAACAAGATCGACCTTCCCGCGGCAGACATTCCTTCACGAACAGCTGAACTTGTTTCCCTTATCGGATGCAAGCCTGAAGAGATCCTTGCTGTCAGTGGAAAGACGGGACAGGGCGTGATGGAACTGTTGGACGCGATTGTTGAGCGAATCCCGCCTCCTGTGGGAGATCCATCGGCTCCAACCCGTGCGCTTATTTTTGATTCGTTCTACGACGACTATCGTGGCGTGATGGCCTATGTCCGTGTCGTTGATGGAAGTTTGCACAAGGGGAAGAAGGTGAAGATGATCGCCACGGGCGCGGATATTCAAGTATTGGAGACTGGCGCGCTCACACCGGGCGGACTCAAACCAGCCGATACTCTTGAGACGGGACAGATTGGATACATCGTGACAGGACTCAAAGAACTCGGTGGCTGTCGCGTTGGAGACACCATCACTCAACCACTCAACCACTTAACGACTCATCAGAACATTCGCCCGCGCTCGGGTTCGGATTTCGTTGCGGTCTCTTGGGCATGTTGCATTTGGAGATTCTGAAGGAACGTCTTGAGCGTGAGTTTGGGATCAGTCTGGTTGTGACCGTGCCGTCCGTCGCGTACGAAGTGGTCCTGCGACGCGGTGAGATGATCGTGATCAAGAGCCCACTTGGACTTCCAGACCCTTCGCATATTGAGGTCATTCGCGAACCGTGGGTGAAGGTGGATATTGTGTCGCCCAGCTCGTACATTGGGGCGATCATGCAGCTCTTACAAGAACGTCGCGGCATCTACGAGACAACAGAGTATCTTGCGGGTGACCGCGCGATCCTCCACTATCAAATTCCTCTGTCGATGATCATCGTAGACTTTTACGATAAACTGAAAAGCATCACCGCTGGGTACGCATCACTCAATTATGAGGTGATCGATTATCGAGACGCGGATGTGGTGAAGATGGATATCATGGTGGCCGAGGAGCCTGTGGATGCCTTTTCGACATTGGTCTACCGCGATGAGGCAGAGCGGGCCGGTCGACGGGTGACCGCCGTTCTTAAGGAATCTATTCCACGTCAAAATTTCGTCATTAAGCTCCAAGCGAGCGTGGGCGGAAAGGTCGTCGCCTCGGAGAGAATTTCAGCCTTACGTAAGGACGTGACCGCGGGGCTCTATGGAGGGGATGTGACGCGAAAGCGGAAATTGCTCGACAAACAAAAGAAAGGAAAGGCAAAAATGGCAGCGGTGGGAAGGGGACGAGTAAACATTCCTACGGATGCCTACTTGAAAGTCTTAAAACGAGATTCATGAAACGGAAAGATATGATCAGACTTTTTTGGACCATTGTGGGCGTGATGGTGATTGCGAGTATGGTGCTGTTGAGTTTTTCGTTTGGCTATTGATGTAGGTTTTAGTAGTAGGATTATTGTTAAGGAAATTGGTTCGTGATGATTAAGTCAGAGGAAATCGTTACGCAGTGCCAAAAGCAATTGCCGGTTTTGAAAGAAGTTAAAACAAAGCGGGTCGTTGCAAAAGATTGTCCAAACAATCTGCTTATCGAGGGCGACAACTATCACGCGCTTTCGGTTCTTAACTACACACACAAAAAGAACATTGACCTGATCTACATTGATCCGCCTTATAACACTGGCGCAAAAAATTGGAAATACAACAATGACTATGTAGATAAGGACGACGAATACCGACACAGCAAGTGGCTCTCGTTTATGCGCCATCGCCTCAATCTGGCAAAAAATCTCTTGAAAGATGATGGCGTGCTAATTTGCGCGATTGATCATAACGAGCAGGCACATTTGGGCGTAATGTTAGATAGCATTTTTCCGACATACGAAAAGGTTTGTGTAACTATTATTCATAATCCTGGCGGAATACAGGGAGATAATTTTTCTTATACTCATGAGTACGCATATTTTGTCTTCCCGCAGGGAAGTAAGCTTATTTCGCGTGTTGATCGAGATGATGTCGGGTCAACGCCCTTGCGAGACTGGGGTGGGGATGAATCAAAACGAGATACTGCAAGAAATTGTTTTTATCCGATCATAGTCAAGGACAACAAAATAATTGGGTTTGGAAATGTTGCGCCCGATAATATTCATCCAAAATCGGCGAACGAAAAACAAAAAGACGGTAGTTTTTATATTTGGCCGATAGATGGAAATGAAGTGGAGAGAAAATGGAGGTTTGCTCGGCAAACAGTCGAGGATATTTGGGGCGAGCTTAAATGCGAAGAAAATAAGAACGAACTTGTAATAAATCGATATAAAAGTCAGTACAGATATAAAACTGTTTGGACGGAAAAAAAATACAACGCAAATATTTTTGGCACAAAATTATTACGCGAAATATTGCCGGATTGTGATTTTGATTTCCCAAAATCTCTGTATACCGTTTACGATTGTCTTTTGACCGTAGCGAGGCATCGACCTGACGCGACAATTTTGGACTTTTTCGCCGGTTCAGGCACAACCGGACATGCCGTTTTAGAAATGAACAAAGTCGATGGCGGTCATCGCAAATTCATTCTTTGTACGAATAACGAAAATAACAATGGCGGAAGTGGTGGAATAGCGGAGAATGTATGCTACCCACGAATAAAGGCGGTTATCAATGGATATAGTAATAAAAAGCGAGAGAAAGTCGCAGGTCTTGAAGGTAGTTTGTTGTATTACAAAACGGACTTGGTAGACATCGAACAGCTACACAAAGTCCCTGACGAAGCAAAAATTCGCATAACTTATCAAGCGGGAGAAATGATTGCGGTGCGCGAGGACACGCTGGGAGAAGTGGAGAAAAATGACTGGTGGCAGATTTTTGAAGGGAAAGGAAGAATGACAGCAATCTATTTCAAGGAGGACAAATCAAAGCTCGGAGAATTGATTGAGAAACTAGAAAAGAAAAAAATGCCGGTTGCCATGTACATTTTCAGTTGGGGCAAAAACGAGTACAAGAGCGAGTATTCTTCTGACGATATTCGCGTTGAGGATATTCCTGAGCCAATCATTGAAGTGTACAAGGAAATAAACCGCCTTTAAATATATGATTGCTCTAAAACCATTTCAAGAAACAGCTATATCGAATCTTAAGAATGAGTTTCTTTCATTGTGGAAATTGCCGAATCAAAACATTCCTCTTGTTTTCAAATCGCCGACGGGCTCCGGTAAAACAATCATGCTCGCGCAATTTTTGCGCGATATTGTGAGCGACCCGCGTTTTGAGGGCAATGATGTCGCTTTCGTTTGGTTCTCATTTAGCGAGGACTCATACGAGCAGAGCAAGAAAAAACTTTTTGAATACTACGGAGGAGCTTCGGAGCTTGATCTGATTGACCTCAACGACTTGTCGCGCGGGAAACTCAAGAAAAACAATGTTTTCTTTATTAACTGGCAGAAAATCAAAGGCAAGACAAAAGACAGCCGTAAACTTCGCCGAGAAAATGAGCAAGGACTCACTTTTGATAATTTCATCAATGAAACGCACGATGACGGACGCAAAATCGTAGTCATCATTGACGAGGAGCATATAGGTGCAGATACGGATCTCGCTCTTGAAGTGGTGGATGGTCTCATAAAGCCGAAAATCACTCTTCGCATGTCGGCTACACCGAAATATATTCCAACCCGCGCTGATGCTGCCGGATATGTTGAAGTGAAAAGAAATGAAGTCGTTGAAGCAGGCTTGATTAAGGAAAAGATTATTTTTCAAACGGAAGATGATCTATCTCAAAAAGGACTTAAGAGGCTGGATCAAGATGAGATTTTGCTTGAACTCGCATACAACAAGCGAAAGGAATTGATTGAGTTGTATAAAGATTTGAAAGTGGAAGTGAATCCGCTCGTGCTTATACAGTTGCCCAACGACGACCGAGCGACGAAAGAAACCGGAGGGACGACCAAACAAGCGATAGTTTTGGAGTATCTCAAACGCAAGGGTGCGAAAGAAAGCGAAATCGCTGTTTGGCTCTCGAAGGAAAAGGAAAACCTTGAGGATTTAGAGAAAAACAATTCCTCAGTTGCGTTTTTGCTTTTCAAACAAGCCGCCGCGACTGGTTGGGACTGCCCGCGTGCAGGAGTGCTTGTCATGTTCCGAGAGATTAAGAATCCGACTTTCGCCATTCAAACGGTGGGTCGCATATTGCGTATGCCGTTTGGTTCTCATTTCGCTCACCCAGAGCTGAATCTCGGTTATCTTTATACAAACTATAAACGAAACGAAGTGCTAGCGGAATATGCAAAGTCAAAGACTGAAAATCGTCCTGCAATAAACGGCAGTTATCGCAAGAAGAACATCAGGCCGATCAAGCTCGAATCTGTTTTTATGACTCGTGCCGACTACAACGATCTTGGTGATTCTTTTCAAGCAGTTTTCAAAGAAGTTGCTGAAAGGGAGTTAGATGTTAAAAAGTTAGATTTGAAGCCAAAGGTCACAAACGATCTCATTATTGGTGTTGAAATTGATGATTATGATAATTTTATCTTTGAGCTTTTTGAAGAAGGTGAGAGTCATGATCAAGATATGTCTCGGCACGACCTTGAACGGCTTTATAACTTGCTTTGTTTTAAGAAGATAGCAACACAGACGGATGAGAATAAGAAATTTGCACCGGAGCGTTCATGGGGAAAGATTAAAACTGCGCTCAATATCTATTTGATGGAGAAACTCAAAATATCTCGTGCAGAAGCGTACAAAATCATCGTGCATGATTTAATAAGCTCGGCGAGCGAACTCGCACCTGTTATCGGCGATGCTCTGCTTGCATACCGACCAATTCGTGAGCGGGAAGTGAACAAGAAAGCAGCTCGCCTCAAGCGGGTCGAGTATATAGAAATGCCACGCGAAGCCCTGTTTTTTACCGACATGTACGAAGAACTTCCGGTCAAGAAATCGACAATGGAGCCGTTCTGGATTGAGAAAACCTATGTCGGACGTGACAACGAGGAAGATTTTATAAAATTTCTTGAGTCACCGAAGAATAAGAGTGTTGTGTGGTGGCACAAGAACGGTGATTCTGGAAGTGAGCATTTCTCTATCTCTTACTACAATCCCGACGAGAATCGCGAGAAACTTTTCTATCCCGACTGGATCATCCAAACGAAAGACAAAGTATATATCGTGGATACAAAAGCTGGCATTACCGCCGAGAGCAACGACACGCGATACAAGGCGGAAGCCTTGCAAGCGTGGCTCAAAGGCAAGAAAAACTTTGGCGGCGGAATCGTTGTTCAAGACGGACCAAACGGCTGGAAAATAAACTGCAAAGCTAAATACAGCTACGATCACTCGATGAAAGGCTGGGAGGTTTTTGATTTTCAATAGAATTGGATGAATGCCTACCAAGCGCTGGCTCGTACAAGAGCCGATCACACCGCAGATCAAAGAGCAGTTCCCCGAACTCGACGGTACGATTTTGCAGTTACTTTGGAATCGGGGTTTGAGGACACAGGAGGAGATGGATATTTTTCTGGGCCCAGACTGGAGTCGAGATGCATACGCTCCAGAGCTTTTCACGAACATGAAGCAGGCCGTGCATCGTGTGTTCGAGGCTCTTGAGAAAAAAGAGGTCATCACGATTCATGGCGATTACGATGCGGACGGCACCTGTGGGACGGCGGTCCTCATGACAACACTCCGAGAACTTTGTCGGGTACTGTCCTTCGACGAACGCAAAATGAGTTCGTACATTCCTCATCGAGAGAAAGAGGGCTATGGGGTATCCATAGAGACGATTGAACATCTACATGCGCATGAGCAGACCAACCTGATGATCACGGTCGACTGTGGTATTTCCAACAAGACGGCTATCGATCGGGGACAGGAGCTTGGCATCGACACGATTGTGTGTGACCACCACACCATGCCCGCAGAGCTTCCATCGGCGATTCTTATCCATCCGCTTGTTCCGGGTGAGACGTTTCCCAATAAACAGTTGTGCGGGACGGGCGTAGCGTTCAAGCTTGCCAGCGCGCTTATCCACGAGGCACGCCGTCGTGGAGCGCAGTTCCCCGAAGGGCATGAGAAGTGGTTGCTCGATTTGGTGGCGATTGCGACGGTAACAGATGTGATGCCACTTACAGGGGAGAATCGCGTGCTTGAAAAATTTGGCTTGCTTGTCCTCAATAAAACGCGGCGCAAGGGGATTCAGAAACTCCTCGATGTTGCCGGATCGACGTTGGGGCAACTCGACACGGTTTCCATTGGGTTCCAGATCGGGCCACGATTGAACGCCGCCGGTCGCATGACGCACGCCAGCGAGGCGCTTGATCTGCTCATCGAGGAAGATGATCTGCGCGCGACCACGCTGGCCCAGCGTTTACACGAGATCAACATCCAACGACAAAAAGCGTCGCAACGCATGTACGAGCAGGCCAAGGCACAAGTAGGTTCTGCCGAGGGCGACTCCCTTATCGTCGCGTATCAGGATGGATGGGGAGCGGGACTGGTTGGACTCGTCGCGGGAAAGCTCATCAATGACTACCATCGACCCGTGTTTGTTGCGGGAAAGGATGGGGAAAAATTTGTGGGATCGGGACGGAGCATTGAAGGATTCGATGTGACGAAGGCTCTGCATCATGCGTCTGAATTTCTTGATCGGTTTGGTGGCCACCCGCAAGCGTGCGGATTTTCCGTCACAGGTGAGGAACGATTCCACAAAGCGATCGCGATGATGAAAGCGTATGCCGTGGAGCAACTCAAACCCGAGGATCTTGAACCACGCCTCAAGATTGATGCAGAGATCTTGCTGGACGACATCGGTTGGGAGCTCTTCGACGCGATGCAAGCGTTCCATCCGTTTGGAACAGGGAATCCCATCCCGCTGTTTGTATCCCGTGGCGTGCGTGTTTCGTCTTTTTCTACCGTCGGGAAGGAGAGTGGACATCTCAAACTGCGTTTGCAATCACAAACTGGTAAACTGGTGGAAGGGATTGGATTTGGATTTGGCACATGGGCAGAGAAGCTGACGCTCGGCGCGCAGATCGATGTCGTGTATGAGATTCAAGTAAATGAATGGAACGGCAACCGACAACTCCAAGTAAGAATTGTTGATATACACACACCATAACTATGCATGTACACATTTATACAGACGGGGGCGCGCGTGGGAATCCGGGGCCGGCCGCCAGTGGAGCGGTTATTAAGGACCTGGAAGGGAATCTTCTTGCCAATGTCATGAAGTATCTCGGCAAGACCACGAACAATCAGGCGGAGTACACGGCGATTATTATTGGACTTGAGCGCGCAGCAAAGCTTGGGGCCACGCAGGTTTCCCTCTTTATGGATTCTGAACTTGCGACCAAGCAGCTTAAAGGGGAGTACCGCGTGAAGGATCCAGAGATCGCCAAGCGGTTCCTTGAAGTAAAAAATCTTTTGCATAAATTTGATCGTGTGACCTTCACACATGTGCGACGTGAGAAGAATAAGGAAGCGGACGCACTCGTGAATACGTGTCTGGATGAACAAGGGTGCTGATTATGTTATACTGAGACTATTCTATGGGATTGTTCGGGCATAAACAGCCAAAAAGTTTTTTGGGGGTCGATATCGGCGCTAGTAGTATTAAGGTGATTGAGTTTGAAGCCAGGAAAGGTCGCCCCATGCTCATGACCTACGGATACGCCGAGATTCCCGTGGAGGAAGCGGGGGAGTCACTGTTTGATCAGCCAAAGCGAACAGGAGAACTTCTCGCCCATATCTGCAAGCAAGCGGGAACGAAATCCACTTCGGCCATGGCGGCTCTCCCCACGTCGCATGTCTTTGCCGCAATCCTCTCCATGCCTGATGGGAAAGATGCACGCTTGCGACAGGCTGCGGTGGACGCGGAAGTCGTCAAGCTCGCTCCGCTCCCTCTTTCGGAGATGATTATTCAAACGACGTATCTTGATGAGGAGCAGAAAGCGTCGAAGGATAAGAAGGACAAGAAGGTCGAGAAAGAACCGCTGCCTAAGCAGAAACAGTTTCGCGCAATGGTGACCGGTTCAGCCAAAACGTTTATTCAGAAGTACATCGAGATTTTTAAGGGGGCAAAATTGAACCTGCAGGCGATTGATACGGAATCGCTTGCGCTTGTCCGCGCGCTTGTTGGAAAAGACAAAGGCGCCATCATGGTTATCGATATCGGCTCACAACGGACAACGCTCATGGTTGTTGAGAAAGGAATTCCATTTGTCTCTCGCTCCATTCAACTTGGTGGGGATACCGTGACCCGTGCGGTGATGTCGCAGATGAATCTTGGGGAGGAAGATGCCGAGCGCATTAAGCGCGATCTCGGTACCGCATCTGTTGGAGGTTCAGGTTTGCCCGGTGGCCTGCCGCGTGTGCTCGAAGCGCTTATGCTCCCACTCGTAAACGAGATTCAGTTTGCGATGCAGCTTTATGCAGGAATGGAGTTGGCGGTGATCAAGAAGGTAGAAAAGATTATTGTGACAGGGGGCTCCTCGCATCTTCCTCGTGTTCCTGAATACCTTGCCGAAACGCTCAACATGAATGTGTACCGTGGGGACCCGTGGGCGCGCGTTCTTTTTCCGCAGGATTTGGCGAGTGTCTTGGAAGAGATCGGTCCACGTATGAGCGTCGCGATTGGACTGGCCATGCGAGAAATGGAATAGTATGGCGAAAAAGACGTTACTCATGATTGATCAGGATGCGTACTACGCGGGGATTTATGCCAATCGTTTCGAGGCGGCCGGGTGGAAGGTCTGGGTGGAAGACACGATCACGAACGCTCGAAAGCGACTGAAACGAAGCGTCCCTGACGTGGTGATTATCGACTTGGATCCTCTGGATGATGCCCTCGCGTTTCTTGTAGCCCTTCGGGCAGACCCCAGAAGTGCCGTGACGGTACAGATTGCACTTACACAGCTTGGAGATCGTAAGACGATGCTTGCAGCGCTTGAAGCAGGAGTCGATAGCTATCTTTTGAAGGGGCATTTTGTTCCTTCGGAGGCCGTCAAAAAAGTAAAACGTCTCTTAGAAGAAAAAACATCCGTATGAAAAAACAACACGGGTTTACCCTCGTCGAGCTCCTGGTTGTCATCGCCATCATTGCGCTCGTTGTCGTGTTCGCGGCACTCGCCGTCAACGCGGCACGCGCAAAAGAGCGCGATGCCTCTCGGCTGGCAAACGTGCGTATCGTTCAATCGGCGCTTGAGGACTATTTTAATGAAACAAATGCGTATCCTGAGGGAGAACTTCTTCCTTTGGGAGATGTTGCACAGAGCACGTGTCTTGCCTCAGAGGGGTTTGCCGGAGACTGTTCGACCGCTGAGTCGATGTTCTTGCGTATTGTGCCCGGGACCTACGAGGACGGGCTTGATGGTCTTGTGACCTGTGGAGAGCCCTCTCGTCGAGCTTTTTGTTACACCGTGCTTCAAGACGGGGAGTCCTACGTAATTCATTTTGAACTTGAGAACGCCCTAGCCCCAGTCGGATTACAAGCCGGGGTAAACTGTGCGACGCCCGAGGGGATGGAGGCGGGGATTTGCGCCGAATAATTGAAAGAAAAAAACGATGTCCTGTGCATCGTTTTTTGGTATAATCTCCTGGTATGTTTTGGATTTCATTTTTGATTTTCGTCGTGGGTACGTGTATTGGGAGCTTCCTAAACGTGGCTATTTTTCGAACGCATGAAGGGGAATCGGTCGTGACGGGGCGATCCAAGTGCCGTGCATGCGAGGTCCCGATTGGTGCGCAGGATCTTGTTCCAGTTTTAAGTTATCTGCGCCTGCGAGGACGTTGTCGATCCTGTAAGTCGGTCATCTCATGGCAGTATCCAGCGGTGGAGATCGTGACGGGATTCTTGTTTGTTGTGGCGTTCCTTTCATCCACTCAAACACTCAACGACTCAATAACTCAATCACTTTTGTTCCTCCGCAACGGTGTCTTCTTGAGCTACCTCGTGCTCATCTTCGTCTATGATCTACGACACATGCTCATCATCGACCGGTTCACGATTCCCGCGATGATCTTTGCGATCATCATCAATCTTTGGTTGGGAACGGTACCAGCGTGGTCCGTTCTTGTAGGTGGTCTCGTGCTTGCGGGATTTTTCTGGATTCAGTTTTTGCTCTCAAAGGGAACATGGGTGGGCGGGGGTGACATCCGTATGGGGGCGCTGATGGGATTCATGTTGGGTCTTGAGCACGGCCTGGTCGCGCTGTTCATCGCGTATGTTTTGGGCGCGATTGTTGGACTCATGATGATGGTTACAGGTCGGGCAACGCGGAAAACACCCGTTCCGTTTGGGACGTTCCTGAGCGTTTCAACCGTGCTTGTCTTATTCGCTGGCAAGCAGATCTTAGACTGGTATTTGAGTTTTTTTGCTTGAGCTGTATTGACAGCTCGGCTTTTTTTGGTACAGTCCCCCATGAGGAGGTGTCCATGTCTGACGTTCAGTCGCATCAAATCAAGAAGCTCAGCGAGACGTTCAGTGGACTGATCGGGATGCTCATTGCGCATGTCCTCTGCGTGGCGAGCCTCCTGGTCGCCGTTGCGGTTCTGCACCCGTTGGCCATGCCGCTGGCGTTGTGCGGCGCACTGGGAACAGGAGTCGCGATCGTGTACGACCTGTACACGATTCGTTCGGGGATCCGCGCGTTACAGGATCAACCCTGCTGACACGTGTCAGAGATCCCTACGATCGCCCACCGGTTGGGCGGTTTTCTTTTACATGACATATGGGGACAGGCTTGGTAAAATACAGCCGATCCTATGACAAAAATAGACGCTCAAAAACGAATCGCATCGCTCAAGGAAGTTATCGCGGAGCATCGATACAATTATCACGTCCTAGACAAGGCGACAATTTCGGATGCGACATTGGACAGCCTCAAGCACGAGCTCTACAAACTCGAACAGGAATATCCTGACTTCATTACCCCTGACTCACCAACCCAGCGAGTTGGAGGCAAGCCTCTGCCAAAGTTTGAGAAGGTCATGCATGCGCGACCAATGCTTTCGATGGAGGATGTGTTCACCAAGGAGGAATTTGAGGCATGGTTGGATCGTCTTGAGAAAGTTGGCGGCGAGCGCGTTGTTCATTTGTTCTGCATGCCGAAATTGGATGGACTCGCTGTGTCTCTTGTGTACCAAAACGGTGTGCTTGCTACAGCCGCGACACGCGGTGACGGGAAGATTGGCGAGAACGTGACACAAAACATAAAGACGATCGAGTCGATACCGCTCTCTCTTCACGTCCCTCAGGGGAAGAAAATTCCGGTCCGTGTTGAGGTGCGGGGAGAGGTCTATTTTCCCGTGAAGGCTTTTGAACAGATGAATAAAGAGCTTGAGCGCGAGGGGAAATCTACGTTCGCCAACCCTCGCAACACGGCGGCTGGTTCTGTGCGTCAGCTTGACTCATCGATCACGGCCACGCGTGGGCTTGCGTTTGTTGCTTGGAATTTGGACGCGGATTTTGGGCAAAAGACCATGGTGGAAGAATGGAAAGTCCTCGAACAACTCGGATTCAGACCTATACCGGAAAGTAACGAATTTTTGTCGATCGACAAAATCATGTCCCATTGGCTATGGCTGCAACAGAGGCGGGAGAAGCTGGGATACTGGATCGACGGGATGGTCGTTCGTGTGAATGAGAATAGCGTCTACGAGAAACTTGGAGTGGTCGGCAAAACACCTCGTGGGCTTGTGGCGTGGAAGTTTCCGGCCGAAGAAGCAACAACGAAGGTCAAAGAGATTCAGTGGACGGTTGGACGAACGGGAGCGCTCACGCCCGTCGCTGTAGTGGAACCAACCTGGATCGGCGGGACGACCGTTGTGCACGCGAGCCTACACAACATCGACGAGATTGAGCGGCTCGATGTGCGCGAGGGTGACACGGTGATTCTCTACAAGGCCGGCGACATCATTCCAAAGATCAAAGAGACGATCGTCAAACTTCGACCAACAGGAACGCACAAGACCAAGCTCCCCACGACCTGTCCTGTATGCGGATCAAACGTGGAACGTCGAGCGGGCGAGGTGGCGATTTACTGCACGAACCCCAAATGCTTCGTGCAAGACCGCGAGGCGATTCTGCACGCGGCGCGCGCGTTTGCGATCGACGGGCTCGGGCCACAGACGATTGCGTCACTGCTTGAAAATGGCATCATCACAACGCCTGCCGATTTGTTCTTGCTCAAGCCTGGTGATGTGTTAGGCCTTGAGGGGTTTGCCGACCTCTCCGCGAATAAACTTGTCGAGCAGATTCAGGCGCGTAAAGATATCTCGCTTCCAAATTTCATTCTCGCGCTAGGTATCCGCAACGTCGGTGAACAGACCGCCATCGATATTGCCAACCACTTTGGCACGCTCGAGAAGGTGATGCAGGCGACGCTTGAGGAGCTTATGGATGTGGAGGGGATTGGTGAGGTTGTCGCGAAGAGTGTGCGTGCGTACTTCGACCAGGAGCACAACCAGAAACTTGTACAACACTTTCTACAAAACGGTATCCATGTACTAGTACAGCAGTACAGGAGAAATGAAACAAAAGCGACTGGAAAAACGTTTGTGGTCACGGGCACGCTTGAATCGTTGGGTCGCGATGAGGCAAAGGAGGCGATCCGTCGCGCCGGCGGAAAGGTCGCCGGGTCGGTGAGTAAGAAAACGGATTTCGTAGTTGTGGGGGAGAATCCCGGCTCGAAGTTTGATGAGGCAAAGAAGCTTGGGGTTCCCACCTTGTCGGAGAAGGAGTTTCTCGCTAAACTCTCCTAGTCATATGAAACTTACACGTGAAGAAGTCTTAAAAATTGCCAAGCTCGCCCGTCTTCACCTGGAGGAAGAGGACATCGCCAAGTATCAAGAAGACCTTGGGTCGATTTTGTCCTATGTTGAAAAACTCCAGGAACTCAATACCGATGACGTCCCTGAATTCCAACATGCGGCCGGGGGAGTGAATGTGTTTCGAGAGGATGTTGTTGAGAACTGTGACGAAGATACGCGTCGTCGCGCCATTGAGAATTTTTCACAACGAGAAGGAGATTTCTTAAAAGTGCAAGCGGTTTTTGAGAACCGAACGCAATAGCTATGGACGTATCTACACTTACAATTAAAGAGGCAGGTGAGAAGCTCGCGAGCGGAGCGCTCACTGCCGTTGATTACACAAAAAGTTGCTTGGACGCGATCGATGCCGGCAATGAAGAATTGAATGCGTTTTTAGAAGTCTCGCAAACCGCGCTCGACGAAGCGGCGGCTATTGATGCTCGCCGTGCGGCAGGTGAGTCGATGGGGTCGTTGGCTGGGATCCCGGTCGCTTTAAAAGATTTGATCCTCGTCAAGGGTTGGGAAGTGACGGATGGGTCTCAAATTTTAGAGGGACACAGAGCCTCCTATGACGCCACGGTCGTTCAGCGCCTTCGTACAGCGGGCGCCATTTTGATCGGTCGTACGAACATGGATGAATTCGCGATGGGTTCTTCAACACAGACATCACACTATGGTCCCACGATGAACCCATGGGACCACACGAAAGTCCCGGGAGGAACGAGTGGCGGTTCTGCCGCGGCGGTAGCGGCGGGATTTGTTCCAGCCGCACTTGGTTCGGACACGGGCGGATCTGTTCGACAACCTGCGAGCATGTGTGGCGTGGTGGGTCTTAAACCAACCTATGGACGAGTTTCTCGATTTGGCCTTATGGCAGTCGGATCCAGTCTTGAGCAGATCGGTCCGATCACGCATACCGTTGAAGATGCCGCGTTGATTTTGGAAGCGATCGAAGGGCGTGATGCAAAAGATTCAACGTCCGCCGAACTCTCCAACACGACCGTCCCGGCGCTTATTGAAAAGTCGGTTGATGGGATGACCTTGGGGATGCCGAAAGAATATTTTGCCAGTGGAATGGACTCGCAAGTTGCCACTGTGGTACATGAGGCGATTGCGGAACTGGAACGCGCTGGTGCCAGGATTCAAGAAATTTCCATGCCGCATTCGGAATATGCGCTTGCGACGTTCTACATCATCCAACCAGCCGAAGCCAGTTCGAACCTCGGACGATTTGATGGTCTACGCTATGGCTATCACTCCGGCGGAGAGAATCTGCAGGAGACCTACGAGCGAACGCGAGGCGAGGGATTTGGAAAAGAAGTGAAGCGCCGCATCATGCTGGGATCCTATACGCTCTCGGCCGGCTACTACGATGCGTATTATCGAAAAGCGCTCAAAGTGCGCACACTGATCAAGCGAGATTTCGATGAGGCGTTCAAGAGTGTCGACGCGATTGTGTGCCCAACGAGTCCGACGGTCGCGTGGAACATCGGGGAGAAGTTTGATGACCCACTTGCGATGTACCTTGCGGACATTTACACCGTGACCGCGAACCTCGCGACGGTGCCTGGCATGTCCGTTCCATGCGGTTTCGTTGACGGTCTGCCTGTTGGACTCCAGATTCTCGCCAAGCCGTTTGATGAGTACACACTGTTTAGAGTTGGTGCCACGTATCAGGATAGAACAAGCTGGCACAAGCAATCACCTACATGATCCCGTACTTCCAATTCACGACCATCCCGTTAGGCCCCGTCACCATCC
>Ga0075999_101_pt1 | contig 16995 bp, 23 predicted proteins | sample RifGroA2_FD_68045 | JGI IMG/M metagenome (GOLD analysis project Ga0075999, IMG submission 68045) | Parcubacteria (Uhrbacteria) bacterium GW2011_GWA2_52_8d | reverse complement strand
ACGGAGCGTCACGCCGCCTCCGCGTGCCGGCTCCGTGCCCTCCGGCAGCGTCAGGTCCTCCGTGGTGATCTGTCATCACGAGGGCAGTCGTGTGCCGGTTTTCTGAGCAGCCCACGGAGGGCACGGAGGATTCCACCACGGGGACACGGAGAAACCAGTCATTGAGCACAGGGCTGATCTCACCGCGGAGCGGCACGAAGGATCAGGAACGTATGCCAGGATCTATCGCTTCACAGCGTCAAGGGAAAGTGATCAAGGGAAAACGCATGGGTGGTCGCATGGGAACAGCGCAGGTTACGATCAAGAATTTGGAAGTTGTCTCCACAGACATTCAGACAAACGTCATCGCGATCAAAGGGGCTGTTCCAGGTCCACGTGGTGGATTGGTTATGATTAAGGCTCGTAGTGGCAATACCGTATGGCACGCGTAACACTCTACTCAATTGACGGAAACAAAAAGGGAGAGCTAGACCTTGAGGACAGCCTCTTTGGCGTGAAGGTTAACCCTGCCCTCGTTCACGAGGCTATTGTTGCGCAGACTGCTTGTTCTCGTGCTCCTATTGCGCATACGAAAACTCGTGGGGAAGTTGCCGGAACAGGAAAGAAGCCATGGAAACAGAAGGGAACAGGACGCGCTCGACATGGATCGCGTCGCTCACCTATTTGGTCTGGTGGAGGTATTACCTTTGGCCCCCGCTCTGATCGAAATTTTGCCGTGAAGATGAACAGACAGGCTCGACGCAAGGCTCTCGCCATGGTGTTGAGCGATAAGGTCGCCAACGATCGGTTTGTTGCCGTTGAGCATCTCAATGGGGAAGGCAAAACGAAAGAGCTCGTACACACGTTGAAAGGTCTTCCAACCGCTGGGAAGAAAACACTCATCGTGACGACTCCTGAGAATAAACTTGTGAGCCGTGCAGCCCGCAATATTCCTGAGATCTCCACTATTCCAGCCAACGCTCTCAACATCGTCGACCTTTTGCGATTCGAGTATGTACTTATCACACAATCAGCTGTAGCGATGGTTACACAGATGTATAAGCGCACCTAATGTATGGGAATATTTAATCGACTTAAAAAGACGAAAGCGACCGAAGAGAAGCCGAGCTCACAGAAGGTGAGTGAATCTTCTGTTGCCTCTGGAGCACGAATTGGTGTTGACACGTCGGATGTTATCGTAAAGCCACTCATCTCAGAGAAGTCGGCCATTCTCGCCGGGGTCAACCAGTACGTGTTCGTGGTGCGCAAAGACGCCAACCGTATACAGGTTCGTTCTGCAATGAAAATGATGTACGGTGTCTCACCACTTTCGATTAACATTTTGAATGTGCGTGGAAAGAAGGTTCGTTTTGGTCGACGAGAAGGCGTGCGCTCTGATTGGAAGAAAGCCATTATCACTCTCCCTGCAGGACAGACGATTAACGTCTACGAAGGCGTGTAATTTTATGGCAGTAAAACGATACAAACCAACAACCGCCGGTCGACGCATTTCTAGCGTTGACGATTTTTCAGATATTACAAAGACATTTCCGGAGAAGAAGTTGACCATCAAACGTAAGCAACATGCAGGGCGCACGAACGGAAAGATTACCGTACGTCACCGAGGAGGTGGTGCACGTCGTCGTATCCGACTCGTTGACTTTAAGTGCGATAAGTTTGATGTACCAGCAACCGTTGCGGCGATTGAGTATGATCCAAACCGAGGAGCCCGACTCGCCCTTCTGAACTACGCGGACGGCGAGAAGCGATATATCATTGCCCCAAGTGGTCTGGGTGTCGGTTCGACAGTCCTTTCCTCACAAAATCGCGGAGAGATCCAGACAGGAAATCGATTCAAGCTCGAGCACATTCCTATCGGCATGGAGGTCTACAACGTAGAACTCCGTCCTGGAAAGGGAGGACAGATTGTTCGAGGGGCGGGCGCGTTTGCCCAGCTGATGGCTGTGGAAGGTTCATATGCCACCCTGCGTCTTCCCTCAGGAGAGGTGCGGATGGTGCCAAAAGAATGCATGGCTACACTTGGCCACGCTTCCAATCCAGATCGGCGGCTTATTCGATGGGGAAAGGCGGGTCGTACGCGACATCGCGGGTTCCGACCAACCGTTCGTGGAAAAGCGATGAACCCTGTGGATCACCCACACGGAGGGGGAGAAGGTCGAAACTCAATAGGACTCAAGTCTCCAAAGACGCCATCTGGAAAACCAGCGCTGGGTGTGAAGACGCGTCGGAAGAAGGCATCAAATAAGCTCATCATTCAACGTCGCAAGAAAGGACGTTTTGTCGGAGGAAGATAATATGGCACGAAGTTTGAAAAAAGGACCTTACGTCCACCCAAAACTCCTGAAGAAAATCGCGGCTCGAAAGCCAGGCGAAGGTTCCCCAATTAAAACCTGGGCACGTTCGTCAACGATTACCCCTGAGATGGTCGGATTCGTGTTCGCGGTTCACAACGGAAAGGATTTTATCCAAGTCCGTGTGGTCGAGAACATGGTTGGTCATAAGCTTGGGGAGTTCTCCGCCACGAGGAAGTTTATTCGTCATGGAGGGACGGTAAAAAAGGCTGAGGGAGCTGAGGGAGCCCAGGGATCCACATCTTAAGTCTCTGCAAATGTATGGAAGTGAAAGCAAAAGCACGGCATATCCGCATGTCACCTCGCAAGGTGCGGCTTGTGATTGATGTGATTCGAGGCATGGGTATTGCGCAAGCCCGTTCACAGCTCTCAGTCATGAAAAAGGCCGCTGCGGAACCTGTTTTGAAGCTTCTTGAATCTGCGGTCGCAAATGCGACTCACAATTTCAGCCTCAATACGGCGGAGATGTACATAAAAAGCATTACGGCTGACGGAGGTCCTGTGCTTGGACGCTGGCGGGCCCGCGCGTTTGGCCGAAGCGCTCCGATCCGGAAACGTACAACGCATATCTCAATCACTCTTGGATCTAAAGAGCAGAAGCCTCGTAAATCAATTGCAAGCTAACCATTTTATGGGACAGAAGGTACATCCAACTATTTTCAGAATAGGAATCATCCGTGGATGGGATGGGGTTTGGTTTGCGAATAAAAATGGATTTAGGTCACAATTAAAGGAAGATGTTGAGATTCGAGATCTATTGCGCGTTCTTCTCAAAGATGCTCTTGTTGCCCGGATCGAGATCGAGCGGTCACGGCAAGAAATTCGTCTTGTCATTCATTGTGCTAAGCCTGGAATTATCATCGGACGAGGAGGGGCTGGTATTGAAGATTTGACGAAAAAACTTAAGAAGAAATTTTTTCGTGGACGACGCGTGAAGATGAGTGTCGATGTGAAAGAGATTCAGAAAGCTTCTCTCTCTTCGCAAGTGATTGCCCAGCAGATTGCCGCTGACATTGAGAAACGCATGCCATTTCGTCGCGTGATGAAAATGGCGATTGAGCGCTCACTGAAGGCGGGAGCACTTGGGGTAAAAATTACGATTTCTGGACGGTTAAACGGATCAGATATTGCCCGACGCGAGACCATCGCACAAGGAAAGATTCCCCTTCATAACCTCCGTTCTGATATCGATTTTGCATCCGTAGCGGCTCGAACCATCTGGGGTGCTATTGGGGTGAAAGTATGGATTAATCGTGGTGAAGTTTTTGAAACATAGGACCCACTGGTCTTCTACGACGTATGTTGATTCCAAAAAAAGTAAAACACCGCAAGTGGCATAAGGGTCGGGCGCGAGGAAAGCGTTTGGCAACCACCAAGACGACCGTCGCGTTCGGAAGCTTTGGAATTAAAGCAACGACGGGGGCATGGATTACGTCAAGACAGATCGAAGCGGCACGTCGCGCGATGACACGTGCGATTAAGCGCGGTGGGAAAATCTGGATCCGCGTGTTTCCGGATAAGCCCGTGACCTCAAAGGGTTCAGAAATGCCAATGGGTAAAGGAAAGGGAGCTGTTGACCACTACGTCGCCATTGTCAGACCAGGAACCGTCCTGTTTGAGATGGGGGGAATTGATGAGGTCCTTGCACGACAGGCATTGACCCTTGCCGCACACAAGTTGCCGGTGAAGTCCAAGATTATTTCTCGTGAGATCAGTTAATTCTATGGACGTAAAATCACTACGCGCCAAGAGTCCAGCCGTGCTCGTCAAGGAGATGGAAGAAGCACACGCTCGACTCAAGGAACTGCGCTTTAAACTTTCCTCCAACCAATTGAAAGATGTGCGAGAGATCCGTGAACTCAAACGCGGGGTCGCTCGTATCAAAACAATCCTTGCTCAGTTGTCCTCGGAAGAGGTGAGCTAAACGCTACGCTATGGAAATCAAAACAACACAACGTACACTGACTGGAGAAGTCGTCTCAACCGCGATGGCCAAGACGCTTGTGGTACGTGTCGATCGCACCGTGGTGCATCCGAAATATGGAAAGCGCTACGTGCAGAGCAAAAAGTATCACGTACATGATGAGCAGAATACCCATAAAGTTGGTGAGGTTGTTGTCTTTCAGGCAAGCCGTCCTTATTCCAAAACGAAGCGCTGGCGGGTACTCAATAAGCAGTCAGCAAATTAGACCTTGATATGGTTCAACTTCGAACGATGCTAAAAGTCGCGGATAACAGTGGAGCAAAAAAGCTCCAGGTGATTCGAGTTCTTGGAGGATACCAAAAGCGCTATGCGTTTATTGGAGATTTGGTGACGGCCGCCGTGAAGGAAGCCGTCCCACATGGGAACGTAAAGAAGAGTGATGTGGTAACAGCCGTGATTGTGCGAGCTCGCAAAGAAACACGTCGTAAAGACGGTACCTACATTCGTTTTGATGAGAACGCGGCGGTCATCATTGATAAGAAGTCAAAGGATCCAAAAGGAACCCGTATCTTCGGACCTGTTGCCCGCGAACTCCGCGGTCTCGGATATAACAAGATTGTTTCCCTCGCCCCTGAGGTGCTCTAATCCTATGAACATCAAAACAGGCGACAAAGTGCGTGTGCTGGCAGGGAAAGATAGAGGGAAACAGGGAACCGTCCTTCAGGTATTCCCGAAGCTTGAGCGTGCCGTGGTTGAAGGCGTGAATCTGATGACCAAGCATTTGCGAAAGCAAGCGAATCGAGCAGGTCAGAAGATTGAATTCTCTGCCCCGATGCACGTTTCAAATCTCCAGGTGATTTCTGCGAAAACAGGCATGTCTGGACGTGTGGGATATAAGAGGATGGAGAAGGATGGAAAGAAGATCAAGATCAGAACGATCCGTTCCAAGGGTCAAACTGAAGATATCGAGTAATCAAGTCTATGGCGTTTCAAACGTTTTACAAACAGGAAGTGCTTCCAAAACTCAAGAGTGAGTTTGGCTATAAGAATGTGCATCGTGTGCCGACCCTAAAATCGGTGACGCTTAATGTTGGTTTGGGGGCGGGACTGAAGGAAGCCAAAATCATCGAGACCGCCGAGAAAACACTCACAAAAATTTCTGGACAAAAACCCGTCTCCACGAAGGCACGAAAGTCTATTGCGACCTTCAAGATTCGAGAAGGAAACGTCGTAGGCATGAAGGTCACGTTGCGCGGGAAGCGCATGTGGGATTTCATGGAAAAGCTCATCAAGATCTCTCTTCCCCGCGTGCGAGATTTCCGTGGGCTTTCTCGAGAGGCCTTTGATGGACAAGGAAATTATTCCATCGGGTTCAAAGAGCACATCGCCTTTCCAGAAATTCACGGGGATGAGATCGATCTCATCCACGGACTCCAGGTCACCATCGCGACTTCTGCCACGACCGATGAAGAGTCCATGGCTCTCCTTACCCATCTTGGTCTCCCCCTCAAAAAAGAGGCATAGTCTATGGCTACCGAAAACCAAATTGCAAAATCAAAGAAGCGTGCCAAGTTTTCCACGCGGATTGTTCACCGATGTTGGCGCTGTGGACGTTGTCGTGGATACATGCGCGCCTTTGGACTCTGCCGCATCTGCTTCCGGGAATTGGCAAACCGTGGAGAGATCCCGGGGGTAAGAAAATCAAGCTGGTAATCTTATGATGACTGATCCAATCTCAGACATGTTGACTCGCATTCGCAATGCTCAGGCGGTTCGTAAAGCGGACGTGACTTTGCCTTACTCCAAGATCAAGTTTGCGATTGCAAAGATTTTGGAAAAAGAAGGCTATGTCGCACGTGCGTCTGAAGTACGTGAGGCGAAGTTCCCCCTGATTCGTCTAGAGCTTAGCTATGAGGAGAACCAGCCAAAGATTCACATGGTTCGCCGTGTGAGTCGTCCTGGAGCTCGTATCTATGCGAAGACTACAGAGCTTCCAACGGTCCTCTCTCATATTGGGATCGCCATCGTCTCCACCCCAAATGGGTTGATGACAAACAAAGAAGCACGTTCACGACATTTGGGGGGCGAAGTAATCTGTGAGATCTCATAACTGCCTATGTCTCGAGTCGGAAAAAAACCAATTGTCATTCCTCAGGGAGTCGATGTTACAGTGAACGGGAATACCGTCACCGTGAAAGGACCAAAAGGGGAACTGATGGAAACGTTGAACACAGCCGTAGTGGTCACACTCGCTTCGGGCGAAGATGGCCAAGAGGTTCAGTTTACGGTTACGCAAGAACAAGACAAGAACGAACGTGCCCAGTGGGGAACGGCTCGAGCGCTTGTTGCCAATATGATCGAGGGAGTGACAGAAGGATTTACAAAGAAACTGGAAGTGAATGGAGTTGGATACCGCGTAAACTTGCAGGGTCGCGTATTGGTGCTGAACGTTGGGTTCTCTCATGAGGTCAAGGTTGATCTGCCTGTTGGGGTTGACGCAGAGGTAGAAGCAAACCTCATTACGATTACCGGAGCAAGCAAACATGATGTCGGGTCATTTGCTGATGCCTTGCGAAAGATTCGCAAACCAGAACCGTATAAAGGAAAAGGGATTAAATACGTCGAAGAGATTGTTCGTCGAAAGGCGGGAAAGTCTCAGAAGGCGGGAGAATAGTATGAGTTCAGCCGTTGTGAAAAAACATGCGCACGCGCTCATGCGCGCCGCGCGAACCCGAGCCCGTTTGCATGGCACTGCCCAGTCTCCACGCATGAGCGTCAAACGCAGTCTCAAGCATCTCTACGTTCAGCTCATCAATGACGATGAAGGGAAAACCATCGCGGCTGCTTCTGATAAGGATGTACAGACCAAGGGGACCCCATTGGAGATTGCTCGTGAAGTGGGTACGATGATTGGGAAGAAGGCGCAGGCGCTGGGTCTTACCAGCGTCGTCTTCGATCGAGGATCGTATCGATATCATGGACGTGTCGCGGCCCTTGCCGATGGCGCCCGCGAGTCAGGATTAACCTTTTAGTATGGCAATGGAAAACAACGCACAATCAACAAATCTACCAGCACGTCCACCACGTGGGGGAGGTCGGGGCGCGGGACGTGGGGGTCAACATGATCAACGCCGCCCTGGTCGTGGACGTGGGAAACGTGATGAACGCGCTCCTCGAGAGTTCGAGCAAAAGATTCTCGACCTCGCGCGTGTGACACGTGTGACCGCTGGCGGAAAGCGCATGTCGTTTCGTTGTGCCCTTGTTATTGGAGATAAAAAAGGACGCGTTGGATTCGGTGTTGCCAAAGGAGCGGACGTACAGATTGCCATCGAGAAAGCCTACAAGCAGGCAAAGAAACATGTGCTGGTCGTGCCGCTCTTGAATCAGACCCTCCCGCATCCTGTCTGGGTGAAGTTTGGTTCTGCGTTGATTCTTGTGAAGCCCGCTCCAGAAGGAACAGGGCTCAAGTCCGGTGGGGCTGTTCGTATGATTCTTGAATTCGCCGGAGTTCCAAACGCTGTTTCCAAGATCGTCAATTCAAGCAATAAAATAAATATCGCTAAGGCGACCTTGGAGGCGTTGAAACAGATGCGTTCGATAAAGACTAAAGCTTCCATTGTTGAGGGAACAGCTACTCTAGAACCACAACCGGTGGTTGATACTATTTAATATGCCTCTCACACTTCATTCGATCCAATCACAGAAAGGTTCATCAAAAGACAAGAAACGTATCGGACGGGGTCTTGGTTCCAAAGGAACGTACTCTGGTCGCGGGGTGAAGGGACAAAGAGCACGTTCAGGAGTCTCCGGTTTGCAGAAGCTTGGTATCCGCCAGGTGATGCTTGCCACGCCAAAATCTCGTGGGTTCAAGAGCAACCGTCCAAAGGCACAGGCCGTAAACGTGGGAGATCTCTCCAAACGGTTTGCCGGAGGCGCCAAAGTTTCTCCTGCGATCCTAGAGAAGAAGGGCCTTATTGTGTCCGCGTCTCTTCCCGTGAAGATTCTTGCCGCTGGGAAGATTTCTATTGTTATCACGCTTACCGATTGTGCGGTGTCTTCTGCCGCGAAGGAGAAGATCCTTGCCGCCGGCGGAACCGTCGTTGAACGATAATTTTTGCGTATGAACACGCTTGTCAGGATTTGGAAAATCAAGGAGGTGCGTAACAGCGTCCTGTTTATTATCGCCATGCTCGTGATTTTCCGTATCACGGCTCATATTCCTGTTCCTGGAGTAGATGCCGCAGCCCTCAAGAATATTTTTAGTGGAAACAATCAGTTCTTCGGACTCCTCAATATTTTTTCCGGTGGGACACTCGAAAGTTTCTCGGTGGTTGCCATGGGAGTCATGCCCTACATCACCGCTTCCATTATCTTCCAGCTTCTTGGCATGATTGTTCCTGCAATTGAGGAGATGCAAAAAGAGGAACAGGGTCGTCAAAAGATTACTCAATGGACCCGTTTGGCTACGATCCCTCTTGCCTTCATCCAGGGCTACGGTCTCATTCTCCTTCTTTCTCAGCAGGGACAGTTTTTTACCACCGGTGGAATGGCGACGATTTTGTTTGCCATCATGAGTTTGACCGCTGGAACCATGTTTCTCATGTGGATGGGAGAACTTATTTCAGAAAAGAACATCGGGAACGGCATTTCGATCCTCATTCTTGCTGGTATCGTTGCAGGTCTTCCAACATTCCTCAGCCAATCCCTTGCCGTCTATGACCGCAGTCAGCTCATCACCATGATTAGCTTTGTGGCCGTTGCGGTCTTTACCGTGATTGCGATTGTCTTTATGAACGAGGCACAGCGCAATATCCCCGTGCAGTACGCGCGCGCCGTCCAAGGTTCGCGACTCTCTGGGGCGGTGAGCTCCCACATTCCACTTCGCCTCAACATGGGCGGTGTGATCCCAATCATTTTCGCTATTTCGATCGTCTTGTTTCCAACCGTCCTCGCCCAATTCTTTCTTAACGCCAAGACGGATTTCCTGCGTGATGCGGCAACATGGATACTCCAGGTGTTTCAGAACCAAACGGTCTACGGCATCGTCTACTTTGCCCTTGTGTTCCTCTTCGCCTACTTCTACACCGCCGTTATCTTCCATCCTGACCAGGTTGCGGAGAACATCCAGAAGCAAGGAGGATTCATTCCAGGTATTCGTCCAGGCAAGCAGACAGCGAATTACCTTGGCTGGGTCGTGAATCGATTGTTGTTCACCGGAGCGCTCTTCTTGGCGATTATCGCCGTGCTCCCGGTCATCATGCAACAGGCAACTGGTAACATGAATCTCGTTATTGGCGGAACATCTATCCTCATCATTGTGTCAGTCGTGATCGACGCCGTGAAACAAGTTGAAGCCCAGCTCACGATGCGAGAATACGAAGTCTAAAATTGCCCCTAGCGGGCAGTTTTTTGTTTTGCTAGACTACGCAAGTATGACACACAAGATTTTACTTATGGGTCCGCAGGGGAGCGGGAAAGGAACACAGGCAGAAAAGCTTGCCGCTCGTTTTGAAATTCCTACGTTTGGCATGGGCCAGCTTTTGCGCGATGAGATTGCGAGTGGATCAGAGCTGGGCGCAAAGTTTGATGAAATTGTGAAGCGAGGTGACCTCGTCAGCGATGAAGATGCCGCGCAGATGCTCAAGCGCCGTCTCGCCAAACCAGACACACAAAACGGCTACGTCCTTGACGGCTATCCTCGCAATCTCTCCCAGTACGCGGCGTTTGATTTTGATACACCCACGCACGTCGTTGTAATTGATATTCCACGTGATGAATCTTTGAAGCGCCTCGGAGGCCGGCTGACGTGTCGCAGATGCGGAAAAGTTGGAGCGATGGCGGATGGTCTCAAGCCAGGCGATCATTGTGCGTGTGGAGGGCAGTGGTATCAGCGTGACGACGATACGCCCGCCGCGATCACCCGCCGTCTCGAGATTTATGAGAATGACACAGCGCCCGTCATCGACAAGTATGCGGAACTGGTGAAGCATGTTGACGGTATGGGTTCTGTTGATGAAGTGTTTGAGAAGATTTTGAAAGTGCTTTAACAAACCGGATATGTCCCTCACAAAAACTGACAAAGAAATTGATTCGATGCGACGCGGGGGTGCTCTGCTTTCTCGTGCGCTCAAAGCGGCGGTGGATGCCGTCACGCCAGGCGTGACCCTGCGCGAGGTTGATGCCATTGGCGAGCGGGTGATCGTGGAGGGCGGTGGAACACCGTCGTTCAAGGGATACCAACCCAGCCCCGACGCTATTCCATTTCCAAGTACGATTTGCATCTCGGTGAACGAGGAAGTGGTGCATGGGCTAGGCAACCGCGACAGGAAACTTATGGAAGGCGACATTGTCGGTCTTGATATCGGTTGTTGGTTTGAAGGGCTGTGTACGGACATGGCCGTGACGGTGCCGGTCAGGAATGTCACTCCGGAAGCGCGGAAACTTATGGACGTGACGAGAGCCTCGCTCATGGCAGGTGTCGCCGCCGCCAAAGTTGGGAACGAAATTTCAGACATTTCTCGCGCCGTCGAGGAGTACGTGAAGCCACATGGCTATGGCATCGTCCGTGCGCTGGTCGGCCATGGCGTCGGCCACCAGGTTCACGAGGCTCCTCATGTTCCGAACTACGTTTCTGATCGCTATCCAAAAGTCGTGATCGAAGACAAGATGTGTTTGGCGCTGGAGCCGATGTTAGGACTGGGTGGCGACTATCATGTCGACACAGCAGAGGATGGCTGGTCCATTGTGATGAGCGATGGGTCGCTTGGTTCGCACTTTGAAGTCACGATTGCCATCACCAAAGAAGGTGGGGTAGAAATTTTAACGCCGTTGCCTCTCTAACCACATCCATATGCCAGAACGTACCCCCTCCCCGGAATCAGGCGATGCCCGCGTGGCACGTCAAAAAGAAACCGCTCCCCAAGAGCGTCCCCGTTTTGATCTCTCCACCCTGATGGGCATCAAGGTTGAAGAGGTTGTGGTGTCACCGGAGGATCGCGCCAAGGCGGACGCCATGATCGCCCAGCTCAACAAAGATAAGGCGAATCCGGCGCAAAAGGCGGAAATCGCCTGGGCACTGCGCAGAAAATTGCGAAACGATTTAGCCAAGGTCAAGGTGTATACGTTTAGAGGAAGCGAGCGTCACGTCAACCCAAGTAGAACGAGTCTTGGTCGCGCGAAATTGTTGAGTAAGGATCCCTCTCACGCCGTTCCTTTGAGCGTGTACCACGCGCTTCTTGAGGATCCACAAGTCGCAACCACACTTCAGACAGAGCTGGCACGGCACGAGCGAGAGAAAAACGATATCAACGGCACCTACGACGAGTTTAAGAAGCTTGAAACAAACCTGAGCGATGAACGTGCAAAACTCAATGCACTTCTTACGAAGATGTTTAAGCAAGCCGGTCAGGATCCGGATGTGATGGATCTCTTAGAGCGTTCGGTGTTGGAGTCCAAGGTGGAAGATATTGAAGCCAGTCTCGAGCTCGTCAAAAAAAAATCTCCCGATGTCGCCGCTCTTATCGAGTACGACACCATCAATGAATACGCCAGACAACTGCGCGAGAACGGCTTTATCTGGACAAAGTCTCGCCAAAAACTCCTTCAAGAGGTACTCACGGGCGCACTCACTTCACGCCCGGTGGCGGCTTTTCTGGGAGAGACGGGAACGGGAAAGACTGCTATGGCGCGCGCTGTGGCCATTGAGCTTTCCTCTCGTGAGCCCGAGCGCACCGTGGGAGGAGACCAAGCAAAATTTGAGCGTTTATTTGCGTCCCCGGCCATCTCAAACGGCAAGAACTATTACGAATACGGCCCCGCGTTGCGTGCCATGGCAGGTAAGACTTCTTCGATGGATACAGACTCAGGTCGGGGTGGGGGCATCTGGGTGGACGATGAGTACAATACGCGCCCCACTTCCGTTCAGCGTCAGATTCTGAAGTTTGTTTCCGAGGCCAAAGCAGGTCGCACGGTTTCGGTTCCGGGAACCCCGCTTACTGAGAAGATCCAACCCGGATTTTTGTATCTGGCTCTTGGAAACCCACCTTCAGAGCGTTACGACCGCGAAGAAACAGGTATCGAAACCAAACGCGAGTTTGCGGGCAATGTCCTCAACGTCGAGTACCTGGAGCAGACTCCGGATAACCCGGAGCTCTACCAAGTCTTACTCGCCTCTCTCATGGACCGGAAAACCGGACGCCTCACCGCGGTTACACCAGAGGAAGTCGCCCCCGCCTGGAAGAAAGACGCGGCCACAGGCAAATCCTCTCTTGACACAGACTCAACGTACGGCGCCTTTCTCTGGCGATTCTCCCAAGCATGGGGCGAGTTGTTCAAGGCGTTTTCTCATAAAGACACTGTCTTGCACAAAAAACACTCCGGTGACCCAAAGGCTCAGTGGTATCTTCCGTCCTTCATCCTTGACCCGGGTGTGGTGCTCTCCTGGATTGACCAATACAAAGCTTCTCCCAAAGCTCGTAAAGGTCACGTCTCTGAGTTTTTCTTGAACAAACTCGCCACCTACCTCTCTCAGTTTCCCGATGAGGAACGAGCAACCGTAGAGAAGTATCTGATCCACTTTGGCATTGCTCTGTCTGCTCCTGCGGCAAGCACACCAGAGACCACGCGCTTGCGAGAGATCCATCAGAGAGAAACAACCAAACCAACCATCACCGTTCTTACCCCTAAGGACATCGGTTTCTTAAATCCCAACGTCCCTCGCCCAAAGGAAAAGGCTGAACCGCCAAAGTTTAATGCCGTGGATTTGTTAGACGTCAATGGCGATGTCGTTGGTCAGTATGTACGTGAGTCTGTTCTGGGGGTTGAACCAGGAGGCGTTGTTGTGAAACGCGCGAGGGTGACCAATCCTGATGTTCCACAGCGCGTCACCGTGGAGGGGTTCGCCTTTGATCAAACAACCAAACAAGCAGACAAGACCCGTGTTGTTGTGCGAGACCCGGATGGTAATCCGTTTGAGTACACGCTTGTCGACTTCAGAGCCAACTTTGAACGAGAAGCTCCTCCCACTCCGGAGACTGGCGAACTTGCTCCATTCAACTACGACCACGTCCGTGCCCGCGAGTACGGCTTCTCTGAGATGAAGATCGAAGCGCACCCCAAGGCGCAAGAACTCATCGACGCCGTGCACGCCCGTGACGCGAGGTTTGTAACCACGCATAAGGTGGGTGATTCGGATCCGGATTCAACCACAAATCCTAAAGCCATTCTCGCGGCTGATAAACATAAACTCAATGAAGACGCGCTCAAAGCCTATTGGTTGGCAGAGTGTTCAGATCTTCCGGATATTCCGGAGAAGTCTTTCTGGTACTTTAAAGCGCTTGCCGACCATCGTCTCACCAACACGATAGATGGGGACGATCCCAACAACCTTGCCAATCCCACTCGTCCTCATATCCCGGACTTTGGTCAAAAGGCATTCCTGCTTGCCATGGACTTCAAGGAGTTTAATTTCGACAACGCCGATGAGAAAACAGCCGCTCTGACCCCTCAAAACAAGAGGATCCTCCACACCCTTTTTGGAATAGAGGATCCAACCAAAATTTCCAGAAATCAACTGAACCAAGCGTTGTGGAGCGATCACGAAGGACGCGTCCAGAGCGATAAGGCCGTGGCGGTCATTCGTGAACTTCTTCTCGCTGGCGAGAACCCGCAAGATTATGAACTGCGTCTTCTGCGCTTTGACGAGTACGCACGGCTCGCGTCCTCACAAGATCTTGGACAAAAGAACCTCTGGACGCATTTTGAAGGATACTATGCGCACGACGGCGGGCGTCGCCTCGGTTTGTTTGGTGGTCGCCATGACCCCGGTGGCGTTGGCGTGGCGCGCGTGGACTGCGGTCTTCGTGACTCTCGGTTTGGGTATCTGGTCTTCCGTCTCGTGCTCTCGCGTAAGACTCCGGAAACCGCTCCCACTCCCGAAACCGCCAATCTTCAAGAAGCCCGTGACATTTTGGGTGTGGACAATGTCTATGGACCCGAGGCGGTGAAAGCCACCTGGGACCGTGACCTGACATCCGCGGAAATCCCTCCCGTGCCGTATTCGCGCGAACAACTGGAAGGGGCAAAGGCCATGAACATGATGCTTGTATTGCGCTTGGACAAGGATATAGACGGACAACCACTCACTAGCAAAAGAATACACGAGGTGATTGAACCAAAACTTCAGGCTACGAAGAAAGGAAAATTACTCCATAACATTAATTGGTATGCGGGTGAGCCATTCTATGTGGGTGCTACTCCCAATCTAGAGTGGAAGCTTGTCACACGAGATGTGATCGATGGATCCAAAAATATGGACTACACCGACCAAACAAGACTTTTGCGCGATACCCTTGCCGCGCAACCGGGCTTGACTCAACAAGAGAAAGACGCCATCGCCGAGGCCTCCGACGACATGCTTGCTCGCCTAAAAACAGAGGCTGAATCTAGTGATGATACGATATGGAAACGCGCGGCCATGAAGCTTGCTGAGCTTCAAATAAACGCCAACCATCGCCGTAGGTTTGTGGATGTGTTTTTTGACCATGTCACCCTCCTTCAGAGTCAAGGTAGGAGACTCTTTGATGGGACAAGGGTTTATGATTGGACGAGTGATAGCGCTTCCGTTGGTAGCTTGGTGAGCGCCGGTGACCCTGATTCCGACGGGATGAGCGTGGGCGAGTGGGGGCCGGGGGACTCGGGCGGCAGCTTGGGTGTGTCCCTCTCCCGCTAGTGACAGACGGTTTGATTGCTAGCACGAGTGAGCGGAGAACAAGACCGAAGGTTTTGTTCTCCCGAGCGAGGCGAAGCAAACAAGGCTCCCTTGATTCTTTGATCTTTGCACTTTGACTCTTTGTTATGCCGGTTATTATAACCACTACCTCCCGTAGATTGGTTTACGGATCAGTCGTAAATCCTGTGGAGCAACTGAGACTCGATTCAGATAAGTTAACCCCCTCCTTAAAAAGGAGGGGAACCGGATAATACATCTCCACAGGATTTACGACTGAGCCTGGTTTACCTGCAATCCACAACATTTGCACTCTTCCTGCGTTTTGGAGGATTTTCACCTAAACTTTAGAGCACAATTCCACAAATTTTGACGAATTTGTGGAATTGGGTCTCAAGCATCATCTTTTGACCGATCATCTTTCTGGCGGTAATATAGACCTGTTACCAAATAAGTTATCAGATTATGTCAGATGCAAATACCGTAAAGATTTTCAAAAGGTTCCAAAAACTTGATCCAAAAGATCAGAGGCGTTCATCATATCTACGTTCTTTTACCCAGAAAATGGTTTTTCGCACGACCAGGATGGAACATGAAGAAGCGACAAAACGGATGGTTTCAGATGTACTAGAGGGGAAGTGTTAATCTATGGCAAGACGGGCGGGTGAGACGAGTTATAAAGAGACGGCGATGGGTATTATTCCGCGTTCGCAATTGATCCCTCTTGAAATTGACGGGATTAATCGAGCGTGGAATTTTGTTTTAAAGACCGTCAACTCAAAGACATCGTTTACTTTGGATTCATCCATTTCAGGATTATAATGGGCGCATCGCTCGACTTCTGACAAACGTTATTCTCTTAAAGTTAGATCTTCCTCCAATTGAGCTCAAGATTGATACAAAGCGAGGAAGGACTAAATACATTCAGGCGCTCCAAGAAGCAGACGCTGGAGATCTCAAAAAACTTGGGCAGATGGTGAAAGAGGCTATTGAGGAAGCGGTGAAGGAATTGAATACATGAATCCTATGCCCGAACGTCCCACTTCACATCCAGATCGACGAGAAAGGAAGCTTGAAATTCAAGAAGAAGTTTCTCAGGCTCGTCGTCCTATGGACACCGTGCAACTCCACGCGTACAAGGAGTGGAAGGTGACGGTTCCATCTCAGGTGCGATCCCTGGTTGAGGGGCATTTGCTGGGCGCCAACGTTCGAGTGGATACCAGCGACATGCCATCGGTTGTGGAGTTTTATCGAGGGATGAAGCAGATGCTTGCGGAGCCGTCCACGGACGCTGACACGTTTGATGTTTCAGACGTTGTACAACGTCAGCTTTCCGCACTTGCGCGAATGGAGATTGGTGAGGAGCAGGTAAACCTGTTTGGTGCGCTTGCGGATAAGGACATCGGGTTTGGGGTGAAAGAAAATTATGTTCGAACAAAGCTCCTGCCTCGGCTGGAGTTTTTGCGTCAGCGTGACCGGCGTTTGATGAATCAGGCACGCGAAAAAGCCGATGCAACAGCCCTCACCGGTGAGCAAGAGGAGGAGGAATACACACCGCATCGAGCGCCCACGCAAGAGAGTGAAGGGTTGCCTTCCGAGGCGATCGCGACCATCGCTCCTTTTTATGGCGGATATCACACGGATACCGTGTTTGACGTCTATGACCCCATCACCCTCACATGGAAAAAATCTCCTCGACGTTTGCAATCGCTTCCGGAGCAATCTCTGGACGAGAGCCGTCTGCGTCGATATCGCTCCACGGTTAAAAATGGACACGCCAGCGTGAAAGTGGCGCGCGGATGGGGTGCAGACAAGAAGAGTGTTCGATGGTCGGGGAGCGAGCCGTCGTTATGGGAATTGTTGGTTGATCAAGACGGCATCATGCGCGTGAAAACAGACGGGGGTGAGTCGGTTGGTTTTGATATCGACATTGCGCCCAGTGCCGACGCGATCGACTTGGCTCCGCCCGAGGGCGAGGTCGGTGCTATTCCCGA
>Ga0075999_110_pt1 | contig 20222 bp, 19 predicted proteins | sample RifGroA2_FD_68045 | JGI IMG/M metagenome (GOLD analysis project Ga0075999, IMG submission 68045) | Parcubacteria (Uhrbacteria) bacterium GW2011_GWA2_52_8d | reverse complement strand
TACCCATTAGAAAGCTTGAATACCCATTATGAGAGACACACCCATATGTTCAAACATTTTTTTCCCACGCTCCTTGTCCCGATCCTGTTGCTCGGTGCAGGTTGTACTCAAACCGTGTCGGTGAGCGTTGAGCCTGTTGTTGAGGAAGCGGCAGTAGAGGGTCAAGGAGAGACGACCGCGGAAGTTATGTTCGAGGATGGAAATTATATCGTCGCCCCTCCATCCACCACACGAACCGCAACGTCGATTGTCTGGAACGCGCAAAAACGTGTTGGAGCAAAGCACAACGGGACGGTCGATATCAGTTCAGCGGCGTTCTTGGTTGAACAAAGAGGAATCGTTGGTGGAACGGTTGTCGTGGAGATGCGTACCATTGTGGATCTCGATCTTACAGACGAGCAGTTCAACACGATGCTGGTGAATCACCTGAAGAGTGAAGACTTCTTTTTCGTCGAAACGTATCCAACCGCGACATTCGCGATTTTTGAAGTGACACAATTGGAAGGGATCGAAGGAGCAACGCATCGCGTGAGCGGCGACATGACGATCAAAGGGACGACAAACGAAATTTCTTTCCCAGCTTCATTTGTGCAGACCGACGGAGGAATCCAAGTTACCGGAACAGCCACGCTTGATCGAACTCTCTGGGACGTGCGCTTTGGATCAGATAAGTTTTTCGATAATTTGGGAGATGGCCTTATCGAGGATGAGTTTACCCTCACGTTTGACATGTTGTTCACTGCTTCCAAATAGAGCACACATAACAATACCGGCCTCGAGGGTCGGTGTTTTTTTTGATGATTTCGATTGATCCGAGCGAGGCGACTTGTCCCTTGCTCCGCGGTGCATCCCCTTGATTTCTGTTGACAAGAACCTGTAAATAGAGTATATCGATCTGTTACAGAATCATTACAAGGTCGCGTTATGGATATCAAAACATACATCCAGCTTGTTGTCGTTGTCGGGGTGGTTTTATTTGGGGGAGTTCATGCGGCTTGGGCAACGACATTTTATGTCGATGGAGCGACCGGACACAATGCCAACGATGGATTAAGTTGGGGCAGTGCTGTGGCAACTATCCAAAACGCGATCAGTAAAGCGACTCAAGAAGGAGACGTTATTGAAATTTCCGGAGGCACGTACTCAGAAAACGTGGATGCAAATAAGGCTGGGGTGACGCTCCAAGGATCGAAGGCTTCGGGACACGAGAGTGATGTCATTTTGTCATCGACTACGTTTCCCTACACCGCGCGTGCGTCAGGTGTTTCGCTCCACAACGTGCAGATACAAGGAGGCTCGACATTTTACTCCAAGGCGATACGTACGACGGTTTCAGATGTTACCATTCAGGACATTGGGATCAACGGATTTTTCGGGATAGGCATTTCGTTGGAATCCGGCACTACGAACGTTCTCATTCGTGATGTGGAGGTGATAGACAGCATCACGGCGATTTCCGGCGACAGTTCCGTGACAGGGGTCTTGGATCATGTCATCGCTCGAGGATACGCGCCAGGCTCAACGCCTGCGGCAATGGTCTATCTGAGTGGTTCGGCTAATCTCTCGCTCATGAATAGTTTTATCGTGGGAGGATATCGATACTGCGTTAAAACGGAAGGATCGGCTCAGGTAACTATTCGAAACAGCATTGTTGGAGGTTGCGGTTTGGAGTACACGCAAAACAGCGAGAACTATTCATTATTGGCCGTTGATAGTTCCGTTATCGATATTGATGATTCCATCGTGAATGGATACATCCGCTCACCACACACAACGATAAGCTCCGGAGTGACTCTCGGAGAGAATGTCCCTGTGAATACATTTCCCGACGTGGAGCAATTGAGTGCGAATGAGGCGTATTTCATCCTTTCTGTAGATGGACGTGATGCCATTTCTAATGCAGATGCGCTTGCCGGCGTGGCGGAAGGTTTTGGCGCGCACATCAGCTATTTTATTGATAGTCCGGATGCGTTTGTGGAATCGGACTGGGATGTGGTCAAGGATTTGGTCGCCCGTGGTCATGATATTGGATCACGCGCGCGTTCCAACCACCTGCTGACAAACAACGGTCCATTCCAGATTGCGTATACAGGTTCTGACACGAATGTTTCGATGTCGGTCATCAATAGCGGAACGCTTTTTTTCACACAGGGCGATACCAGCATCGACGTGCTTGGTCCATGGGATTTAGTTACGGAGTATCCCGCCGTTGATGGACTTTGCCAGGCGATTGATGCACATGCCAGCTACAGTTGCACACTGACGATCACGGGTGCGGCGTTGGATACGCTTCCGGATTATCCAAGCACTGTCTTGCAAGACGCAACGACGGCACTCTCAACTGCCCCAACGATGATTCCGTATGACAAACGTTCACCTGCCCAAGGCGGACGGTTTTTCACCGAAGCGCTCGTGAACACAAAGCAGGTGATCGAGGAATCGATTGGAGGCGGATACGAAGTCGTTTCGCTTGGATATCCAGGTCAGCAACATGATGAACCGATTCGTGACATGGTGGAAGCAACCGGGTATTTGATTGCGCGAGGTTCCGCCAACATCGCCAAGAGCGATCATCTATGGACGTCTCTTGAGGACGTGTATCAAACACCTTTGACGCTCAACTACATTCAAGCGAAAGGAACAGATTACGATACGCTGTCTTTGAGTGAACAAGAAACTCGATTGAGACAGTTTGCCGATGCATGGGCGTTCTCCGCGCTTCAGAGTGCTCTGGTGGGAACATTGAAAGTACACGGCTCGGACACGCTCAATACGCAGGAGCTGTACTGGATTTTGGATGAATTAACGACGCATGGGGTTGCATTGGTTTCTTTAAGTGAATTTCGTGACCTTTTGGATGCGTCATGGACAACGGTCGATGGTCGATCGTTTACCAAACCCCTAACGGACCAAACCGATTATCATCTCACTTTCGGATCCGAACAGGTGGATGCGGGATCTGCCTATGCTTCCATGGCAACAGACGCAGACGACCTTCCGTTGTATGGAAATCCAGACATCGGCCCATTTGAAGTTCAACCGACTTTGGAATTGGGAACGGATCTGCTCCCTGTGGGAGAAACGACCCGTGTGTATGAAGATGGGAAATTTTATTCGTTGGATGGATCTGCAAGCGGTGAAGCGGACTTTTCCATCGAACCATCTACCGGCATGTTGATATTTGACGAGACCCAAGCGCGACCGTGGTTTGCTGATGTCTTTATAGATACGTGGGGGTTCTCTGAATCTGTGGAGAGCCAGTGGCAAGAAATCGCTCCTTCGGATACGGGCTCCACTCTTCATACACTTGGGGGATTCGAATCGGCTCAGGTGGTGCTCGTGTTTGTCCAACCAGAAGGTGGGGAACAAGTCTTGATTGCGGTCCCCGTAAGCGATCATTCCGGTAGGATTACATTTCTGTACGAGGGAGGGTACTCCGCGCCGGTCACATTCCTTCTTGACCACGACACGACTCCTCCGACACAGCCGGCACTCATCCAACCGAGTGATAACATGATGCTGTACTCGACGAATGTTCTTCTTGAATGGGAAGAGGCGGTTGACACTCAGTCAGGTCCTATCGGATATGTCCTCTCGATTGATGGGATAGAAACAGAAACGGAATCTCTTTCAACACAGTATATTGCTGAAAATTTATCCTGCGATTCGCACGAGTGGTTTGTGGTCGCGCAGGATGCCGCCGGGAATCAGACCGCTTCCGAACGGGGAACGTTCGAGGTTGTTTGTGGTCGAACTGCGCCTTCGGCTGGTTCAGGAAATACAACGGATCCAGGACGCCCGACATCCCAAACGCAAGATGAGCAATCCCAAGAGGAAGAACAGGAAGAGGAGGATGGAATCGGCGGAGGCGGAGAATATCTTCTTCGATCGCCCATTACGGGAGAATGGGAAGCAGTGAATGAAGTGCATGCCGCCTCGGTGATTAAGAGTACATCGTTTTCAACGGTGTACTATATCACTCAAGATTTCAAGCGCGCTCCATTTCCCAATGAGATTACCTACTTCACGTGGTTTGACAGTTTTGATGAGATCGAGATGGTGACGGACGCGACGTTATCCACATTGGAACTGGCGCTTCCGATCATGCCAAAACCCGATGTTGTGTTAGTGAAGACCCCTTCTACTCCCGAAGTGTATGTTATGCGCGATGGGCAGGACGATCCAACACGTCCTGATTTGCATTGGATTGAGACGGAAGAGCAGGCACGGGAGTGGTTCGGCTCATTATGGGCCTTGTACGTGTTGGACGTAGATCCGACGATTATCTCGCGTCTGGATGTGTGTGAACCTTGTACCGTTGAAGATATTGACGCATTATTGACGACATTAACAATGCGTAGTTTGCTAATGCAACGAGCACAGGCGGGATAGTCCCAGTATTCCACAATCGTCATGGTTGCTAATACCATCTCCAATTAACGCTTCCGCATAGCCCGTTCAAAATTGCGGCGAGACGAAGAGAAAAGTCTGAAGCATATCCATAGCTATGTTGAAGACTTTTCTCAAAGTCGCAGCCCAATTTGGGACGGGATGGTGTGGAATGGTTAATTGGAGATGGTATAAGTACACACGAGCCCACTTTTCGACACCAAGACTTTTTGCCAATGCCTTGAGCTCAGTTCCTCTATCCAGATCGTTGAAAATAGGCTCACCTGTTCCTTTCTGCGTTTATCCGTTGTTCTGTCAGTGATTCCATTTCATCAGGTACGCGAGTCAATGTGCAATACAAAATACCCTTTCAATTCGAACATCTGTGTTCTGATTTGAGAGGGTATTTTGTTGGACTATGAGGATCGTCAACCTACTTCTAGTACATCAAACATCCGACTATTCGGGCTACGCCTTCGCAACGACCGTCTTCAGGAAGAATACGATCGCCGAATGGGTCTCAACGATATCAAGAAGCTGGGGATCACGAATTTTGCTATCGAGATCGCGACGATTTTGCGGGAGACTGGTGATGGTGATTCGAAGCAGAACAGGCTTACGTCGCTCTGTGTCAGAGGTTCAACGAACTTGCTGGCAGCCATTCTGAGCATATGAACCACCTCGATCGTGAGACCGAGATGATCTCTGGGATGATTCGACGAAATCAGGAGATCATCAATGAGTGTCGGGGGCGAGGTAATCGTTTGGCAGATGCTGTTGAGCGAGATGGGGGAGAGGATCGCTTCAGCGTACACAGTGCCGACGAGATGCTCTACCGTGCGATTGAACTCGGCGCCTTCAACATCATCCTCCGAGTCGAGCTCGATCGACGCAGGTCTTCCTCCGTCGAGTAACGAGGAGACCACAAGACCACGGACGCCCAAACGCAAGGGCGTCTTTTTCTATCTCTATTTTCAAATCAGTTGAACGTGGGGACAAAATCGGAAGATCGCGAACGACGTAAATTGGTCACCTGACCGAGTTAGGTCATGTTTTCAGTTGCAAAAAATACGAGAACCCACTTTTCAGCACCAACGGCCTTCGCCAATGCCTTTAACTCCAAGCCTATATGAAGTTTAGTTGAATAAAGACTTTGTTGTTCCTGTTTCAGTCCCAGGTACTTAATCAATCTCGTCCAAACCTTACGAGCCTTGTCGCTTCCGACTGGAAAATCATAGGATACTAAGCACATCAATCCCTCATCCAATTTTTTGGTCGTCGATAGGATTTGATTTTTTAGCGCTTCAACAACAGCACTTGAAGAGATCCGAACAAGCATTTCGTTTCCAATGACGTGAGCATCGAGCCACTTCTTTTTTCTTAAGTCTCGAAATGCTCGGCGCTTTTTTATCTCGCCACCATACATCTTTTCCCACTCCTCTTGAGCCATCCGTGCCTCAAAGTAGTGTCGTGGGCCTGCGTAAGGTGGAAGTGTAAGAAGTTCACTGACGAAATTTAGATCATCAAGAATTTCTTCCAGGACCTTCCCTTGGATTGTTTCACGTTTTCTGTTAACACGTTGGTTCTTAGACATAAACCGGTCAGCTGACCTTTTTACGTTTTCGTTTGTGTTTTTTAACTGAGTTGAAGTACTAATTTGGATCCATGGATAGAAACATGTGAATAAAATACCCTCTCAATCCGAACATCTGTGTTCTGATCTGAGAGGGTATTTTGTTGTGCGAGAAGAATTGTCAACCTACCTCCAGTACATCAAACAACAGACCAACCGTCAACGTATCTATTCACAAGAAAGTTGTCGAGCAAAGTTTGACAAAAGAGCCAATCAAAAATAGCCTGAAAGACAGGGCTATTTTCATTTATCCACATAACTCGGTCAATGTGATCGCCACCTATGCCTAAGCTCCCTACACTCTCTGATGAGACACTCGAACTCCTGGGACTCAAACCCAAGGATATGACTGTCTACACGCACCTTCTCAAACTGGGAACCGCGCCTTTGCGGCGCATTGCAGAAGAGACGAACCTCAATCGCGGAACTACCTACGATTCCCTTAAGCGTCTCATCGACGTCGGGCTTGTTTCCCACATGGATGCCAAGACACATCGCTACTTCACGGCCGAGGATCCACAAAAACTCAGTGGCCTTGCCGTGCGGCGCGAAGTTGCCATTCAAGAAGCTCAGCTCAAACTCAAAGATGTCGTGCCGCAGTTCCAAGAGCTTTTAGGAATGAGCGCCCATCGTCCAAGTGTGCGCTACTACGAGGGCGAGTCCGGCGTGCGAGATATCCTTACGGATGTTCTCAAGACAAGCGCGCATGCCAAAGACAAACTCTTCCGCATCTATTCCTCGGAAGGGATTCGCGATCTCATCGCGCACGCCTGGCCAGGGTTCATCAAACTACGTGTACGCAAAGGCGTCCGAGTGAACACGATTTCGATTGGAGCTGGCGGTCGAACGCATGGATTGGATGAGCGCAAATGGCTCACGCAAACCAACAAGGCGCCGTCGTACATCTTCATCTATCCAGGTAAGACCGCCTTCGTGTCGCTGGATGAACGTCGGCAACTGTTTGGCGTTATTATCGAGGACGAGGCTGTCGCCGCGACACAGGAGATGATTTTCGATGCGTTGTGGAAAATGATGTGAGTGCTGGCTCAGGTACTCCAGACAAACTTCTTGCTGGCAAAGCCGGGCCAAGAAGTTTGTCTGGAGTACCTGATCCATTTTGAGTGAGAGGAATTGGGGCCAGGTACGACAGGAGAAAAAATTTCTTAGCCCGGCTTTGCCAGTAAGAAATTTTTTCTCCTGTCGTACCTGGCCCACTCTGGAGGATTCGTGCCCACTGCTGCTGTTGCGATGTTCTGCGGTCCCCACGATGAAGGGGACCAAACGCCGACCCGTCGAATCGATCAGGCGATCGAGCTAGCCATTCTGAAGGGTCTTCCTCTTTTCGTCGCGGGGGACGCCTTCAATGGCGATGAAGTACGCCGCTTCCAGGTCCGTGCCTGGCACGCAGGCGTGTCGGTGGTCATTCCGGCCTTCGATCCACGCCACTGCACGCTCGCAGATGCGCAGGCTGTCGCTGTGAAGATCGTTGAGCACAGGCTCACTCGTCTGAGCCACGTCCAACTCGTCACTGACTGGTGGCACATGAACCGGGCGTTGACGATGCTCGAGCGTGAGCTCGCGCGGATCCTCGATCGGACGATCCGTGTTCAGCCGATCTCCGTACTCACTGGGCCGACTCCCTCGAGTCTGGTTCACGACAACGAACGTCAAGGACTTGATGACTACCTCGCTGGCCGTTACGGCCAGCGTCAGGTCATCGACCCGCTCCGGCATCGGCCTGAACTCTCCCCCTGAGAAGAAAAAAACGCGCCAGGCACAACGGTCAAGCTCAGCTCGACATGCCAGGCGCATTTCTTTTTATCCAAGTAGGGTTCCCCAGAATCCTTTCTTTTTTTCTGTTGTCGGTGTGGAAGTGGGGGATGGGGTTGTTCCTTTCAAGCCTGCAACGAATCCACTGATCCGACGCATCTCTTGCTCAACGATCGGGCCTTCGTATTCACCAGCGTGGGTGCTCGTCCCTTCATAGCTAGCTTCTTTTTGGTCGACGTGGAGATTCACCTGGATCCCGTCGTTCATATCCTCGACATACGCGTGGTATCGCGGGAAGCGTTCGCCGGCGATACGCTTCACATAACTAATTTGTCCCGCCCGCGTCCGTTGTTCGCCGTACCCCAGTCGACGCAGGATGTTCCGAGCATTGTCACGCAGAGGACCTGCAAAGAATTGTTTCATAGACTTACATGGATTTGAATAGGAAATCGAACAGACGGGGCTGTCCCAAAACTCGATGAGATTGGCTTGAACGGGCTGGCAACTTCTGAAAATGACCTGAAACGGTCATTGAAGAAGTGCCTGGATGCCCGTGAAAGACAAGATCGCGAGTTTTGGGACAGCCTCAGACGACGTTTTTTCTTTTGAGGGATTGACCTAAAGCGGCGTTGTCGAGGGTTCTGATGGGTGGGAGATCGTATTGGGACGTACATTTCCACTGATCGTCTCAACAATCTTATGCATTTCTGTACTCACACGCCCACCTTCATATGCCCAAGATTGATCGTGATTGCCTTTATGACGGATGCTGTCTAAGGCATCAAAATGCAGGTCGATCTCCATTTTGGAATTCACGATTCGCACGTACAGATGGAAGCGCGGGAACCTCGCATCATTCAAAGGTCGATGATAACACGCCCGGCCTGCTTCCACACAATGCATAACATAGCCAGCACGTGATAAGAGGGTTTCTGGTTGGTCTGTAAGCGCATGAGCAAAAACGTGTTTCATACCTACTTCCATTCTGGTCAAATAAAAAGGAAGTCGTCAAGGCCGTGCTGGATAATAGTTGACTGGGATTGGTCTTTGTGTAACTGTTCCTCGTGCTGTCCTCAAAAGGAGGAGAAACCATGCGTTCTTTTTTCATCATTTGTGCCCTGGTGTGGGCAACTTTCGCCAGTGCGCAGGAGGCACATGTGTGCGAGATGGCGTGGGAGAATCTCACGTCTGATGTCTGGGAAGGTGGCTGGCTGGATCCACACGCGTTGGACTCTCAAGGTTGCGCACAACTGCGCTACCTGAGCCGTGCGGTCTACGCGCGCCACGGCTACCACGAGGACAACTCTTGGTTCGTGCTCCAGTTCAAGGACGATCCGCGCTTCGTCATGGATCTCTATGTGACGTCGCACACCGTACAGTCGATGCTCACGCCGGCCGATCGAGCCAATCTGGAGGTCGTCAACTCCGCTGAGCAGAGTCTGGCATGTGACGCGTGGTGGATGTCTCACCCGCAAGCGCAACAGCAAAACGTTGCTCCCGTACGGGTGCTTCCTTCCTGGCAGGTCGATCCCGTCGCACCGGTGGCGGACGATGTGCCTGCGTGGCAGAGACAGGGCGCGTCCATTCCCATGTGGCAACAGAAGGAGCCTACACTCCCGGCCTACGCCAAGGTCGAGATCGTGGCCTTTCCCGTGATGGACAACTCCAGGGAGAGCGTCACCATCGTTTCAGGCGAGGCGACCCCGGAGTGGCTTGGCGTCCGTGCCCTGGGACAGAAGGGAATCGAGAACGAGTGGCTGACGCCGCTCACCTGTGACGAACTCCGCCTCGTCGAGGAGGCCCTCTATGTCCAGCACGGCTTCAACAGCCCGATGTTGGCACAGATGGCAGTAATCGTTCAGGCTCAGATGGTGCCCGCCCCGATCCACGACCTCACCCGCGAAGGCGCGGAGCACTTCTTCACGAGTCAGGACAAGCTCACCAAGTTGCGCGTCGATCGCGCACAGACCCAGAATGGATGTATGGAGGCAAAATGATCGTCGTACTTCAAACCGTCGACACCACACTGGCGAGGATTCGGTCGCTCGTAGGAGAGCGTGGAAGCGTCTGCTACTTCGGTGGGCACCGTGAGGCGCTCACTCACATCCGCACACGGGAATTCGTCCGTCGACTGGGCCGTCGGTCGACGGAGTGATCAGCAAGCTCGACCAACGTGTCCCTCTCGACTCGATCCTCGACCTCGTCGACGCCGGCATCGACGATCCCGAGCGGATCCCCGACCTGGAGACGCTCTTCACCATGTTTCCCTGGATCCAGCGCCCCGCGCGCTGATCCTTCTACGACCTGCCATCCGGCGGGTTTTCATTTTGTAAGAGTTTTGTTATAGTTCTGCTCGCATTTAGACGTAGTCAAAAATCGGATGAGATACCCACGACGTTCGAGCATGCGACCGAAGCGTCCTGAAACGTACGATGAGGTAGCACACGCAGAACGGAGTGGAGAGATCGCCTATTTTTGATCACGTCTCTCTTGGAGAGGTCGCATAGTGGCCTAGTGCGCTTGCTTGGAAAGCAAGTATATCGAAAGATATCGGAGGTTCGAATCCTCTCCTCTCCGCCAGGAAAATAATCCCAACCAAGGTTGGGATTATTTATTTCAGCGTAACCTCTCTCCTTTAAACGTATTTGGAAACATCCCAGCTTGTCTGGGATGTTTTTGTTGTGAAGATGGGAGATGGGGGTTGTGATATAATTTCCGCACTATGTTTCTCAATATCCTTCTTGTCCTGGGTGGTTTCTATGTTCTTATCAAGGGAGCCGACTATCTTGTGAATGGTGCTTCTTCTCTTGCGCGTCGCCTGGGAGTTCCAGCGCTCGTTATTGGTCTTACGGTCGTTGCATTTGGAACGTCTGCCCCAGAATTGTTTGTGAACGTCATCGCCGCGTTGAACGGTTCGACGGACATCGCCATTGGAAACGTATTAGGAAGCAACCTTGCCAATATTCTTGTGATTCTTGGGATCACGGCCATCGTGGCTCCGCTCACGCTTCAGAGTAGTACCGTTTGGAAGGAGATTCCGTTTAGTTTGCTTGCGGCCATTCTTGTTTTGGTTTTGGGCGCGGATATGTTTTTTGACGGAGCGTCACAGGGTCTCCTTGGACGCATCGATGGAATTGTTCTTCTATCTTTTTTTGTTATCTTCTTAGTGTATACATTTGGGATTCGAGAACCTGGTGAGAAACTCGACAGCAAAATCGAACAGGTGCCACTATGGAAATCGACTCTGTATATCTTGGGTGGATTGGTTGCACTCGTCTTGGGTGGACAATTCGTTGTGACGGGAGCAACAGCTATTGCGTTGGTGCTAGGGATTAGCGAAAACCTGATCGGTTTGACGATCGTCGCCGTTGGGACATCGCTTCCTGAACTTGTTTCAAGTATCGTCGCGGCTCGGAAAGGTCATCAGGATATTGCGATTGGAAACGTCGTGGGCTCCAACATTTTCAATATCTTTTTTGTTCTTGGAGCGACGTCCATGATCACCCCTCTTCCGTTCAACACACCCAACATGATTGACGGATTTGCGGTCGTGATCGCAACGTTCCTGATGTTCTTTCTTCTTTTCGTCGGTAGGCGACACACGTTTTACCGTATGGAAGGAGCCCTGTTTATTCTGATGTATGTTGGGTATCTCACGTTTGCCATTGTAAGAGGGTAGAGCTGTGGTAAGCTCAGGGCATGGACCCCAAAGATGAGATAAAACAAAAGCTCGATATTCTGGATCTCGTGAGCGAGTATGTTGTCCTTAAGCCATCGGGCTCCACCGGGTTTAAGGGGCTTTGTCCGTTCCACTCAGAAAAATCTCCTTCCTTTCATGTTTCCCAAGATCGCCAGAATTGGCACTGCTTTGGGTGCAATGAGGGGGGAGATTGTTTTAGTTTCGTCATGAAGATGGAGGGAATGACCTTTCCTGAGGCGTTGATGCATCTGGGGAAAAAGGTGGGCGTGGAGGTACGTCGACTTCCAACAGCGGAGACGAACACACGCTCCAGGATGCTCCAGACAAACGATCTTGCGCAGAAGTTTTATCGAAAGGTATTGACCGATTCGCCAAAGGCTTCTGTGGCACGGAGCTATGTTGAGACTCGACAGATTCCATTCGAGCTTGCTGAACGTTTCGGAATCGGATATGCGACGGACGACTGGGACACACTCTCACAATTTCTTCTCAAGCACAGTTTTTCCGAAGGCGAGCTTGTCCAAGCGGGACTCTCAATGCGACGCAAGCAAGGATCTGGAGTGATCGATCGATTTCGTCATCGTCTCATGATTCCACTTCGAGATCACCATGGGAACACGGTCGGATTTACGGGACGAATTTTGCCAGATCAGACCCCCCCTAGCCCCCCCTTGGCAGGGGGGGAAACCTTCGTGGGACCCAAGTACATGAACTCTCCAGAAACGCCCGTCTATTCCAAGAGCCATCTTTTGTTCGGCTTAGACCTTGCTAAACGTCCGGCGCGTGACGCAGGCTTCATTGTCATCGTCGAGGGGAACCTGGATGTGGTTGCCTCGCACAAGGTTGGGGTTGAGCATATTGTCGCTTCCTCTGGAACGGCGTTTACGCAAGAGCAACTTGAACTGCTCAAGCGTTATACCTCGACGGTTGTTTTCGCTTTTGATTCTGACGCGGCGGGATTGAGGGCCGCGAAGAAGGGCATGAGTCTTGCGCGTGCGCTTGAATTTGATATCCGCGCCGCGATTCTCCCGGAAGGCGTAAAAGATCCTGATGAACTTGTACAAACGAATCCAGAGCTTTGGAAATCGCTTGTAGAGCATTCTGTTCCCATCATGCAATTCCTGATTGCGCACATAACACGTGGTCGCGACCTCAAGCAGATCGACGACAAGCGAGCGGTGGCGCGTGAACTTCTTCCCGCTCTCGGGGAGATGTCCTCTGTCGTCGAGCGTGAACATTGGCTTCAAGTCGTCGCGGACCTGTTGCAGATTTCTGCCGATCAGCTCCGTCCCTCTATTCCTTCGCGGACGAAGTCTGTGAGTCCTTCTCGTCCTCTTAGTCCTGCTAGTCCCATGAGTCCTTCCGTCACCAAATCGGAAAAAGCCCGCCGACTTCTCCTTGGATACATCGTGAAAACTCCGGATGCGTTTGACACATTTCGTAAGCGACTTGAAAAGGTATTTCAAGGGGAGGAGCTGTGGATAACCCTTTACAAGTTGGCTGCAGACACGTATGATTCAGGCAGTCAACCAGCACAAAAAACATATTTTTCGCGGATTCAAGACCTGATATCCGGCCATCCACAGCAAGCATCGCTGTTTGCGTTGCTTGAGACATCCATGTTCATGGCCGATGAAACCTTTCAGGATCTACCGCCACAAAAAGTGCTGGAGCATATCGACCAACTGCTGTGCATGCTTGACGAAGAATTCACATCGCATAAGCGTGTGGTGCTCGCTCGCGAGCTGAGACAAGCAGAAGCGACCGGGGACTCGGCAACGATCTCGGCGCTCATGAGCCAATTAAATGAATAGAAGGCGCTCGTATTTATTGTTTGCGTTATGCCAAGACTCGTTGGAAAGAAGTCCGGCCTGAAGGCCGGATCTGGCTCCGCCGGAAAGCCGGTGACAAAAAAGAAGACGGCAAAGCCCGTTGCAAAAAAGAAACCCATCCAGATAAAAAAAGGTTTCAAAAAGAAAGCTCCAGTTTCAGCCAAGATTACGGTTCGTTATAAGCGGGCAGATGCTCCATCTGAAGAGGTGCTGGGTCGGCTCGTGAATAAGGGCATGCGACGTGGGTACGTGACTGAGAATGAACTGCTCTTTACTTTCACCGAATTGGAAGATTACATCGATGTGTTTGAAGCCTTCCTCGACGAGCTTGAACGCGTCGGTGTTCATTTCGTGGAGGTGAAGGAGGGAATTCTCGGACGTGCAAAAGAGCGTGACGATGTTTATGAGAAGATCCGTCTGAGTGAAGACGCTCGTCGCGAAGTGCTTCCAGAGATTATCCGAGATGATATCCAGATGTACTTGCGCGAGATTGGAAAGATTCCGTTGCTGACAGGAGAGATGGAAGTTGCTCTTGCCAAACGTAAAGAGCGGAACGAAAAAGAAGCGGAGCGACGACTCATCGAAGCCAACTTGCGGCTCGTCGTTTCGATCGCCAAGAAGTTCGTCGGTAAATCGATGTCGCTTTTGGATCTTATTCAAGAAGGGAACATCGGGTTGTTCCGCGCGGTGAAAAAATTTGAATATCGAAAAGGCTATAAGTTCTCGACTTACGCCACGTGGTGGATTCGCCAGGCGATCACGCGTGCGCTCGCCGATCAATCTCGCACCATCCGTATTCCGGTGCACATGGTCGAGACCATCAACAAGTTTCAGCAGATCGAACGTCAGCTCATTCAAGACTTGGGCCGTGAGCCGCTGGCCGAGGAAATTGCCGCCGAGATGGGACAGCCTCTTGAGAAAGTTCGTCACATTCGTATAATCCCAGACCGCACGGCCGCGCGCGAACTTCTGAAAGATTACGTCAATCAATCCATGATGGATCTGACGCCGCGTGAGCAGAAGATTCTCGAGATGCGATTTGGACTCACCGATGGCGTGAGCCATACCCTGGAAGAAGTAGGCCGCGAGTTCGACGTCACCCGCGAGCGCATCCGCCAGATCGAGGCCAAGGCGCTCGAGAAGATTCAAGCGAATCCATTGATTGAAAAGTTGAGAGATTACTAAAATGAAAAAACAGGCGATGAGCCTGTTTTTTGTCGTCACGTTTTGGGTTATACTAGTGTCACTATGAAATTATTTCGTCGGTGGTGGTTTTGGGTTCTAAGTATTGTGGTGATTGGATTGATTGGATTTTTTGTCTTGAAGCCTTCGACGCCTGTTGAGTACGTCACAGAGGTCGCCACGCGTGAAGCGTTGGTTCAGACGGTGGATGCCAACGGAGAGGTTGTCTCGCTTGATGAGGTTGAGCTTTCGTTTGATTTGTCCGGGACGGTGGAGTCGATTTTGGTGAGTGTGGGTGATGCGGTTGGCATTGGGGATTTATTGGCTGTACTTGAAACAGGGGAATTGATTGCGGACGTGCAAAGCGCGTATCAGGCGGTGCAGGTTGCGCAGGGAACCCTCGACGCACAAAAAGCTGGCGCGAGTAAGGAGTCGATTGCCGTGTCACAGGCTGCTCTCGTTTCCGCACAGACAGATTATGATCATAGCGTCGCGCTCAGTCCATTGGCGGAGACGTTGTACCTTGCACAGGAAAGCGTTCAATCGACTGCGCTTGCATCTGCCTCAGATGATGTTACACAGACAATCGCCGACAATGCTCTGTTGATTGCTGATGCCTATGACGATTTACTGGGCTCTGCATGGGCAGGGGCGATTGAAGCTCGTAGTGCCTACTCAAAAGGGGATGAAGTTTTGGGGGTTCACAATACGACGCTGAATGACGACTACCAAAATCTCCTCTCTTCGGGAAATTCTGCGGCAGTAGAATCGGCGAAGACCGCACTGACTGCTCTGAAGGCGAGCTTGTCTTCTACGGAAAGTGCGATCATTTCAGCTCAGTATGGATCCTCTGGGACGATCGTTACGTCTGCAGAACAGGTGGAAGAGGCCCTCGATGATGCCGCGGCATTGTTGCTCTACATTCGCATGGCTGTTTCCGTCATGCCGGCAACGGGAGACCTGAGCGTGAGCGAGGCGACAACGCTTGCTACCTCCATTGATACTTCTCGTGCGGCTGTGCAGGTTGATCAAGCCGCTCTGCAAAATGCATTTCAAACCGTTCAAGATGCTCTCTCGAGTTCCAGCCATAACCTAGAAGACGCAACCAACGCGCTTGCACAAGCCCAAGCTTCGTATGACGAAGCTGTTGCCTCGCGCGAGTATCAAGTCGTCATAGCGGATCAAGCGATTTCATCCGCGCAGGCGGTTAGCGGTTTGCGAGAAGCGGAATTGGCACAGGCGCAGGCCGCGCCACGGGTCGTGGATCTGGCTTCCTACGAGGCTGAAGTTGCCCGATCCCAAGCCGTGTATGCCTCCTCCCAAGTCCGTCTTGCTCGCGCCCAGATGCATTCACCCATCGTGGGTGATGTGACGGACATAGCCATTGAGGTTGGTGAACAAGTCACCGCGACCAGCGCGGTTGTGACCGTGCAAACGACACAGGAACAGTTTGAGATTGTGGCAGATGTGAGTGAGTCTGATATCGCGAAACTCGCGATTGGGCAGAAGGCAGAGATCACATTTGATGCGTTTGGTTCATCGCAAAAATTGGTTGGAGAGGTACGCAAGATCGACCCGGCGGAAAAGCTGATTGAGAGTGTTGTGTACTATGAAGTGACCGTTTCCTTTGTCCAAGCAGACCAAAGCCTCGCTCTTCGTCCAGGACTCTCTGCGGATCTCATCTTCACCACCGATCGCAAAGAAGATGCACTCACGATCTCTCAGCGCGCTCTTCAGTCTCGCAATGGCAGTACCTATGTGCGTGTCCTCAAAGATGGCTCCGTGGAGGAACGAGACGTAACGATTGGACTTCGTGGCGATCTTGGCCGCGTGGAGATTTTGTCCGGACTTGAGGAAGGAGAAGAAATTATCATTCGAGAACTAACGCCATAGCATGGCTGTGCCACTTATCACGTGTAAAGATCTCACGCGCGACTACGTGAATGGCGAAGTCGTCACTCAGGCGTTGCGTGGGGTGACCTTTGAGATTCAATTAGGAGAATTTGTCGCGATCATGGGACCGTCGGGCTCGGGAAAATCGACGCTCATGCATATCTTGGGATTTCTTGATTCATTTACAGGAGGGACATACCTTTTTGAGGGAAAAGACGTGCGTGAATTTTCTGGCGATGCCGTTGCCAAGTTTCGACAAGACAAAGTCGGGTTTATTTTTCAAGCGTTTAATCTTCTGAGTAAGTCGACGGTGTACCAGAATATTCTCTTGCCGTTGATCTATGGATCGTTGAGCGTGAAGGAACGAACACAACGAACAGAAGACGCGATCAAGGCTGTTTCGATGGAACATCGACGAGATCACTACTCAAGTCAACTTTCCGGGGGAGAAAAACAACGTGTGGCGATTGCTCGCGCGCTGGTGAATGAACCTTCCGTTATTTTTGCCGACGAACCCACGGGCAACCTTGATACGAAAACCGGCGCGCAGATTCTTGACCTTCTAGGAGCGTTGCATGATGAGGGGCACACCATCGTCATGGTGACGCACGAGGCAGAGGCGGCACAGTATGCCTCGCGCATTATCCGTATGCGTGATGGGGTGATTGAGTCAGATTCGACAAACGGTGACCGTCGCCGTGGGGGATACAACAAGTAATATGAGATACCAAGATCTCTTTGCCACAGCCACAGAATCTCTCTTGCGCACCAAGTCGCGCTCGCTTTTGACGATCCTCGGAATCGTGATCGGCATCGCGGCTGTTATTTTGATGTTGGCGATCGGTCAGGGGGCGGAACGGTTCATCCTCTCGGAGGTGGCGGATCTTGGAAGTGATCTCGTGTTTGTTGAGCCGGCGAGTGGAGATCCAACCTCGGGGCCTCCAAGTCCATTCATTGAACAGACGGTGAATCTGGATGATCTCGAGGCGATGCGCGATTCAGGTTTTTTTACCGCTGTTTCTTCCACGCTCTACACATCTCTCCCTGTGACGTTTGAAGAGTCCAATGAGTTCCTCCAGATTATGGGGACGGACGAGTTATATCTCGATTTGTTTCCGGCGGAACTTCGTTATGGATCTTTCCTTGGGGCATCAGACATCGAGTCCTTTGCGAACGTTGCCGTACTTGGGAAGGAAGTCGCCGAAGATTTTTTCGGAGATCGCGATCCGGTGGGAGAGCGTGTAAAGATTAAGTCACAGAGTTTTCGTGTCGTGGGTGTGTTCGAAGAACAGGGATCACGGTTCTTTCAAAATCTTGATACACAGATAACGATTCCGGTGACGACCATGCAGCGCGATATCCTGGGTGTCGATTATGTGAATTTTATTTCAGCAAAGATTGTCGGAAGTGACATCGAGGAAACGAAGGAGGAGTTGCGATTCCTCATGCGCGACAGGCACGACATCGACAACCCGCATGGGGATTCGGCTCTGGATGACTTTTTTGTAAGCTCACAAACGGATGCAACCGAGACGATCGGAGTCATTGGGAGCGTGCTGACGATTCTTCTCTCCTCGATTGCGGCCATCTCGCAGCAGTTCCTGGTGGAGTCGGTGTTGTTGACGATGTTTGGGGGACTCATCGGGGTCTTGATTGGGTCGGGAGTTTCGTGGGCGGCCGAATGGATTATTTCAACCTTCTTTCTTTCAACCTGGAGTATGCCCATTCCCCTCAGCGCCATTGTTTTAGCCGTCGCTGTATCCACGGCCGTGGGTCTCTTGTTTGGCATCTATCCGGCTCGTTCAGCTGCACGATTAAATCCGATTGAGGCTCTGAGATACGAATAGCTGGGGTCAGGTCTCCGGTCTACGGTTTAAATCAAAAAACAGCTATAAAATCCATACATCCTTTACAGACTAGCAACATTCCGTCCTTTCGATCACAATTTTTCAATGTTTGAGACAAAACCGTAGACCGGAGACCTGACCCCAGGATTGACAAAATGCCAGAAATCGGGTATTTTTGTTTGTCCGAACAATCGGAAAACGGAGGATTTCATGCACAAGTTTGATCTCAACGGCTGGAGATACGGCGAGAGCCGCATCGAGGACCTGGCCGAGCAGGTCAGGCGTCACGTTCCGGGAGCCACGCTTCCGACGCACTTGGGCGGCAAGGCCTTCGGACTCTCGCTCGCTCAGGTGCTGTGTGGTGACGTCTTCACCATTCCCGAGTGGGACGCAGTGACGCATGAACAATCACTCCCGGGAGACTTCCAGGACAAGCACTTCCAGGGCGCCTTCGTCCGCAGCAATGCGCCGGGTGAGGACTGGGGCGACCCGCGCGCTGGCCTCCACGAGAGCAAGTACAGATCCTTCGCGTACGGCTTTCAGAACGTCGTCGACCAGCTTCTCGTCGACTGCGGCGGAGTGGTCGTTCAGGCTCATGCCTACGGCGTGGGTGTGGTCATCGACCTTGGATGGAGCGAGTTGCTGAACCGCAACGTCCTGCGTGTTGCGATCGGCGGACCTTCCCAGCAAGGAGGGCGCACGGTCTACACCTCGCCCACCTGGGACAACGAGGCGGCCGTCGGCCTCTTCGATGCTCACACCGGGGAGGCGATCGTCGACCTTCAGCCTCACTCCTTCGACCTGCGTCGAGTGGTGGACAAGATGGTCAAGTCGGTCGTGCCGCGACTCATGGAGTGGAACATCGACTTCGGCCTCCAGTTCGAGTTCATGGCGGAACTCAACGACATGCGCGACCGCATGCTTGCTCGACTGGGTGATCGCTATCAACCCCACGACAACCTCGTCCAAGTCCGTCCGAGCCCTGGTGCACTCCAGGGAACGGCCGAACTCCCGACCCCGAGTGGGAACCTCGTGGTTACGACCGGCAAGGTCAACCAGCCGGGAAGCGTCGTCGCCGAACTGTTCCTGGTCGGCGGCCCCAACGTGAGGGATCTGCTGGAGACCTCCCGTAATCTCCACATCGCGGGCGAGTACGGGACGGACTTCAATGAGCTCGAGCCGATCAAACCGCTCATCGCGGGGAAGATCATTCTGTGGGACATGGGAGCGCTCGAGCGCTACGGCGGGAGCTTCTTCCTTCGAGGAGGCTCGCGCCGCTGGTCTGCTCGTGGCCATTGGTCGTGAAGTTCTCTGGGACCTCAGGATGTCGTTGCGAAACGCCTCCGTGAATCTCCAGGTCCTGAGTGACGGCCTTGTCGGCCAGGTTTTCCGGTTGTAACAACCACGCAAGCACCCCACGGGTGCTTTTCTCTTTGAATAGTGAAAAAGTTGACGAAGTGAGATGACCCCAGGATTGACAAAATGCCCGAAAACGGGTATTTTTGTTTCCTTCATGCAGGGAACGGACCCTGTATGTTGATTCCACCAGAGACCAGCTAATGAACCTTCGACACCTGCTTCTAGCCATCATCGTCGCGCTCGTTGGCTGTTCGCAGCCCAAGAGCGAATCCGAACCCCCGCCCCAGGGGGCTGACGAGTACAAGCCACACCCGGCCGAGCCCGAGGTCGACATGACCTTCGTGAGCCCCGAGGCCGTCGAGGCCTGGCGTGCGGGCATCGCCGCGCAGATCGCGGAGGATGCCGCCATCCCGCACCCGCGGGAGATCTGGCGCTACGCCGCCGACTTCAAGGTCGACCGCTCGCGCCCCGATCCCTTCCTGGGCGATCCCGCCATCTGGGATGCGGCCGGTGTCGCACAGGCGCCCGGCGACTACGGTCTCGGGTCCGACATGCCGACGCCCACGCCCGACCAGGCCCTGGCACTCGAGGCGCAGGACCGCGAGTGGGACGCGGCC
>Ga0075999_121_pt1 | contig 21541 bp, 27 predicted proteins | sample RifGroA2_FD_68045 | JGI IMG/M metagenome (GOLD analysis project Ga0075999, IMG submission 68045) | Parcubacteria (Uhrbacteria) bacterium GW2011_GWA2_52_8d | reverse complement strand
GTCGGTGTAAAAGAATTTCGAGAGAATTTCAAAAAGTACGCGAACGCGACAAAGCGCGGTCAATCTTTTATTGTGAGCAATCACAAAGAACCCTTGTTCAAAGTTGGGCCCTTAGAAGAACCTGTGGGGAAATATACACTCAAGGATATGACAAAAATCCGTTTCTCCCACCCGGATAAAAACGTGAGCAAAAAGATAGACGAAATCGTCTACGGAGTATGACGATCCTTGACTCGAACGTATGGATCGCCCTGTTCCATGAAGAAGATACCTTGCGAGCAAAAGCCCATAACCTCCTTGATAACATCTCCTCAAAAATCCTCTTACCTGAATACGTCCTTCTTGAAGTCTGTAGCGTCCTCAAGCGCTTAAAACGAAAGCCGGCCGCCGATCAATTTCTAGACTACGTTCTTGATAATAAAGATATTGATTGTTTCCACACCTCGCCATCACTATTGGAAGAAACCATTAAACTCTTTCGCGCAAGATCACAAGACGATCTTTCTTTCATAGACATTTCCCTTTTGTCTCTTTCCCGATTTCATACGATCCATACCTTCGACAAAAAACTCGCCTCCGCCATCAAAAAGTATGATCGAACGTGAAGAAATGGAGATCCCAGAACGCGTTGTCGCAACCGAGGCTCCAAATGAGGAGCGGGAGTTTGAGGTTGGATTGCGCCCACAGTCATTGGCGGACTTTGTGGGTCAAGACGATATCAAAGAAAACCTGTCGATCTTTATCGAAGCCGCCAAGAAACGCGAGGAGCCGATCGAACATGTCCTGCTCTATGGAAACCCTGGACTTGGAAAGACCACACTCGCTCACATCATCGCCCATGAGATGGGCTCACAGATTCGCGTAACCTCCGGCCCGGCGCTGGAGCGTATCGGTGACCTCGCGGCCATCCTCTCCAACCTCGGTCGCGGGGACATTCTGTTCATCGACGAAATCCATCGCCTCAATAAAACGATCGAGGAAATCTGCTCGCCGGAGCTGAACGGGAAACGCAATCTGCAGAAGGCAGCGCGACTGTAACCGCGGCGTCACATCGTGAAACGCAGCGCCGGACTCCTCAAGACATCCATCGATGATGCGGCTATCGACATTCTCGCAACCCGTTCTCGCCGCACCCCCCGCATCGCAAATCGTCTCCTACGTCGCGTCCGCGACTTTGCCGAAGTCCGAGGCAATGGTCATGTATCTGAATCTCTCTGCGACGAAGCCCTTCAAAAACTCACCGTCGACCATATGGGACTCGACCAAACCGATCGTCGTATCCTCACCACCATCATCGAAAAATTCGGCGGAGGCCCGGTAGGTCTCTCAACCATTGCCGCGGCAACCCAAGAAGAAATCCAAACGATCGAAGAGGTGCATGAACCGTTTCTGATTCAAGTTGGATTCCTCTCCCGCACCCCACGCGGACGAGTCGTAACCGAACATGGATATAAACACCTGACGGGAGAAAAAGGAGCTTGAAAAAGCTCCTTTGTGATAAAATGGAATGGTTATGTTCGAGCTTCCAAACATCGATGTTCCCATGTATGTGTTCCTCTGCGTCTTCGGAGCATATATGTTGTTTTACGTGATCTACAGTCTCTTCAATATCTATCACTTAATTCGCTACGGGATATACGGCTTTGGTCTCTACCTCATCGTCACTATTTTCACGGGTGGGACTATTCTTCTTGTGGCTGGTTCAATGTTTCTCCTGCTTGACTACGATTGGACACTCCCACTATCGCTTAATGATGCGACGGAATTTTACAACGAGGATCTTTTTCCCGGCCTATGATGCGTCTGGATCATCTCCCCAACCAACGGCCAAACGAACATGTCGTTCTCTTTTTGCGCCGCCAGTGGTTTGCCCTGCTGACGATCGTCTGCGCGTCTGTTTTATTGGCGGGAGTCCCCCTTGCGGCAGGATGGTACTTTTGGGAAATACTCCGAAGCTGGCTCGACCACCCGGTGATTGGCCCTCTGCTTGTCATCCTTGGAAGCATGTATTTCCTATCAATCTGGCTCTTTGCCTTCCTGGAGTTCACTGATTACTACCTCGATACTTGGATCATCACCAATGAACGCATTATCAATATCGAACAAGAAGGTCTCTTTCACCGCACCGCCTCCGAGCTCGACCTGGCGGCCGTTCAGGATACGACCGCGGAAATCCGTGGGATCCTCCAAACACTGTTCACGTATGGACAGGTGTATGTGCAAACGGCTGGTGAGAAAGGCCGCTTCCACTTCAAAAACATTGATAACCCGGAACAGGTGAAAGAGATTGTCAGTCGGCTTGTGGAAGAAGACAAGCGCCTCTTGAGTGCCGCGGGTCACGTCTCCCGAGGAAAAGTTAAAAGAGACCTCTGAAAAAGTCGCGATCTTGCGGCTTACGGGCACCCAGGCATCGCTTCAACCTACGTGTTAGTAGGTTTTCATCGATCGCCAGCCCGTGCACCGCAATCTCATCGACTTTTTCAGAGGTCTCAAAAGTGTAATCAAGTGACTATGGCGCATAGACGAACCAATCCACTTCGATCCTATTTTCTATTGCATGTGAACATGGTCATCCGATTTTTGATCATCTCCGATGTGATCTGGGTTGGAGCCATGGGATTGCTCGGACCGATCTTCGCTCTGTACATCGTTGAATTTATTGACGGAGGGAATGCGCTTGTCGCGGGAGTCGCCGCCGCAATCTACCTTGTCACAAAAAGCCTTCTTCAAATTCCAGCAGCTGCTATCATTGATAAAATCCGTGGAGAAAAGGATGATTTTTGGATTCTGTTCATGGGTTCGATTCTGGGGGCAAGCATACCCCTGTTCTATCTTTTTATTCATACACCTCTGCATTTGTATATCGTTCAATTTTTCTACGGCGCGGTCATCGCCTTCACCTTTCCTTCCTACATGGCCATTTTTACCCGACATATCGATAAGACGCGAGAAGGGATGGATTGGGGTATTTATTTCACGTTGACGGATTTGTCTGCCGCGGCCACAGCCTCCATCGGCGGAGTTCTGGCGACAACGTTGGGATATGATGTGCTCATCGTCGCGGTCGTCATCGTGAGTCTGTTAGGTGTAAGCATGCTCTACGCGATACGTTCCCGCATCCGCCCATAAAAAACGGATCACACGTAAATCCTGTGGAGATGTAGTATCCGGTCCCCCTCCTTTTTAAGGAGGGGGTTAACTTGTCTGAATCGAGCTTCTGTTGCTCCACAGGATTTACGACTGATCCTAAAAAACCGGCCTCACAGAAGGCCAGTTTTTATAAGGAGGAGCTAACTCACTAATTGGCGATGAAGGTTGTCACAAAATGTTTGAATCTCGACATTTCTTCTTGGTCGTTGTGCTGTTAATTGAGTCTCCAGCTTATCTATGGCAGATTCGAAGTCACCCCTGGACTGATCTAACCACCACAAAGCAAACGCATCGGCGATTTCTCTTCGAGACGCATTAGATTCAGGCATAAGTGGAATAAACTTAAAATATCCCTCATGAAAAAATGTTTTAAAAGCTTGTACATCCTCAAAAAAAACAACAAGCAAATTGGACAGTGATGTCGGATTAAATTCTTTTTTCTCGCCTGTCTTGGTAGCGTTATGCACTGCCTCTTGAAAAGCGAGGATATCTGAAAGAGCAATGAAAGCGGCTGCTTCTTTACCTACGATTCTCCCGAGTTCCTTTGTTGGGAAACCCCCATTTTCCACTTGATTCCGCGTTTCTTCCCAGAGGAACAATCTCAGCAAGTCTTTTCTCTGTTTCTCCGTCAATATGCTTCCACGTTGCTCCAGCTTTTCAGCTAAATCGGTAACGGCTTGAGGCTCTGCTTTATCTTTGTTGTCTTTAACTTTTGGTTGTTCTCTTTTTTCTCCAGGCATAAAAAATGTCATTATGAGTATATTGATGAAACAATAACAAACTCCTCGCTTTTTTGCCACCCGTACACTTTCCAGGTCCAATCAGCCAGCGCATTGGCGTCTTTGAATGAGGCATCACGCGAATTCGCTCCGAAAAGGACAATGAGAAGTTCCGTATCCGGATCCCCGTTCATGGGACGCAGACTCACAACCAAATTCCAACCAGATTCCTCAAGGTATCCCGTTTTCCCGCCTGTTTCTGACGCGAGTCGCGCCATCTCACGGGCCGTCGAGACATTTCCAAGCTCAATCCCAGTCGGGTCGACGAACACGGTATTGACGAGCCCAAGTGAATCCGCACGAGCATTCATTTCCTCGAGGAACTCACTCGATGACAGTCCGGCCGTGCGCGAAAGAGCGTTGGCGGCATTATTCGCACTCGCGACGAGGGTGGCATAAAAAAGATCTTGAATAGAGAATGTGTCACCGTCGTTCACGTAGAGCTTGGCGCCACCGACGTCATCTGTTGCGCGGACATCTGCAACCGTCGTCATAGACACCTCATAGTCAAGAACAACATCTGCGGTTACGAGCTTCGTGAGACTGGCGATCGGCCAGACCTTATTCTCGTTTTTGACTGTAAGAATCTTGCCGGTCGATCGGTCCATCACGACATACGCCACCGACTCGATTGAGGCTTCAATCTCACTACTATCCACTCGCACCGGAACCCCGTCTCCCTTCTCTGGTCCATACATCGCGAGCTCCTCATGTTCCATCCAGCCGTACTGCGTCGCCCAATCCTCAAGGTCCAGAAGAAACCCTGCGGCGGTTCCCGGAATTGCTCGCTTCGTGTCCGCAGAAAACGCCGCCTGAAGGTCAGTGCGTTTGGCATAAATCTGTTCGAGTGGATCCGTGGCAGAAATAGTCGCAGGAAAAACCGCGACTATCACGAGACCTATTAGTCCTCCTAGTCCTTTTAGTCCTTTTGATCCTTTCATTCCCATCTCTTTGTGAGGTCAACATCCGTGTAAAAGTAGTGCAAAATTTCTTCCCAGTCGTCTCCATTGTTGGCCATGCAAAGTGCCTCGGTCGCCCCCATGCCGACCCCATGACCCCAAAGCGTGTACCCTCGTTTCTCGTCGCAGGGCGCATCCACACCAATGAGCCACGCAACCGATCCTCCCCAAACTTCACTCCAAGATCGCGTGCGACCGTCAGAGCGAGAAAAGTACGGAGTGATAGCCGTGCGACCTTCGTAGTTTACGGTTACGCCTCGCGTCTCTTCGACCGCCTCGCGAATCAATGGATGCACAAGCTCGTAGCCATAGCCAAAGTACACCTGGTCATCCGCATACGCGTTCATGTGAAAATACCCTTTGTGTTTACTGTTGCGTTCCCAGTGGTAAAGCGCGTATGTGCGTGCCACCGTCAGAAGCGACTTTTTAAATTCTTCATGAGAAGCATTTGATGTCTCCCCCAGTCCATAGAGATACTCCTCAATGGGCAACTCGTTTATCACCCAGACTTCGTCCTTGTACGGAATGTACTGAAGCTCGAGCGTGTCTCGAAATTGATTGAACGCATAGGACGCTCCACGTGTTTTGCGACGGTCGAAATTTTCGATCGTGCAGATCGCGTCTTCATCATCTGGAACAAATCGAAGGTACTTGTGCGTCTGTTCGATAGCCTTCCCACGATTAAAGTAGTACCGCTGATTCTTATAAAAGGCGCGGACCATGGCATTCTTTTCCATCTTTCCAAGGAGTCCCCCCTCGCTGTCGAGTAATTTCCACGTCGAGTCACAACTAATCTCTGTGACCCAATCTGTTTCCTCATCGATCGTGAGCAAACCGATACGCATGATCGGCTCGTCGATCATCCGGTCTGATTCTACCTCTTCCTCTTCAACCGTGACTTCTTCATCCTTAATAGCTGGCGATCCGGTCGTCACTTCCACGGGGATATCAATATAAAAATCAGGAATCACCTCGTCGTCGACGGCCATCTGGTACCGAACCGTATGTGTTCCCTTCGTTGTGGGAGCCGTAAACGTAAACGAGAGGAAATCGAGCCCACCCGGTTTAACGGTTCCTGAATCATTAACGACAACTTCCGTAGCACTTACCCAAGATGCGTGGGCGGTATCTGCACTCGCGATTGAGTAACTGGTCGTAACGATCTCACGCGTCCCCCAGGTGACGGTTCCCGTGTTCTTTACACCGACTTTGTAGGTAATAACTTCGCCAGCCTTCACGCTGATCGACTTAGCCGAACGCAACAACACCGTCGCGGACAATCCATTTGTTTCAGGCGATGCCTCTCCATCTACAACCTCCTCTTCTTCATTCTCGTCTTCAACATTGATCGTTAACGTAAACTCTCCACCCGGGATCCAGGCTGAATTCTCGGCCGCCAGATGAAACGTCTCTTTGTATGTCCCTTCTAATTTTGGAGCCTTCAATGTGAGATAGATCGATCCAACCGAACCCACGGCCACGCTCGATTCTTCTAAAATCGCGGCCTGAGTGTAATCAATCCAATTGTCGGCCTTAAAATCGCTGACACGATACTTGGGGTCGTACGTATAAATAGAAACATAAGCAGATCCCGAGTTCGTCCAGGTCTTGGTGCCGATATTCTTAAATGTGAGGAGTACTTCTTGAGCATCTCCTGGGGCGATGGTGAATCCAGATTTTGGCGCTGAAACCTGCAGCGCCTCAAATCCATTTTTCGCTGCCGCCTGTGCAACTACCGGAAAATAAAAAAGCCCTCCCACAAAGAGGAACAGGGCAAACCAAACCAGCGAAATACTCGCGGCTCTTGAGGTGGTGGCATGGGGGACCTTCAAGAGGAACGGATTCATAATTTGAAGGACGTACTCATTTGGCGATCTGCTTGCGCTTCTCCAAGAAAAATCCTCATCGTAGGTTTCCCTACGTCTGCGGTTTTTCTTGGCTCCAGCACGGCGCATCTCATCCAAATGAGAACGTCCTCTTATGAGTAAAGAATACCATTTTTAAGAGGTCTCGTCAACGCGATTTGTGCTACACTTTCCCTATTATGACCACGGCGCGCTCCATTGCTTCCAATTTTTCCGTGCAACTGTTTGGAAAAATCCTCTCTGTTGTAATCGGACTGCTTTCCGTTGCGATTCTGACGCGCGCGCTGGGAGCGTCAGCGTTTGGCGAGTACACCACCACGCTCACTTACTTACAGATGTTTGGCGTGGTCGTCGATTTTGGCCTCACGCTCACGCTTATCGTCATGATCTCCAAGCCCGGCATCGATGAAGAGCGCATCGTGGGCAACTTTTTTGGTCTGCGACTCGTCTCTGGATTTGTGATGTTTTCGCTGGCCCCCCTGCTTGTCTTGGCGCTCCCCTGGTCGGAAACAATTCGTACGGCTGTACTCGTCGGCGCGCTCGCGTACTTTCTCATGGGAAGTGCGTCGATGTTGTTGGGGGTGTTCCAACGCCATGAGGCCATGTGGCGCGCGGCCTTGGCGGAACTTGTGAACCGCACGGTGCTCTTGGGTCTGGTCGCTTTGTTTGCGTATAGCTCACCGGGTGTCGTGGAAATGGTATTCGCGATGGTCATCGCCAACGCCGTGTGGCTCATTCTCATGGTGCAACTCGCCAGCCCCTTTGTAAAAATCCGTCCACTGTTTGAATGGTCACAGTGGATGTTCATTCTTGCCCACTCGTGGCCCATCGCCATCTCTATGATCTTTAACCTGCTCTACCTCAAAGGGGACATCCTCTTCCTGGCCTACTTCCGTGATCAAGCGGAGGTGGGATTGTACGGCGCGGCCTATCGGATTTTGGACGTCATGACCGTATTACCGACGATGCTCATGGGACTCGTGCTTCCTTCGCTTGTCGCCATGTGGAGCACGGGTCAAAAGGAAGAGTTCCGTGCGCGGGTCGTTCGCATTTTTGATGTATTTGCCCTCGCGGTCGTCCCCGTCGTTGTGGGCGCACAACTTGTCTCGTCTGAGCTCATGACGTTTATCGCGGGATCTGACTTCGCCGCCTCTGGACCCATTCTCACCTGGCTCATTTTGGCTCTCATCGGGGTGTTCCTGGGAACCCTCTATGGCCATCTTGTCGTTGCGTTGAACAAACAAAAAATCATGACCTGGGGCTACGTGTTCGTCGCGGTCATAGCGATCGTTGGATACCTTTTGTACATTCCGCCGTACGGCATGTGGGGCGCGGTTGGCGTAACCCTTCTCTCGGAAGCGCTCATTGCCCTACTCACGTTCTTCGTTGTCTTCAAGACTTCTGGTGCGACACCCAAGCTAACAGTTCTTTTCAAAGCCATCATCGCCTCGACCATCATGTACCTTGTTCTGGTAGGACTCGATGTCCCTGTTCTCATTGATCTGCTTGTTGGTGGCATCGTGTATATCTGCGCGCTTTTTGTTTTGCGAGCCGTGACGATGAAGGAACTCAAGGCTATTCTTCGACCGAACGCAGGCTAAAGCCTGCGGCTACCACGCTCTATTTATGCTTGCCGTCTTACTCATCCTCACCGCCACATTCGCCGTCCTCACCTGGAGTGATCTACACAAGGGATTGTTTCTTCTTGTGGCGGTATTGCCAAGCTATCTGTTGCGAACGGAACTGTTCGGCGTGCCAACGACCCTTTTAGAGATGCTGCTCGTGGCATTCGTGGTGGTATGGATTCTGCGTCGCCACTTTCCGATCCTCCTCCTTTTTAAGGAGGGGCTAGGGGTGGTTAGCGTCTCCGTCCTCCTCATCCTCCTCTCCTCGACTCTCGCCGTCTTTGTCGCCCCAGACATGACCAGCGCGTTAGGCGCGTGGAAAGCGTACTTCCTCGAACCGATTCTTCTGTTCTTTGTCGTCAGATACGAACTTGTGCACGGGGATCTCCTTGTTTCCAAACTCTTTGAAGCTCTTGGTCTGTGTGCCATCGCTCTTTCCCTCGTCGCTATCTTCCAATGGCTTACCGGCATGGGCCTTCCCATTCCCTGGGACATCGAACGCCGTGTCACAAGCGTTTTTGATTATCCCAACGCGCTAGGACTTTTCCTGGGACCGATTGTGGTGATAGGTTTTCTGAAATTCTTGACCCCCCCTAGCCCCCCCTTAGAAAGGGTGGGTAACCTCGTGAGTCCTTCCCCCCTTCACAAGGAGGGACTGAGGGGGGTCTGGTTACTTGTCACAATCCTCTCCTCCATCGCCATCATCCTGGCGCAATCCGAAGCCGCCATCGTGTCGATCGTTGCGACGTTACTTCTGGCTGGTCTTATCCATCGCAAAACCCGCGTGCTTTCTTCTAGTCTCTTAGTCCTTTTGGTCCTCCTGATCCTTCTTCTCCCTCCCCTTCTCTCCAAACTCACCCTCCAAGACTATTCCGGCGGTGTTCGCCTCTCGCAATGGAGCGAAACGATCGACATGCTGGGCGACCACTGGTTCTTAGGCGCTGGTCTCTCAGGCTACCCAACGGTATTTGAGCCCTACCACCAAGCAACGCACCTTGAAATCTTTCAATACCCCCACAACATCATTCTCAACATCTGGGTCGAGTTGGGATTGCTGGGACTTATTGCATTCATCGTTCTTGCATGGCAAATTTTTCATCGCTTCCACCTCACCACCTATCCACCTAACCACCTAACCACCTTTGCCTTCCTCGCCCTTCTCCAAATGTCCATCCATGGTCTCGTCGACGTGCCCTATTTTAAAAATGATCTTGCGATCCTGACCTGGATCTTACTCGCTATCGTATTCACCTATGCTCGGCACACGCCTTCTCTTTCGAAAACGTCGTGAAGAGAAACCTGTAAATCTCAAGTTCCTCGCGTGGATCGCCGTGGCCATCCTCGTCGTCTTTGTGTTCATGCGATTCTTTCAGTGGATCGACGACGCACAACGTTCACTGCTCCCACAGACCGAAAGCCTTGCGATCCTCGATGATCTCACTTCCCTGAATGCGATCATCGACCTTCCAACACAGACCTTTGGTGCTGAGTTATACACGGCGGGAATCTATACGTCGTCCATAGGCGAGATTCCGGAAGGAAGCATCGTTACTGTCTACACCAAGGATGCTTGGCGCTTCGTGGAGATCGATTACTTCCCAGGTGTGAACTCGGCCGAGTACCTCGCCACCCACATCTATCCAACCCAAGAAGTAAAACTCGACCAAGAAACCTCTGTCTGGATCCAAACCCTCGACGACCGTCCCCGCTGTATTGATTACGAGGATGGTCTCCCTAACCGTTGTGAAATCACCCGCCACCTCATCGCCCAGCTGGAAAACCATCTCCTGCTCATCGCCGCCGACGGCGATCATCCCACCGACGGAGAGCTCATCGAAATGGCGAGATCAATCATGTTCTTTGACGATGAATCTGGGGAATGATACCTTCACGTCGTTCCGGAGAGGTCGCATAGTTGGTCTAGTGCGCCGGTTTCGAAAACCGGTATGCCGCAAGGTATCGAGGGTTCGAATCCCTCCCTCTCCGCCAGGATTATTTCGTATCGGACAACCCACGCGCCTCAGGCATGTGGGGCGTCCCATGCGGCATGATCGACAACAAAACAACCCTTCGCGGGGTTGTTTTGTTGTGGTAGCATGCTCCTACTTCGATGTATGTCAGATTTTGAACCCAAAGAACCAAGAGAGAAGCTGTCAGAACTCGCCACGAGAGTTATTGAGGTCGCAAGTTTCGCGAGTGTCGTCTTGCTGAAATATTATCGATCCACCTTAGACGTCAGCTATAAAAAAGATGAATTTGACCCCGTAACGGTAGCCGACCAAGAATCAGATGCCCTCATTCGAGATCGTCTGAAGGAACTCTTTCCTAACGACCTTATTCTCTCTGAAGAAAATACGGAGATCCCCGATTCTTACGATGGTCGGGTCTGGATGGTGGATCCGCTCGACGGGACAAAAGATTTCGTCAAAGGACGTGATGGTTTTTCGATCAACATCGGACTTTTAGAAAATGGTCAGATCGTTTTCGGTTGCGTTGTGGTACCCGCTCGCGGCCAGGTATTTTTCGCCGAAAAGGGAAAAGGCGCATTCGAGAAAACAAAAGGAGGGTGCAGAAGAATGCATGTCAGTACCGTTGAGGACGTGATGAAAGCTCGTCTGGTAACGAGAAATCCCAGCGGCGAAACGCGTCCAATCGAAGAAAAGATCGATCCAATGCCATTCAAAGAGAGAATCCCTGAGGGAGGGATCGGCACAAAGTTGTGTCTTATTGCGTCCGGGAATGCCGAGGCTCACATCAACACAAATTTTCGCGCGAGCAAGTGGGATACCCTTGGCCCGCAGTTAATTTTAGAAGAAGCCGGTGGTATGGTGACGGATTTTGATGGTCACACCTTGGACTACAAAAAGCCGTCCGTATTGTGGGAACGATCCTTCGTCGCTTCCAATAATAGCAAGATCCATTCGGAGCTGTTAAAGGTGACCGCATGACAAACTTGGTCATCATGCTGATTTTTTGAGTTTGGATGAGGAGAGAAAGCGTCTTGCAAGCGCCGTTGTAAATAACCCCGAAGCGTTCGAGCAGCTGATCAAAAAAGCCCGTTTGGCTCTGCATCAAGGTAAGAATGTAGTCATTGATAGCGGCGTTACGGAAGAGCGTTTACATCTTCTCGAGATGCTATCTGGCGAGTGCGATGCTCATTTGTATAAATTTTCCCTCATCGCTCCACGTGATGTACTACTTTCACGAGTACAAGCAAGAGATGCGGAGCGAGGGAGGGGGTTTGATAGAGATCGTTTTGATTTTACTTTAGCCGCCCAACAGTCAAAGTCATTCGAAGGCTATATCACGCTGGATAGTGAGAAACTATCTCCGCAGCAAATGTTGGAAATCGTTCTTTCAGTATTGCAGGAACAAAAGCATCCCGACCAACATGCCTAAAAATCATCGAACCTAAAGTTCTCAGAAAGCCCTTTAATGGCCCTAGTAAATTCGGTACTAAACCCACAGACACCGCCAGAAAGCCGCTTCTGCAATCGCAGAGGCGCTTTTCTTTTTTGACGCACAGATGAAGTATCCCTATACTATTTGTAGATATGACCAAGAAAAATACAACGCAATATAGTTCGGAGGAAGCGAAGAAAATTGTTGCTGACTATATTGATGAGTCGGCTGTCCGTTTGGCTCAAAGACTGAAGAAGGCGTATTCGGAACAAAAAAAACAGGCGACCAAAGTTCGGTCGTATGTTTAAAATTTATTACAGTGAATCGGCGATCTCAACGATCAAAGGCTTCATTCGTGCGTACGAAGAAGCTTTTTTTGAACTTTATCGAGATAGTGGCTTAGTGACGGAACAAAAAATTATTAAGAATTATCGACTGTCAGCGAGAAAGTTAAATGAACAGATCTTTTTAGAAATCGAAAAACATTTGGGTGTAAAACGGGTGCTAGGGAGAAAAGAACGCGGGCAGTGGCACCATGAGCTGGCATTTTATGTTGGAAGCCGATTGATTACCGTTTTTTACACCACTGATGACGAAGATAGTTCAAAAACCATTGAATCAATTGGTATCGAGCGAAAACCGATTATTTTCTAGAAACTATGAACACGCCTTGGAATCACACTCCCAAAACGGTTTACGCCGATGATGATACGGAGTCCGTACGCTTCTTGTTGCGCCTGCGAGTCCCGCCGCTTATCCTGGGACTTTTCTTAGGTCTGGGCATTTCTCTTCTCACCAGTCGCTTCGAGGAAGTTCTCGCCGCCAACATCCATGTTGCTTTCTTCATCCCCTTCATTGTCTACATCGCCGCGGCGGTTGGCGCGCAAACCCAGGCCATTTACGGGCGGGATCTCAAAACAGGTCACGCAAAACTCAAAAACTATCTTCTCAAAGAGCCACTCTTGGGCCTGTGCCTGGGAGCGCTCTTCGGTCTGATCTCCGCGTTTGCGATCAACCTCTGGCTGAAAGATATGGACCTCGCCCTTGCGGTAGGTCTCTCCATTTTCATCACAGTCACCATTGCACCTGTTGTCGCTGTGCTTATCACCGAACTTTCCAACAACATCCACGAAGACCCGGCTGTAGGAGCGGCGCCCATCGCCACGGTTGTCCAGGATATGATCTCGATTGTCCTCTATGGAATCATCACCAGCGCGATACTGCTCTAATCTATGTTCGACCTTCGTACATGGCTCCTCGTAGGTGGAATCTTGCTCATGATCCTGATTGTTGCCTACTTTGCTTCCCGAGATTGAACGCGACCGGCGAATTAACCCCCTCCTTTTTAAGGAGGGGTCTGGGGTGGTTATAGTATCTGTGAGTGAATGGTGAGTCAGCTCACCAAAAGCATGTGAATATCAAACACTTTTATAAAACTCGCTCCTAAAAATCATAACCACCCCTAGCCCCTCCTTAAAAAGGAGGGGGATCGGACAATGCTTCTCCAACCAAATTGCACTTGATCCAACTAAACGCTCCACACCGGAGCGTTTTTTTCTTCCTGTTTTTACGCTACAATGAGGGCACGTATGAAAATTCGCAAATGCATTATTCCCGTCGCCGGCATGGGAACTCGATTCCTCCCCGCGGCCAAGGCTCAGCCAAAAGAAATGCTCGCCGTTGTCGACAAACCTGTCATCCAATACATCGTCGAGGAAGCGGTTGCCAGTGGAATCGAAGAAATCATCTTCGTGCGGAAATAAAGGGGTCAAGTCTCCAGTCGTCTGATTTTGATCAAACATTGGCAAACTCGATTGTGCTAAACACGAACAACTTCCGTCATGGAGCAGGGAACAAATAGATCTCAACAAAGTAAGATAATGAATGTCACCATATATCCACTCGAGTCGTGAAAAATCCCCCGTTTCGACTAAAACCGACCACCGGAGACCTGACCCCGGTGGGATTCTCCGGTGGGTGACCCCAGTGGGATTCTTCGAACCTCACCTGCGTTCTTTCCCAACTTTTGCTATGATTCAAAAGGAGGTGCCGAAGTGCCACCTTCCTGGCGCAAGTGGTTTCTCGCAAGTGGGAGGTGTTCCCACTGCGGGAGACCGGAGAACGACAGCGCGAGTACCCCCGAGGATGCATGTGTGTTCCTTTTGCAGACTCACGGAAACTCGCACAAGCATGTCTTCGGCGGGGTGATCGACATCATCCCCGTCATTCCCCATCCCTCTCACTCCATCCTCATGATGGTAGATCCAGATGCGATACGCTGACGCGCCTTGTGTGTGCCGGTGTTACATCCGGCACACACCCTTTTATTTTTCTATGAGACCTCTGCAAAAGTCGCGATCTTGCGGCTTACGGGCACCCAGGCATCGCTTTAACCTACGTGTTATACCATCTCCAATTAACGCTTCCGCATGTTAATTGGAGATGGTATTAGTAGGTTTTCATCGATCGCCAGCCCGTGCACCGCAATCTCATCGACTTTTTCAGAGGTCTCCTATGTATCCCAAACCCAAAACGATCTACGCAGACGATGATACAGAATCCGTGCGGCTCTTATTGCGCCTGCGAGTACCTCCTCTTGCGTTGGGGCTTTTTCTTGGACTGGGTATCTCCATTCTTACCAGTCGTTTTGAAGAAGTCCTCAAAACGAACGTCCACGTCGTCTTCTTTCTTCCATTTATTGTCTACATTGCCGCGGCGGTCGGCGCTCAAACGCAGGCCATCTATAGCCGTGACCTCAAAAGTAACCACGCGAAACTCAGGAACTATCTTCTCAAAGAACCTCTACTTGGTCTGTGCTTGGGAGCCATTTTTGGTCTTATCTGCTTGTTCATCGTAAACGCTTGGTTGGACGACATGAAACTGGCGCTCGCGGTGGGTTTGTCGATGTTCATCACCGTGACAGTCGCACCCATTGTGGCTTTGCTTATCACCGAACTCCTCAATGATCTCCATGAAGACCCGGCCGTGGGAGCGGCTCCGATCGCTACCGTCATTCAAGACATGACTTCTATTGTCATCTACGGAATCATCACCAGCGCGATCATCCTCTAGGTGTATGCAAGACCTTCGTACATGGCTCCTCGTAGGTGGAATCTTGCTCATGATCCTGATTGTTGCCTACTTCCTGTCTCGAGATTGAGCGCGTCCACATGGACGCGTTTTCTGATCCCTCCTTTTTGCGCTACAATACGAACATCTATGAAGATCCGAAAAGCCATCATCCCTGTGGCCGGCATGGGGACTCGATTTCTCCCGGCGGCAAAGGCTCAACCAAAAGAAATGCTTGCGGTGGTCGATAAACCGGTCATCCAGTACATCGTCGAGGAAGCGGTTGCCAGTGGGATCGAAGAAATCATCTTCGTGACCGCCATCGGCAAGCGCGCGATCGAAGACCACTTTGATCGCAACTTCGAGCTTGAGTACCGACTTGAACAGAAGAAGAAAAAGCGTGAACTCGACATCGTGAAAAAAATTGGAAAGCTCGCACACTTCGCCTTCGTGCGTCAGACCAAACCTCTTGGCGACGGTCATGCCGTGCTCGCCGCGCTTCCTTTCATCGACAAGCATGAACCTGTTGCCGTCTTGTTTGGAGATGACATTATCGACTCAGACAAACGCCCTGCCCTTCGTCAACTCATGGATGTCTATGAAACGTACGGCGACCCGGTAATGGCTCTGCAGAAAGTTCCAAAGAATGAAGTCTCTCGATTCGGGGTGATTGGAGGAACACGGGTGGAACCTTCTGTGTGGCAGATCAATCAGTTTGTTGAAAAACCCAGTAAGAAAGAATCTCCCTCAGACCTCATCGTCATTGGCCGCTATATTCTTACCCCTGAAATCTTCAGCCTTCTCCCTAAACAAGCCGCCGGAAAGGATGGGGAAATTCGACTCGCCGACGCCTTCATCACGCGTCTTAAACAAGGCAAGGCACTTTACGGATGCAAATTTGAAGGAACTCGCTACGACTGCGGAAGCAAACTCGGATTTCTCAAAGCCCAAGTTGAGCTTGGTCTCAAACATGACGAGACGGGCAACGACTTCAAACGCTACTTGAAACAAACGTGTAAGACTCTATGACGTCTCTTCGTCGACATCTCGCGATCCTTCTTCTTCCCATCATCCTATTGGGAGCCGGTTGTGGCGGCTCGAGTACCGCTCAAAAACTCGCGACCACGCCGGTTACCATCACGATCTGGCGCGTGTTCGATGACAGCAGCACCCTAGACGGGATCATGAGTGCGTACAAAGCCTTGCACCCAAACATTTCGTTTTCCTATCGTGAACTTCGCTATGACGAATACGAGGACGAGCTCATCCGCGCATTTGCGGAAGGAGAAGGTCCAGACATTTTTTCCTTACACAACACCTGGATTGGGAAATATGAGAGTTTGATCGAACCCATGCCAGACTCCCTCACCATTCCTTACTCTGAAACACGTGGCACGATCAAAAAGGAAACCGTGTATACCGTTCAAGAGGAACCGACCATGTCTGAGCGTGCACTCAAAAGTGACTTTGTGGATGTGGTTGTCCAGGATGTGCTCCGCTCCTACAAGCCAAATAGTAAGGCCGACGCCGAAGATCGCATTTTTGGCCTCCCCTTAGGGATGGATTCGCTTGCTCTCTTTTACAATAAGGATCTTCTAAACGCAGCTGGAATCCCCGAACCCCCAACCACCTGGACCGAATTTCAAGATCAAGTCACACAGCTCACACAAATCAACACAAGCGACTCCATCGTACAGGCAGGAGCCGCGATTGGAACCAGCCAAAACGTAGAACGCGCTTTTGATATTCTCTCGATCCTCATGATGCAAAACGGCACACAGATGACAGACTCCCGTGGACGTGCGACGTTTGCACAAGAGAACGACTCAGGATTCTTGGGCGGCGAAGCGGTGCGATTCTATACAGACTTCGCCAATCCTCTCAAAGCCGTCTATACCTGGAACAAAGATATGCCGGATTCGTTTGATGCGTTCATCTCCGGCAACACCGCCTTTTTCTTTGGCTATTCCTACCATTACGACCTGATTCGCGCCGCCAACTCGAAACTAGACTTTTCTGTTTCTCCTCTCCCACAAATCGACGGGGGAAAGACCCTCAACTACGCCAACTACTGGGTCGAGACCGTCGCCAAATCAACGGACGCCAGTGACTGGGCATGGGACTTTGTCCAATTTGCGGCAAGCGAGGAGCAGGTCGGAAACTATCTGGAATCGGCAAACAAACCAGCGGCTCTCCGCGGCCTTATCAACTCACAACTAGAAGACGAGGTCATTTCCATTTTTGCCGGGCAGACACTCACGGCCGAATCCTGGTATCGTGGATCTGACGCCTCTGTGGCAGAAGAAGCATTTTTAGATCTGATCGATGCCTTCCTCGAAGGATCCGAACAAGAACGCGCCCTCAAAGACGCGCAAAATAAGACGAACCAAAGTCTATGAAACGTCTGACGCTCCTTTGTCTCTTGTTCGCACTCGTCCTTTTCCCCAAGGCGAGCTTTGCCTACAACTCCAACATCTGTAAAAGTTCCTCAGGTTGTACACAATCGGAGGTTGGACCATTCATGCAGGACATCTCTCAAGGATGTGGCAACTTGGGCGATTGCACACTTGAAGACATCCTGACAGTCTTTATGAACATTGGAAATTATGTCGTGGGAATTATCGGTGCCGTCGTCCTCTTGATGTACGTCGTGGGAGGATTCTACTGGCTTGCATCCGCCGGGCGCAAAGAGTGGGTGGACAAAGGGAAGAAGTACATGACCATCTCCACCGTGGGACTCTTGATCGTCATGTTTTCTTACCTTGGGATTTACGCGCTCAAAGGCGCTGTTCAATATGGAACCTTTGCCGTAAAGGAGGGGTATGTAACCTGCGTTGGTTCTGAAACCAAAGGTGATCCATGCGATCTCAACTCCACCTGCACAGACGACGGATACACCTGTACTCAACTTTGTGAGCAACAAAATACGGAACCTTTTGAAGATAACTCCCCAGGATACCAATCACTCCAAACGCTCGGCTGGTCTTGCGAGGATATAACAGATGCCAAATGGACATCTGGCTTTGAGAGTATTAGCAGCTGTGAAAAAAACAAATGCGCTGGGTCTGAAAATGTGCAGTGTTGTCAGGCTGAAGGCTGGAAATAAATTCATTTCTTTTATTGAATTGCAAATTATGCGCACCTACTTCTATACATTGCTGTGTCTGCTTCTGCTGACTCCCACATCTGTCATTGCCGCGGAATTAACCAATCCATTGGGGACAACGGACATTCGAACAGTGATCGGACGTCTCATTCAGGCAATTTTGGGGATTACCGGAGCCGTGGCTCTACTGATGTTCATCTATGGAGGATTCCTTTGGCTCATCTCTGCAGGAGAATCTAAAAAGGTGGAAAAGGGGAAGGACGTGATGAAATGGGCCATCCTAGGGATTGCGGTTATTGTCGGAGCTTATACGATTGTCTCGACCATCGTTACCGCGCTTGAGTCCGGAACCATTGGTTAGAGCGCCAGGTGGTTAGGTGAAAAACCTATCCATCTTCCTAATGTGGATATCTCCATGTCATAATCCAAGAAAAATAGGTAAAATATCTACAATCATTTTTAACTCTCTAAATTCCTAACTCTTTGGTCTTCTCTGCCGGACGGCGAAGGGGATAATCTCAAAAGGGAGGTGAAGCATATGACAAACATTTTTTCTAAAAAACATATCGGTTACTTCCTTGGAGCGGTGATGGTTCTCTCACTGGGAGCGGTCGCTTTCATGGGACGATTATCCGTCTCGCCCTTGGGTTCTTGGGAATCATCGCGGTGGTCATTATTCTCTTGGGTGGATTCAAGTGGATGACCGCTGTTGGAAATGACGACAAAGTGAAAGTGGCGAAGAAGCTCATGTTCTCGGGACTCTTCGGATTAGTCATCGTCATCTCTGCCTACGCGATCGCTGAGTTTGTGATCGAATCAATTATCACTGCCACCGCCGGCTCAAGTAGCAGTTCTTCCTCATAATATCCATACGCCCCCATCCTCTGCGATGGGGGTTCACACAAGCGTATGAACCTCATGCCCTTGTGTGAACCAACACCTTCTATGACCTTTAAACGTTCCATGTCCTTGGGCCTGTGTGCTCTGCTCATTGGAATCGTGATAGTCAGTCTGAGCACCGACTACGCTCTGGCCCAAAGCGCCACGGACACGATCCAAACGGGTCTGGATAGTGCCGCAGAAGGCACGTACTCTCAAAATGTAACGGCAACGGTCTTCATCGGGAACCTCATCCGCGCGTTGCTGACCGCCACGGGTATTATCTTTCTGGTAATCACCGTCTATGCGGGTGTGCTCTATATGACGGCGATGGGAGATGACACGAAAATCAAAAAAGCAAAAGGGATGATCACCAGCTCTATTATAGGACTTATCATCATTATCGGAGCCTACGCGCTCACCGACTACGTGATCTCTGCACTCTCCTCAACCACTACCGCCACAACAACAACATAAACTCCTATATTCATCTCTTTTATGAAAAATCTCATCCTTAAAGTCAGTGCCTGGTTCGCAACGCTCCCTATCCTCTTGCTCCCAGTAGCCGCATTGGCTCAATTTGATGGTCTTTCGAGTGCCGAGGATCAACTTGGAGAAGTCGGAACGGCTCTTGGAACCGACGCCACAAACACGCTCCCTGAACTCATCGGAAACATTATCCAGGTTCTTCTCTCGGTTTTGGGAATTATTTTCGTGGTGCTGGTCGTCTACGCCGGTTTCCTTTACCTCACTGCTGGAGGAGAAGATACAAAGGTGAAGAAAGCAAAGACCCTCCTCACACAATCCGTCATTGGTCTAGTCATCATCGTAGCCGCCTACGCGATCGCCGCGTTCGTCATCGACGCTCTTGTCGATGTATCTGGCTCCTAAAAAATTGGACAAAAAACTCGATCTGAAAGGGTCGAGTTTTTTATAGAAAAACCCTGGTCTGGATGTTCACGCGCGTTGTGCGTAATCAGTCCAGAACCAGGGTTTGTTGCCGTGGGGATCAATGTCTCTGCTGTGCCATGGTGGCGGCGGACGTCGCCAAGTGGCCGGCCCATGGCTCCAATTGGTCCATGTAGCAGGCAATGGCTCCATGGGTGTCGTCCTTGCGAACCGGCCGCAGGACCGGGACACGGCCGAAACCCAGGACGTGCTCGATGCGCACCACGTGGAGGTACACCAGGCGGATATCCTCGCGCCCGGCCGGCCGGCTGACCCAGACATCGTCCTGGGCAGGAAGCGCCAGGTCGTTGTCGTCCACGGGCATGGCGTACACCTGCCCGTCGATCACGTTGTCGCCATTGCCGTCCCAGTAAGCCAGGACAAAGCCGATTGGCTTGCCTGGCGGAGCCGTGATCAAGCTCACGGGAACCCCGTGGTGGTTGGTGATCGTGGCCCACTGGGTCCCGTTGCCGCCACAACGTTGCTTGGAGCTAGGCTGATTGAGAGCCCAAATCCTCAGCGTGTTGCGGCCCTCTTTGGAGGTGTCGTGCACCGAGACCGAGACCTCGCCGGAGGAAGCGGTATGGTTCGCGCCTTGCGCGTAAGTAAGGGAGAGGAGGGAGAGAATGAGGAAGAAAATGGACATGCTCACTCCTACTCAGTCAGCAGATCAAGCGCCGTGCTTGCGTCCAGCGCCGCGCAGGCCGCTTGTTGGGCGACCGTCCAGGGACGACCATCGGGACAAGGCACGATACCCTGACCCGTGGGCGGCTGAGGCACGGAGACAGAAGGTTCGGCCAGTAAGGGAAGCCTGTTGGATGAGATGATCGGAGCCACCCCATACCCGGGAACATACACACCGGTTGGAAACGCGAAGCCGCCGACCGAGTCGTCGAACACGTAGCCCGAGTAGCTGTAGCCGGCCGAGAAGCGGACGTTGCTGTCCGCGTCGCGGACGAGGGACGTCGGCATTCCTCTGTCCATGGCCTTGGAGGCCAGGTCGTAGGGACGCCTGTCCATCGCCCCGATGACCGCGACCGCGCCGTGGGCGGTTCCGATGTAGCTCGCGCCATGCCCGGTCTCCGGGTCGACGTGCTTCACCGTGGCGCAACCGGTGAGGGCCGCGAGCACGCTCAGGAACACGAACATGGTGATGCTTCGCATCGTCTCTCCTCTGGCGGGGTCAAGGGATCCCGCCTGTGGTTCAGGGTTAAAGGTACGAAATAAACATGAAGCAAAACTTTATGCCTATTTCGAACCTTCAAATGATAAATGAATGAACGTAAAAAAATACTCTATTTATAGAGTCTTGTCAATCCGTCCGGAGCTTAGGTCCGGAGCTTAGCTCCGGACCTGGGGCTAAAATGAGCAAAGAAACGGATCATACGTAAATTGGGTGGAGAAGCACTGTCTGGTCCCCCTCCTTTTTAAGGAGGGGGTTAACTTGTCTGAATCGAACCTCTGTTGCTCCACAGGATTTACGACTGATCCAAAGAAACCTCTAAAAGAAAAACGGTTACTATTGAGGTAACCGCCGTGTGACCGAAGATGATGCTACTTGTATACCCACTCCCTGCACTTTTCGTCGCTGACGCGCTCCTGCTCGCACAGCTCCTTGCGACTGGCCTTCTTGTCAGAGGCGGAAGGGGACGATGTCTTCTGTGCCGGAGCCGTGGCAGGCGCGACCGTTGCCGTAGGGGCGGACCCGTTCCAGTCCACGCGCTCGACAAGGATCCAGATGACCCCCGCGATCGCCACA
>Ga0075999_102_pt1 | contig 21800 bp, 23 predicted proteins | sample RifGroA2_FD_68045 | JGI IMG/M metagenome (GOLD analysis project Ga0075999, IMG submission 68045) | Parcubacteria (Uhrbacteria) bacterium GW2011_GWA2_52_8d | reverse complement strand
GCCGTGTCCTTATAGGGATCGCCGACGGTGTCGCCGGTGATGGCCGCCTTATGGGCATCACTTCCCTTTCCACCGTAGTTTCCTTTCTCGATGTACTTCTTGGCGTTGTCCCAGGCACCGCCCCCGGTGGTCATGGAGATCGCGACAAAGAGGCCGGTGATGATCGAACCAATGAGGAGTCCGCCAAGCGCCTCTGCTCCCAGAGCAAATCCGACCACGATGGGGGCGAGCACAGCTAATAGTGACGGAGCGATCATGTACTTGATGGCGCGTTGTGTGACGATGTCGACCGCCTTGCCGTATTCAGGCTTGGCTGTGCCGTCCATGATGCCGTGGATCTCGCGGAACTGGCGACGCACTTCCTCCACAACAGCTCCGGCTGCTTTTCCAACAGCTTCCATCGCCATGGCTCCGAAGAGATACGTGATGAGCCCGCCCAAGAAAAGACCAGCGATCACGCGTGGGTCAACAAGATCAAATACGATTTCTGTCCCCGTCGCTTCGATCGTATGAACATAGTCTCCAAAGAGCACGAGGGTTGCGAGTCCGGCTGAACCGATGGCATAGGCTTTCGTGACGGCCTTTGTTGTATTACCTACAGCGTCGAGCGGATCGGTCACATTACGAACTTCTTCTGGAAGCCCGGCCATCTCAGCGATTCCACCGGCGTTATCCGTGATAGGTCCATAGGCATCGATCGCGACGATGATCCCTGTGAGCGAGAGCATCGCGACGGCGGCGATGGCGATTCCGTAGAGACCTGCGAGGTTGTAGGCAATGAGGATTCCCAGAACAATGGTGAGCACAGGCAGAGCCGTTGCCTTCATGGAGAGAGCAAGACCGGCGATGATATTCGTGCCATGTCCAGACTCAGAGGCTTCGGCAAGTTTTTGGACAGGGGTGTACTCGGTTGCGGTGTAATACTCGGTAATCATGATGAGAAGCGCGGTGATGATCAGTCCCAACAGGGCGCACCAGAGCAAATTCGTATCATCGATACCTGGAACATTGGCCACGGCAAATTGGCTCGTGACAAACCAGAAACCGATCGCGGCAAACACGCCAGCTGCTCCAAGTCCCTTGTAGAGTGCGCCCATGATGTTTTGGGTTTTTCCAAGTTTGATAAAAAAGGTTCCGAGGATTGATGCGACAATAGCGACGGCACCAAGAGCAAGTGGGTAGAGGATGAGACCTTCACTCACCTCACCTGATTCAAAAGGGGAGATGAGTCCGCCTAACACCATTGAAGCAACGAGTGTCACAGCATAGGTCTCGAAGAGGTCTGCGGCCATACCCGCGCAGTCGCCGACGTTGTCTCCAACGTTGTCCGCAATCACGGCTGGGTTACGTGGATCATCTTCTGGAATACCAGCTTCGGTTTTTCCGACCAAGTCTGCACCGACGTCGGCTGCTTTTGTGAAGATGCCTCCACCAAGTCGAGCAAACACAGAGATGAGGGAGCCTCCGAATCCAAGACCGATGAGGGCGCTCAGATCATTTGTGACACCATAGAATCCAGCAACACCTAGAAGCGCGAGACCAACCACGAGAAGTCCCGTGACGGTTCCGCCTTTCACCGCGACATCAAGGGCCTGCGCGAGCCCGGTCTTTGCGGCCTCTGTTGTGCGGACGTTTGCACGTACCGAGACAGACATCCCGATGAATCCGGCTACACCTGAAAGGACGGCTCCCACCAAGAACCCGATAGCGAGCGTCCAACCTAGTGCGAAGCCCAAGACGAGGAAGATGATGGCACCGATAGCGGCGATCATCTTGTACTGACGTGCCATGTAGGCATTGGCTCCTTCTTGGATGGCCAGAGCAATGCCTTTCATCTTCCCTTCTCCTGCGGGACGTTTCAGGATCCACTGAGTAAGGACGGCGCCCCAGAGAATAGCGAGTACTCCGGAGGCGATAGCGTACTGTATAATGGTCATAGTAGAAGTGACTGAGTGATTGAGTCGTTGAGTGACTCAACGACTAAACGACTTAACGACTGGAATACTAGGTTTTTTAGGCCTTCATGTCAATCAAATCACCCCCAACCTTTAAGATTGAACGAGAGCTATTGGCGCAAGGATTCCAGAGAATCGTTGGGGTTGATGAGGCAGGATGCGGGGCGTTGGCGGGTCCCGTGGTAGCTGCAGCGGTGATTCTTCCGGTGGATTCAAGACTAGGCGCGTTGCGTGACAGCAAACTATTGAGTCAGCGACGGCGGGAGGAGCTCTATCCTCTTATCATCGAGCGCGCCGTGGCGTGGAGTGTGGGGATGGCGAGTGTCGACGAGATCGAAAGGTTGAATATCCGGGGAGCGAATTTGCTCGCCATGCGTCGGGCGGTGGAGGCGATGGACGATCAATTATGTCCGATCGGACAAAATCGTATCGACTACGTTCTGGTCGATGCATGGACGATTCCTGGAGTCATGGTTCCACAGCGCGGAATAATCCGAGGAGACCTCAAGGTGAAATCCATCGCGGCCGCGAGCGTGATCGCCAAAGTGACACGTGATCGGCTGATGGCCGAGCTTGCTCGCGAGTTTCCCGTCTATGGCTTCGAGGTTCATAAGGGATATGCAACGAAAGTCCATCGCACAGCGATTGCCCTCCATGGTCCATGTTCACATCATCGACTTGGATACAAAACATTTGTACATGTATGACAGACCAACTCCCAGAAAACATCCGCCCATGGGGATTTTACGAAATTCTTGAAACGTCACCCAATCATCAAGTGAAGCGACACGTTATTCATCCTGGGAAACGTAATTCTTACCAACGTCATCAACGACGGACAGAGTATTGGATTATCGTAGAGGGACGATGCCGAGCTACGATTAATGATGTGTTTGTTGATGCAGGACCAGGTGAACTTATTTCTGTTCCTGTGGGAACAAAACATCGTTGGGAAAATCCAAATACATCTCCTCTTGTGTTAATCGAAGTGCAAACGGGAGATTATTTTGGCGAGGACGATATCGAGCGGTTTAGTGACGACTACGGCCGAGAAGGCACGACTCGTCCGCATTGACAAAAAGCCCGTTTTTCACTATATTTTGTCGAGTAAACTAACGAGATTCTTTGAATCTATCTGTTAAACAATTTGTTGTTCGCACACTGCTGGGCTTTTTGCGCGGGATGATTTTCTTCAAGCAACATAGCACTGGGTGGATGAAGAAACTGGCCGCACCGTTCAAAGTGACAGGCCTGTTTTTTGTTCGCTTTCTTGGAATCCCTTCGTATCGATTGATCTTTTTTGTTCGTCGATACACCCAAAAAGTTCTCCTTCCAGCCAAGCATCGTCTTGTCTATCTCATCTCCAATCGGTACACCATGCACGCGATGATGGGTCTCATTGTCGTTGGGGTTGTCTGGGTCAATCTCTCGGCTCGAGATGTGCGTGCAGAGGACTTTGGTCAGAAGAGTTTGTTGTATCAACTTGTTTCGGAAGATGACTCGTCTGTGTTGGAAGTCGTAGAAGCAGGATCTCTGGTGGTTACACTCGGGACACAGTACTCCTACCTTTCTGGGACGGTGGTCGATGCTCGTCGTCAGATAGACTTAGACTTTTTAGAAGAGACAGCCACGCCTGTTGTTGGGGAAGAGATATCAAAGGAATCGATTGAGGTTCCGGCTCGTGCCGGCATTGAGGACTATTCGGTGCAAGAAGGCGATACCCTTGGTCGCATTGCGGAGTCCTATGGGCTCAGTCTCTCAACGATTCTTTGGTCAAACGGTCTGACCTACACAAGCACAATCCAGCCAGGTCAGGAACTCAAGATCCTTCCCGTTGATGGTGTCCTCTATACCGTGAAGAGTGGCGACACGCTCTCGCGTATTGCAAGAAATTACTCTATCGATGTGGAGACGGTCATGACACAAAACGGGCTTGAGAGCGCGAACCGATTGGCGATTGGTGACGAGCTTTTGCTTGCGGGGGGCGAACCTCCTTCCCCTGTTTCAACAACACGAAGCTCTGCCTCAATCACCACCCTCTTTTCCGCTCCATCGATTAGTGCCCCATCGAGTGTTGTCGACGGATGGATCTGGCCTACCGACTGGCACACCATCACGCAATACTACGGCTGGCGTCACACAGGCGTGGACATTGATGGTGACTATACGACGTCCAGTTATGCCGCGCGAGGAGGGGTGGTTATCTATAGCGGTTGGCGCAGTGGGTATGGACTTTCCGTCGAAGTCGACCATGGAGATGGATATGTGACACGCTACGCCCACCATTCCAAGAATTACGTAGCCGTAGGAGATGTGGTGAGCGCTGGGCAAGTGCTCGCGCAAACAGGAACGACAGGTCGCAGTACGGGAACGCACTTGCACTTTGAAGTGATCCGTAACGGGAAGTTCCAAAATCCTTTGGACTACGTGAGATAATAGGTCCTATAGGACCAATAGGACCTATGAGTATATGCACTTCGTGCAAAAAAGAAGTTGAAGAATGGAACGAGAAATGCGGCGGTTGTGGGTTTACCCTTGAGCTTGTCCCAGATGATCGTCGCAAGGCTCGATATTTGCGAGGTCCTTCGCTTGGAGCGCTTTTGTTCACCCAAGGCTGGACGTTTGGCGCGCGGCTGTATTTTTGGTTTTTGATTTCGCTGATCCCCGTGTTTGGCCTCATCGCGTTATTCGTGGGCGTGTTTTTTGGTCGCCGACTCAGTTGGAAGTATGGTGGCTGGTCTGACTGGGAGGAGTATGTCGCCCGTATGCGATTGATGGATATTGTGGGAGGTGTCTGGGTGGTTATTCTAGTGGCCGCCTATCTCTGGGCACGTTTCGTATGAGACATCTCGCGATCATTCTGGATGGGAATCGACGCTGGGCACGTGAGCAAGGCCTTTCAACATTTGATGGACATCGACGTGGCCATGAGAACGTAAAGACGATTGGACTCTCGGCGCTTGAACGTGGCGTGGAGTATTTCTCCGTATTCGCATTTTCCACTGAGAACTGGAAGCGAACGGAGGAAGAGGTTGGATATATTATGGAGTTGTTGCTTCTCGCACTAACCAAAGAACTCGATTTTTTTCTTGAGCACAATGTCCGCGTGAGGGTTGTTGGTCACCGTGTGGGATTGAGCAAGAGGATCCAGGAGGCGATCGGCACCGCAGAGCAAAGAACGGCAGGTGGAACTCGTGGTCAGATAAACTTGTGCCTGAACTACGGCGGCCGAGCAGAGATCGTCGAAGGAGTGAAAAAACTTTTGGAAGAAGGACATGCCGCTGAGGTCATCGACGAAACACGCGTAGGCGAATCGTTGTGGACCGCAGGGATACCAGACCCCGACATGATTGTGCGCACCGGCGGCGAGCAGAGACTCTCAGGGTTTTTGACCTGGAGCGGGGTCTATAGCGAACTAAAATTCGTCGACAAATACTGGCCAGATTTTTCCGTCGAGGATCTGGATGAATGTCTGAAAGATTTTGAACAGCGCCAAAGACGGTTTGGGAAATAAAAATCCCGCTTCGGTGAAGAAGACGGGGCGTCAGCCCTTGAGGGACTGGTAGCGGTGTTCGGCTTCGTTCATCGCGAAGACCATGATGGCCGGGGGGACGAAGAAGTACAGGATCACGACGAGCAAGTCGAACAGACTGATCGTCTGAGGCGGCGGCAGAAGCATCGCCATATCGGCAAGGACGTTGGGGAACATGGCTATGTCTCCTTGTGTTGTGGAGTGAGCTGAATAGAGAAATACCGCATTTATCATAGAACGTCAATTCATCGATCGCCATATCGAGTTTGATGGGGATCGTACTCAGTTGTTTTGTGTTCATACGATCAATTATGTCCGATATCACCTCGCGTGGCTCGGCGGATATCGTCTGCACTCGCTCGGATCAATTATGTCCGATCGGACATAATTGATCGCTCGCTTCGTTTGCCAATCGGACATCATTGATCATTAGCGGAGTTCGTAGCATCGATAGACCTTGACCCATTTTTGAATACGAAGAAGTCGCACAAGTTGGAGCACTTGTTCCTCGACAGCCTTTACTGTGGACCAAACACTTAGCTGAACTTGTTTGAATCCAACGCCTTTCAACAGACGCCGCCAATCTCTCCGAGCACGACCCGCTGCCTCTGGGAAATCGAAGGCAATTAATAGTTCACCCGAGTGAATTTTTGATGCCGTCGTTCGCATCGATTGTTTCAAGTGTTCAGCGAGAATATCGTGACTTAAGAGGTAGGTTACCGTGTTGCCGACCTGTCGGGCTTCCACCCACTTTTTCTTTTTTAGACGACGGAGAATAAGCTTCTTTTTCTGGTCACCAAAAAGTCTGTTCCACTCATCCTGAGAGAGATATCCTCTCAGTTTTCTGTCATATGCCTGTGGGTCGTTGAACCAATCAACGGCTTCATTGACTCCGTGCATCAATGTGTCGATGATTTCATTTATGAGTTCTCCTTTTGCTTTTTTCATAGATATGATTTTGTCCGATCGGACATTATTGATCGTCATCGCGACGTTAAGATTTACCTTCTACGATGTGCACCCCTCTTGGCTTTGGGGTTCAACTTTTCATTCACAGATAGCCTAATCCAGTTTCACCTGCTCCCGATACTGCAAGGCCTCAGCTAAGTGTTCGACCTCGACTTCGTCACTTCCTGCTAAGTCGGCGATAGTGCGGGCGACTTTGCGGACGCGCATGAATCCGCGCGCGGAGAGACGGTTGGATCGCAAAGCGACCTCCAGGAGGGATTTGTTTTCGGGGGTGAGCGGGCACAGGTCATCTAGCTGTGAGGAGCTCATTTCGCTGTTGGTGAAGAGGCCAAGTTCGGCGAGACGGTTGTGCTGTTGCTTTCTGGAGCCTTCGACGCGTGCACGGATGTCGATGGATGCCTCAGGCTTCTGTTCGGACAGAAGTTTATCGTGCTCTACAGCAGGAACTTCAATGACAAGATCAAACCGGTCCAGTAAGGGGCCGGATATTTTTTTTTGGTACTTTGTAATTTGGTTGAGTGTGCAAGTACATTGCTTGTGGGGGTTTGTGAGGTGGCCACACGGACAAGGATTCATGGCGGCGGCAAGGAGAAATCGTGCCGGAAACTGAATCGATCCAACCGCACGAGAAATCGTGACGGATCCGTCCTCAAGTGGTTGGCGCAGGTGCTCAAGCACGTAGCGCGAAAATTCCGGGAGCTCGTCGAGAAATAAAATTCCACGATGGGCGAGAGAAACTTCACCGGGTTTGGGCCAGGTACCACCACCTACAAGCGAGACGGCTGAAGAACTGTGATGAGGACTTCGAAACGGCCGAGTTTGAACCAGACCCTGGCCGGTTGGTAGGATGCCCGCAACGGAAGCGATGGCGGTCACCTCAATAGATTCTTCATGCGTCAGTCTTGGAAGAATCGACGGAAGCGATCGTGCAAGCAGAGTCTTCCCTGCCCCTGGCGGGCCCTTGAGCAGAATGTTATGTCCGCCTGCGGCGGCGATTTCAAGTGCCCGCTTGGCGCCTTCTTGTCCTTTGATTGCGCAAAAATCGCTTGATGGATTTACGGCTGTAAAGGCTATTTTTTCTGAGCGTGGGAGTTGCTGTATCCCCTTGAGATGGTCGACAAGTGTTTGGAGTGAGTTCACGCCGTAAACCGTAAGTCCACCGATGGCCGTAGCCTCCTGTGTGTTTTCCATCGGGACAAACATCGATTCGACTTGCCGACTCTTTGCCATGATCGCCGCGGTGAGCGTGCCTTGAACAGCTCTGACGGATCCATCTAAGGCGAGTTCCCCCAAGAATACACACGATTCGATTGATGTCCGAGCGATCTCGCCTGTTGCAAGGAGAATTGACAATGCGATGGGCAGATCATACAAGGGCCCTTGCTTGCGTACATCTGCTGGTGCCAAGTTGACAGTTACTCTCCCGCGGGGAAATGAATAGCCGCTATTTTTAATTGCCGCTCGGATACGGTCGCGTGCCTCTTTTACGGCAATGTCAGGTAATCCAGCCAAACAAAACGCTGACAGACCAAATGAAACGTCCGCTTCTACCGTAACCGGCATAGCGGTGATGCCAATTGTGGCAGCAGTGATGATGTGAAACATAAAACCCCAGCTCAATTTAAGAGAGGGGTTTATTTATGCTTATACTATAGCTGTTTTTTTCGTGGCTGTCAATTTTGACCATTAGCGGAATCAGTCGATCGGTTCGTCTGGGTGAATATTTTTCTTTTTTTGGTTCGTCGGCTACACAGAAGTAATAGAATGACGCCTGTGACGATCACAATATCGGAGAGATTGATAGCTGATCGCGCAAAGAGAATGATGTAATCGACTGTAAAACCATAGGCGACTCGGTCGTAGAGGTTTCCAAGTGCCCCCAAAACGATAATGGCGGTCGCCAGCGTGATGTCGGGATGGGTTCGCAGGTTCTTGTAGGCAATGTGCAAGAGTCCAAATCCAATAATTGCAGAGAACAGGATAATAAACTCTAGTCGAAACGGGATATCAAACGCTACTCCCAAGTTTTTGTGGATTGCAAACAAGAGGACACTGGGATCAACAAGACTCCCTTCGTCAGGGAGCCATTGTAAGGCCTGAGCTTTGAGCCATTCGTCGATTCCGACGATCACAGCGACCGGAATCAGATACCAGTACACATGAAGAGAAATGGGTCTCACACTTCTTGAGTGAGGGTTTTTTTGCACTGAATGCAGGAAGTAGACGTTGGACGAGCAATAAGTCGGCGTTCGTCAATCTGCTGTCCGCAGTATTTACATGTTCCGTAGGTACCTTTATCGATCATCTTGAGAGCTGATTCTACATCTCTAAGCGCCTTTTCAAGCTCATCTTCGAGAGAGAGATTATCTGAAAATTGAGCCACTTCAGAGGCATTCTCATCCTCTTTATCACCAAGGTTTGGAAAGTTCGAGTTGAAATCTGTCTCAGATGATTTTGGATTTCGGTGAGCAAAACTGTTCAGCTCTTTTTCAAGCCGTGTCTTTTCCCCCTCGAGCAAGTCCTTCATTTTTTGTACAAAATCCGATCCCATAGATTTTTTATTAAAAATGACGCATAAACTATATCATTTTTCCACTAAAAAAAGAAGAAGGGGCCTTGCGGCCCCAACGTTATTCGGAGTGAAGGCCTGGTTAGGCGTTGGGTTCCGCAACCAATGCACTTGGTTACAGGACTCAACGCCCTAAAGGCACGAACATCACCGAACGGTTAAGTGTACTCTGCCGTTCTTACCATTCATTGGTTTTACCCGCGGATCTACCAAGGGTAGATCATAAGTGGGGCGAACCTAGAATCTTCGCTTTTGTTTTTGTTTTCTCATGTTCTGAACAGTAAAGACGGTAAGACGTTTCCCGAAAGTCGCGCGAGCGTGGGGTGCCCGCTGACGCAAGTCAAAAGCGGTTTTCGGAAAACCTCCCAAGAGTGGTGTGAAAGAACTACTTACAGAAGTATGATACCAAAAAATTGACCCTCGGTCAATTTATGAATTGGAGCTAATTTTAGTGTAAAAGATTACATGGTAGAAAAAAATGTGTTCATGCAATCAATTGTTGTCAGATATTTATCCACAGTTATTGCCACTTATAAACTACTTATCCACAATTAAGTTCTACAAAAGTGGATTGTCGTTGAATACTTTTTGACCTCAAAAGAAATGGCTGAAAATTCGCTAAGTGCGCGATCAAGTAGAGCAAGGTCTGGATTCAGGTGGTCCAACTCTGTCTGAAGAAGGAGAAATGTCGGATCAAGCCAGTTTGTAAGCATTGAGCAGTTAGAAGATGAGGTCTCTGAGGTTTTGGCGTAATCCTCTAGGAGTTTTTGGTTATTTGAGAAAAGAAGGGAATCCTCATGGACAGTAGCGAGAATCGATTCCCCTCCCCCAATCGGGACGCGATAACTCAGCCCAACACTCGTCGAAACTTCCTCAACAGAGACGAGATCCGTTTGGATCATGATTTCATCAAGACTTGAGCCATCTGGAAGGGTCTGGGTTACGAGGGTTGGTCTGGCAAAAGCCCCTATTTTCTCAAGTTCCTGAACGATTGTCGTCGAATTCAGCTCCGAACCGCTCACGGCTATGAGCGTTTCGAGGCCCTGTTCCCCTGACCTGATCACGACACTCATTTCTGTATCTTTTTGAAGAAAAAGACTGTTCGTGGTTAGCCGCTTGAGTCCATCAAGGGACGAACCATCTTCGCCCCAGACGAGGTTCATAAGTGAGAGTGAGCTGTTTTCAATAACACTAGATTCAAGGGATGCCTTTTGAGAAGTGGGAAGATCTAGGGTCATTTCATCCGCAGAAACGAAGAGGTTTCCTCCTAGTTCAACATCGGGGAATACGGCTCGTCCTAGCCAGGTCTCACCTAGAGAAGGAAGAAACGGTCGACGAACAAAAGCGGAGGTGCCGCTCATGGGGGCGAGTGAGGAGGACAGCAGGACAAATGCCCCCTGTTCCTGCATGGAAATTCCGTATTGTGTGAAGAGATCGGCGGGCAATTCCTCTTTTGACGTTCGAAGAGCGACACTGCGTTCTCCAGTTTTTGTGACAAAAACAGCGAGATCTCCATGCGTATACGGGCTCAAATCTTTCAGTTCGAGCTCACGCTCTGAGATGAGCGGGATTCCATCGAGCCATTGAGTCAGAAACGGTTTTGTTTTTTCATTGAGATGAAGCTCTAGAGCCAGGACTGTATCTGAGGGAGCTAAAGAGAGAATGGCTCCGCGACTAAACCACCAGGCTCCCAATCGAAAGATCACGAATGCCCCAACCAATAGAGCCGATACCATAAGCCAAACAACCTGCCGATTCCGGCGGGTTGTTTTGGTGTGTCGAGAGAGTGGAATGTTGAGATGTTGCATGTTAGGCGGCTCGCGGTGGGCGAGGACCTCGTGGGGCAGATCCTGGACGTCCTCCACCACGGAAAGGTGGTCTTCCGCCGCCTCCAGGTCGTGGACCTTGGGATCCAGAGTCTGGGGCGCCAGCCGGTCGTTGCGGGTAGACGTTTCCAGGGGCGTCCTTCATGGAGAGGGATGTGCGTCCTTCTGAGAGCTCCATGATTTTCACGAAGACTTCTTGTCCTAACTTCACAATATCACCGACATTTTCTACGCGCCATGGGGCAAGCATGCTCACATGAACCATTCCGTCGCGTTTTGGCAGATACTCCACAATCGCCCCAAAATCCATGATGCGGGATACCTTTCCTTTGTAGATTTCTCCTACTTTTGGTTCACGCGTGAGTTGTTGGACGGTTTCAAGAGCTTTTTGTGCTCCCTCTGCGTCGGTACTTGTAATCATGACCAGACCGTCATCATCGATATCAATCGCTTGTACGCCTGTATCGGCAATGATGCCATTGATGGTCTTTCCACCAGGACCGATGACGTTTCCGATAAGCTCCGGGTTAATGCGCAGAGTGATAATACGTGGGGCGTATGGCGAGAGGTCGGCTCGAGGTTCAGCGATGGCAGACTTCATAACATCGAGGATTTGCATGCGGGCTTCCCGCGCCTGGGCAAATGTTTGCTTCACCATGTCTGGCGTAAGACCAGTGGTCTTTGTATCCATCTGGATGGCGGTGATGCCGTCGCGTGAACCAGCAATTTTGAAGTCCATGCCGCCCGCACCATCTTCAAGGTCCTGAAGATCGGTGATGACTTTCCAGCGTCCTTGATCATCGGTGGCAATGCCCATGGCAATACCAGCCACAGCTGTCTTGATCGGAACACCTGCATCCATAAGAGCAAGTGTTGATCCACAGGTTGAACCCATCGAGCTTGATCCGTTTGATCCAAACACTTCAGAGACGGCGCGGATCGTGTAGGGGAAGACTTCTTTGTCTGGCATCATCGGCATGAGCGCTTTTTCGGCGAGTCCGCCATGACCGATGTCACGACGCGATGGTCCACGCATCGGTTTCACTTCGCCAACGGAGAATGGAGGAAAGTTGTAGTGGTGGAAGTAACGTCGTGTTCCGACCGTCTCCATACCATCAAGCGTCTGCTCATCCCCTGGCGCACCAAGGGTCACAATGGTCATGACTTGGGTCTCCCCCCGCATGAAGTGACCGGAGCCGTGCACACGTGGGAGCACAGCGACTTCGCTCAGGAGGGAACGAACGTCCGTGATACCACGGCCATCAACACGCGTTCCATCCTCAACAATAGATCGCGAGACTTCGGCTTCGAGAATATCCAGGACCATGTCTGTGCCATAGCGTAGATCATCGCCCTCCACTCCTTTCTCTTTCAAGAATTCTTTTGTACGAGCTTTGAGTTCGGATTTTTGATTGTTGCGCTCAGATTTTGTGGCTTGCGGCGTTCCGAAGAAAAGCGATTTCACCGTCTCAAGAACAAATGGACGAGCAAGCGCCTCAACTTCCTCGCGACGCGTCTGAGCGGTCTTTTCTTCGTCCGTTTTAGGTGTGACAAGATCGCGCTTTTCTTTTCCAACCGTCTTGCGAACTTCTTCGATAAGTTTAATGGGAGCATCGATGTTCTCTTGTCCAAACCAGAAGGCATTTAACACGATTTCTTCCGGAGCTTCCTTTCCTCCTGCCTCAACCATGATGATTTTTTCGCTCGTGCCGGCAAAACTCAGATCAAGAATCGATGTCTCACGTTCCTTGTAGGTTGGGTTCAAAGTCATCTGTCCGTTCTCGTGGCCTACGCGGACGCATCCAATCGGACCGTTCCACGGGATGTCGCTGATATGGAGGGCACAGGAGGCGGCGATGAGACCAAGCACGTCTGGGTCGTTCTCTCCGTCAAAAGAGAGCGCGGTTACGATGACCTGCACTTCATTGCGGATCTTCTGATCGAATAATGGGCGCAGGGCACGATCAATAAAGCGAGAGATAAGAACGGCCTCATCCGTTGGGCGGCCTTCTTTCTTGATGAATCGACTCCCCTTAATACGGCCGGCCGCGTAGAGCTTTTCTTCGTAATCAACCATGAGAGGAAAGAAATCCATGCCTCCTCGCGCTTCCGCGCTCATGGTTGCGGTGGCGAGCACAACGGTGTCACCGTACTGAATCAGGCACGATCCTCCTGCTTGCTGGGCATACTTACCGACCTCGATGGAGAGGGTGCGGCCTCCCCATTGGGTTTCGAAACGTTTTGCTGGGTTCATAGATTGTGAGTGTCCTGCAGAAACGGGAGATTCGAAGTCGCCTTCGAGAGTCTCAGAGTTTCTGCAGGAATGAATAAGTGAGATTGTTAGAATTCTAATCGTCGCGTGCGAGATTCTTCTTGGTCGGAAACAGACTCATCAAGCTTCATGAAGAAACTATCTGTTGTGTCCAGTTCTCCTCCCTCCTCTTCCCCACCTTCTTCAGGGGTTGGATCACTTGGTTCAGGTTTTTTTCCTACAGCAGAGACAAGTTTGGGTCCGATGAGGTAACGGCGCTGATTGGCGGAGAGGTCGATATAGTCATGAACCATCTCGATAAGTTTACCGCTTGTTGTTTTATCAAAGGCCATGAGTTCCACCATGCGCCCCCGACTTTGGACATAGTTTACCAGCGGCTGGAAGTCACCATCGCCCGAAACAATCACGACCACATCCAAGGTATCAAGCGCCTGCACAACATCGATCGCGAGCCCCACATCCCAGTCGGCTTTCTTCTGTCCGGATGGATACTCCATGAGCGGTTTCTTGCGAGTCTCGATCCCCGCGTGCTCAAGGGCTTCAAAAAACGCATTGTTTTCACCGCCTTCCGTTGATACGACATAGGCGATCGCACGGATGAGCTTGCGTCCGGCCACGCCATCCTCGACGATATTTTTAAAGTTCACTTTGCGCTTGAAGAGGTTGCGCGCGGAGTAGTACATGTTTTGCGTATCGATGAATACACCGACGCGCTGGTCTTTGTGCTTAAACATAGGTTGGTGGACCCGCAAAAAAGTTGGGTCCGGTTAAAAAGCGAAGACCCCGCAAAATGTGCGGGGTTTCAAAATTATCGTATTTTGAGCTCCTCCTTGATTTTCTCAAGACCAGCCGCATCTTCACGCTCTAGGTACTTCATGAGTCTTCGGCGCTCATTCACTTTATTGATGAGACCGCGGCGAGAAGAGTTGTCCTTTTTGTGATCGCGTAAGTGCTTGGTGAGATCTTCAATCTCGGCCGTCAAAATAGCGATCTGGACCTGAGGAGAACCGGTATCGGAGTCGTGCGTGCGGAACTTCTTGATGAGGTTCTGCTTCTTGGATGCACTGAGCATAGGGAAGGAGATTTCGTGGCATGATCTGAGTAGATGGGAGCTCAGCCCCGATCACCAAGGTCATGTCTCTAGATTAGTGAATACAAGATGAAGACTACGAGAAAGGCCAATAAAAGTCAAGGAAAGTCTTTGTGCGGTATACTTGAGTGACTATGCCCATCGCTCATCCCAACCAAACCTATCCATTTCGGCACCATCGACACAGCCTTGCCCATGCTCCCGCCCTGCCGGCCCTGGCCTCCAATCGACTTATCTCCTTTGCAGCTTCGAGCATTGTCGGGGTGTTCTTGCCGATTTTTTTGTATGAGTTTTTCGACTTGTCGATTACTGCCGTGCTCTTGTGGTATGCGATTAACTTCGCGGTAAAGTTTCCTTTTCAAGTGTGGGCGGCGCAGATATTCTCGCGCACGGGCCTGATTGCAAGCATGGTGTTTGGAACGCTGGGCATCATGCTTTTTTATTGGACGTTCTATCTTATCGACGCAGGCTCTGCGTTAGACCCGTATTTACTCATGGCCATCGGCATTGTAGGACTGACAATTGTCTCGTGTTTCTACTGGTCACCGTTTCATATCGATTACGCACAGTTTGGTCCTAAAGAAGCTCGAGGGGCATACCTCGCCAGACTCTATGCACTCCAGCAACTCATTCAGGTCATCGCTCCTGTTCTTGCCGGCTGGATCATCGTCACCTATGGGTTTCGACTAAATTTTTTCCTTGGACTTGTTCTTGCCGGTGCTTCAATCGTGCCACTGTTCTTTCTCCCTCCCTTCAAGGTGAAGTATGAGTTTGGATTCTGGGAGAGTTTCAAAAGGCTTTTCGGAAAGCGCTTCCGTCCCATGAGCGTATCCATGATGGCCTATGGTGCCGAAAACATTGTCGGCGTCGTGGTCTGGCCGATTTTTCTGTATGCGATTTTTCAGGGTCAGTATCTTGAGATCGGCGCGTTCGCCGCGATCATCGTTGTCATAGGCCTCGCCCTTGAGCTGCTTGTTGGACGCGAGACGGATCGATTCTCTGCTGGCAAACTCCTCAAGTATGGCACAGGCATTTACGCGCTAGGTTGGGTGTGGAAAGGATTGGTTGAAACGGTCGTGGGAGTGTTTGCTGCCTCTACATTCCATAACGTCGGCGCGATTTTACTGCGCACCCCCATGGACACACTCATGTACGAGCAAGCCGCGGATTCTGGTCACTACATCGATGAATATACGGTACTGCGTGAGATCGCCCTTGGGATCGGCCGCGTGCTCATGCTCCTCTTCCTCGTTGTGGTTACAAGTGTCTTCTCGATTGGTGCGTCCTTTTTCGTCGCGGCCGTCGTTTCGCTCGGAATCAACTGGCTGGTTGATTATCAGGCTGCGGAATAGTAAGGATGGCCGTATCAATGAGATCAATTTTGTCCGGTCGGACACAATTAATTGTCCAACTGTCGTTAGTTTATCTAGAACTCAACCGATCCGTGCGAACAATAATGTCCGATCGGACATTATTGTTCGTATAGTTTCTACTCCCACCACCGATCAATACAAAGAGGCAAAAAAGAAAAACCCCGGTGAGACTGTGAGGTCTGTCGGGGCCTGGTGAGTAGGTGCATGGGTGTACTAGTGGAAGCAGAGTCGGCCGAGCTCAATTCCCATGATTCCTACTCCAGAGAGGGCGGCGAGGAAGCTGAAGGTGTTGGCCGTACCCAGCTTCCTCGTGATGAAGTGGTTGGCTACGCCAGCGAGGCCAGAGACGAGGATGATGAAGCTCATCATCCCGCTGTCCAGACCGGTTGTTCCACTGAACCGGAAAAGGACGATCATGAGCCCAGAGACCTGGGCCATCGAAAGGATCAGACTGAGTACGGTGAGCATGCTGGACTCCTATCGGTCACGGGAGAAGGCAGGCACCTTGAGGCGGTTGCCGAAGTGCACGACCTCTCGCCAGATAGCCGTGCAGCCCTGGTGGGGTTCGACATTGCACAGGGCGACTTCACAGGCCGTGGAGAGGCGCTTGCAGGCGGAGTTTTCGAGTGCGTCGTGGGCGAGCGCTAAACACAGGAGCCCCTGTCGACTGCCTTCGACGAACTCGCCGTGCATCATCTTCTCGTAGAGCTCGGCGCCCTCGATGCAGCCGTTCTCCTGCATGTCGGTGAGGTGTTGGGGCTCCTGTGAGCGCTCGAGTTCAGCTTGGAGCATTATCACCTGCCACTCCAGATCCTCGATCCTTTCCTCGATTGAATAGGTCTCGGTATCGGGCTGTGTGGCACAGCTCGAGAGCAATGACGAGCCGGCGCCGACGGCGAGCACCAGGAAGGTGATCGCCCCGACGTGCGGGTAGCGGTGGTTGTTTCGAGCGGGATTGGTGAGGATGCGCATGGCGAGCGCACCCATCAGGAACGAGTAGAGGGCGAGGGACACGGCTGTCTCCTTATTTGCGGCGGGATGCCGCTTCTGTCGAGTTTACGACTGGGCAGAGTAGGCCAAAAGACAGGTTTCGTCAACCTGTCGAGGATAGAGAATAAGAAAAAGAAAGCCAATTTCATAGCTCTGGGACACATAAGGTCCAGGTGGACGGTTGATCACGAACGATCCTGGGGTTCCCGAGACTCCCGCGGCGCCGCCGGCTTGTGCCTGGGCTTCGATGACGTCATTGTACTTTTCTGAGTCATAGCAGTCCTGCCATTGGGTGGTGTTGAGGCCGAGGTCTGCGGCGAGTTGAGCGTAGAAGGTGTCTCCAAGGCTCGGCTGGTTCTCAAAGAGGGCATCGCCATATTCCCAAAATTTTCCTTGTTCAGACGCGCACTCTGCGGCGTTGGCCGATGGTGTTGCTTCCGGATGGAAGGAAAGGGGGAAGTGGCGGAAGACCCAGCGCACGGAATCAGAATACTCATCCATAACCTGGAGCATGGTCGGGTGGAATCGGCTGCAGTACGGGCACTGGAAGTCGGAGTATTCAATGATCGTGATAGGAGCATCCTCATTTCCGCGGATATGATCCGCGTCTGTCACAGCTGGGACGCCTGTGGCGGTTGGAGCTGGGACAGCAGCGGCTGCAGCAGCGACTTCTGCTGCAACACCAGAGTCATCGTTATCCGCGACAGCGAACGCCTCAACGGAACAGTCTCCACCTAAGACACAGCTGCCAAGCAAGATGAATCCAAGGGTTCCAAGCGCGAGGATCGCTGTGACGAATCCAAGCCAGAAGGCTTGCTTGGAAGGGAGGGCATCGAAAAAAGATTTTGTTTGAGGGGTATCCATAGATAAGGGGGTAGGAGGATTAGAAGGACTAAAAGGACTAAAGGGCTCCTACCATCCATGGGTTGCGAAGAGATAGGGAAGAAATTCATTGTTGGGTGATGGCCGCCCTCGTGCGAGGTTGGGTCGACGATTAAACCAAGTAAGACCACGCATTATCGCGGACATCCGTAGATAGGTCGCGGGTGTTACCGCGACGAGTATGGCGACAAGCAGGAAAAATTTCTGTGCGGGAAGAGCGGTCGTAGTCTCACTCCAGGACCAGACAGTTCCCATGGAAATCTTTTCTGCCGTGCAAGCATTTCCAACGAAATGTTCATCCGAATACGGGGAAGAACAGGACAGCGAACCACCTACAATGATAAATGAACTGCTCAAGAGAATCGCCGTGGTCAGGAGTATGGTGAGATTGTGCACAAGACGTTTCATACGACATTCTTATCCTATCATAGGGAGTGTGCCCATGCGATGTTATACTTGTGGGTATATGGGGACGAAGATTGATACATTGATTACTGACTTTCTGGAGTACCTTGAAGTTGAGCGTGGGCGCAGTGAGCGTACGATCAAAAATTATGATTTTTATTTGCGACGGTTTGCCGAGTTTGCCAAGCATCCGGCTCCGGAGAAGATCACCAATGATCTTGTTCACAAATTTCGATTGTGGCTGAATCGCGCGGTTGAAGGTCGTGAGGCCGCAACACTAAAGAAGAGCACACAAAATTATCACTTGATTGCCCTGCGGAGTTTCCTCAAGTATCTGGCACGCAGGGATGTGATTTCATTAGCTCCCGACAAGATCGAATTGGCTCGCCAAGAAATGCGACAGGTGGAGTTTTTGGAAGCCGACGAGCTTGATCGACTATTGGCGCAACCAATGAAACTTGGGGGCGGACTCGTTGCCCTAAGAGACAAGGCTGTTCTCGAGCTTTTGTTTTCGACCGGGATGCGCGTGAGTGAGCTCTCTAAGCTCAAGATTGAAAACATCAACCTGGAACGTGACGAATTTACTGTACGAGGAAAAGGCGGAAAACTCCGAGCCGTCTACCTTTCCTCAACGGCCAAGGACACGCTCAAAGACTATCTTGGGAAACGCCGTGACCCGTCCCCCTTTTTATTTGTCGGTCATGATCGTGCGAAAGGCGGGCGCGGCCAGACAGGCGGGCTCACTCCTCGGTCGATTCAGCGGCTCGTGGAACGGTATGCCAAGAGCGCGGGAATCACTAAGCACATCACCCCTCACACCCTACGGCACACATTTGCCACGGATTTATTACTTGGCGGCGCAGACATCCGATCCGTCCAGTCGCTTCTGGGTCACGCCTCGATTACGACTACACAAATCTATACACACATCACGAATAAACAGATGAAAGACGTGCACAAGAAATTTCACGGAAAGAATCGGAGAGATGCTTTTTCTTTTTAGCGAGATTCGTTATCATGCCCATTGATCAGTCTATCTGATCCATGTCCCCGTAGCTCAACGGATAGAGCAGGACTCTTCTAAGGTCTTGATGGGGGTTCGATTCCCTCCGGGGACACCAAAGCTCATCCACAGGTTCTCTTGCCAAGCTCACAGAATATCTCTACCTTGTCATTTAGGGAATTGAAACGACTTCTGCAACAGAAGTCGTTTCGTGTTTCAATGGTCTCTTACTCGGAGTCTTGCAAAAGCAGACAATCTACACTACACTCGGGCTCGTATCCGTTTTATGGTGCCTATGGTGTAACGGTTAGCACACAAGTTTGTGGTACTTGTAGCGAGGGTTCGACTCCCTCTAGGCACCCCATGAAAAAACTCCCAGTTTGCCTGGGAGTTTTTTCATTGCCGTTCTAGAGAATCGTGCGTTTAAAAAACCCGACGCGAGGTCGGGGAGAGGCTAGTGGTCGCCGTTGACGCGCCAGCCCAGTTGGGCAATCTTCCAAGATCGGAGTTGGTGGCGCGTGCGAGGATTTCTCCATTGGATGCCGTAGATTTGGGCAGGCCAGATTTTGGGGAAGAAGTGCATGGTCGCTTGGCGCAGACGGTAGAGTTCGTGATTGGCGGCGCTCAGTGAGTGCCCTGCATTGAAGTGGTCGAACAGGGCCATGAATTGCAGTTCGAACTCTCTACCGCGCCAGGAGATCGACATCTTGGCGAAGCGATGCGTGGGGGCAGATTCGTGGTTTCCGATGTCCGCCGAACTGGTACGGTCGAAGTTGTTGTCGAGCGGTTCGGTGAGATGTGCCCCATCCTTGCACAGGACTTTTTCCACGCGCTGTGCAAACGCGAGACAGGAGTCACGATCTTTCGCCGCAAACGTTAGACCACATCGGTCACGTACGACATAGGGGTTCTGGACGCGACCCTCGTTCACTTGGCGTTGCATCTTGAGCCATACGTGGAACGGAAGCTTGTTTCGGTGATCCAGAAAGATCAGCCCGTTGTCGGTTGCCCGTCTGCACGTTAGTCGGTGCGTGCGTCGCATGCGTCCTTCCGCGCGATGGCTGAGCGCCCGACCGATCCCGATGTCATCTGGCCCCACCATATAGTCATTGGCAGGGTCATGGTAGACGACGAAGGTCGTAGGCTCGAACCCACTCAAGAACAGACGAACGTCAAGGAAGTCGATGAGTCCGTCCGTATCACGTCCGACGGATTCCATGGGATCGCTCTGTTCAATCTTGGCGATCGCGACTGCCTGGTCGAACAGACTGATGGCATCGAACCATCGGTGGCGGTCGATCGTTTCATTCGAGCCGGGCTTGTTTGCCAGCTCGAGGAGTCTTTCCAGATGCGGCGTGGAAGCGGCTGAAGAGTCAATGCCGAGTTGGTCCACGAATCCATAGGCGTAGTTCGTCAGAAGGGCCAAGCGAGCCGCGCGTACGTCTTGAATCGCGAGCGTGAGCAACCAACGATCCACATGGAGGGATCCTTCGAGGAATTGCTTGCGGACTTTGATCGCGTCAGGATGGGGATCGAGCCAGTCGCCTTGCCAAGCTTGGAGCTGTTCCCAGTCGATCATGTGCATGGTTCTGTGCTCCGTGTGGACAGGTTTTTGGGGTGGCGGGGATCACCGTATATCATCTCCAAAGAATCTTCCAGCACCCATTCGTTTTTTTGAAGTCGAACTGGAAGCGCGTAGGTCATGGGCCAGTCGTAAATTCTGTGGAGCAACAGAGGTTCGATTCAGACAAGTTAACCCCCTCCTTAAAAAGGAGGGGGACCGGATAATACATCTCCACAGGATTTACGACTGATCCTAGGGCATGGGATTTTCATTTGTGGGAGCAAATGTAGGTTATGCTGAGACAAAAAAAGAAATAGCCCGCAACCGGTGAAGGTCGCGGGCCGTGACTCGTCGCTTGCGGCGTGTTTTCGTTGCCTCAGGTGGCGGGGGGCGGTTCGGGCTCGGGTGAGTCGTCCTTGTCCTGAGTCGTCGGCATGGTGCCGTACAGGACGAGGTGCTCCAGGAGCTGGGCGTGGCGATCACCTTCCTTGTGGGTGACGAGCCACATAAGAGCCTGGGGAGTCACCTGGGCGAGTGCTGTGCCCATGAACTCCTCACTCGAACATTGTCCGAGTACCCAGGCAATCTCCGACAGGCACTGCCGCGACACGCTCGCGGACGTCGTCGCAGGTTGCCGCGTCTGCCACCTGTTTCTCCAGGTCGTCGAGCTCACGAATGACCTCCATGACCATTATCAAGCACGCGAAGGCAGAGATCATGACCACGAAGCCGATCACGAAGATGCCCGGGGGGTAGGACGTCAGTCCCAGAGCTGCCCCACTTCCGGTGACAAATGCCAGCGCGATCGCCAAAAGAATTTTGTTGAAGAGCTTGTCCATTTCTACCTCCGTGACGGCTGTTGCCCAATCACGAGAGTCGAATCCACCGGCGTTTTCAACGGCGGTTTGCACCGCGTGTGCTCAAGACCATTCTCAAGCACGTCGAAAACCCGCATGAATTCAGTGAATCCAGCTTATGGCCGGAGCTGCGAACAGCGCTTGAATATAGCACAATATAGTGAAAAAGTCAAGCGTTTAGGGTACACTGCACGTACATGAAACCCAGAGAAACCATTTTGTTGCTTGATGGCAATGCCCTTCTGCACCGCGCCTGGCACGCCATTCCTCCTTTGACGACGAAGGATGGTCTTGTCGTAAACGCGGCTTACGGTTTTGCGATGATCGTTGAGAAGATGATCGAACTTCAGAAGCCTGAGTACATGGCCGTGGCTTGGGACGTAGAGGGGGGCACATTTCGCGATGAGATTTTTAAGGCCTACAAGGCTCAGCGTGAGAAGAAGGAACAGGAGCTCTACGACCAGATCCCGCTCATTCAAAATATTCTCAATGCGTTTGGAATCCCCTCGATCG
>Ga0075999_119_pt1 | contig 23221 bp, 24 predicted proteins | sample RifGroA2_FD_68045 | JGI IMG/M metagenome (GOLD analysis project Ga0075999, IMG submission 68045) | Parcubacteria (Uhrbacteria) bacterium GW2011_GWA2_52_8d | reverse complement strand
ATTTGTGACCGTTTATCGTGTTGAGGGTGATCCTTCTTGGAACGTAGACAGAAGTATGTCTCAACAGTTGGTTGGGACGTGGTATACCGATCGATGGGATATGGTTGGTGCCAGATACAAACCAGAAATCGAACGTAATAGTGGTATGCCTGCTCGTATCTTTGCGCTCGTTATTCCGAAGTCGTCGTTGGATTCGCGAGAGGCGATGGATAAAGGAATGAATCAGGTGAATGTTATCAACGAAGAATTGCGCGCAGGGCGACAAGAGATAACAGATCCAAGCGAGGCAACGTCACCTGCATTGGAAACGTATTTGAATCAATTTGCTTTTGTTCGAGAATATCGTGCGTTGAAGTCGAAATACGATTAGGATTTTTCGCCCTTTAATCCGTGGACCCGTGGGGAGTTGAACCCCAGTTGCATGAGTTGACGATCTCCGCAACGCACCAAGCCGGGCCCACGGATTGAAAGACACAAACAAAATACCCCCTTAAACAGAACAGTAAATGTTCAAGTTTGAGGGGGTATTTAATTTGCACTGCAGAGATCGTCAACTAAGATAAGTAAACCACATTCGACGGCTTACGTCAACGCGGTTATTCACACGAAAGTTGTCTTGCAAAGTTTGACAAAAAGTGTGTTCAAAAATAGCTTGAAAAAAATACACACCCGGAGGCGACGAATGCGTCTGCCTGCGGGTGCGCGAGTCTAGGGAGCATCTGGAGCCCGTGCCTCTTCCTGCTTGACTTGGTCAGGGAAGCACACGAGGAACTCCTTGGGGAGCCAGATCTTGGTGCGGCTGACCGTGTCTGCGCCGAAGATCGCCTCAACCTCGGCATAGGCGGCGGTGAGGATGGTACCGGCTCTCAAGGCGTGCGTCTTGGCATCCTGAATCTGTGCCCCATAGAGCGTTCTGAGGTTGACGAGCGTGACGCGGTAGGCTTTGTTGGCGGAAGCCAGCTCATGGGAGGACGTCTCATCTGCCACCGGGGACACTGAAAGCTCGCTTTCGACCGTGGTCAGATTGGTCAAGGCCAATAGGGAGGTATCACGAGCGGCTTCACACTCGTCCATGGCGGCGTCGAGCCTGTCCTGGATTATCTGACGCTCCGTGACGAGATTTCTGCGATATCTCGCGGTGTTGGCGTCTCGCGTGGCTTTGGCTTGGTCGATCGCATTGGTAGCGGGGGGTTCGTCGGCGAGGGCGAGTATGGAGATGATGAACACGATTGCAAGCATGAGAACCTCTTTGTTGGTGAGGGACACTCTAAGCACCTGTCTCTGATACTAAGAGATTCCGAGCATAGACACATAATGAGGTTTTGTCAACAGTCTTTGTCGTCAACCAGCAAAGATGTCACAGTTATCATGTCAGCAAACATGTCACATTCAGGCGACAGCGATGATTAGTGATTAGTTAGGATTCTCACGGTCAATGCGTTCAATGAAGACACCGTTCTTGTAGAGGCGAATCTCGGACGGTGTGCTCTCAAGGTCAACAGTTCTGTTGTACAGCGATGTGTTTCCTGTGAGTCGGTAGGATTCACCTTCGAATTGGATGGCGTTGCACTTGTCGACTTTTCGTGTAGTCTTGAAGCTGAAAGCAGAGTCAAGCTTTCGTTTGTGTGAGACCGGAGTAAACACGGATGGTGTTCTCCGGTCTTTTGGTTTGAGGCCTGTGGTGCGATTCACGTGTTTGTCGTTGTACCATCTGGCCCAGACTTCGAACTGTTCATTCATCTGCATGAGATTGGTAGCCGTGTGTTCTTTGACGAATCGCTCCTGCATGAACCGGAAGAACCTCTCAACCTTGCCTTTACTTTGAGGTTCGTACGGTTTATGAGAGAACATCGTCACACCGAGTTCTTTCATACATCGCTGGATCTCTGTCTCGTATCCTTCCTGTCTGTGTTTCTGGTAGATACTTTTGTCATGTCGAATGGTTTTGAACATGCTGGCGTTGTCTGTATACAGAGTCTGAGGAAGGCCGTATTTCTCATACACATGGCGCAAAACACACATGTTGTTCCAAGTAGAGTCTGAGTCCACCCACCTCCAACCAACGAGCATGCGTGAGTAGTCGTCTAAGACCGCAATGAGGTAGATGAGTCGGTAGCCCAACATCCAAGCTCCTGAGGTGGTGTCCATCTGAAGACGTTCACCAAAGGCGGAGGCCTCGAAGCGTTTGAAGACACGCATCTTCTTTTCTTCATTGGTTCCCAACAGATCTGCGTTCTCTAAGATTCGATATACGGTTGATACAGAGACGAGGGCGACGCCTTCACTCACCGAGTCGGCAACGTGTTGCACACTGCGATGAGGGTGACTCTTCTTGTTGTTGAGAACAGCTTGGACGAGATCTGTCTGTAGTCTGTTGTGACCACCTCGACGAGTTTGCATATCTGCAAAGGCAGCAAGAGAACCAGAACAGACTTGATACCTTTTCCACCATCGTAGAGTCTGACGATATGAGAGACCAAGTGAGACGGAGGCTTCTTGTAAAGAACACGAGTTGGCTTCCACGCGTTGAAACGCCTGATGCTTGAGGAGGAAATGTTGTGCGATGTCCATAGCACTGAAGCTGTCGCCTGAATGCTTCACTACCCTATGTGACATCTTTGCTGAACGCCAACCTGTGACATTATTGCTGAATGACTACAGTCTTGTCGCCGTTAGGGGAGTCTGGTTTTATCAGAAACGACGAAAGCGCCTAGCGAGGGTTGCTTGACAGGAAGTCCATACAGAGATAACGTCCGCATGGCTCTTTGCGGAATCCGGTTTTCCGGGAATCCCGTCAGTCCGTTCGACAAGGACACAAAGTGTCTGAAGACGGAATCCGAGTACCCGTCTTGAGACATCCGTGTTCCCTAGAGGCCAGTGTCGAGCCGGCTGTAGTCTGTTGCGACATTGTCGCCTTGTGAGCCGTGAGATGGGAGTATCACCGCCCACCTTGTCCGCGTTTGGTGCGGAAGCAAACTTAAAGAGCCACCTTTTTAGGGATACCGCGACGTCAATCTAGCCGTCGGCATCATTGTATGCTGGCGGTTTTTATGTTCCATAGGAAAATTAAATGGGGTCAGGTCTGGAATGTGGATAGGTATACGTGTCTACCTACAAGTTGGCCGGTACTCCATGAGGCCTGGAGATTGAATCCTCCGGTGAAGCCATCGATATCGAGAATTTCTCCGGCAAAGAAAAGCCCAGGACAGAGTTTTGATTCCATGGTTGAGGGATTCACCTCCGAGAGAGGAACACCTCCGGCGGTCACAAATTCATCACCCGCACCGCGCTGGATGACGGTTAGAGGAATCGCTTTGAGCCAGCTCAAGATATGTTCTCGGTCTTTTTTGGGAACTTGGTTTGCCGCGGGTGTGTAGGGGATTTCAAGTTGCTGAAGAAGGATTTCTGTAAGGGACTTTGGAATCAACAGACTCAGCACGCTCTTGAGTTGTTTATGACCGTGTTGCTCAATGAGCGTATTGAATCGTGAACGAAATACCTCAGACGATTCATGTGGAAAGAGATCGACCGTGATGAGCAGAGGCTGTGAGGCATCGTATGGCTCGAATGCCACAAGAGAGGAAAGCGCGAATACGGCCGGACCGCTCATACCTTTGTGTGTGAAGAGGAATGGACCAGTAAAAGAGAATCCTTTTCCACGCTGGGCCGTGATGCGGGCGGAGGGAAAAGACAATCCAGAAATTTCTGCTGGCCATTTTTCGCGTGTGAAAAATGCATTCAGGCTTGGGGCCAGGGGCGTGAGGGAATGGCCGAGCGCCGTTGCAAAGGCATAGCCGTCACCGGTAGAGCCTGTGTGTCGGTAGGCCTGCCCACCCGTGGTGAGCACAAGCCGATCAACCTCGAGGGGAGTATCTGACCCCTTTGTGCGGACGAGAAATGTGTCGTTGGTTTTCTCTACGTGAACAACATGTGTGTTCAGAAGAATCTTCATCTGAGTGGTCTCAAAGAGACGTTCAAATACCCCCACGATGTCATGTCCATCATCGGAGACCGGGAAGACACGATTGTCCTCCTGTGTTTTGAGAGGAACCCCATGGGACTCGAACCAGGTGTAGACAGACTCTGGAGGGAAGGCATGCATCGCGGATATCAAAAATTTGCTTCCGCGTGGATAATTTTTTAAGACGTGGGGAATCTCTCGAAAGCCCGTGGTGACATTGCATCTTCCTCCTCCTGAAATGATCACTTTTTTTCCAAGTCCATTATTGCGTTCAATCAGAAGCACCTCTGCATCAGGTGAGTTCTCCAAAATGGTGGCGGCGCACATGAGTCCGGCGGCTCCGGCGCCGATAATGGCAATACGCATACAGCCAACCTACGATTGTTTCATAAAATCGACAACCGTCTGATCGAGAATAACGTCTTTTGTGCGAAAGGGTTTGAGCAAGACTAGACCGTTGAACGTCGTGCAGCGACTCAGGGCCACATAGAGCTGACCATGGGCAAATGTCCCCCACCCGATGTCGACAAGCACACGGTCGAATGTTTTTCCTTGGCCTTTGTGAATCGTGACCGCCCACGCAAGCGTGATGGGATACTGGGTGTAGGAGCCGACAACCGCCTCCTCGATAGACTCTCCGTTGTGTGCGTATTCAAACATGTCCCACTTGTAGGGTGTCACAATGACCTCCTTTTCGTCGTCGAGCCTGACCTCAAGAGCAGGAGATTTTGAGAGACCTTTTTTCTGGATGCGAGTGATGGTTCCAAGCGTTCCGTTTACCCATCGCCGATCGGGATCATTGATGGTGAACATGATGCGCGCGCCTTCCTTGAGTGTGAGAAGTTCCTCCGAGGGCATACGTCGATCAGGAAGCTCTCCGATGGTATGAGCCTTGAGCTTCCACGTCTTTCCTGGGAGTTGCTTGAGTTCATAGTCGTTGCGCGCCTTGGCACTTTTATTCGTGGTCGTCAGATGAATACAGTCGGGCTCCTGCCGAGGATCAAAGGAGGGGTCATGGCGACTATTCCAAATGCCTATATCTTTGGGGGTTACTCGATCCGTACGCAAACGATCAAGCAGTTCGATGAAAGAGGATTCTTTTTGTCGGTGTACTTTTTGGAGTTCGATGATGTTTGGTTGCAGGCCTTCCATGACATAGGCCGAGAAGAAGTACGGGGAGGCGTATTCCGATTGGAATCGATAGGTCTCATCAGAGGTGACGACTGGAGGGAGCTGATAGAGGTCGCCAATAAAAATCATTTGGACTCCGCCAAATGGTTCACGCGGCCGTTCACGATTCAGGCGCAATGCTTTATCAATGCAGTCGAGAAGATCGGCTCGCACCATGGAGATCTCGTCGATGATGATGGTATCGAGCGCTTTAAAGAGGGGAAGGGCATGGGGGAACGCCTTTCGAACAAGAGAAGGGGAGATCGCGGGATGAAAACCAAAAAATGAATGAATGGTCTGTCCTTTTACATTAAGAGCCGCCACGCCCGTGGGTGCGAGAACCACATGTTTTTTTTGAGTCTGCTTTCGAAAGTAGGTGAGGAGGGTGGATTTTCCGGTTCCGGCTCGTCCTGTGAGAAAGATCAGGTCACTCGTTTCGTTCATGGCGGTGTAGGCCGTTTTGAATTCCATCGTGATGATGATTTTGTTGGACATAGACTCTGCCAGTCTATCATACAATCCGTTCTGGTTTTTGTACGTTACAAAGGTTCTTGATAGGAAGTTTGTTCCCCCATAGGACTTTCGATGTGCCATTGTTGCCCTTGAGATTTTTTTGCGTAGGAATAGGTGAGGGGGACTTTTCCCTTTCCCCCAGGAAGATCAAGCATATACCTCGGCAGAGCGATTCCTGTGACGCGTCCCTGAAGTTCGCGCATCAGGGCGATGCCCTCTTGGATCGGCACACGGAAGTGATTTGTTCCCTTGGCGAGGTCGAGTTGGTGCAGGTAATAGGGGACCACACGGATGTCGGTTAAGCGCTTGAAGAGTTCTTCAAGGGTCGCGGCGTTATCGTTCACTCCTCGCAGGAGGGGACCTTGGTTGCGTACAACAATTCCCGCATTCACGAGCTTTGCGACCGCATCAATATTTTCTCGGGCGATTTCCCATGGATGGTTGAAGTGCGTGACCAGATACATTGGATGGGTGGCGTCCATGTGTCGTGTGAAGATCGCCACAAGATTATTGGTGATGCGCGAGGGAAGGTTTACGAGCACACGTGTGTGAATGCGAATTCGTCGGATACTTGGAATCGAGCGCAGCGTGCGAAACCATTGATCAAGTTGATCGTCCAGGAGTGTGAGTGGGTCGCCACCAGTCAGAATGACTTCCTCGACTTCTGAATGTTGTATGAGATAAGCAACGATCCGGTCGATATCTATGCGTGTAGGTCCGGGTGTTGCTTCCCCTGTCTTAAATCGACGGAAACAGAATCGACAAAACATCGAACAAAAAAACGTGGCGTAGATGAGGACGCGGTCAGGATAGCGATGGGTTAAGAATGGAACCGGCGACCTCGTCTCGTCGCCAATGGGATCGACAAGTTCTTCCGGAGAAATCGTCAGCTCTCGTTCCTGGGGAACGCACATCAGAAGAATCGGATCATGAGGGTCGTTGAAGTTGATCAGGCGGAGCGTGTGGGGAGTAATCGAGAGCCGCATGTTGGCGAGAACTTCTCGCATGCGCTCTTTGTTTTCAATTGGAATATACGTCTCCAATTCCTCAAGCGTTCGGACACAATTTTTGAGTTCGATCTGCCAGGGTTCTTGTTGCATAGAAAAAGAGAAACCGTCTGCACGGGCAGACGGTTGGAATAGGGGTTGAACAAAAACAAACAAGACAACCCCATTAAGGGATAGACTTGGGAGGTTGATAAATCGAAGAAGTGACCATGTTATTCTTTGTTGTTAATCCGAAGAGCTGTGTGAATCCAGCACCAGCCGTAGAAACTTTCGACGAGAGCGATCCAGGCGATCACGAGGAGAACCGTGCTCACCACTTCGTTTGAATAAGAGGGAGCAAAGGGGCCGAGCCACCAGAACGCAAGAGCGAAGCGAAGAATCCGATCGAGCTTTCCAAGATTTTGCTTTGGCATAGAAATGGGTTACGCATGTACTGATTCCATTCTACTCCTGTTATTCTCAACGAAAAAGACTCTGCGAGACAGAGTCTTTTTCGTGGCAGGGGCTGGCGAGCGAGATTAGAACTCTTGCCATGGGAATGGCGAATTTTTAAAGGATCTTCTGAATCTCGTTTTCGAAATCCTCTACCGTCCATTCAATCATTTTTTCGCCGTTCTCTTTACTGACAACCCACTTGGGATGACTGTCGGCTATCCCATCCTCGCTGAAGTCCTTGAGGTGGTTGGTACTAAAGGGATTTTCTATGGCACGCTTCGGATAATCAGCGGGAGGAATGTCGGCCAGTAATTGGTCATGCGCGAGCATCATCGAGAGCTCGACGTTTCCCGCGTGCTGGTCTGTTGGTCCATCGAGCATTTTGTGCATCTTTTCTTCGGTCTCTTCCGAACCCATCGGCAAATGAATAACTCTCACATCGCCAAAGGAGCTTGTGTTGTCTCTTACGAATTGGTCAAGTAGTTCTAAATTGCCACCGTGAAAAGATGTTATTGCGATTGATTTTGCGTAAGGTTTGAGCGAGTTGCAGATATCCATCAACACCCTTGTCATCGTGTCCTTGCTGATCCAGACAGTCCCCATAAATCCCTCATGCTCTTCCGAACAGGTAATCCGCAGCGTGGGAAGAAAGACGACCTCTGGAAAATTCTTCTCAACCTCTTGAATGATCCTGTCCGCAAGAAAAGAATCTGCTCCGAGCGCAAGGAATGGACCATGCTGCTCTGTGGCACCCATTGGTACCACGAAGGTGTATTTCTTTTGTGGGTCAAGATTGGTTGTCCGTATTCGCTCAAGAAACATAGCATCTTGTTTGTTAGTTCGTTAGGACTTTTAAAATGGCGTCGTTCTCTTGATTGAATGACCCTTGTCTCACGATGTATGGAAGGTGATACTCATCGCATTCCTTTTTGATCCATTTCCCATACGCGACAACAAAAGCTGCCACGGATTCGTATGTCTTGTCAGAAGCTCCCATGAGCCAGTCGAAGTGACTGGCATTTTTCCGCATTGCCTCCAGCTGGGTCGATTGGTCCTCGCTCACGATAAAAACTACGCGGAATTGTTCCTTACACGCGGGATCGTTCATGAGTGCTCGAACGTGCTGCGGCAAGATGTGGGCTCCTTCAAGAATCTGGTTGTCGTGTACGCCGATCTGGTGACGAATTAACGAGTTGATACAGGTCTGGAGGGAGTTCGTTTCCGTGATTTGCCAATCAACCATTTGCGTCACCTGCATCTCTGTGAGTTGGTCTGCACTCGTAGATCCCCCATAGTCTGAAGCATATCCATAGATATGTTGAAGACTTTTCTCAAAGTCGCAGCCCAATTTGGGACGGGATGGTGTGGAATGGTTAATTGGAGATGGTATTAGCCGCTCGCTCTTCAGATGGCGTCGCATCATTGATGATGGTTCGCAGGACATCGGTAGACAGCCAAGAAACAAAAAGTTGCCGCATTAGCAGGGTCGAAATAATGCTTTTTCCAGTACGAGGAGCGCCGCCAATAAGGTAGATCATACAATAGAGACCTCTGCAAAAGTTGCTACCATCTCAGGAACGGCCTGAAGACCCTTTGAATTCAAAGCCCCTTCAGGGGCGTGTGTCTTTTTGCAGAGGTCTTCATAGTATTTATCAATCTACATGAGTAAAAAGTAGTTGAACGGAATCAGTAAAACCTTTTCGTCCTTGGAGAGCGAAAGTTCGCGTGAGGAAATTACAACACCACGGTTGATACCTCGATCCTTCATCGATTGCGCCACTTGGGCTGTACCTTTCTCTCCATTCCCAACTTCGATAGCGACCTCCTGCCCATTCAGTAACTGCAAAATGAAATCAGCTCCTCCTTGGGAGGGATCATAGAGAAGCGTTCCTGCACGTTTGGAAGCGAATTCTCGATAGAGATGGAGTGCTACGATATCTTCCCAGTATTTGCCGCGACGGGTGACCATCGTGCCGTCAGATCCAGCGATGGAAAGAAGTGACGCACGAAGGGCAGGACTCATGAAGCAGTACTTCGTCGGTTTCTTTACCGAGCTTGTGGCGGAGCCGTAGGGAGGGATCTTAATCAAACACTCAGCATCTTTTAAAACTTCGAGAGCGCCCGCAAGGGTTGTGCCGTTCGCCCCGATCAAGGCGGCGAGCTTAGAAACTGCCAGCGTGTCATTGGCATCCGCGAGCAAATAGAGAAGCCGACGCATCATTGCAATCGTTTCTATCTTCAAACCCCCAATGCGAGGAACGTCCGTGTTGATGATCTTGTCGATCAACGTATTGAGAGCCTCATACACCTGATTTTTGTCTGGATAGTTGAGAGCAAAAGGAAACGTGCCAACTTCAAGATAGTGATTGATGTCCAGTTCATCCACCTTCGACCAGTACTGTGCAATCTTGCTTTCGATAGATTTTAGGAAGGCAAACGATTCGGCAACGGAAGCGGGACCGTAGACCGCGCTTCGAACTTCTTCCTTTAATCCTTTTACTAAAGCAATGCCGTGATGAATCATTTCGTACTCCATGAAGTTCATCGGGTACAAGCGTTCAAGCGTTGAACGGCGAGCCACGTCTGGATTTGATCGCAACTCCAAGGCAGATGAGCCGGTGCAGAAAATGAATACCTGCTTGGACTTATCAAATAATGCTTTAAGAATGACGCCCCACTTCGGGTCATACTGTGCCTCGTCAATGAAAAGCAAAATTGGCTTTTGTTGCTTTTCAAAGGATACGCCTAGCACAACCTCATATGCTTCAATGATTTCTCGAAGTGAGAGATCAAGGTTCTCAACCGCATCATCGAGCGAAACAAACAGCGCGTGGCTTTTCGGTAAGCCCATCTTTTTAAACTCGGTCAGCACCTCAAAGTAGGTTTGCGCCATGATCGTTGTCTTTCCAACTCCACGCAGACCCGGCATGATTACCCATCGCTGATCAGATTTCCCACCGAGAAACCCTTTGTAGTATTGGCGGATTTTAACAATGATGTTGCGGGTATTATTTCTCGCTCCTGTGGGATTCTTAAGATAACCCTCTAAGCGGGCTTCGGCGCGAACAAGCTGGTTTTGGACGTAATTTAAGGCTTCTTGACGCATATTCAGTATGGTATAAACAAACAACGGTTTATTTATACCATACTTGGAATAAAAAATTAAGAGGTAAATTCCCCTTTATTTTAAGGTGATTTCGAGCCGTTTTCTTTTTTCCTAAATTTACTCTTGACGAACATCTTCGTCATGTTAATCTCTCATCATATGAACCAATCTATCTCCGTTTTATCCAAACGCACAAAGCAAGATATTCTTGATGAATACGAAAAACTTCAAGAACAATTAGAAGATCTTCGTACCGTCTCTCAAACCGTTCATAGCCAGCCTGCGTTGGAATTGATTGAAAAAGCCAAAACGAAAACTCCGCAAACAATAGATCAATCATTTGGCGAGTTTCAGGCATCTCTTCAAACACACTTGATGGAAATGCGAGCATCTTTGCTCGATCAGACCGCAGCACTTCAAGACGTGCAAAAGGCAATTGAGCTTTCGCGTCAGCAACTTGAATTGCAACGTCATATTGTGATTGCTGCTGATACGCTTGACCTGCTTGTTGAGGATCAAACAAAACGTGCGCTGGCATTCGAGATGGAGGCGGAAAAACGCAAACATGATTTAGATGAACAGATTACAACACGAAAAAAAACATGGGAGCGAGAGGCTGAGGAATATGTGTATCAACAAAAATTAAAACAAGAACGTGATCAGGTTGAAACAGCAGAACGAGAAAAAACTCTATCAACTCGTGAAGCAGCGATTCGTGCGCAAGAACAGGAGTTTGTGCAGATGAAACAAATAATTGAACAGCATCCGAAAGAATTAGAACTGGCTCTTGAACAACGTGAAAAAGATGTGGTTGCTCGAGTCTCACAACAATTCGCTCATGAGAAAGCGTTATTGGAAAAAGAGACGAGCGCACAAATTCGTTTGTTGGAATTGACAGTCAAAAATCTTCAGGATCGTCTTCTGTCACAAGATCAACAATTTGATTCTCTAAAACAGCAGGCGCAGGAAGCGAATGAGAAGGCGCAAACGCTTGCCGTAAAAGCAATCGAACGACCTACGACCATTGTGACGCCGACAAATTCATCATCAACAGACCAGGTTCCATATCACGATCGTGGACAAGGAAGAACAAATTAATGTCTGAAGCTCATCTGAACATAAAAAAATCCTGCTCGTGCGAGCAGGATTTTTTGGCAGGGGCGCAGGGGCTCGAACCCTGAATAAAGGTTTTGGAGACCTTCGTGATACCATTTCACTACACCCCTATAACGATCGGCATTATACAGGAATCGAATGAATTGGGAAGATCTCTTCCAGTGTTTTCATGGGAGGATATGATAAAATCGAGTGGATATGAAGATCAAATTTGTTTGTCTTAATTTGTGGCAGGGAGGAAATTTGATGGACGAGATCCTCGATTTTTTGAAACGCGAGGACGCGGATATTGTATTGATGCAGGAAGTCTATAATGGACATGAACCCTTCTGGGAGCGGAAGTTTCGTTCGATGGATGTGCTCAGAGAAGCGCTGGGCTATCCCTATGAGCACTTTGCTCCGGCTTTTTTGGAACGGACAGAGTTTGGAAAAGTCGAACAGGGGAATGCGATCCTGTCGAAGTTGTCGTTGATTGAAGCCGCATCAACACCCGGCGATGTTCCTTACGGGGAGAGAGAGGATAAGCCAGAGTACTATGAACGCACGCCTCGAAATTTACAACGGGTTGCTGTGGAGGTCGAAGGTCGAACACTTCAGGTGTTCAACACACAAGGGGTATGGGGGAAGGACGGGGATGATAACGAGCGACGTCTGATGATGGCGCAGTCGATTGTCGATGCGATCAAGCCGTTTGACTTCGTCGTTCTGGCCGGGGATTTCAACGTTCAAGAGAAAACAAAAACGATCGCGATGATTGAGGAGCACCTTGTGAATGTGTTTAAGAATGATCATCGCTCGACATCGTTTAATATGAAGCACAAGACCAACCCCGGCTTCGCCACAGCCGTCGTGGATATGATATTCGCAAGCCCATCCTTAAGGGCACTTGAGCATAGGCAATGTGACGATAATGTTTCCGATCACCTCGCGTTGACCGTAACTTTAGAATATAAACCAATCTTTATGTTCGAACTCCCCGACCTTCCGTTCGCCAAAGACGAGCTCGCTCCGTGGACGAGCGCAGAAACTTTTGACTTCCATCACGGCAAGCACCATGCCGGCTACGTGCAGAAACTCAACGCCGCCGTGCTCGGCAACGAGTTTGAAGGACGCTCACTCGAGGAAGTCATCGCTGGCTCTCGTGATCGAAACCCAAAAGTCTTTAATCTTGCCGCTCAGCACTTTAATCATAGTTTTTTCTGGAACTGTCTGAGCGCAACGTCGCAGTCGCCAAGTGGAGATCTTGCTGTGACGATCGATCGAGATTTTGGTTCGTTCGAGGAGTTTAAGATTCAGTTTACCGATGTGGCCACGACACACTTTGGTTCTGGTTGGGTCTGGCTGACGCGTGGAGCGGACGGAAAGCTCGCGGTGAAGGGCTTCCATGACGCACAGACTCCAGCCCAGACCGATGAAACTCCACTCCTGACCCTGGACGTCTGGGAGCATGCCTACTATATCGACCACCGCAACAACCGTGTCGCGTTCATCGAAGGATTCTGGGATCACGTGAATTGGGAGTTTGTTGGACTACAGTTCTGAGAAAAAAAGCTCCCTGTGGTATCATTGATGCAACAAGAGGTCTCTAAAACATCTCTCAATATGCGCATTGTCAAACAAACAAAAGATCAAATGATTAAGGTACTTCTCGGAAAAACTTCTGTTCCAAGAGGTCTTGCCGAGCTTAATCACTACTTTCGCGTATATGGTCCTATTGGTTTCCGTCGAGAGAAACAGGAAGATGGAACCATTGTTATGATTAGTGAAAACTTTCGTTATGGATCGATCATTACTCATATGAGGAATGAATCCGATCTCAATGAAAAGGTGATTGATGCGATTTTGACGGCCTTTGAAGTCCCGTCGAGTTACGCGAAAGAGGCAGACGTGAAACAAGTCGGCAAAGAGGAGTATGCCTTCGCGTAATGAGCTGCCTGGATTTTTGCCGAGGAAAAAATTTGTCATGGCGCTCCAGCGAGTTGGTTTTGAAATAAATTGCGTTGGTGGAAAAGGGAGCCATATCAAAGTCATCTGGCCACCGACTCAGAAGACCATTACAATACCAGCCGGTTTGGAGAAGCACGCGCTATATTATGTCCTGAAGGAAGTTGAGGCTTACTCAGGGGTGACTTGGGAGGAAATAAAAAAGGAATTATGAAAAAATTGCTGCTCGTCATTCTCGGAATCGTTGTCGGTGTAGGTGCATCATTTTTTTGGATCTCGCAGAGTGGAATGAGTTCTGGATCATCAATTACCGGACCCATTCAGTACACCTGTGAGCTGAGCGGTGGAGTTTTTGAAAATGGGTCTTGTGTATGTCCAATCGAAGAACAACTCGGACAGACCCAAGAAATGATGTATGACAAATCAACAGGATTTTGCCAAACAACATTCGGTGGGCCAGGTGGTGATGCATTCGCCGCCGGATCAGGATTACCTCGAGGGCATTACAGTTACTATAACGACATCATCAACTATTGGTGTGAGGAAAGTGGCGGAAGTAAGTCCGGTGCGGCCTGTATCTGTGAACCTGAAAACGACTATAACAAGACAACGGGTCGTTGCGAGTAGAAAGAGTCCATGAAAGAAGCTCCCTTGACCGGGAGCTTTTGATTTGCTATCTTTCTTTCTCATTAACTTTTAACGCCGAAACACGCTATGGCATACGCAATCACATTTCGAACACCAAGCCTGTCTTTTGTTTCGGCGTCGGATTCTCGTTTTTAAACGTTTGTTTTGAAAACTTTGATCCCTCGCTGAAAACAGCGAGGCCTTTTTACTTCGTTCCTTCAACAGCATCTCCGGAGGCAAGTCATGGAAGAGCAGGAATACTCTCAGGATAATCAGACGTCTTTGTTGGGCTACCTCAAGTCTATGGGGGAGACGCGCGACATTCTGCGCTGGTGTCTGTGCGAGTTCGTGAACGACACGGCTCGCACCTTCATTCGTCGGCTCCTGATCTGGAGCGTCCTCTCGCGCGCGGTCAGCCTTGCGTATCCCTACCTCATGGGTCTGGGAATTGACGGGCTCTACCAGCACAACCTCACCTTCGCGATCTTTGCGGTCGTGGGCATCGCGCTCACGTACGTGCTGGGATCCGTCTTCGAGTGGCGGGCGGGGCACTTCATCGAGCTGACGCTGGGGGAGAACCTCCGGACCATCGACCACGCGATCAATAAGCTCTTCTTCGCGAAGAACCTGGGACTCCACCTGCAAGAGGGCGGCAAGCTCACTCAAGAGAACATGGAGAAGGGATGGAACCGTTTCGACATGGTTCAGAAGGCCGTGCTCTTCTCGGGGATTGATTCAGGCGTCACGCTTGTCCTCTCTCTCCTGATGTTGTCTGTTCTTTCTCCGATGTGCGGTCTCATCATTGCGGCAACGCTCGTGGGAAATTTCGTGATCTCTCTCTCCCTCAACCGTCTGGTCACGGTTCATATGGAACCGGTCGAGTCGATGTTCCGTGCCCTCACGCGCAAGCGGGGAGAGCGATGGCAAGGAGTCGAGCGCGTGATCACCAGCGGTCGTGATCTGGAGGAGATCGAACAGATGAACCGCGAGTTCACAACGGCGCTCGAGGCCGATCGCAAGATTTGGCTCTCGTACATTCGTGGCACGATGCCACGTTCGCTCCTGGCGGGGTTCTCCGTCACGATCACCGGGCTCTACGCGGGCTCTCAGGTGTGGTATGGGCACATGGATGTCGTTGACATCGTACCGATCCTGACCTGGGCCGGCATGGCTTCCCAGCAGATGCGGTTCCTGGCGCGCGTCGAGCGCGAAGTGAACTGGTGCACACCCAGTCTCAAGTCTCTGTGCCACGCCCTGTCGCTTCCCAACCAGCTGGCCCAGACGGATCAGCCGATTGTCTTGAGCGATGGTCCAGTCGAGATCGCGTTCGAGGGACTTGGTCACAGTTACGACCACAAGCGTGGGGCGGAAAACGGTTCGGCCGTGTCCGTCCTGCAAGAACTCTCGTTCCGGGTTCGCCCTGGAGAGAAGGTCGCGCTCATCGGTCCCAGTGGGGCCGGGAAGAGCACGATCACTCGTCTCATCCAGCGCTACATGGATCCGGAACACGGAGCCATTCGCGTGAACGGGCATGACCTGCGAGAGGTCGATCTACGCTCGTGGCGACGGCTCGTGGGCTACATTCCACAGACTCCCCGCGTCTTCGACGGCACTCTGCGCGACAACCTAGTCTACAGTCTCCCGCCGGAGACGCGTTCCACGATCACCGAGTCCCCGGGTCGGCCGCAATGGCATGAAGCTCTCCGGCGGAGAGGCTCAGCGCGTTATGATCGGGGCGGCGGCCCTCAAGCGTCCGCGCTTCATGATCATCGACGAGGCGACCTCCAGTCTGGATGCCGAGAATCAGACCGCCGTGCAGGCGGGGATCGATCAGCTCCTTGCCGCCGAGGAAGCTAGTGCGATCATCATCGCGCATCGTCTCTCGACGGTTCTGCGCTGTGACACGTTCGTGGTGCTCAAGCCCGTTGATTCCCTCGAACCGGGCGAAAGTCAGATCGAGACGATCGCTCATTCCGTGCCTGAGCTCTTTGCTCGCTCCGAGATCTTCCGTACACTCGCAAGGCACGAGGGCGTTGCCCTCGTGTCCTGAGCATCCACGGGACTGTTTCTCAATGAGATGAGGTCTCTCTCAACCCAATGTACGTGAGATCCCCTTGATGAAAACAGATCAACATGATTATCTAGGGTTCGTGATCCACTCACGGAGGAAGAGATGGGAAGAGCAGCAGGTGTTCTGGTGTTTCAAGGATCCCTCGTTCTGGCGTTTCGTCGGTTCGATCGGGAGGGTTTTGCTCTGCCGTGTGGCAGTATCGACGAAGGGGAAACTCCGGCGCAGGCCGCTGTGCGCGAGGCCAAGGAAGAGACCGGGCTCGATGTCGAGCTTGTACCGGCTCAGATTCCCTTCGTCGGTTTCGACACGGTCGGCAATAACCTCGTCACCACGTTTCTCGCGCGCGTCGTAGGCGGCAAGCTGATCGACGAAGCACCGGGTGAGGGGATGCCTCTGTGGGCGAGCCCCTATGCATTGACCACAGGTCCCTACGGGCACTACAACATGCGGGCTCTGCGGCATTTCAGTCATCGTGCACACAGATCAGACCCGGTGGTACCTTTCTTCCGATTCTTTGATCGTGTGCGAAGATGGCTTGCTCGTCGGGTTCGTCTATGATTCCGACATCTCGCACGATTGCTGGCAACGGCGTAACGGGGAACTGCCCGCGAACATGGAACAGTCCCATCCTCAGACCCCGACCATTGCTGGTCGGGGATTTTGTTTGGCCACGTGAATGCCGCGGGTTTTTTCTTTTGTTAAATGGTATGCTAGACGTATAAATTTTCTTTTCGTCTATGTCAAAAACTTTTTTTCGTCTTATTCTTGTGTGTGTTGTTCTTTTGCTCGCCCTTCTTCTGGTTTCGGCCTGGTGGAGCGTACGTTCTGCTGAGACCGTCACAAAGTCGGAAGAGTCTCAAGCGCTTTCTGAACAAAAACAAACACCTGAACAAAAGGAGACACTGGACGAAAATTTATTTGAGGTTGATCCAGGCGTGCGTGCCTCGTTTGCTTCTAATCCGCTTGTGCTTGCACAAACAGACGAAACACTCACGCTCGCGTATGAGTATCGTTCCGAGGAGCTCAAAAATGCTCCCCAAGATCGTGTTTTGGTGATGACGACTCAGGATGGTCTGACGTTTGAGCAAGAGGATCCGGACGAATGGAAGCATGTTCCGCAACCAATCCGGCTACCAGATGGTACCTACCGGCGATATTTCTATAATCCTCAGGAAGGTGGTTTGCAGAGCGAAAGTTCGTCGGATGGCGTGACATTTACGTTGGATGATGGGTTGCGATATCAAGTTTCAGGAGCAAAAACAAATGATCCAAACATCTACGGAGTTTCGACCCAGTTTGTAGATGCTCAAGGAGGCGTTGTCCTTTTGTATAACTCAACGATCGACAACGAGATTGTCGTAAACCGTGCGTACGCATCACCGGAGACACATGGGATGACTTTCGTGTTTGATCGATCCGATATTCTTGCAGATACACTCAGAGAACCCCATTATGCCGACCCACATGCACTTGTGCGTAAGAATGGCGAAATTTGGTTGATCATCATGAATCAGTCACGCACGAGGCATCCACCTGCCTCGCGCGAGGGGATCGTTTATGGATATGTGAGCCATGACGACGGCAAGACGTTTGATCTGGAAGGCAGACTGATTGACTGGGACGATTACGGGGAATTTGATGTCTACTCGCTCAACGATCCAAAGCTCGTGGAATTTTCAGATGGGACATTGCGGATCTATATGGCGGCAATGGTGAAAGATGAGGAAGAAGAAGGAGGATATCGTTGGGACCTGGTGAGTGCCTCTCGTTAAAACAAAAACCGCCCCGGCGAACCGGGACGGTTTTTGTATCCTTGTTGGAATCATGTTGAACCACGATGAGATGCGCTGCTCTGGAAGAAGGAAATCTCGCGAGGTGTAGGTTACCCTACATCGAGCGAGTTTCCGACTGAAGAGCAAGCAGATCTCCGGTTTAACATTATTCCGCTTTTGGACGAGCGAAGGACACGCTGATAGCGCGACCCTCGATCATGGAGCCGTCAAGGGCTTCCATGGCGGCTTGTGCCGTGGCCTCATCCGCAAATTCGACGAAGCCGAATCCGCGTGAGCGTCCTGTCTCACGATCCGTGATGACACGAGCGGAAACGACGCTACCGTAAGCAGAGAACATCTCGCTTAACTGAGCATCGTCTACACCCCAGGGCAGGGAGCCAACGAATAACTTGTTGTTCACAATAAGAGTGACAAGTGGGTCGTAATGACCCAGTGACTTAGGAGCGGTACCTCTTATTATGCAACTAACAAGAGAACCAATAATAGTATGCCATAGTTTTCGTTTTTTGTCAAGATTACGACCGGAGCCCCTCAAACAAGGGTACATACCCCGCAGCTTGGCTCGCGGGGAAAGGCGCGAGCGAAGCGAGCTCCTTTGGCGGAGCTTGCTCCGCGGTGCATACCCTTGATTCATCCGAAAATTTATTTGCGCTGGTAGCTCAGGGGTAGAGCAAGAGCCTTTTAAGCTTGTGGTCGTGGGTTCAAATCCCACCCACCGCACCAGAAAGAACGTCATGTCTGTGGTGTTCTTTTGTTATGCTCTGGATTTTCTCTAAGCACATGTGCACAGAGAAGGTGACAAAAGTTCGTAGGTACGAAAAAATGTAGGCATATGGATCAAGGTGAGAGTCGAATTCCAATGAAGGGTCGCGAAGCGGTTACTACGATTTTGGTTTGGTTGCAGGATGAGGCACGGGAAGCGGGAGAGCTTTTCGAGCAATGGGCTCGACGAAAAAAGTACCGTTATGAGGGTGAGCACAAACTCGCCGAGGAACGCTATCAGGAACAGAGGGCGTTCCAAAAACGGGTCGACTATCTCCGTCGCAAGAAGTTCATCAAAACGAAAAAAACTGAGGAGGGATTGCTTCTTGAGCTATCCGATGAGGGTCAGGCTGAATTGATGAGACGTCTTGTGCGTGAACGACCGCTTCTTCCAGGCAATCAGGTCTGTCTTGTCATGTACGACGTTCCTACTGACGGGAACTTGGGTCGGGATGCATTAAGGTATTTTTTGAAACGCATTGGACTAAAGCAGGTTCAGCAGAGTGTTTGGTCGACGGATAAAGATGTTGTTGATGAGCGGGAGTTTGGGAATTGATCCGGTGGCCAGCATGTCGCGGTATTTTTTGACCAGGGCCTTCCCGAGAAGAACGATATTCAGTTCACCGTAATTCTTTTGGACGCGGTCAATGAGTTGTTCCGTAAAATCGAGCCACTCTGGATAGCGGAACGAACGCAAGGTACCATCATAGAGTGTTGCAACTTTGTCATAAAGTTTGAGAAGCTGAACTTCTGGTCCCTTCGACAATACAGCAGCAACTTCTTCCTGGAAGTTCTCGTAGGTCATATCGTTGATGAGTTGCACCGATTTTGGCGATAACGACTCAGGTAACGGCGACGAGGTATCTTCAAGGACGTCATGAAATAACAGAGCGATCGCACCTGGTTCTCGAATTTCTTCTGGGAGTTGTGTCTCCAGCAGTAACATCATCGAACACCAGAGAGTGTGAGTGATGTACGGATTCTTCTCTCCGGTGGGAAATGTTCGTAATGCTTTAGCTGTGGGGAGGACGTTTTCTTGGTGGGCATGGGCGGCGTGCTCGATGTATTCCAGGTAGATTTTGTAGTCGATCATAGTCATACCAGTGTATCAGATTCTTAAAGTCGAAACCTCAACGTTCTCGATTTCTGATAGAATGAGTTCGTATGCGCATTGCGATGATTGGGCAAAAAGGGTTTGACGTTGGTGAGAAAGGTGGAGGGATCGAGCGTCACGTGACCGAATTAGCCACGCAGTTAGGGGCGATGGGAGAGGACGTGACCGTCTACGTTCGAGAACCCTCCGACGAGGATCTTCCGCCTGGAGTGATCGTCAAAGAGATCGGATCGATCAAAACGAAGAACTTCGAAACGATCACACATACGTTTCTCGCGACCCTCGATGCCATGCGTGGAAATTTTGACATCATCCATTACCACGGCGTTGGACCAGCCACGCTTGCCTGGATTCCACGACTATTCAAACGCGATGCTCAAGTCGTCGTGACATTTCACTCTCAAGATCGTTATCACAAAAAGTGGGGATGGGTGGCGCGACAGTATCTTACGTTTGGCGAGTGGGCGGCCGTGTGGTTTCCTCATGCGACGATCGCCGTAAGTCATTCCCTGGCGGTGTACGCCCGCAAGCATCTACATCACCAAACGATTTACATCCCCAATGGGGCGCGGCTGAAGTATGTCAAAGCCACGGATAAGCTTGACGCGTTTGGTCTTGAATCCCAGTCCTATCTCTTGAGTGTTAGCCGTCTTGTTCCTCACAAGGGACAACAATACCTCATCGAGGCGTACCAACGTTTGACGCACGAGGAGCCAGAGCTTGTCCGTGATCTTGCGCTCGTCATTGTTGGAGCGGAGAGCTATAGTGCGGAGTATCAAGCACAATTGAGCCGACTCGCACAAGGGAATCCTCACATTCGTTTTCTGGGATTTCAGTCCGGGGACGCACTCGATCAGCTGTATGCGCATGCCCGCTTATTCGTCCATGCCTCGGAGACGGAGGGATTGCCCCTCGCTGTTTTGGAAGCGATGAGCTTTGGCCTGCCCGTTCTCGTTTCCGATATCCCTGAAAATCTTGAGGCTCTTCATCACACAGGTTTTACATTTACCAGTGAGTCCGTTCCTGATCTCGTGAAGGTTCTCGCTGGGCTTCTGCGACACCCACGGGTTTTGGATCAGGCAAGGGGAGAAAGTCGTTCAATCATCGATCAATTTTTTAACTGGGATATCATCGCGCAAGAAACGCTTGCCGTCTATCGTTCTCTTCCTCATTAGCCTATGGACACACCTTTTTGGCACGCACGTTCTGTCGCAGACACGCTCGAGGCACTTGAGACGAATCCTCGTGGACTTTCCATCCGAGAGATTTCTCTTCGCATCCAGCGTTACGGGAGGAATGCGCTTCCAAGTCGAACATCCGATCCCTGGTGGAGGGTATTTGCACGACAGTTCGTGAGTCCCATGATTTTGGTTTTGGTCGTCGCGAGCGTGTTGAGTGTGGTTCTTTCTGATCTCGTTGATGCCGGGGTGATCGCCACGGCCATTTTGGTGAATATCGTGATTGGATTCGTGCAGGAGTACAAAGCCAACAAAGCTCTGGAGGAACTTCGCTCTCTGGTTCAGCCTACCTCTATCGTTTTACGCGAGGGGAAGGAGATATCTGTTTTGGCGACGGAGATTGTGCCGGGAGATGTGTTGGTTCTGCACACAGGAGATCGCGTGACCGCGGATGCGCGCATCTTTGAGAGTGTCGAACTTGTCGTGAACGAGGCGGCTCTCACGGGTGAATCGTTTCCTGTTCATAAAGGAGACACCATGTTGTCTGCTCAGACACCGATGGCGGCTTTTCCATCCGATGGAGGGGAACCGTGTCAGGCTACTACAATAACGCCTCGTACAATTATACCGATTACTGCCAGAGCTCCGCGCTGCTGAATGAGTACTTCTGCTCCAGCAACACGTCGAATTCGAGCGCGTACAACTGTTCGAGCATCAACTCAACGGCGTATTGCAGCAACGGCGGCTGCAATTAAGCCGTCCTTTTTTCTTTTTAATTTTGAGCATAGTTTTTTATACCCTGTTCCATTCTTATATCGCATGGACAGCGTGCGTAAGACGGGCAGTTAGGCTTGCGAATTCTCTAGTCATCAGCATCAATAGCTTTTTAGGATACTACCATGAGACAATCAAAATCAGGATATATCCCCAAGACAACCGCGAACGTTGACCACCTTCCTAAGATCAAAGGATGGGACTTCAGCCAGAAGTTCGACCTCTCAAAATTCCTCTCTTCCTATGCCACGACTGGGATGCAGGCTTCGAATTTCTCAGAGGCAGTCGCCATCACTAAAGCAATGATGCGTGAGAAAGCTATGATCTTCCTTTCTTACACTTCCAATATGGTTTCCTCAGGAGTAAGAGAGTCTATCCGGTATCTGGTGGAAAAGAAGAAAGTCCACGCCTTGGTTACAACCGCGGGCGGGATTGAGGAGGACCTCATCAAGTGCCTCAAGCCCTTTGTCCTCGGCTCGTTCAAGGCGGAAGGGAGGCTCTTATATGAGGAGGGCGTCAACCGGGCAGGAAACATCTTCGTCCCCGACGACCGATACGCGTATTTCGAGAAATTCGTGAATCCCATCTTGGAAACACTCTATACGGAGCAGAAGAAAACGGGAAAAATCATCTCAGCAGGGGAACTCATCGATCATCTCGGCGCGGCCATCAATGACAAAGCCTCAATCCTCTTCTGGGCGCACAAGAACAAGATTCCTGTGTTCTGCCCCGCGATCATGGACGGATCTCTGGGGGACCTGCTCTTCTTCCACAAGCAGCGCCACCGCGACTTCCAGCTCGACGTGACAGAGGACATGCAGAAGATCGTCAATCTCGCGCTGAACGCCGACAGGACAGGGGTGATCTGCCTGGGCGGGGGAGTGGCCAAGCATTTCTGCCTGAATGCGCAGATCTTCAGGGAAGGCGCTGACTTCGCGGTCTACATCAATTCCGCTTCCGAATATGATGGTTCGGATTCCGGCGCTTCAACCGATGAGGCGGTCTCCTGGGGCAAAATCAAGGCCAGCGCGCCGCAAGTGAAAGTTTTTGGGGACGCGACGATCCTGTTTCCGCTGCTTCTTGCGGGAGTTTTGGAATGGAAAGGGGCATAGGCCAAAACAATTATATATATGTGAATGTGGGTGTTTCCTATGCCAAGATCATCTGGCGCCGGGAGCCTCTTTGCACGTAGTGGGCGTGCGCGCCAAGAACGTCAGTTGGAAATCCTGAGAACGTATACTTCCTGGTTTGAGAGGAGTCTGCACCGTCTTGCCTCTGTCGGGCAGCACGATCTTCGACTCGAATCGGATTTATGGAGAGAATTTATTCTTCCCTTGCACTCCCTGCTTGATCCTTCTAGACAGGGGTCGCTTACTCAAGAGGAATTGGAGCGAGCGAAACAGCTTTTGGAAAGCGCCCAATCTCGAATCGCTTCAATTAGCCAGGATTTTGGCCAAGACTTCCGGGAGATTCGTGTATTAGAGAAGATGGCCCGCAAGATTCAGAAATCTGAAAGAACCCTTAATCGCTGATTGGCCCCTCTCCCTATCGAGCATCAGATTTCCCCGAAGTAAATCCAAAAGTTTATACCCTATGCCACTGTGCAATCAGCGAATGACTTCGACAATCCAGCTCAGCCAGGAAACTAAA
>Ga0075999_103_pt1 | contig 23249 bp, 18 predicted proteins | sample RifGroA2_FD_68045 | JGI IMG/M metagenome (GOLD analysis project Ga0075999, IMG submission 68045) | Parcubacteria (Uhrbacteria) bacterium GW2011_GWA2_52_8d | reverse complement strand
TATAGGGGAGAGGTATTTTTAAACCAACGGTGTTCATCCCAGTCTTTGAATTTCCACACAAGTAGGACGATCCAAATGACGGCAAAGAGCATAAGCGGAGTCTCTCCTGATTTGGGAATTCCTACAGCTTTGCTGACTTCGTGGATGGCGAGGATCGCAGGAGTTAACCCCATAAACACCATGAGGATGCCACAGAGGTATGTGGTAAAGATTTCTTTTGTAACTAACGGTGTTTTCCCGAGTTCATCAAACGAGAAAGTGCCGCGTTTCCTCGATAACGGTTTGAGCCGCAGGCGTCGGATGGGAAGTACGGGAAAAAAGAGTAGGGTGAACCAGACCGTTCCATACCAGATGCCTCGTCCGGGAGCTGGATGAGCGCCCAAGAGTCGGAGACCGAATCCATTCAGGGAGAAAATATTCATAGGTGGGCTTGAATAGACCTGTTGCCAATTAAGTTTATAGCCGAAAAAGGTCAAATTCGAGCGAAAGCCGTTTGAGAAAATAGCAGGAATAGCAGAGCTATTTCAAAATTTTCGAAAATGGCTTTCAGCCGAATAGGACATTTTGCAGGCATAAAATTATTTGGCAACAGGTCTAATAATGAAACGCATGGTTTTTGCCTCCTAGTTTGTTACGATTCCTTTTCCAAGCGCGAAGTCGTCGTCGGGGAGTTCGCTGGTGAGCTCGCCCAAGGACTCGCTCATCGATTCAGCGGTTGAGGAGTCACGCGCTTCAAAGCTTGTTGTGGAAGTAAGTTTCATGAATCGTCCCACATCGCCTGAGTCCGGACTGATCGCAATCTCGAACCAGGCGCCTGCATGAGCCAGTTCAGCGAGGAGCTTGGGGATCGTCCAGGTGATCTGTCTGGTCGTTGCGTTGTAACTGACCGTGCCGATATCTGTGTCTGTCCGTTCGAGCCACGCGACATCCTGCGGGAGGGTGGCGCTCATGCGGACATTCTCGAGCGTATGCAGGGAGTTGGATACATTCCAGTACACGCGGTAGTTTGTCGTGTGTCCGACTTGCGGAGGGATGGGTCCTGATCCGATCGCCATTCCTGATTCTGAGTAGTACGTTGCCTGCGCGTTTATGGATACGTCTGAGTTGAGCGTGATGACGATCGGGGTAGCTTCCAACGTTCGTGTTGATGTGATTGTTCCGACATTGCCCAGCGTGAGCACGACCGCGATGGTGAATGAATCGGCCTCGCCAGGATCGAGTACGGTGTAGATGGGCAGACTGAGATCGATGACGCTCGAGTTTTCCGGGGCGAGCTGTGCAAGCCCCTCCCAGCTCACCTCGTTTCCCACACGCACACCACCACTCAAGTTTGCTTTGCTCCAATCGACTGGCACCGTGCCTGCCTCACTGGAGAGCGTCATCGCAAAACTCATATCGCGCGCGGTCTCCTCTGCTTGGTTTGCATAGTCTAAAGATATCCGTAGCGTCTCGCCGAGGTCTGCCGTCTGGCTCTGGTTGGAACCGTTGACGATGACTGAGAAAATGATCGAACCCCCAAGGACATCGGTTACAAGTTCCTGGACATCCTGGAGATAGACGAGATCTTGATCTACAAATCCAATTGCCACGACCATTTTTTGCTCCCCCGAAGCCGTAGAAGTAAATGAGCCATCAATCGTAATGGCAGAGAGTTCACCCGGCTCAAGAACATCGATCACCCAGTACATCTGACCTTCTACGGGAGGAGGCTCAGAGCTCGAAGACGTGAAGTCCGTAGGGAACGTCGGGATCACGCGAATGTTGTAAACGGGATCTGAGCCGGAGTTTTGCACATTGACGACGTATTCCGAGGTGTCGCCCGCGAGTGCCTTCTCAGGTCCCGTGAACGAGAGCGCTACCACCGAATCTTCGATGTCGATTTTTTGCGTGAGAATATCCTGGAAGTCCGAACTGAAGTTGGCAGGCTTGTAGGTAAAGAGTGCCTGCAGGCGCTGGGAGGAGGGAACCTCAGCAAGAAACACGCCCGTTACGGTGATGGCTCCGTCTGATCCCGCGCTCAAAGATCCAATCGTCCATTCAAGGGTTCTTTGCGGTTCAGGAACACTCGAGTACACGTGGAAGGTGGAGGGGACGGTGAGTTTCATGACCAGAGATGCGACAGGGACATCCCCGATGTTTTCATACCGAAAGGTGTAGGAGATCTCTTCGCCGGATTTTACTTCCCCCGGACCCTCTGTTGTGAGTTTGAGCGTTTCGCCCTCTTGGAAGAGACCCTTGGTAAAAACGAAAAATCCCACCCACGCAATCAGGGACAGGACAGCCAAGAGACCGATCGTCTTGAGAAGAACCTGTGTGAGACGTGATCGTTTTCCTCGATCGAGTTTTGAGAGATCGGGGACGCGGCCATCTGAGCCCTCGTAAATAGAGCGCAGTTGGCGGCGGATTTCTCGAGATGAACGTCGTTTTGGTGTTTTTCGGATGCTCATACAAAGACACCTAGAGGGACTCAATCAGGATGGCAAAGAGGGCATCCGTAGCATTACTTAGTTGTGTATCGGCAAGATCGTGTGAAGACCACAGGGGATTGAGATTGTCGGGGAGATTGACTTGGATCCGTGTCGTGCGATCCAGAACACCAGGCTGTTTTTGGACGGTCAGAGAATACGTTTCTGTTTGTGGAAGGCCAACGAGCGATCGTAGACTTGCCATCATGCCACGCCCATCTTGGGGCGTTTCAAGTTTGAACGGAAGTGCGTAACGGAACGTGATCGTTGAGGTTGTACCAGGTTTGGTTTGAACCCAGTTTCCAAACACCGCCTTGCCATGTTCTTCACTTATCACCGTACCACTTACAGGATCGATGCTTGAGGTGAGAAGACCATAGGCCAGGTCATCATCGATTTCCCAATCCTCATCGGGGATCTCAAATAAGGATCGGTCAGGGATGCTGAAACCTGTTGCTGAAAGAAGGGTGCTTCCTTTTGGAACGTACACGCGCAGGTAGTCGACGTTATTGACGCCTGTGAAAAGTAGTCCTTGGATTCCGTAGTGTGTCCGAGAAATGGTGAGCGTGTTTGTGATGGTTCCGTCTTCCGAGATGTCTACCTGGACGTCTACGTCTTGTTCGATGACTCCGTCGGTCTTGCCGCCGCCCAGGTTTGTATCCACGACCATCAGATAATCGCCGTCGGTCCATTTCAGTTCTCCTCCCCACCCTCGATCAATAATTTCTCGTTGAAGGGTTTCCTCTGAGAGGTAGAGTTGGAGATCTTTCGTTGAGAGTCCCGCATTGAGGAGGTCGAGTGTGGCGAGAAAATCTTCAGAGGTTTTTTCGATAGCCCTCTCCACAAGTTTAGGGGCGAGATCTCCGATAAACGCCTTCGGGGAATTTGTCTGCTTGTCGTATTCGTACTCGACAATTTTTTGCGCTTCGAAGATGAAATTTTCTTCGTTGATCGTGAGGTCATAGTCCTCCATCTCCATGGGACCCAAGAGTCCGATGAGTGTAGAGACGAACGTGCGGCTCAGGCGCGCGTAGGTTTTCTTGAAGCGTTCCTTGAAGATCGTACGAACCGCCTCCGGGGACGTTGAGGTGTTCAATGACACCATCATGGACTTTTACTTCGGCGAAGCTCCCGATGAACCCACCGGTTGGACGAATTTCTGTGTTGTTTTGGAAGACGATCAGGTAGCGCTTGGTGCCTTCTGCTCCAAGGAGTTCTTTCGCCAAGCCGTAAAACGTTTCAAATTCTTCAATTGTGGCAATGAGCGCGGGGAGGTTCGATTGCACGCGTGCCAAGGTTTCGCGATGTTGCTCAGGGACCGCCTCGAGATTCACTTCACTCAGCGCTTCTTGGGCCGCCACAAGATGAGGAACGGTCGACAGGAGGTAGGCTTCCAAGATGTTGAGACGTGAAACAGGCGTGGGGGAGAACTCTGTTTCCATCGCCGCATATCCCTCACTGATGCGCCCGCCCGCAATCGCGAGCTCCTGTCCGGCCTCGATCAGTGCCTCTGCGGAGGAGTAGGACGATTGGGTCACAGGAAGCACAGAAAGAAGAAGTTCTGTTCCCGCCCCAATTTGGTCGATGGTGTGTTTGGCGTTTTGGAAGTGCGCTCCGGCCGCTTTGAAATCTGTCCCGGCGGTCGCGACATCACGCGTGAGAGCGGCCTGCGCTCCTTGGGAAAGAAGCGACACCGCTTCTTCGCCTGTGCGTGTGAGTTGTGTCTTTGTCGCGCGCAGATCCTGTACCATGTTCATTGCGTGTAAGGGGAGAACAAAGAGAAACGAGAGAGCGATAAACGAAGCGATGGCTCGTTTCCAAGAGGGGGAAGGTGAAAAGGCGGGAAGGTGAAAAGGCGGGAGCCACGACGGGGTTCGACGCACATCAGGAGGTGCGGTTTCCTCGAGATCGTCGATGTCTAATGGAATCTCTGCCGTCTCTCCTGCCTCTTCCTCTTCAGGAAAATCGAAGTACGAGAAAATATCCTCTGGAAGTGTTTGAGGAATGAATGCGTCTGAGGAGAAGCGAGGAAGGGAAGGGACGTCGTAGCGCAGAGCCTCGTGATGTGTTTTGGGAAGAGAGAGGTGAAGAGGCGGAAGGGTCAAGAGAGGTGTCGTCAGTGGACGTGAGAAGATGCTCCATCCGCGAGCGGCGAAAATTCCATCTGCGAGTTGAGATTCAATGTCGCGTTCGTCCAGGACGAGGTCGTTTGCAAGAACCACGGAGGGAGGAGACAGGATGTCTGGCGTATGCCGCCACAAAAGATTGACGCGCAAGCTTGGAAAGTTGGCTTCTTCAAGGATTTGGGTCGGTGATCCGATGGTTGGTTTGAAAGAGAGGATGAATGGTGAAAGTTTGTGCGAGCCGTGCAAGATGGAAGGTTTGTTGGATGTTGTGTACGTGCCGAGCATTCCTTGAAACAATACGATTTCCGGCACCGCGTGATCCATCAATTCCGTATGGGTTTGCCGCTTGATTTTACGCAACAAGGCACGTTTGAGTTCCGCGTTTGTTGTTTTACTGGTTATCACTTTCGGAGCCTGAACACGCGTCCGACTCTTTGAGCGGACTTTTGTTCTGCGAGTTTTTGTGGATTTTTTAGGCACAAGATTCGTATATTTTGAGGATTTCACGAGTCATGGTGGTCCAGGAGTACCGTTTGATTTGCTCAAAGCCTTTGTTCACGAGTGAATCGCGCAGGGGGTTGTTGACGAGAGCTGTTTCCATGACCGAAACCATCTCTTGGATATCGTCAGGGTTAAACCACAGGGCGGCGTCTCCGAGGATTTCTGGAAGAGAGGTTCGTCGAGCCGCTGCGACCGGAACCCCGAAGCTCATGGCCTCCAGCGGGGGGAGGCCGAATCCTTCACTCCGAGACGGGAAGAGGTACAGAGTCGCGCCGCGATAGAGATTGGCCAGATCCGCATCACTCGGGTTGAGGGTGAACTCGACCGCTTCGGGAGCCACGTCTATCTGTGCGAGCTCCTTCTTGAGTCGTTCGTAGAAGATGTCGTTGCGTCCAGCCAGGACGAGTCGTACATCGGGGTGGAGTTTGTGAAAGAAGGAGAAGGCATGAAGGAGAGACTCGAGGTTCTTGTGGGGGTAGGCATTGCCGACGTAGAGGAAGTAAGGACGGACTCGACCCCCCCTGGCCCCCCCTTGGGAAGGGGGGGGAACCTCGAGTTCTCCTCCCCTTGATAAGGGGAGGCAGGGAGGGGTTTGGTGTAAATTCGTCAGTCCTTCGTAGACCACGTGGATTTTTTCTGCGGGGACCCAAGGGAAGTGGGTGAGGATCGAGGACTTGGTGTACTGCGAGACCGCGATGATCGCGCGAGAGCGTTTGAGGGAAGAGCGCAGGACATTGCGGTAGGCCAGACGTTTGAGAAAGAAGACAAGCGGGTGACGGGTCGTAACTTTTGCTGAGCGTGGCTCCTCGAGCAGGATCAAATCGTGGATCGTGACAATGAACGGAGTGCGCAAGAGAAGAGGAACATTCCAGTGAGGGAAATGGACGAGATCCAGATGCTCGCGATCAATGATGTGGGGGGCGATGATCTGCTCCTTGAGGGTGTACCAGTGAGCATCTACGAGACATGTTTCCATGCCTACAGGTGCGGCCTGAATGTTCTCTGGTTTGAGGAACAAAAGATAGCGGTTCTACATTTCCAGCCATGTCATAAAATCCGTATCCATTTTCTGAGTATCTTCCAACTCTTCTTGTTTCGTCATTATCATAATTTGCATCATCACTATCTATTTTATCTCCCCATGGATATCTTTTACCTGTTAATCCTCCTCTTGCCGCTTTCTCCCACGTGAACTGTTTTGCGCGGGCGATTCCTCGGTCACGGAGCTGCTTCTGAAGACTTGATGAACCTATGAGGCCGCGCAGCGCCTCGCAGATATCGCGACTGTTATAGGGGTCAATGTAGATCGCCGCGTCACCTCCAACTTCGGGCAGGGAAGAGGTGTGTGACGTGATGACGGGTGTCCCGCTTGCCATGGACTCAAGTATGGGAAGACCAAAGCCCTCGTAGATGGATGGGAAGACAGTCGTCAGGGCAGAGCGGTAGATGGCGGGGAGATCGTGTGCATCGACGTAGCCGATCTGATGCACCCATCCATAGGTATCGCGTTTCCAAAGTCGGCGGCGTACGGCGTGGGAGCGCCAGCCCCAGCCTCCGACGATCACCAGGTGAAGATCATCATGTGTACGTTCGCGATATTCTTTCATCCCTTCGATGAGCGCAAGAAGGTTTTTTCGTGGTTCGATCGTTCCGACAAAGAGGGCGAAGCGTTTAGGGAGTTTGAGACGTGAGCGTACCCCATGATCAGAGGCAAGCATCTTCTCGCTGAATTGAGGAGCAACACCGTGGGGGATGACGTGCGTTTTTGTCTCTGGTGTTGAGTAGAGCCGTTGGAGATCATGCTTGGTTGAGGAGGAAGGCACGATGATTGATCTGCTCTGTGCGATGAGTTCTTCTGGGCGCGTGGCCTTGTGCCAGAGTTGCATCTTGTACGAATAGAAATCCGGATACAGCTTCCAGCGCAGGAGCAGTGTTCGAAGATTCAGAATTTTGTTAGGGACAGATATATGAACATGGGTGATACCCCCCCTTTCCAAGGGGGGGCTAGGGGGGGTCTTTACTCCCGACGACAGCAACACATATTCATTCTCTGTATCAACTTCAAAAAGAGCGTGGAGAAGGGATGTGGTGTATCCTCCCACGCCCGCTATCTGCGGTGACGAAAGATGTCTGATATCAACGAGGATGCGCATACTGTTCTTTCACAAATTCCATCAACTCTTGCTCAAAACGTGGACGTGAGAATGTTTCCGCGTGCGCTTTAATGGCCTGTGGGTTCCAGTCCGCTTCACGGAATCGGATCATAAAGTCGGCGAGCTCTTCCCAACTTTGCTCATCAAAGAATTGTCCGGAAAGTCCTTCTTGGACGGTTTCGGTGGCGCCTCCCTTGCGCCAAGCAATGATGGGACGTCCCGCCGCCATGGACTCCACGGGGGTAATTCCGAAGTCTTCCTCTTGTGGGTGGATGAACGCGCGTGCGCCAGCGTACAGTTTGGCTTGTTCCTCATCGCTCACACGACCAAGGAACTCGATGTGTGGCTTAGCCATGCGTTTGAGGTCGCGCTCAATCGGACCCGAACCAAAAATTTTGAGTGGAATGTTGGTGCGGTTTGCGGCTTCGATCACAAGATCATATCGCTTGTAGGCAACCAGTCGACCACCGGTGAGGAAGTAGGTTTTTGGTTCTGACGAAATCGAGAAACGATGGGTGTCCACCGGCGGATGGATAACGGCGGCGTCTCGGTTGTAATACTTTCGAATACGGCGTCGAACCGTTTGTGAGTTGGCAATGAATACGTCGACTCGGTCCGCGGCTTGTCGATCCCACATACGCAGACGAGACAGAAGCGGTGGAAGGAGCATCTTTACGATGCGTGGCACGCGTAGCTCTTCAATGTAGGAGTGAGTATCGCTCCAGAGGTAACGCGTGGGCGTGTGGCAGTAACAAATGTGAAGGGTGTTCTCGCGTGTGAGTACGCCCTTGGCAAACGCGCTCGTCGAAGAGAGGACGACGTCATACTCGGAAAGGTCGTAATGTTCCGTCGCCGTGGGCATGAGCGGGAGATACCACTGGTACTTGCGTCGGCCAAACGGGAGACGAGATAAAAATGACGTACGAATATCCCTCCCGGCAAAGGCAGGAAGGGATAGTGGATCAAACAGGAGCGTATACAGCGGTGCGTCGGGCCACAGGCCATGCATAACGTCTACCACCTTCTCCGCCCCGCCGTCTTGGATCAAATAATCATGAACAAGCGCAAGTTTCATAGGATAGGGCAATCCTAGCAATTCTTGTCATTTTCGCCAAACGAAATTCTGAAGGACAACAGATGGATGTTCTATGGAAGTGGTTTATGATAGATTCTTAGTGAGATGATTAACGATCAGCATTATGAATGAGCTATCTATTCACGAAGAGACTCCAGACTTTCAAAGTAGACCAGTTGAGTTCCCTCCTCGTCGTGAGTTTCACGCACAGGATGTGGAAGACCTGTTTCGATTATTGGGCGTGGATCCCGCATCGATTGAGCCCAGGTTGAGAGAGGCCATGGGGTATCTGGGATCGTATTCTGAAACAATGAATGATGAGAGTCGTGCCAGAGCGATGGCAGATGTGATGGCATCGTATTGTTCTCGCGTGAGTTCACCAAACGGTTTGTCTAAGGAAGGGTGGCGTTATGTGAATCTTGCGTCGATGCTTTCAGATATAGGTAAGGTTGGGCCCAGGCAGGAAAGGATCGATGATGTCAACCATCTTATTACGGCTCTTTACGCGAAGTCTGAGAAGTTTTCCCCGGACGATTCGTTGTCTCATTTTCTTGATCACTTCTTTCCATCTCAAAAATATGAGATGCAAAGAGTGCTGGTAAACGACTTAGGTCTTGAGCTTACTATGTCCATGCGTTCATTTTGGGATGCCCATGCACAGTGGACGCTTGATCATCTCAAAGACAGCGGCGTGCCAAATGAGGTTGCATTGACAGCGGCCGCGCATCACCTGTTGGGAGGGGACAAAGCCAACCCTCGGCTGAATGAGTTGCCAATTGTTGAGAAGACCACAGGCACGTTGCGAGGGTTTGGCATTGAGCGCCCGATTGATCAACGAGAAATTTGGGTGGTGCTGTTGGATAAGTATGAGGCAAACATGCAACGCGGGGGAGCAACACATGAAGAGGCGATTACATGGCTTCGAACATATTTGGAAACGAACCAAATGCTTGCCACATTGCCGAGACTCAAAGGATTGTTTCTTTCTTGCTTGGATGATCTTGACGCGGCTCGCCCGTTGGGTGTCCAGGTTGGACGTGACGAAGAGTCGTTGGCGGCATGAACCCCAATGGGGTCAGGTCGGGTTATGTGCTTTTTCAGTAAGCGCCTCTTCCAAAGAGGACGACCCAGGGGGAGTTAATGAGTTGTTTCACGTATCGTTTTCATAGTCATCTGAACGCTTGCATTCTCACCTTCCGTGATTTTGATTTGACTCTTTGGGAGACGTTCCATAAGCGTTTGCATGAACTCATCCATCCAAGATGGAGTGAGAACATCGACATTCGAGAAGTCTAGTTCAATGGCCTCATCCCCTTCTTTGGGTAGGGAGTATGCCAATGCCGCCAATGCGGCTTCACGGCCGGCCGGGCGGGAGATGAGAACGTTTCCGAATTTTTCCATGGAGAGTTTCATATGGATTTTTGAATTTGAAGTGTTGTGTAGACACCGCGGATAACGATGCCGGCTGAGTGAGAAATAAGACTTGCTATATCTTTCTGACTATCCGTTTGTGTTGAATAGTTCAACATCGTCGAACCGGAGAGATACTCGAATCGTGCCTCGTCTAGAGTGCGAAGAACGTTCATAACAAACTTGAGTCCGTTTCCGCGTTTTTCGGGAGCTCGGCCTGTGACATGTTCGGCGAATGCAATTTCCAGAGCCTGAATATCATCAATACCCGGGCGGACACGTTCGAGAGAGGATCTAACACCTTGTCCTCGATCAGCGATAGTGACACTGATTTGATCATGATTGTTTGAAAATTCAAACCAACAACCCGGAACATCTGGCCACTGACCGATGTTATGGTCAAAGGCGTTACTCGTGAGCTCACCGATGATAGCTGTTATGAGAGAAGTCTGAGTTTCACTCCAGCCATGCTGAGTCAAGGAAGACCTTAAAGATTCAACTCTTGCCTGAACAACATCACGCGTTTGGCAGTAGACCTCCACGGATGGTTTAGACCCATCATAGGCTCGAACCCAGTCCTGTACACTAAGCATTTCCATATTGTTCAGAGATACTAAGCGATTCTATCAATATTTTGGCATTTTGACCAACCAAAAACCGGTTTTACTTTTTAGGATGCGCCTCTGCCAAAGAGCACGACCAGGGGGGTTTTGAGGAGGATGTAGAGATCCAGCCACGGACTCCAATGTTCAATGTAGTAGGTATCGAGTCGGACTTCGTCATCAAAGTCGAGATCGGCGCGGCCGGAGATTTGCGCCATGCCCGTGATGCCTGGTTTGATGGTGAGGACTTTACGTTGTTCAGGTTTGTAGCGATCGACTTCCTCGGGCAGATGTGGGCGTGGGCCTACCAGGCTCATGTGTCCACGCAGGACAAGAAAAAATTCAGGAAGTTCGTCGATGGAAAACTTACGGATGAATTTTCCCACACGCGTGATGCGTGGGTCGTCTTTGATTTTTACCAGTGGCGAACCTTTGCGCGTGTCAGCGTCGGCGAGTTCACGATAACGTAGCGCGTGTGTTCCTGGTCGCATCGAGCGGAACTTAAAATAGGTGAACGGGCGTCCGCCCTGGCCTACGCGTCGCGACAGACTTCCGTCGTCGAGCCTCGCAAAAAAGACGGGACCGCGGGAATCAAGTTTGATGAAAAGCGCCGTGAGCAACATGATTGGAGAGGCGAGGATAATCAGGATCAGAGATGCCGTTACGTCGAAGATCCGTTTGTAAATCGCGCCCCAGCCGTCCAGTGGTGTTTTTTGTACCTCGATGACAGGGATGCCGGCATAGGTATGGATGATGGAGCGGCCGATCGCGGCCGTGAAGAGATCGGCGCAGTAGCGGAAGCCCAAATGTTCTTGCTCTGTGAAGGCGATGATCTCAAGGGTCTCTTGTCGCGAGCTTTCGGGATTCGCCAAAACGATCTCATCGATTCTATCGTCCCGTTTCATCTTGCGCAGTTCATTGGCGAGAGTCTTGGTGAAATCTTTGTAGTGACCGACAACGCGAAAGCCTAGCCGTTTCTTTTGGGCGAATTCGTGAATGAGCGCTTCGGCGGCAGACGTCTTTCCAATGATGACGATTCGATGTGTCCCGACTTCCAGTCGTAAAAGTGAGCGCTGTAGGGCACGGACAACCAGGCGTTCGAGCGCCACGAACACAATAGCCAACCCCCATCCTGCAATGGCGATCCAGCGCGACTCAAACAGGACACGAGAGAAAAACGTGATGGCAAAGACCAGCGCCATGGAGGCCGAGCAGGCAAGGACGATGCGGGAGAGCTCACTGGCGATCGAACGTCGGGTCACGCTGTAGAGGCCCGAGGCAGTAAAGACCAGAACGAACACGATCACCATCGGCGTCACCACTTTGAGATAGCCTTGCAGTGTGAGATCAAAGATGACCGGTCGGATGGATGTGAAGGCGGGATGGAAACGCGAGAAGTAGGCAGCAATGCCGGCTGCCAGGAGGGCGAGATAATCAAACGGAACAAGGGCAAGAGTAAACGTGAGTTCAGAACGCTTCATAGTGAAACAATGGTAACAAAAAACCCCGCGCTTAGCGAGATTTTTTGTCGTCCTTAGGGAGTGGTCTGTAAGCCGAATTTTGTGGACCCAGCTGAGCTGGGCTGATGACAATCTATCTTGATCGTCCATTGCTGGACGACTCAATCGAGCTACCAAATTTGCTCTTTCATCAGAAAGGGTTTGCCACGCTTCCATGTCGCCATGGAGCGAGAGATGTAGCCGGTGCCAGCTGAGCTGGCTGCGACCTCACCTCACTTTTCACCTTTCACTCCGACCCCGCAAGGGCGTCGGAGCTAGTATTGTCTCTGTGGTACTTTCCCTAGGTTTTGAGTCAGGAACCATGGAATAGATTTCTCCAATTCCGCGAACCCTGATTCGTATACCTGGTCGCCGTTAGCGACTTTCTTTGTCGTCTCACCTTGCGATGAAACGGGTGTTCGGACTTTCCTCCCCTCGAAGCCCGGCAACAGCCGGGCGAAGTGGGGTAGTCATCCAACCATCCATAAGGACAGGGAGAGAATAACGGAATAAGAGGGGAATGTCAATGAGAAGAACAGAGTTCATTGACAAAACGCGGGATTTTGATATCCTTTGCCGTCCGTGACTGTGTGCGATGCCCGTGCCAGAATATCGGATTCGCAAGAGAGGGAAACCATGAACAAGGGACTTCTGGTCGGCGCGCTGAGCGTCGGGGCCATGCTCCTCGTCACCCTGCTGATGTACGTCAGCTTCAACAACACCGAAGTTCGTCTGCGCAACGAGGCCGAGGCCCAGCAGGAGAACCTCGAGGTCGTCTTCGACGCTACCTGGAAGATCATCCAGCAGAAGGCCGGTGTCAGCGGCCAGTACGCCAAGGACTTCAAGGAGATCTACCCGCAGCTCATGGAGGGCCGCTACGGCAACGACCGTGGCGGCGCCCTGATGTTCTGGGTCACGGAGCACAATCCGGACTTCGACATCAGCCTGTACCAGGACCTCATGCGGTCGATCGAGGCCGAGCGTACCAAGTTCGCCCGGGAGCAGACCAAGCTTCTGGACATCAAGCGCGAGCACGACAACGTCCGCGAGACTTTGCCCGGTGCGATCTTCGTCGGAGGTCGACCCGAGATCGAGGTCAAGCTCGTGACCAGCGCGAAGACCGACGAGGCCTTCAGCGGCGGCCAGGAGAACGACGTCGACCTGTACGGTTCCGACCAGTAGAGCTCCACCACGCAAGGAGGTCAACATGATCATCTGGGGAGCTATGGCGATCCCGGTTCTGACCGCGATCGTGCTGCTCGTCTGGTTCAAGCACAAGACCGTTGCCTGGGAGTTCATCATCCCATTCGCGGTTTCGATCATCTGCATTGCTCTGTTCAAGTTTACGACGGAGAAGGTGCAGACGGCGGACTCGGAGTTCTGGGGCGGATGGGCCACACAGGCCGAATACTTCGAGCGCTGGGACGAAAGGGTTTCCTGCATGCACACGAAGTACTGTAAGAGATCGGTGAGTAGGCGACGTCCGGATGGATCCACCCACTCCGACACCGAGCGCTATGCCTGCGGCACCGAGCACATGTACGACGTGGACATCCACCCCCCGCGGTGGGTGCTCCACGATTCCAATGGGGAGCACCAGTCGGTGAGCTCGGCGCAGTTCGAGCGGCTCGCGACAATGTGGGGAAACAGGCTATTCGTGGAGCTTGGTCGGAGATACCATTCCATTGACGGCGATAAGTTTGTCGCCACCTGGGATAAGGACGAGGCTACCTTCGTCCCGGTCACGACGGAGCACACCTACGAGAACCGGGTGCAGGCGTCGACATCCATCTTCAACTTTCAAGAAGTGGACTTGAAGACCTGGAATCTCTACGAGTATCCAGGTATCGGTAGCTACGACCAGCCCTCGATCCTGGGTGCTCACACAGATCAGACTCAAGAAGCGGACCTGCTTCTGCGAATCTGGAATGCCAAGTTTGGGAATGGCAAGCAGGTCAAGATGTTCGTCCTGCTCTTTGGTCCCCAAACAACCCTGGAGACAGGTCTGGCTCAGGAGAATTACTGGAAGGGCGGGAACAAGAACGAGTTCACCCTCGCACTTGGAACCGACCATGCTGGCAAGGTGACCTGGGCCCACATCATCTCGTGGACCGAAGCGGGTCGGCTCAAGATCGATGTCCGCGAGCATGCTCTCCATCAGGAGAAGCTTGATCTCGTCGAACTTAGTCAGTACATGGTCGACCAGGTTGGGAAGAACTTCGTCCGCAAGCCCTTCGCGGACTTCTCCTATCTCACGGTGGAGCCGCCTGGCTGGGCTGTCGCGCTCAGCTACTTTCTCACGCTCCTGGCCAACGTCGGCCTGAGCTGGTGGATCATCCACAACCGGCATCAGGAATGGACGTCCGATAGCGAGGACCTCTACTGACACGCACGCCCGAACTCTCCGCAGAGTCTCGGGCGCTTTTCTTTGACCGGCTTCACGTTTCATGGTTACATCAGAGCAGTTCCTTTCAAATCCTGGAGGGTTCTATGGGTCGGGGTGATGAAGACAAGGCGCTTGTCGCCGCCGGGATATTCGGTCTGATGATCGCGGCGCTTGTCGCGTTTTTTGTCTGGCTTGTCGGTGAACAGAAAAAACAAGCACGTCAACGGCAACTCGACTACCGCAGTGGGAAAGACATTCAAGACGCGATTGGGGCGATCCAGCATCTGGAGACCCTGCGTCAGGCACATCTGCAGGAGCTTGAGTCGCTCGCGCAGGCACAGCGCGACGAGCTTGCGCGGCTGGATGGACAACCTGGGCGCGGGCATTTGCTGGTTTCGTATCGGGAGCGTCTGGGTCATCTTGACCGTCTGATCTCTCGTCAGAAGAATCTGCTGGTTCGGACGTGGATGACTCGTATGACCCAACAGATGCACGCGCGCCTTGCCGTCGCGATGCGTGTCAAGCCTGATCTCTCGCGCTTGTCAAAGATCACGGAAAAGACACCAGCGGCATCCACAACCCAGATGTATGTGGAGGCTCAACAGGGTCTTCAGGAAGTGATCAAGCGCTTGGGTGATACGGTGCGGGAGAACCAAGCGTCTATGCAAGAAAACGTCGACGTGTGCGGTGATCAGATCATTGAGGCCGCCCAGGAAGTCGGGCGAGTCTGCGCGCAGGTCAACGCCCGCGCGCAGACTCTGTGTGAAGAGCTGGGGGTACGCGTGGACGAGCTCAGGAGCTTACAGTTCGCCAGCAAGCACAGGGATCTTCAGACCCAGGCGGCACAGCTGGATGGGACGCGCGTTTCCGGGAGTGTGGTCATTGCGGCGGCTGACGATACGCTTGAGGAACTTGACCGTCTCAACGACTGGATCCTTCAGGAGATGGCCACGATGGAGGTCGAGATGGCCTGTGCCGCCCAGGAGTCTGCGCAGGCATCTGTGGGTTTGGATCTGCAAGACGAGTCCAGGGCCGCACAGGAAGTTTCGCGTCAACTCGCGCATGTGCGCCAGGCACACCGCCGCGCCACTTCGTAACGCTTCTGCTCCGGACACGCGTTCCGGAGCTTTTTTCATCCAAACAAAAAAATCCCACCGTGGATGGTGAGATTTTTTCTTTAGAGTTTCACGCCGATTTTTTGGCGGACGAGCTCCATTTTTTTTGCGGCGATTGTTTTAGCGCGTGTGGCGCCTTGGTCGAGAATGGCGAGCAGTTTGGGTTCGTTTTGTAGGAAGCCGTTGATCTTTTTTTGGATGGGCGCGAGATAGGCACTTACCGCTCCAGCCAGGCCGACTTTGAAATCGCCATAGCCTTTGCCTGCGTACTCGGTTACAATTTGGTCGATGGGTTTTCCTGTGACGAGTGAGTAGATCGTGAGCAGGTTGGCGAGGCCTTTTCGGTTCTCCTCGAAGGAGATCGTCGAGCCTGAATCTGTTACGGCCGATTTGATCTTCTTGAGCACAGCCGCCTCGTCATCCATCAGCGAGATGTAATTCTTCTCGCTTGAGGCCGACTTGGACATTTTCTTTTCTGGATCGTCGAGCCCCATAATGCGTGCGCCTTCTTTTCTGATCTGAGGCTGGGGGACAATGAAGGTTTCTCCAAAGCGACTGTTGAATCGTTCGGCCAAGTCGCGCGCGAGTTCGACGTGTTGCTTCTGGTCTTCACCGACTGGTACGACATTGGTGTCGTAGAGCAGGATATCGGCGGCCATGAGCACGGGGTAGTCGAAGAGTCCCACCGAGACCGACTCGCCCTTGCCACGCGCCTTGTCTTTGTACTGCGTCATGCGCTCTAGCTCGCCCATATGAACCAAGCAGTTCAAGATCCATGCAAGCTCCGTATGTTCGCTCACGCGTGACTGCTGGAAGAGGATGGTCTTCTCTGGATCGATCCCGACGGCGAGGTACGTGGCGGTGGCGAATAAAATGTTATGACGAAGCGTTTCTGGTTCCTGTGGAACTGTGATGGCGTGGTAGTCGACGATGAAGAGGAAATTTTCATTTCCGTCAGCCTGAAGCTGGACCATCGGTTCGATGGCGCCAAAGAGGTTTCCAATGTGGAGGATGCCGGAGGGTTGGAGAGCGGTGAGGATACGATTCATACGTTCGTCATCATAGCAATCGCTCTTCAAAAAGAAAACCACCCCGTACGGGGCGGACTTCTTTAGACCTCGATAATCACCGGAAGAATCATGGGTCGGCGTTCTGTTTTCATGAAGAGGAACTTGCCGATTTCGTCGCGGATACGGTCGCGGGTGTACTTGGGATCGGCGGCCGATTTTGGATCGTTGTCGTCGATGGCCTTTTTCACCTGGTCACGCGTTTGTTTGATCAGCTCTTGATGCTCCTTCATGAAGATGAAGCCTCTGGAGATGATGTCCGGATAGCCGACCATCTTGCCCGTCTTCTTCTCGATCTGGGCAATGATGATCACCATGCCGTCTTCGGCAAGGACCTGTCGATCACGCAGGACAACTTGAGAGACATCCCCCACACCCAGTCCGTCCACGAACACATAGTCCGTCACGATTTTTTCTTTGGTGAGCATGCCGCCGTCTTTCCAGAACTCCATGACCTGTCCGTTGTCGACGATGAAGACATTGTCTTTGTTCCAGCCCATCGAGTACGCCACCTTGGCATTCTCGCGCAGGAGGAAGTGGTTGCCTTCGATCGGCACGTAGTACTTTGGTTTGAAGAGCGCCAGCATGAGTTTGATGTCCTCTTTTTTGGCGTGGCCACCGGCGTGCACGTCCATCATTTTGTAGTTGATGACGTTGGCGCCTTTGCGGTAGAGGGTGTCCATGAGGCGTTGGACCGAGCCTTCATTTCCCGGGATGACAGACGAGGAAAAGATCACCGTGTCTGACTCGCCCACGCGCACGCTTCGGTGCTCGTTGTTGGCGATGCGGTTGAGCGCCGCATTTTTTTCACCCTGGGCTCCGGTACAAATCAGGACGATTTTATTGTCCGGGTAGCCGTCCATCTGTTCGGGCTTGATGAGCGTTGACTGATTGCATTTGATGAAGCCCATTTGTTTGGCAATCTCGACGTTGGTTTTCATGGAGTAGCCGTCGATCGCGACTTTTTTGCCGAGTTTTTCGGAGGCTTCAATGATCTGTTTGACGCGGGCAAGGAGCGAGGCGAATGTTCCGATGATCACGCGTCCGGGAGCTTTCTCGATGATCGTCGTGAGTTCTTCGCCGATCACTTTTTCGGAGATCTGATGTCCTTCGTGGTTGGCGTTGGTGGAGTCACCCATCAGGACGAGCACCCCTTCACGCCCGAGTGCCGCGATTTGTTGAAAGTCCGCGTGCTCGGTGCCTTCGGGGTGGAAGTCGAACTTCCAGTCGCCTGTGTGGCACACGCGTCCGGCGGGTGTATCAATGACGATGCCGACCGCGTCAGGAATGGAGTGATTGATGTGGAAGAAGGAGACCGTGAGGCTTCCCAAGCGTAGCACATCGCTCACTTTCGTGATCTTCACGTTGAGTTGGCGCGTGTGGAAGTCTTCTTGTCGGCGTTTGATGATGGCGGCCGACATGGGAAGCGCGTAGATCGGCGGGTTGCCGATGTTGGGGACCGTGTGAGGGATGGCGCCGATGTGGTCGTAGTGACCATGGGTAATGATGACGCCGCGGATGTCCTTCTCTTTCCCCTTGAGGTAGCTCATGTTGGGGATGATGTAGTCTACGCCGGGCATGTCTTCCTCAGGGAATTGGAGACCCATGTCCACGAGGATGATGTCATTTTTGTATTCGATGAGCGTGCAGTTGCGGCCGACTTCTTCACAGCCCCCGAGGACCATGATACGAAGTTTGTCGCCTGAGGGCGCGTGTACGACTTTCGTCTGTACATGCTCTCTGGGGTCAGGTCGAGGTCCTGGTCGATTTGATCGGAACACACGTCCTTTGAATTTAGGTTTGGCCCCGCGATGAGCTGCGGGTTTGCCTGGCGGACCGCCAGGTTTGCGTGGGGAATTTTGTTGAACCATAAGAGATAGTAGGTGGTTAGGGGGTTAGGTGGTTAGGGGGTTAGGTAAGGATAGGAAAAAACCTAACCACCTAGTGCTCTAACCACCTAACGCTCTTTATATTTAGTGATGTTCAATTGTGAAAGGACGGGAGACAACGAAGGTGATCTTTTGGGAAGAGACGAGCGTAGGCTCATCTCTTTGGCAAAAAATCACGTTGGTCGAGCTAAGCTCGATGGTGCGGATGGAGGGACTCGAACCCTCAAGGATTGCTCCATACGCTTCTGAGACGTACGCGTATACCAGTTCCGCCACATCCGCGTGGCGCTCTTCGTTATCGAAGAGCCTTTTTTGTTTTGATGTACCAGCTTGTCACGTCTGCGAACCGGTCCGAAGGGATGATGAGATGTTCAATTCCTGGATGCTGCACCTTCTTGGGGAGGGCATAGCCGTAGGTCGATTGATAGAGATACACGGCTGGGACATCGTTGGCAAGCAGTTGTTGGAATTGTTTATATTTTTCAGCGCGAGCTGTTGTGTCTGTCAGTGTGCGGGCATCTTCCAGAAGCGTATCGACTTCCGTATTGCTATACCCAGTGAGATTCAGTCCGGATCCCTTTGCTTGGGAGGAGTGCCAGAATGGATAGGGGTCAGGATCCGCCTCGAGCATGATGGGCGCCAGGAGAAGTTCGAAGTTGCGAGGGGCGATGACGTCCGTGCTGATGAGATCAGATGAGACGAAGTTCAGCGTGAGGGCAATGCCGACGGCGCTCAGGTCGCTTTGGATTTTTTCCGCGACAAGGCGCATGTCTGTTGAGTCGGGGCTTGTCAGAGTGAAGTGCAGGGTTTTTCCAGGTTCTTCTTCCGACTGGAGAGAGCGTTTGAGTAAACGCACACCCGTTTCCTCTGAAGGCGTGTAGCCGGCCTCTGTAAGGAGCGTGTTCGCGGCTGATGGGTCATACACATCTACGAGTGTTTCGTCGTATCCAATCGTGTTTGGCAGAATGGGCGCGTGAATGACCTGAGCCGAATCTGTGTAGATGGTTGTAACCAGAGATGCTTTGTCGATGGCTTTTTGGATCGCCTGTCGAACAACAATGTCCTTGAGAGGTTCACTCAGATTTTGGTTGAAGTAGAGAACCGTTTCCCGTGGCACGAGTGGTTCGAGAAGTTCAACATTTCTATTCGTGGCCACTTCTTCTCGCGCTGAGAATCCGACGATGCTCGCTCCTTCAACATTTTTGTTCGCGAGAGCTTCCGCAAGGGTTCGCGCATCGGGATAGAACTTAAACGTCAGGTTCTCAATATACGGCGCGTCCCCATAGTAGTCATCATTGCGTTTGAGGGTATAACTACGGATCGATCCTTTTTTATCTTTCGTGAATTCGGCGAATTCATAGGAACCTGATCCGATCGGCTGTAAATTCAAGATTGCGAGAGGAGCATTCTGTGGGAGGATTTCCGCCCAGAGTCCAGCAGGAAGGATTCCGACCGTGAGGTACTGAACAAACGGAGCATGGGCTTTTTCTAGGACGAACGAAACGGTTTTATCATCCTCTTGCACGACACTCACCTGATAAAACTGATCGGCAAGGGGACTTCGGTAGCTGGAGTTTTGAATGGCATTGATGGTGAACACGACATCGCGTGCACGCACCTCTTCTCCGTTGTGGAACTTCGCCGTATCCCGAATCTTAAGGGTGTAGACCGTGCCGTCTTCATTGATCGTTAGAGACTGCGCAAGGTCAGGAACAAATCCTTCCTCCGCGTCCCAACGCATGAGTCCGGAGTAGATAAGACTTGCGAGGTCCTGGTCGACGTCACTTTGAATGGCGTACAAAGGATTGATGAATTGAGGTTCTCCGATGAGTCCTTCCGTATACGCTCCACCGACCGCCGGGATATCAATACGGTGACTCGCGACGTACGTCACTCCAAAGATCAAGACGCTCAGAACAATGAGACCCAGAGCCCCGTGAATGATCCGTCGTTCGGATCCAGAAAGCACGCGGGGCAACTGCTTCCATTGTTTCCAAGAGGGGAGGTTTTTGGTTTTGCGAACCGTAAAAACTTGGCGCATGGTCAGATCATGGGCTTTGGACTTTGAGTCTTTTCGTCGTTTCAACAATGTGCGTATATCAGGCACAGGTGGAGTGATTGAGTCGTTGAGTGACTGAGTGGTTGAGAATAATCTCAACGACTAAACGACTCAGCCACTCAGCCACTTACACCAAAGCATTTACCAGGGCAACACCGAAAAAGAGAATAGAGAGCACGATGGTGAGCTGGAAGATTTTTTTCTCCGCTCCCCGTTTGGTTCGATAGACATTTCCTCCTCCGCCAAATGCCGCTCCCAGACCCGTGCCGCGCGCTTGCAACAAAATGGAGGCGACAAGGAGGATAGCGAGGATGATTTGTGAGGTATTGAGGATCGTTTCCACGTTCATAGTTCGACGTAGCTCACTACAGGTACGGTTATTGAGTTCGTCCGAATGCTATCAGATAGCATCGTTTCGGTCAATTCCATGATATACTTTTTGCAGTGCGAACACTATGGAGGCAGAGGCATCAATTCATCGACGACGCGGGCTCATCGCCACCATTGCCACACTTGTTGTGCTGGTCTTGTTGGGGGTGTTTGTCGTTCGGGTTGTCTACTACGCCAATCTTATTCGTTCAGGAGAATTTGATTCCTCCTCTCTTTCGTTCACAACGGCCTATACGGTGAGTCGTGCGCTTGCAAGCCAACCAGTAGAAGATGGGGTATTCGATCTGGAAACGACGGACGACCCAAGTCTTGGTTCAAGTTCTGCACAAGTCACCATTGTCGAGTTTGCTGATTTTGGATGCCCCTACTCACAAGAATCGAGTTTCGTTGTTCGTGAGCTCGCGCTTCAATACCCAGAGGATGTCCGATTCGTCTATCGCGATTTCCCCCTCTCGGATATTCATCCGATTGCGCAAAAGGCCGCTGAGGCAGGGGAGTGTGCACAGGATCAGGGAAAATTTTGGGAATATCACGATAAGCTCTATCAAAATCAGAATGATCTTACAGAAGATCGGCTTGTTGAGTTTGCCGCTGAGCTGAATATGAACGTGTACCAGTTTGAGTCATGTGTGACTTCGGGGAGGTATGCCAATGAGGTTCTCGAGGATTACCAAGTGGGTGTGGAGGCGGGCGTGCGCGGAACGCCAACGTTTTTCATCAACGGCAATCGTATTGCCGGGGCGATCCCAAAGGATATTTTGGACGCCATTATTCAGTCCATTTTGAATCGTGAAGAAGAATAGTATGGATTCAAGACGTACGTTGTTGGTATTCCTCTTGTGCGTAGGCGTCAGTCTGGGCGTTGGCGTACCTCCCTTCGCATCCGCGCAAGAGTACGCGTGCTCTTGCTACTGTGCGACAAAACAAGGAGCGATCCTCACACCGAACGCGACAACTGATTCGACGTGCCGGGATACCTGTGAATCCGCCGGAAATTCAGTCGCGACATGCGCCAGAGACGCATCGGGGCTTCCATCCCAGAACGTTTCGTGTTTCACCAAAAAACAATGCGCGAATCAAGAGGGAAAATTTGATTCCTATCAGCCATCCGAGTGTCTGCCCAGCGTACACTACTGTTATCCCGATCCATCCAAAGCGATGAAAGTAACGTTATCGACTTCGATCGCCGGTCTCACCGTCACGGGAGATCTTGGTGAGTATATTTCAAAGGTCTATCAATGGATGCTGGGAGCGGCGACCACGATCGCCATTGTGTTCTTGATGGTCGCCGGATTGCGTTGGACGTTGGGGGGACTGAGCGCTGAAGAGATCGGGAAGGCAAAAAAGACGATCCAAAATTCGGTGATCGGGCTTGTCCTACTTCTTTTTACGTATCTTATTTTATCGACGGTCAATCCGCAGTTGCTGAAATTACAGGTTCCGACTTTTCCGATGATTCGTACGGTCCTGCTGGTGGGCGAGGATGACAGTTGCGAATATCTGCTGGGAAAGTATCGAGGGAAACCTTATCTGATCATGCATGGTGCGCCCTCGGATTCACCTTTTGCGGTAGGTCAGCCACAGCCACAAGGTGGAAATCCATACATCATTAAAGAGAGTACGGCTTCAAAAGGTGGATCGTGTGGTTCGATTGCAGAGATTGATCAAGATTGGGAGGGGAACGATGTGGCAGACGGGGAGACGTGTCAGTTTACGTATTGCGGGGATGAAGATCAAAAATGCATTGGCGTCGGAGCAACGGCTGGTTGTGTGAGTTGCGATCAAGTCGCGAGTTCCACAGTGGCGAGCTCTCCTACGGGTGTTGTTCCTTCCGAATCTACGTGTGCTGAACTGGCACCGCAACATCGCTATTCGGGCAACGTAAATAATCTTATGGTTGCTAATTACTGTAATTACATGGAAACAATAACGGCAACTGGTGTTTTGAGCAGATGTATAAGCATGTCTATAGAATGTTTGACGGTGAGTACGTGTGACAAGTATTCGCTCACGCAAATCACCGGGTGGTCGTCGTTACTCTATGCTGATTTTGACCCTGCGACGACTCTGTCTGGCATGACGCTTGAACGGTTATGTACGGAAGATCCCTGCAAAGCCGGTGAGCGCTCCAACACAAGCTGTGTTTACAGTGAGACAACGGGCTGTGGGGCAAAGTAACATCTAGGAGAGTTTTGTTCCACCGGGCTCGACTCTTGCCCGGTGTTTTGTTTTGTGATAGCCTAGCGAGCGCTTTGGTAGGTTGTAGGCTAGTAGGTTGTAGGTTGTAGCGAACTCCTGTTTGTTACAACTTTTCCACCTATCCACCTATCCACCTACAACCTATCCACCTCCCCCCTATGTCCAACAAGATTTCTGTACGTGGTGCGCGTGTGCACAACCTGAAGAATCTGAACGTGGATATCCCGAAGAACCAGCTGGTCGTGATCACGGGTCTTTCCGGGTCTGGAAAATCTTCTCTTGCTTTTGACACCATTTACGCCGAGGGTCAGCG
>Ga0075999_108_pt1 | contig 32764 bp, 33 predicted proteins | sample RifGroA2_FD_68045 | JGI IMG/M metagenome (GOLD analysis project Ga0075999, IMG submission 68045) | Parcubacteria (Uhrbacteria) bacterium GW2011_GWA2_52_8d | reverse complement strand
AATGCCATTGCGAACATGTTGGTGGAGGAAAGCGTAGCGACACACAAAGAGATACAAAAGCAAGTGAAGGATAACTTTGCCTCACAATGTTGGGAAAAATCAGTGAGTCAAATAGTGGATGGAACTCTCGAAGAGTTGATTTCAAAGACACGTCAATAAGTCTTCAAAAACGACGATGTATTCTCGGTCGTTGGTTTGTTTGCTACCACAATCAGTTGTCCGCAGGCGGCGGCGATGTCCTCGCCCATCGTGCGGCGGGTGGTGACGATGAGATGTTTAGTATGGAGGATCTCGAGGAACTCCTGAATCGCAGGTTCTGTACTGCATTCAAACTCGACCCCCGTGAGGTTGTAGGGGATGAGGTTCACGCGCACATTGCCGATGTGGTTTACAAATTTTGCCAGCGCGCGGGCGTGCGCAGGCGTATCGTTTACGCCCTTGAGCATGACGTATTCAAACGTAAGGTGATGACGGCGATTCCCAAATTTTTGGAGGTAGCGTTTTGCCCAGTCCTCGAGCTTGGGGAGGAATTCGTCGTAAGAGGTTGGCACGATTTTTTTGCGCGTCTCTTCGATCGCACAGTGGAGCGAGACGGCCAGGCGGATATGCGGCCAGTCTGTGTCGGTGAGGATTTGTTCAAGACGTGGAAGCACGCCCACGGTCGACACGGTGATGCGCGTGCGGCCGATGTCGGTATATTTCAAAATCAAGTTAAGAGTCTTCTTTACTTCCTCGTAGTTGGCGAGTGGCTCTCCCATGCCCATGAAGACGATGTTGGAAATGCGGTCTTCGATTTCTGGGTGTTCTTGAAGGTACTGTACCCAGAATCGGTATTGGTCGATGATTTCGTCGGCGATCAAACTGCGCGTGAGCCCCATCTTTCCCGTTGCACAAAACCCACAGCGCATGGCACACCCCACTTGTGAAGACACGCAAATAGTCCATGCCTCTCGTCGATTTTTCATGAGTACCGTTTCAATTTCTTTCTCGCCATCGACTTTAAGGAGAGCTTTGTGTGTGTCACCTTTGAGACTCACTTGGACCGTTTGAGCTTCCACGCTCATCCATGGAATGACGGTAAGTGACTCGCGTAGAGTTTTTGAGATCGTTGTCACGTCGTTCCAACTTTTTGCCGACGAAAAAAGCGCGTCCTCGATTTGCTTCCATCGAAACGCTGGCTCAGAAGGGAAGAGAGCTTCAAATTGTTTGTGACGTGATTGGATCATAGATTGAAATAGGCGAGGTCTCTTGACCCCGCCTATATCGGTTATTGTGCTGGTTGTTCTTCTGCGGGAGCTTCTGGTGCTGGTTCTGGAACTACTTCCGGTGTTGCTTCTGGAACTGCTTCTGGAGCAGGCTCGGCAGCCTTGGCGGCAGCTTCTTCTGCTTTGGCTTTTCCCTCAGCGGCCTTTTCCTCTAGCTTTTTAGCTCGAGAGCCTGAGATGTGGGTCACGCCACGCTTCTTGCCCTCGACGATTTTTTCATCGATGAGAAGATTCCATACGGTGTCTGTGGCCTCGGCACCTTTGTCGATCCAGTACTTTACGCGTTCCACATTGAGCACGAGTTCACGTGGATCTTTGCGAGGATTGTAGTGACCAAGGATTTCGGTGGCGATCGCCCATGGGTCGTTGTGCTTTGGCATCACGACCACGCGATAGACCGGAGCTCGCCTGGTTCCCACACGGGAGAGTCGAATTGATTGCATAGGGGAAGGTGGTTAGGTGGTTAGGGGGGTAGGTGGTTAGGGATAACCACCTAGTTACCTAGTGCTCTAACCACCTGTGTTAGTAATCAAACATGAGCGTGTTTGACGGTCGTCGAAAGAATAGGGGATTTAGTCTGTTCCGTCAATAATCGTCCCGGAGCCGTTCTCGGCTTCTCCAAGTCGGATGAAGTTTTACAATATCTGTTGCGTTAAATTGTTGAAACCAAGACCTGGCAAAAAATTCGCTAAAATGAAGTAAAATAACGCCCATGGCTCTTGACAAAACGGTGAAAATATGATAGACTTTTTCCATACGATCACGCTTGAGGTGAAATCGATCCTCACAATTTAAACCCATTTGGGGAGAGAGCTGCAGCGGCCGCAGGATGAGGCCGCAGGTAACACATACCGTTTGTTGTTTGCGTCTCTTTGACTTGAGGTGGAAACAATTGGCTGTCTGTGTTTTTTCGTCCAAGGTGTGGAGATCCTTGCGCTTCTTGGACGGCTGGTGAGGCAATTCCTCCGTCTTGCCAGCCCGTTCCTTACATGTTCATCTCAGAAGTCCGGAGAAACGCTCTGTCCGCCATGGTGATCAACGAGAGAAGATTGCCAAGGAGGAGAGAGATAACTCGTCCGACCAACTGCATCAGCGGAAGGTTGGCGGGGGAAATCAAGTGGCTCGACTGGGCTTTGGCTCACTCGCTCCACATACCCGATTTCCACGATGTATATCCGCGCTTGCGCAGATCACTACATCATTTCTTCTCCGGATTTGTGGGATGAAGCAAACAGGCAACGTCAGATGACCGACATGGAGTCGGTCATTAGACTGTTTCCAAAGCCCGCTCGGTTTTCCGAGCAGGAGGCTCGAAATGACCCGCACCCTGAACAACCACCCTAGGCGAGCTCATCTCGATCTTTTACGAGCAGTTCTTGGAGATGTACGGCGACGAGGAGCTCGCGGCGGTGGCGGCGGCCACCGTGATCAACGACCTGCTCGCCCAGGAGCAGGAGGAGGGGGGAGAGCAGGTTGCGCAAGCCTGACCCCCCTGACCCCAAGCACACGCAGTGCTTAGGGACCTCAGCCGAATCATCGAAGAGAAATTTCGACGCGTCGGTTGAGAGAAAAAAGACGCCTCATTGAATGAGGGGTTTTTTGTTTGAATATGTTGGCCGAGCGGATTTTGGTCGTGCGGATTGACCCACTCTCTCCTTTGGCGTATCCTTTCGCCGTTATGACACAAGCCACTCGAGACGACATTCGCAATGTTGCCATCATCGCCCACGTTGACCACGGGAAGACCACCCTTGTCGACGCGCTTTTGAAGCAATCAAACACGTTCCGTGACGCGGACGCACAAGGAACGACCATCATGGACTCCAACGAGCTCGAGCGCGAGCGCGGAATCACCATCTTTGCAAAAAACGCTGCGATCGAATGGAAGGGTCGCAAGATCAACATCGTTGATACTCCTGGCCACGCAGACTTTGGTGGTGAGGTGGAGCGCATTATGAACCTCGTTGATGGTTGTCTTCTTCTTGTCGATGCCAAGGAAGGACCCATGCCACAGACGAAGTTCGTGCTCAAGAAGGCACTTGAGGCAGGCCACCGGGTGATTCTCGTCATCAACAAGATCGACAAGAAGGACGCGCGACCCGCGTGGGTTCTGGACAAGACCTTTGATCTCTTTATTGATCTTGGCGCCACGGATGAACAAGCACATTTTCCGGTCCTCTACGCTTCGGCGATTAACGGCATCGCGGGAACAGAACCTGAGATCGAGAAGATGACGGGTATCGCTCCTATTTTGGATAGCGTCGTCGATCATATCTCTGGCCCGATCGGCGACAAAGACCTTCCATTGCAGATTCCGGTGGTGAATATTTTTTACGATAACTACAAGGGACGAATTGCCGTAGGACGTGTGATCAATGGCGTGGTTCAGCAAGGGGCACAGATTAAGCACATCAATCGTGATGGTGTTGAGAAAATGTCTCGCATTACGGCTTTGCAAATTTACGATGGTCTCGGTCGCACGGATGTTTTGCAGGCGCAGGCAGGAGAGATCGTGGTTCTCGCCGGGATTGAGAACGTACAGATTGGTGAATCGCTGGTTGATCCGGTGGAGGGAAAGGCTTTACCTGTTCTCCAGATCGAGGAGCCAACCGTGAAGATGACGTTTGGCGCCAACACCTCTCCGTTTGCCGGAAACGAAGGAACATTTTCAACCGCGCGACATTTGAAGGAGCGACTTGAAAAAGAGTTGCTCAACGACGTGGCTTTGAAGATCGAGAAGGGCGAAGGAGATAGTCAGTTTGTCGTTTCTGGTCGTGGAGAACTGCACCTTGCCATCTTGATCGAGAAGATGCGCCGTGAAGGCTATGAACTTCAGGTGTCCCGTCCCCAAGTGATTTTCAAAGAAGTGGATGGGGTTACGAAGGAGCCATACGAGGCGGTGTCGATTGAGTGCCCCGAAACTTTTACCGGGACGGTTATCGAGAAAATGGGAAAGCGCCGTGGAGAGATGAAGGATATGCTTGTTGAAAATGGGATCGCATTTATCGAGTTTGAGATTCCAACGCGTGGACTCATCGGATATCGCAGTGAGTTTTTGACAGACACCAAGGGTCAAGGCATCCTCAATACGCTCTTGCTTGGCTATCGAGAAAAGGCGGGTGACATCACCGCGACCGGACATGGAGCGATGATCTCCATGGAAAATGGAACAACGATGGGATACTCGTTGGCAAACTTGCAGGAACGAGGAAGTCTGTTTGTGGGTCCGAGTGTGGAGGTCTATGTGGGAATGGTCATCGGAGAAAATTCCCGTCAAGAGGATATGGAGGTCAACCCCTGCAAAGAAAAAAAGTTGTCCAACATGCGATCCAAAGGGGACGGGGCGAGTGTGGCGCTTGAACCACCTCGTGAGATGACGTTGGAACTGAGCCTTGAGTTTTTGGCTGACGACGAGCTTCTTGAGGTGACACCCAAGAGTCTGCGCATCCGCAAAGCCATTCTTGATTCGATTAAACGCAAGCGCGCGGCATTGCGGTGATCCGCGATTTCCAACGTACAAAAAGTTTGAACAAAAAACGGGAGCGTGTGGTACCCGTTTTTTGTTTTGGGGAGTTGTTCCGGTCGATGGGGATGGTTTCCTTGACGTGTCGTGGGCGTCTGATAGAGTTAAATTAACACATGTTTCAATAGGAGGAAACACGAGATACTTCCATTCACTCAGGAGTTCACATGGACATCCCGCCGTGGAAGGTTCAAAAAGCTCTCTTCCAGTTTGCTCGTAGTAGAGGGATAGATCCCAAACGGGTTCCCCCGGTTCTGGGTGTGTTGCCTGCACTCATCCGAATGTCCGGATCTTTCAGTCATAGCCATCGTGTGGTGCGAGATGTGGGAAAAGTTCTGCTCATGCGCGAGGTTCCTACGATCATCGTGCCAGTGTGTCCAGCGTACTCACACCGTAAGGGGGTATATACCTACCAAGGGTTGGGTGAAGGTATTCCGCTCTTGGTCAAGGCTCATCTTCCTTTCCTGCAGAGGGTTCAAAAACTTCTCCCAACAAGTCAGGTGCGAATTCTCCTCGCGGATCATGAGGCATCCATCCCCGAGCTGTGCACCGCCATGGGCATCAGCCAAGAGGAGTTCTCCCGTCGTGTAGCCCGCTCCATCATCGCGACCCAGCGATTGGTAAGGTCACTGGGTTGGGAAGTTCTGCCGATGACCGCATTCGTTCAAGGATTCGTGGAGAACGTAGAGGCGGTGGAAATGCGTCTACGAGACTCTCCCAAATACTGCCGTTTCCTCCGATTGGAGACGGAAGAACGGTCGGAAGTCTACCGGAAGATCGGGTATCCGCGCAGGGCGTATTTCCGACGGACGACTCAGACGGCGGCGCAGTACGTGCATTTGGGTGAGTTCGCCATGCGGGAGGGCTATCTCATCTGTAACCATTCAACGCTGAATCTCGCTTGGTACGCTCGCGCCGCGACCGGGTTTCTTCACAATCCGATTCGGATCTACGCTGTAAAAGATTCCGTTCCCGCTGAGCCGGAGGAGTGATTCTCCGGTTTTTTACATGGGGAATGTTTCTTCACAGAAGGAATCGATGTTTTGGGTGGCAAAAAATTCGACTCGATCCGCATGGCGGTTGAACAGGTCGAGCTGGGTATCTATGCCGAAAACAAGATAGCGCGCTTCAATCCAAGTCATATGTAAGATGTTGTAGGCATAGAGGTGCATCGCCTGCCTAAAGAGATCAAATGACAGAGGATGGTTGGATCGATATTCGTTGAGATAGTGACGGGCATGGGAAAAATTTCTCGGTTTCCATCCATCGTCAAAACAGTTAAGCATCAGACTTCGCACGACTTCGTATTCTGTTGGTCCCAAACACGCTCGTTCGAGGTCATAGACATGGGTGACCTCATCCGTTTGATCAATGAAGACATTCGTGTATTGATAATCTCCATGCAATAGCCGATCGTAGGATAAGAGAAGATCTTGCGGTTGGATAATCACGTCCCGCTTGTAGACGGCTTTTTTTCGGAGGATATCCATCATGCGTTCTTCAAGGGCGGTTTTTTGCTTGTGGCCTTGAAGTATACGCAAAAGCTCAACTTGTTCGAGATGAAATTTTCTTTCGGTTCCAATCCGAAGTAATTGAAAGGGTAATTTTGGAAACGATTGTCCTACAAGGTGTATACGAGAAAGCGTGCGGGCAAGATTTCCCACAAGAGTCAGATTCATCTTGGTCGCAATTGGACTTTGAGAAAAAATAAACGGGAAGAGACTGAACCAATGTTCTCCATCCCAGAACGCTTCGCGTTCGTATCGATCTTTGATCGGTGAGATGATTTGGATGCCGCCTGAAGCGAAGAACGCCTCCGCCTCTTTAATCTCATAGATGTTGGTGTTAATGCGGTTTCGGTATTGTTTGAGAAAGTATGTTCCCTTGTCCGTTTCAACGCGAAAATTTTGACTCATGTATCCTCCATGGACTAATTCACATGAGAGAACATCTTGAAATCCAAAGAATTCTTTTAGTCGATTTCCAAGACGATCAAAATGGACAGGTTGGTGAAGGGAGACCATAGGCGATTGACTCTTAGACTATCCTGTATCATATTGGGACGGTTCAATCAATGAGGGGATCTCTGCACAAGTCGATCTTATTGAGTTGTGCAGAGGTCTGTGATGTATGCGTGTGTTAGCCATCGAAACCAGTTGTGACGAAACATCCATCGCCATGGTCTCCATGACAGACAGCGTTTTTACGATTGAAAAAAATCTTATCTCTTCACAAGTAAAGATTCATGCGCAATATGGCGGTGTGGTTCCCGAGGTGGCGGCGCGTGAGCATGCGGCATGGATTATGCCGCTCTTGCAAGAGGTTGGTGTTGCGCATGATGGGTCTGGGATTGATGTACTCGCCGTGACCGCTGGTCCTGGACTTGTGCCCGCTCTGCGCGTGGGTGTTGAGCTTGCGAAGACGCTCGCGTGGGCGTGGAACAAACCGCTTGTCGCGGTGAATCACCTCGAGGGACATATCTATTCCGTCTGGCTCTCCGCGCCCCTTAGTCCTTCTAGTCCTTCTGTTCCTTCTCGTCCTCCCCAATTTCCCGCCCTCTGTTTGCTTGTCTCTGGCGGACACACTGAATTAATCCTCATGCGAGGTCATGGTCAGTACGAACTCCTGGGGATGACACGAGACGATGCGGCCGGAGAGGCCTTCGACAAGGTAGCTAAGCTTATGGGATTGGAATATCCCGGGGGACCCAAGATTGCGGCTTTCGCTCGGGAAGGGGATGCGTCAGCGATACATTTTCCTCGTCCCATGATTGATTCTGGAGATTTGGATTTTAGTTTTGCCGGATTGAAAACAGCGGTGCGTGTGTACTTGCAGGCTCATCCTGAGGCGTCTGTTGAGAATGTCTCAGCAAGTTTCCTTCAGGCCGTCGTGGATGTGTTGGTGAAGAAGACACTCGTCGCCGTCGAGAAAATTCACCCGTCTTCCGTGATTCTCTCTGGCGGAGTTTCGGCTGATCGCCATGTGCGCGAGACACTCAAAGCTCGACTTGTTGATCTTGATCCGTCGATCACCTTTCATGCCCCCGACCTTTCACTCACCGGGGATAACGCCGCCATGGTGGGTGCGGCGGGACTCATGAAAGCGACCCGCAAAGAGTTCGTCGATCCGTTCACACTCCGGGGACGTGGTCTTTCTGAGTGGCGATCTTGGAAGTGGAAAGACGACGTTTGTGCGCGGTGTCGCTGAGATGTTTGGATTTAAGGAACCCGTCCGTAGCCCTTCATTCACGATCGTGAACCGTTATCCGGTCGAGAACTCCACCGTCAAGCGGATCCTCCACGTCGATTTCTACCGTCTCGACGATCCGTCGGAGATTGTGCCGCTTGCGCTTGAGGAGGAAGTCGGACGTCCTGATACGGTGACGTTTATTGAATGGCCGGAAAAAGCAGAAGGACGCATTTCCGAGGCCTCCCAGTACATCGTATTTGTTGCCGACGGTGATACGCGTACCATCACTCTGCTTGTCCCGCCACGCGACTGACTTCCTCGACGGTGGTGATGCCGTCGAGGACTTTCAGGATCCCATCTTGGAGGATGGTTGTCATGCCTTGTTCCTTGGCCAGTTCGCGGACTTGATACTCCGAGATAGATTCAGAAAGAGACGCCTTCACGCTTTCAGTCATGGTCAGAATTTCGTAGAGACCCAGACGTCCTTTGTAGCCCGTCTTATTGCACGCCTCGCATCCTTTGCCTTTGTAAAATTTCCACTCACTCTCCGGAGGAATTTTTTCTCCCGAGGCCGCAGGGATTTGCGCGACAGTTTTTTTTACCAGTTCAAGTTGTTCGGGGAGAGGCGTCACAATTTCTTTACAGCTCTCACATATTTTTCGGATTAACCGTTGTCCGATGATCGCGTTGAGTGCGGGAGCAAGTAAAAACGGCTTCACACCCATGGAGATGAAGCGAGGGATCGCACCGGCCGCGTCGTTGGTGTGAAGGGTCGAGAGCATGAGATGCCCGGTGAGTGCGGCGTTGATCGCCACCTCGGCCGTTTCGAGGTCACGGATTTCTCCGACCATCACGATATCTGGGTCTTGACGCAAGATTGAACGCAACCCTCCAGCAAACGTGTAGTTTTTGGAGTGATCGATTTGCGACTGGTTGATGCCTTCGAGCTTGTACTCGATTGGATCCTCCAGCGTGATGATCTTCACGTCGCTGGTGTTAAGCTTGCGCAGGATCGCGTAGAGTGTAGTCGTTTTTCCGGATCCAGTCGGACCGGTTGTCATGATCATGCCATGGGGTTTTTGGATTTCTTTCAGAAGCCTTGTTGCCGCCAGAGGTCGGTAGCCGAGTTGCTCGAACTCCACGTTGATCGATCCAGGTTTCAAAATACGCATGACGACCGACTCGCCCCAAGTCGTCGGAATGGCCGAGACGCGCACGTCCGCGTCTCCTTCTTTGAGGAAGATCGTGAAACGGCCGTCTTGAGGGCGATCCGTAATGTTGATCTTCAGTCCCGAGATGAGTTTGATGCGCGCCACAATTTTTTTCCAAAAATTATGTGGAAGCGTTGCGACCTCTTGGAGGATCCCATCGATGCGGAACCGCACGGCGATCTTTTCCTGTTCAGCCTCCACATGGACATCGCTGGTGCTGAATTGAAGACCTGCGGCCATAATGATGGTCATGATGTCTGTAACACTTGCATGATCCATGACCCTTTGAATATCCGCAAACTGCGTCAGTTGTTTTTTGAATTTTTCCAGCTCGTCATTGGTCACCTTCACACCCTTTACGATCTCTTTGATCTTCGGTAAGGCATCATACGCCTTGATTGCCACGCGTAAACTCTCCCCCGAGATTTTGTAAATGCCTCCATTGGCCTTGTGTCGTTCCTGAAGTTCGAAGAGCAAATCTTTTACGCCTTGATCCGCGGGGTTTACGGAGGCGAGTCGAATCTCCGGTCCGGTAAATAGAAAACAAACCGTCTTCAGAGACTCGGCTCGTTCCTGTGGGATCAGTCGAAGTGCCTCTGGCGAAATCGGGAAGCCCTTGAGGTTTACGTAGGAGACTCCTGATGCCTTTGCCTGCACCTGCGCTTCCATCTCTTTTTCCTTGAGACGGACATCGTGCATCTTTTCTTCAAATTTCTCCACGGTCGTTCGCTCACCCCCTTGAGAAGGCGTCTGCGTTGGTGCGTTTGCCCCTGTGTACTTCAGAAGGCCTTCAATGCTTTGGATATCATTGGACATACATGTTTATCGTCATTGCGAGGAGTATGCCGAAGCCGCGAGCGCAGCGTGGCGGGACGAGGCAATCTGCTCGTTCGTGTTTCTTTAGTTTACCAGGGAATGCGTAAAACAAAAACGACCTTGATAATTGGTGGCATGGATATATACCGAGCCTTCAGATCAGGAAACAAGGCACAAGCAAATGCCACTTCCCGCAAAGGAGGACACCGTCGTCTCTTCAAAGAAGCTCCTCTTCGCATCTTCGTCCTCTCAGGTCTCCGTTCTCGCTGGTCACCTCGGGAGATCGTCAGGCGTATGGAAATGACGTATCCTGAAGATACCTCTATGTGCATTTCACACGAAGCCATCTACCAATACGTCCATGTTTTGCCTCGAGGGAGTCTCAAGAAGGAATTACTGTCTTGTCTGCGTCAGGAGAGAAAGTATCGAAGGAAGAAAGGAGGACGGAAAGGAAAACCTGAAGAAACACGAGGAAAGATAGCAGATATGCTCTCCATAGAAGAACGCCCAAAGGAGGTGGAAGATCGTATTGTCTCTGGGCACTGGGAAGGAAACCTCATCATGGGCAAGTACAAACGCTCTGCTATGGGGACGCTTGTGGAGAGAACAACGAAATACACGATCATGGTGTCTCTTGGCAGAAAGAAGGATGCTGTGAGCGTGCGTAAGGCATACGCCAAAGCGATGCGTACCATTCCAAAGGAACTCGCAAAGACACTCACCTACGATCAAGGCAAAGAGATGAGTGAGCATAAACGTTTCACCATCGACACAGGCATTCAAGTCTACTTCGCCCACCCCGGTTCTCCGTGGGAACGTGGCACAAACGAAAATACCAATGGGCTCATCCGTCAGTATTTTTCCAAAGGAACCGAGTTTGATAAAGTGTCGGTCAGAGAGATCAAACGAGTGCAGAGACAACTCAACAATCGTCCACGCGCCGCTCTCGGCTTCTACAAGCCGGATGAAGTTTTTAACAAACTCGTTGCGCTAAATTCTTGAAACCAAGATTTAAACAAGGATTTTTCAATAAAAATTAATTTTATCATATATGCAGACTCAACAAACGCATGAGGTCGTCTATCAGGGGGAAAATTGGATAATGGTACAAACCCAGGACGATAATTTGTTTGACGTACTATATAAGGAAGGCTACGAACGAGTGGTGTTGATGAACCAATTACCGGACGGAACTTTTGAATACATCATTGGCAAAAAAACCGAAAAGACCGAGGATTTTCCCGTAGGACCGGAAACAGAAAAAGGGTCATTTTTATTTGAACTCAACAAAATGGAGCCGGGTTGGGCTGGCAGTGTGCAATATGGTGGCGCGCCAATGAATACCGACGGCTCAAGATCGTTGCTCACACCACAAATGATTATCGACATCATCAACAAAATTGTTAATAAACGCGACGAACAAACTATTTCTTTTAAAATAAATACAACGACCGAAATCAATCCGGAAGAACTTTTTTCAAAAGATGTTTTGCACTATCAAGTGGAAACAAAACAATTGGGCAAGGTGGATTATGTAAATCTCGACAATGCCGCCACTACCCCGCCGCTTATTACCGTTCAGCAAGGGGTGGATGAATATTTAAAAACATACGGCTCTGTTCACCGTGGAGCCGGAACAAAGTCAAAAATTTCTACCGATGTTTACGAACAAACCAGACAAACAATCAAAGAATTTGTCGGCGCACCGGAAAATTTTTATGTTCTATTCAGTGGCAATACCACCGGAGCCATGAATACTGCCGCTTACTTTTTCTCATTTCTTGACGGAAAAGTGGCAGTATCGGAAATTGAGCACAGCTCATCGTGGTTGCCATGGGTAAAAACCGAAGGCGAAAAGTCACTCGGAGCCAACCGCGTTGACTTCGCCCATGTACCGGAAACACAAGAAAAAATCCAAGAAGCCGGTCGTGAAATGGTGTTGCGCTATCCGCTCAATAGCGAAGGCGAATTTGACCTCGCCGGTATCGAAGAAATGTTGAAAACCAACAAAATCAAGGCTTTTGTTTTGACTGCTTCGTCAAATCTCACCGGTTATCGTCCGGACATTAGAAAAATTGGCGAACTTGTCCATAAATACGGAGCATATTATATCGTTGACGCTTGCCAATTTCTACAACATCACAAAATCGACATGATGGAAATGGGAATAGACTTTTTAGCCGCTTCCGGGCACAAATTTTACGCCCCTTACGGTGGCGGTTTTCTCATCGGGCCAAAAAACTTTTTAGATGAATTTTTGCCGTATCAAATCGGTGGTGGTAATTTGCCCTACATTACCAAAGAAGGTGTATTTTTACGCTACAAAAATCAACTGGCACATGATCCGGGCACACCCAATGCGGTTGGCGCAGTATCTATGGCTATTGCTTTTAACCAGCTTAAAGCCATGGGTATAGAAAAAATTGAGGCCTACGAAACCGGACTAGCCAGACGCGCGTATGAAGCAATGAAGAAAAACAAAAAGGTGCGTTTGTTGGTAAGAGATAATCATTTGAGTACAGTAATTCCGTTTGTCATTATCGACCAAGACTCACGCGCGGTAGCAGAACGCTTAAACAAAGAATTTGGTATCGGCGTGCGAGCGGGCAGTTTTTGCGTGTATGATGTGGTAAGAAATCTTTTAGAAATAAAAGATGAATCAAAAATAATAGAGGCTGTTAATCACGGTGATACCTCGCTCATCCCCGGAATAATCCGAGCGTCATTTGCTTTGTGCAACACCAACGCCGATGTAGACAGACTCATCCAAGCAATCAACTTTATCACTAAAACTAACCTATAAATATATGCCACGCGAAGGATTATCATTGCCAATTTTTTCTGAAACTCCAGACATTCAACAACCATGCGAAACCATCGAAGAAGTCAGTGACAGCATCGAACAAGGTGAAGTAACCGAAGAAACAAAAGAAAACTGGCGCGAAATATTACGCCAACTTCCGGTTGCCGTCAATAATTTTTATGGTGACCCAGTTATCCAGTGGAAAAACACGCTGGAAAAATTGGGTAGTTTGGAAACCAGTCGTCATGCTGGTCCTGTGGGAATAATAATGAAAGGAAAACTAACTGAACGTACAGTCGCCCAGTTAAAAGAGTATAAAGATAGAGGATTGAATTTAGTTACTCTCATTTCCATTTCTGAATTACCAGAAATGGAAGGAACAGGTTCTGAACATAGATATGAAAATGTTCGTCTTTTAGAACAATTCGGCATTCCTGCCATTGCCTATATCCGCCCAATGATGCCACCTTTTAACACTTCCGAAGAAATAATTGACAAAATATTTTCAAAATTACAAGAGGCAGGTTGTAAATATGCTGTCACTTCCGGTTTTCGTGGTGATGAAGCATTAGTACATAAAATGTCTCCTGATGCACAAGTACAATGGGCAATGAAAGTTAAAGTTATGCCAGGTGAGGTGTACCAAAGAATCAAGCTACATGCTGAAAAATATGGCATTCAACTTTTTACCCGTACATCTTGTGCAGTATCAGTTGCTACAGGAGAACAAGATACATATAATCCATATTATAACAGTCCAAAATTAGTTAAATGTAAAGAATTAAACTGTCCTATTCAAGATACTTGCGGTCCTCAAACTCAACCACGAGAAGGATCACTTGAACTTATCAAACGACTTGGTTTTGATGTGGAATTTATTCCAGCACAACAAGGCAAAAAATGCGGTGTTAGTGGAGAAGACAGACTAAAATGTCCTTCTTGTTGTACCACTTGTTATTTTTCCAAAAATATTCCTCATATTCAAGTAAAAGGTGATGTTAATCTAGGTGATTTGTCTTTTATCCGTTTTGTGACTGGTATGCTAGCTATGCAACCAGGTAGAAATGATGATGGCAGTAAAGAAGTGGGTAAAATTCGTTTTCCAAAACATCCAGAAATTGATAATGCACAAGCCCTCAATAGTTGGTGGCCAATATCTAGAAACATTGCCAAATGTTTTGGTTGTAAATATTGTATAGTAGATGAATATTATAATGAAACTGGAGAAAATCAAGAAGTTGGTTTTCCGCCGTCACAACTAGTAGATAGAATGTTTCCGGAAGATAAAAAAGATAACCAATAATTTTTATGCGAGAAGGACAAAAACAATTTGATGTACATGGCCATGGTTGCCCAGTCGGGTGTGAATACTGCGTGATTACCAAAGTGGAATCACGCCGTGAATTGTGGAACGAAAAAACAATACTTGGTATTAATAAAGCAGTAACGATACTTAACCCACCACCAGATTTGTGCAACGAGCAAGCCGTGCGCGAATTTTACGATTTTCCACCTGAATTATTACGCGGTGATTTTGTCGGTTTTAATGCCATTTCTGATCCGTTTTGGCCGAAATACAAAAAAGAGCTGGCTTGGTTTTTGGAAAAAATAGCCCCTCAAGCAAAAATTGCCACTTGCGTAACCAAATGGAATCCGTCCGAGCAAGTATTAGATAGACTGGCCGAGATACCAAATTTTCGTTTAATCGTTTCTATTACCGGATTAGACGCCATAGAGCGAACAAAAACCGGCCAACGCCTCGCACTACTCGAAGCGGCCAAACAAAGAGGAATACAGGCCTTTCCGGTTGTTCATCCGTATATCGCTGGTATGTCTGATTTGTCTTTTTTACCACGGCTCAAAGAAATGGGATATGATGATGTGGATATTAAAGGATTACGCTACAATCACGACACAATGTCTTCGTGGATGCCGCCTTCGGCGCAAGCCAATTATGAAGGCACGGGCGAGCAAGAAGTGTTACCCGATGAAGAAGCGGAAAAACTTGTTGGCGAGATATTAAAGAGAGCCAACATCACTTCGTCCGATACAGATAAAGCAGTAGTTGAGGAAGCGATAAAAAGAAGAATGTAAAAATATACTTAAAACACCGACCAAATTGGCCGGTGTTTTTTTGTTTATAAACAGAAAATGTGAATCACTTTTGTGATGACGAAAAAGTCACATAGGGGACTATCGCGTCATCCATACATCCAACAAAACAGCCGCTTGAGAGACGGCTGTCGAACCACAAACGGTCCAGGTGGACCTTGCGTGGCTCAGGTCTTCATCAGTCGCAGAATTTTTGAGAATGCCTTTTTGCCGTGCGTTTTGTGGAGACCGCGCTGGTAGAATTTGTACCAGGCGCTGTACTGGAACGTAACACTCGCCCCTCCAAACATCAGGAGCATTCCTATCAACAGGCTTGCGGAAATACTGTTGAACAGAAGGAAGACGGGAAAAGACCCGGTGAGTACCGCAACAGTAAAAAGAATGGAGTAGGGAACCAAGAGAAGCGTTAACAGCGCAAGCAAGATGACGCTTCCTGCCAAGACAAGAATAAAGAGGAGAATTCCGTACTCGCCTATCGCAAGCCATTGTTTCGTAAAGAGACGCCATCCGGTGTGAATCGCATCCAGCGGATGGGCGTGAGTTTCAACAATATCGATAAGCGCGAACATGTAGATGATGTTCACGATGATGGTTGCTGGTAGAAACACGCACATCAGGATCCCAAAGACGACAATATGAGCTGGCACGGTGGAGAGCGAGATGAGCCATAGGGGGAGCGTCATGAGTCCGATAAGAATTCCCATCAGGATTTTATTGAGCGTGCCGATGAGAAATAAAGACCAGAAGGATGATGCCGCCTGGGTGCGTAAGGTGTAGGGGTTTTGTGGATCCTTCGCGCGGATCCCCAGAATCAGCGCACCTTGAGAGAGTGTGGCGATGATGACGAGCAAGATTCCCATGAGCGTTATGGCGATGAGGATCATGCTTGAGCGCTCGGGTCCCAGTGTCGCAAGTTGTCCAATATAGCTTGCCGCCACGCGGTATCCTATGAAGGATGCGCTTGAGAGATTTTCAAGGAGTGATTCGGTACGTTCAACTTTTTGAAGCGTGCGCCACACCAGATCCATGATGCCTCCGGTTGAAATGAGCGCCGCGAAAATCCCAAAAATCCACAAGCTCTTTCGCTTCCATGTGATGACAAAAGCCTCACGCAAAAATGGGCGGTAGAGTGTTGTGGATTTTTTTGCGGACATATCCTCCTTCAGAGCCTGGTTACGCCGCTGGGGTTGCGAGCAGAGCCTCGAACGCTTCTTTCTCGATCGTTTCTTCGTCGAGAAGTTTCTTCGCAATCTTGTCCAGCGAAACTTTTTCTTTTCGAATGATATCACAGGCGGTCTGCATGGCGCTATTCACGAGTTTCTCAACTTCGAGATCGATAGCCTCGGCCGTCTTCTCCGAGTAGTTACGAGACTCGTGGATCTCGCGCCCCAGGAACACCATCTCTTGGCTGTCTCCGAACACACGCGGACCGAGCGTTTCACTCATGCCGTAGCGCGTGACGATTTCTCGAGCGAGACCTGTACATTTGCGCAAGTCGTCGGATGCCCCTGTCGTGACATCGCCGAATGTTTCTCTTTCCGAGATGAATCCTCCAAGCATCATCGCCATGTCATCGATGAATTCGGCACGTTTGTGCAAGCGCTTGTCTTGGGATGGAAGCTTGAGCGTATACCCGCCTGCCATGCCGCGGGAGATGATCGAGACTTTGTGGACAGGGTCGCAGTTGGGGAGCAGGTGGGCAACGAGCGCATGTCCTGCCTCGTGGTAGGCTGTAATTTTTTTCTCTTCCTTGTTCATGACGTGGCTCTTACGCTCGGGACCTAGGAGCACCTTCTCGACCGAGTCCATCGTGTCTTCTTGGATAATCTTATTGTCATTGCGTCGAGCCGCGCGGATAGCAGACTCGTTTAAGAGGTTCATGAGATCCGCTCCGGAAAATCCAGGAGTACGTTCCGCAATGCGGCGGATGTTTACGTCCGGGGCAAGAGGCTTATTCTTTGCGTGAATCTTGAGGATTTCCTCGCGGTCGTTGATATCCGGGAGATCCAATACGACGCGGCGATCAAAACGTCCAGGGCGTAGAAGGGCTGGATCGAGTACGTCCGGGCGGTTGGTGGCCGCAATAACGATAACTCCGATGTTTGGATCAAATCCATCCATCTCGACCAGAATTTGGTTGAGCGTTTGTTCGCGCTCATCATGGGATCCTCCGAGTCCTGTCCCGCGTTGGCGACCAACCGCATCGATCTCGTCAATGAAGACGATACACGGGGCGGACTTCTTGGCGCGGGCAAAGAGATCGCGCACGCGTGATGCTCCAACACCGACAAACATTTCAACAAATTCTGAACCGCTCAAATGGTAGAACGGCACGCCCGCTTCTCCCGCGACCGCGCGAGCCAGTAGCGTCTTTCCCGTTCCTGGGCGTCCCATGAGGAGTAAGCCTTTGGGGAGTTTGGCTCCGAGATCCGAGAATTTTTTGGGATTCTTTAAAAATTCGACGACCTCTTGAAGTTCAATTTTTGCCTCCTTATCACCTGCCACATCGGCAAAGGTTACTTTTTGCTTGGTGTCTTTGATTTCTCGGGCGTTACTCATGCCAAAGGACAGGGCTTTGTTGTTCGCCCCCTGCATCTGTCTGAGCATGAACCAAAAAATAAAGATCAGCAGGAATAACGGAAGCAGGGAGGGGAGGATGACGCCTAGGATGTAGGAGCGTGTCGAGCGATCCTTAATGGTAATTTGTGCAGACTTAAGTTGATCTGTCGTCACGCCATAGCTGATGAGTTCCTCAGAGAGGGATACGGAGGACTCTTTGCGGGTCGTTTGTTCTTTACCGTCCTTGAGGATGACACGCACTTCTGACCCTTCGATTTCAATGCGTTCGACGCTTGCCGCTTGGATTTCTTCTACCAGCACGGTCATGCCGATTTCTTCCGGTTTGTTTGAATTTAATGTGTAGCCGGAAAAAATGGCCGAGATGAGCAAGATCGCCACGAGCGTGAAGAGGATGTTTTTTGAGAGAGGTTTCATAATGAACGGGCTTAAATGAGCAACGCCGATCCAAGAGGGGTCGGCGCTGTTGGATGCATTATTCGCCCGGTTCTTGAGAGACGGATGTCTCCTCCGGCGCGGGTTCGTTTGGTTGTGAGATGGCCTTGATTGAGAGACCAAGACGGTGTTCGTTTGGTTCGATTGAGACAATTTTGAATTTTAGGCGTTCCCCTTCCTTCCCTATTTCCGTAACGTCCGTGACTGGTTTGTCAGACAGTTCCGAGACATGCGCGAGACCATGGATTTCCGAGTCGAGTTCGACAAAGAATCCAAATGGGTTCACTTTGAGAACCGTCCCTTCTACCACGTCGCCAACCTTGTAGCGATCTGAAACATTTTCCCATGGGTCGTGTACAAGCTTCTTCATGGAGAGAAAAATTTTGCTCCCCTCGATGCCGATGATTTCCGCTTTGACGTGTTGTTCTATCTTGAGGAGATCGCGTGGATGGTCGATGCGTTGCCAAGCGATTTCGGAAATGTGTACGAGCCCCTCGAGGGCACCGAATTTGATGAAGGCACCAAAGTCCGCAAGCGCGGTAACTTCCCCTTCCACGACATCTCCTATCTTGAATTGGGAGAGGACGTTTTTTTGCTGATCTTCCCAGACCGTTTTTTCGCTGACGATAAGTTTCTCGTCGACTTCGTTGGCATCAATGACATGAACCTTCATCTTCATGCCGACGTAGCTTTTGAGTTTTTCCAAAATTTTATTTTTGTCCCCGCCACTGACGCGTGGGTAGTGTTCAGGTGAGAGTTGAGAGACGGGAAGGAAACCGTTGACCGTTCCCACACGGACGATAAGACCTCCTTTGTTCGCTTCCAAAATTTTTGTCTCGATGGTTTCTCCGGTCGTACATAGCGCACGGATATCTTCCCATGCCCTTTGTTGACCAGCGAATCGGAATGAGAGTTCGATTTCGCCATTTTCGTTTTCAAGCTCCATGACCGTCGCTTCGACCTGTGTACCAGGTTCGATATTTGTGTACTCGCTTGATTCCGCGAAGAGTTCTTTCCCGCGCACCACACCGGTGGCGATGCCTGCCAAATCAATGCGTACTTCTCGTCGACCCATCCCGATGACGGTTCCCGTAACGACGTCTCCTACCTGGGGGAGATTGAGATACGGGCCTTCCTCTATGAGTGTTTCAAATTCTGATGCTTGTTGTGTCATATAAAAATATGCCGGTAGATGATCCCCCTTGCTATCCCACTATGCCCTTTAGACATGGGAGGGACGAGCGGTTTTAGGGGGAGGATCCGCACGGAGTTAAGTAAATTAATGACGAAAAGAGTGTAACAGAAGGAGGAAGAATGTCAACGAAGTGAAGAATCGTCAACCAGGTCGGAAGCGAAGCTTCCGACAAATGGGGAAAAAAGAAAAACCGACCCGGGCGAGCTTGGCTCGATGTTGGGTCGGAAGCAAGGGGTTAACCGTGAGGGTTGAAGGCCACCTTGTAGAGGTACATCTCAGCCGTGGCCCAGTAGCACAGGCCGTGCTCGGGGTCGCGGAAGGTTTGGCTCACGTGGTCCCAGTTGGGGCCGATCACGAGTTCGGGGATGTCCGGGGAGAAGTTCTGAGCGATCCAGGTCTCGAAGGACCCACCGCCAACCTTCCCGACGTAGGTGTAGGTTTCACCGAAGTCGGTCGGTTCCTCTTCGAAGCCCTCCTGACCGACCTCGGGCGTGAACCACCGCTTGTAGGGGATGGTGTTGAGTATGATGCCCGTGATCTCTGTGCCCAAGCATTCGTTGATGTGATCTTGAAGCCGGCTTCGATTATAAGGTCCGTCCTGGATCAGGTAGAGTCTTCCGTTGATGGTCAGTAGATCTTTTGCTTCTTCACCGTTCACATAGGATGGGTGATGCTCCGAGAGGCGAGCCACATACTTGTCTCGCAGAGCGTACCACACACCCTCAGACGAGCGGACGACGTTCCTGGGTTCGGATGTGCAGGAGTCACGAGGGACTTCGAGCAACGTTTCCCCATCATACAGGACACGGTAGGCGTAATACAGGACACGGTAGGCGTAGCGGTCGCAGTAGGCTCTGGACAGCTTGACCACCTGCACGTTCGACCCGTCCGGTTGCGGGTAGGTGCCCACCACTTGGATATTGGGCTCCTTGTTGATCCGATGGGTGACCGGATCCATCCGAATCAGTTGACCCACAGGGGTGAGATGCTCACAGTCTGCCGTGCTCGACCCATTGGGCAGGCGTCGCATCTCGAGCACGGTGTGACCGGGGAGCTCCGGGATGATCGGACCGCCACGGCGGTCGGTGAGTGCACGCAGATCCTCCGCGCTGATCGGCCCCTTGCGCGCCCTGATGGCGTCCATGAAATCGAAGATGTCTTCGGTCGTGACTCGACTCATGACTCTCTCCTTCTCCTCCTAAAACTCCCTGATCCGGTCGCTTGAGCGTGGTCCGACCCCCTATGGATCGTCCGTGCCGTCGCGTCCCAGCAGGGGTTGTGAGAGGTGTGCATAGCTAAGCACAGCTTTCTCACAAGATCAATCGATCACAGAATCGTCAACCAGGTCGGAAGCGAAGCTTCCGACAAATGAGGAAAAAAGAAAAACCGACCCGGGCGTTGGGTCGGAAGACTCAGGAGGTCAGTCTTGCTTGATAGACCACGCGTTTCTTGGTAGGATTTTGTTGTATGAAGTTGCAGAACATCATTCGAAATTCAGTAGCCTCTCCTGGAAAAGCGACCATCAAAGGGACCGACGTCACTGTTGAATTTGTCTTGGAACAGTTGGCTTCAGGCGCATCCGTCGAGGATATCCGCAAACAACACCCATCTCTTACCGAAGGACTGGTTCTTGAAGCTATTGCCTTTGCGGCGGATGAATTGAAAAAGCAAGGGGAAGATGCAGAGCGTACTGCTTGGACACAGTCGTTTATCCAGGAGTATCGGCCGGCTCTTGAAGCCCTGGCAAAGCAGTAGTGTGCGATACCTCAAAGCCGAAGACATTCTTGCATTGCATAAAGACATCATTGATCAGACCGGCGGTTCGCATGGAATTCGAGACATCGGTCTTTTCTCGTCGATCGTTGAGCGACCTCGAGGCCAAGCGTTTGGTCAAGAGTTGTACCCTGATCTTTGGAGCAAGGTAGCGGCGTACTTGCACAGTATCGCCATGAATCATGTATTCGTTGATGGTAACAAAAGAACCTCCATTGTCTCAGCTTCCTACTTTATTCATTTGAATGGATACGAGCTGATCGCATCAAATGAAGAGGTTGAGCGTTTCGTGCTTTCGGTCGTCGTGGACAAGCTGGATGTTGCTTCGATTGCTCAATGGTTTAAACTACACACAGAATCAGTCTAACCTTCCCACTATGCCTCACCCACATCAGTCCATGCTCGATGAATTTCAGTACGCCATTAAGCATTTCGTTCCCTCGCTTCCCAATCCTATTAAAGCGGAGGCGCAAAGGATCCATGACGATCTTGTACAAAATGAGGCGCTTGATGAGGCGGCGATTAAGCGCACATTCTACACGATCGGAATCAAGGAGTACCCCTATCGTCGTGCGTTTCAAGAATTGACCAGCTCAACCGCTGAGGAGATGTTTAAAAATATGGTCATCGAGCATGTCGATGAGACGGTGCGGGGAGTCATCAAGCCGCATCTGGACGAAGGGGTCAGTATGGAGGCGCTCATCTCCAGTGAATTGTTCACGGAGTCCCTCAATGTCAAGCAACGCTACCAGGTTGAGGACGGGATTCTCGTTGCCAAGGACAAGCTCGCAGAAATTCTCAAAAATCGGGTCGGCGAGCAGGCACAGCTGTATCAAGGACTTGTTGAAAAATGGACGCGTGAGGCGGAGAAAATTCAAGAAGCGATTGCAGAACTTGAGAAGCTTGGTCAAGGAGGGGATGAAACTCAACAAGCAGAGATCAAGAATAAAGTGGAACGGTTTCGTGAAGGATTTTTGGTAACGGAACAGGATCCAGAACTTGAGCTTGTGCAAAAAGAGATAGAGTACTGGAGAGATACATTCGCACAGGAGGAATAACAACTATGCAAATTTCTTGGAATGGATTTTCATCTTTTGAAATCATCACCAAAACTCCCGACGGAGATGTTCGCCTCGTGATTGATCCCTATCGGAATTCGACGGGTCTTCGATTCCCTCGAACGTTGGAGGCCGAGATTCTTCTTGAGTCTCATAATGAAGAGGATGCCAATAACCGCGAGGCCGTGGGAGGTGACCCGTATGTGGTTGATCTTCCCGGTGAGTTTGAGGTCAAAGGCGTGTTTGTATTTGGGGTGAGCGCTCCTCTCAAACGTGAGGTCAAAGGCAAACGGCTACAAAATCTTCTCTTTCGTTTAGAGCTTGAAGGGATGCGCCTGGCTCATTTGGGCGCGCTTGATCGACCACTCACAGATGAAGAACTTCAAAAACTTGAGAATATTGATATCTTGATGATTCCGGTAGGCGGGGGACGCGTGATGGATCCAAAAGTTGTCGTCGCGAGGATATGAATAAGTACAAGGTCACCCGTAAGGATCTTCCTGAAGAGGATATGCTGATCGCCTCTCTCACACGGTAAGGGTATGGGTACGTTTCGTCTTAAACCCAAACCTTTGCGACCTCAAAGCGCGAGAGATCGTCGTTGGTTCTATGGGTTTATGTTTGTAGGACTTCTCGTCATTGCTGTGGGTTGGTTCATAACCATCCGTGGGTTTCTTGACGAAGTTCCAAATATCAAGACCGCTATTGAACAGGGGGTGAGTCAGGCGGCGGACGAAATTCAAGAAGCCCAACTGGAGCCTCCGGTGGAGGTTCGTGAGATCACCAAGGCGCTTGAGGATGTGAAAGCGGGATACGAAGCAGAGAAACAGAAACAACAAATATCACCTGAAGAGGAATCCTCGTATGAGTAAGAAGACACCACAGACACAAGAACTCGAATCCGATATTCCTGCGAGCGATACCATCATCTCGCAGAGTTTGGTGACGGAGATGCAGACATCGTACTTGGATTATGCCATGTCCGTGATTATCGGACGTGCGCTTCCGGATATTCGTGATGGTCTCAAGCCCGTTCACCGGCGCATCCTTTACTCCATGTGGCAGACAGGATTGCGATCCAGCGCCAAGTTTAAAAAGTGTGCGGCCGTGGTCGGAGACGTGCTGGGAAAGTATCACCCCCACGGGGACTCCGCGGTGTATGACTCCCTTGTACGCATGGCACAAGATTTTTCCATGCGCGTGCCGCTTATCCGCGGGCAAGGAAACTTTGGCTCCATGGACGGGGACGCCGCCGCGGCGTATCGATACACCGAGGCCAAACTTGAGCAAGTGAGCGAGGAGCTTCTTTTGGACATTGAGAAGAATACGGTTGACTTCATGCCCAACTTCGACGGCACGCACAAAGAACCAAAAGTCCTGCCAGCCAAACTCCCCAACCTGCTTATTAACGGAACGGTTGGGATTGCGGTGGGCATGGCGTCAAATATTCCCCCACACAACCTGACGGAAGTTACCAATGCTATTTTACTTCTGATCAAAAATCGTGATGCCTCGATTGATGAGTTGACCGAGATCGTTCAAGGTCCGGATTTTCCAACGGGCGCTGTTGCCTACAACCAAAAAGACATGAAGGCCGCGTTTGCCACAGGAAAAGGCGGTGTAGTCGTTAGTGCCAAAACGGAGATTGTGGAAGATTCCAAAGGAAACTTTGCGATTATTGTCTCGGAGATTCCTTACAAGGTGAACAAGAGCAATCTGCTCATGAAGATCGCCCAGAACGTGCGTGACAAGAAGATTGAAGGGATTCGGGATTTGCGCGATGAATCGAACAAAGATGGTGTACGCATTGTTGTCGAACTCAAGCGGGATGCCTATCCAAAAAAGGTGCTCAACCGTCTCTACCAGACGTCGCAACTTCAGGAGACCGTGCACTACAACATGTTGGCGCTTGTCGATGGTGGTATCCAGCCGCGCGTTTTGAATCTCAAGATGATTCTGGAGGAGTATGTGAAGCATCGACGCGAGGTGGTGCGTCGTCGAACAGAATTTGATTTGGCGAAAGCCACCGACCGAGCACACATTTTGGAGGGGTTGAGTATTGCCATTCTCAAGATCGACGAGATCATCAAGACGATCAAGAAGAGCAAAGACAAAGATGAGGCTCGGGTAAACCTGATGGGTAAGTTTAAGCTTTCGGAGCGTCAAGCCTCAGCGATTTTGGAAATGCGCCTGCAGAACCTCGCCAACCTTGAAACACTCAAAGTCGAAACGGAGTACAAGGAGATGCAGAAACTCATCGCTGAGCTTGAAAGTATTTTAAAGAGTGAGAAAAAGATGATGGCCGTGATTGCCACTGAAGTCGAAGAGTTGCGGGACAAGTATGGAACGCCACGACGTACCCAGATTGTGAAGCATGGGATTAAGGAGTTTTCGATTGAAGACGTTGTGCCAGATACACAAACCGTCGTGATGATCACCAAGGCTGGGTACATTAAGCGCATCCCACCGGATACGTTCAAGACACAGCATCGCGGCGGCAAAGGAGTGGCAGGACTCACCACCAAGGAAGACGACGTGGTGGAGCAGGTATTCACGACCACCACGCACAAGGATCTGATGTTCTTCACCAACCGTGGTCGCGTATTTCGTCTCAAGGCTTACGATGTTCCTGAAGCTTCCCGGACATCTAAGGGTCAGGCCATCGTGAACTTTCTCCAGCTTGCTCCCGGAGAGGCGGTCACAGCCTCGTTCTCTTTGGAGGACATGGAGAACATGAAGTATCTGCTCATGGTCACGAGCCAAGGAACGGCCAAGAAAGTGGAACTGGATCAGTTTGAAAATATTCGACGCTCTGGACTCATTGCGATCAAGCTCGTCGATGGCGACAACCTAGAGTGGGTGAAGCCCACAACGGGAAAGGACGAAGTGATTATGATCAGCCAACAGGGTCAGGCGATCCGATTCAAGGAAACCGATATTCGCGCGATGGGACGCAACGCCTCTGGGGTGCGTGGCATGAAACTCAAGAGCAAGGATCAGATTGTGGGCATGGACGTTGTGGGAGCGGCGAGCTCGAAGAACGGGGATCAACTTCTCGTGGTAATGCATCAAGGGTATGGGAAACGAAGCGAACTGAAAGAATACAAAGTTCAGCGACGTGGCGGATCAGGTATTCAGACGGCGAAGATCACCAAGAAGACAGGGGAGATTGTGAGCGCCTATATTGTGACTGCGGATGACACACGAGACCTCTTTGTCGTCTCAGAAGCCGGACAGGTTCTGCGCGCAACCCTCAAGTCTGTTTCCGTGCTGGGTCGATCCACCCAGGGAGTGCGTGTGATGCGTTTCAAGAAAGAAGGAGACACGGTCGCGAGAGTGGCGCTGATCTAGGGGAGTGGTGTTACTAGCAGAGGTTTCAGAGGTCTTTACGGCTACTTAGTCAAATTTTTTTTCATCTCTTCGAATTCTTTTTTATCGACTTCTCCTCTGGCATAGCGTTCCTTGAGAATCTCAAGTGAGGACTGCTTGTGATGGCCTGTGCCCGGAGATTGTGTCATAAACCACTTTATGAGCGCGACTATCCCAGCGATAATCAATACCCACCACAAGACCATAAAAATCCATCCAAAGCTCATCATAAATGTATTTGATTGATTAAATCCCAACGGAGACGACCAACCCCCGGTCATCATGCTCATCATTGGCATCCAATGACTGCCCCCGAGAGGAAAGACCGCCTCGGTGTCGCATCCGCTTAGACGTTTGCCCATAACAGCGTGAATCTGTTCCTCGCCTTCCTCTCCATGCATGCGGGCTATCATCGCGTTCATGTCGGCATGGGAATCTCCCATCATCTGGCCCATGAAGTATTCTCCCAGAACGCCGAAATCGTCATTGGATAAGTCCGCGCATGTAACCTGGTCAGCCTGAAGTTTTTCCCAGACAATTTTTCCTTCGGCTTCCTCCTGTGCGGTATGGTCGTCATCAACCTGCTCCAACGTGCTGTCTGTGCCGGTGACATTTCCCATTATGCCCTGGGCGGAGACCGTTCCGGCGCCAAATTCCATGGCTGCGATGAGGAGAGCCGCAAAAAGTATCTTTTGCATATTATTTTGCGTTATCAATAATCGATGTCACCATGGCATCGATTTCTTTCGGTCTCTCGCCTAAATCAGCCTGCGGAAAAAATTGTGTCAGAACAATCGGACGCATACCTGAAATAATAGTTTGGCCGTCTTTGACATACACATTGATTTTGCATGGCAGACAAAGCCCGATGTTTACGTCGATATTCAGGAATTCATGAGCGAACTTGGCGTTACAAAATTCAATGATCTTGAACGGTTCCCGCTCAAATCCCTTTTCGCCCAAGGATTTTTGCACGTCATGCACGTACAAAACCCGCATACCCGCTTTGGCAACTTCGTTTTGTACGTTCGAAACGGCATCCTCAAACGTTTTCGTGGTCGTGGTCGTATAAGCAAATTCCATACGTTTGATGCTTTAGGGATCTCTGTAAAAGTCAGGATCACGACTTTTACAGAGATCCTTTAAAGATTTTCTAGTGCTTGGAACATGACCGTTCGCACCAGGCACCGATGGCGGAAAAGGCCGTTCCGATGAGCCACCCCCAGATCGCCCACTGGATGACACCAAGGAGGAAGCTTGTTAGGTTCATCGTGCTCCATCCGAGTACGGAAATGCGCAGAAGGTCTGCATGCAATTCACGGACATCGACAGGGATCACGTAGCCCCACAAGGTGCACAGGACGAAGGCGACGACGCCAAGAATGGCAAGCGTCGCTCCAAGATGTTTTTTGCAAAGCATCATAAGAAATAGGTTAAGGAGTTATATTAAAAGAGTTAGTCCTTTTTTGGGTGCTCGCGCATTTTTTTCAGGAACGTGAGAAAGAGCCATGCGAGCAAGAAGAGTCCCAGCGTACTCAATTTGAAACCGAAGATGGTACGAGTTCCTTCCAGATAGAAGAGGATTCCCGTTACGATCAACAGAGCTGTCAAGACGAGTCCCAGGATTCTGACGTCGTTTTGCCTGTCGAATTCTTCCTTGAGATTAAAGAGCTCTTCCGCATTTACTTTGACACGTATTTCATCGACGTTTATTTTATTCACCGCTTCCTGGAGCTTTTGTGGAAACATGCGAAGCATATCCGCGTAGTCCAGCAAATCGGACTTCATGCTTTTGACGACACGTTTGGGGTTGAAATATTCACGGAACGCTTCCTCAACAAATGGTTTGAAGTGCTCATTAAATTTGAATTCTGGATACAGCCTCAACCCCATGGCCTCTGTGGTAATAAGAGCCTTCGCAAAAAGGACAAGGTCCGTAGGGAAACGAATCGCGCGTTTAGAACCCGAGTTGATAAGTCGGAAGAATGCCCAGGCGATGCTCGGTTGGTTTGGAGAATAGAAGAACTCATTTAACAAAAAGGTGATGTCTTTTTTGTACCCTTCAATGTCGCTGTGTTCATCAAGGATGGCAAGGTGAAGGAAATGTGTTTGATACCCTTCGATATCTTGGTCGACAAAGGCCACGAAGCAGGCCAGGAGCTCCTCTCGTTGTTTTGTGGACAGCTGGCCGACCATCCCAAAGTCGTGCAGACAAAGGACATCCTGTTTGAGAGCAAAAAAGTTGCCTGGATGCGGATCCGCATGAAAAAAGCCTTCAACAAAAAATTGTCGCAGAAGGGCACGAACGCCGTGAAGCGCCACTTGTTTTGGATCGATGTGCTGACGTTTCATCCCATCAACATCATCGGCATGCAGTCCATCTATATAGTCCATACTCAGTACACGGCTCGTCGTGTAGTCCCAGAATATTTTTGGGACATGGATGAATTTGTCCTCGGCAAACATGAAGGCGAACCTATCTGCACTATGACCTTCGGTGCGAAAGTCAAGCTCGCGCTGTGTCCATTGGGCAAACTCTTTGACAATCTCCTTTGGCCGTAGCGGTCTTGAATCAGGAATATATTTTTCAACCAGTCCCGCAAAAAAGAAGAGGATTTGGATATCCTGTTCGATCAAAATTTGGATTCCGGGTCTCTGTATTTTTACGGCGATCGTGTCGCCTGCCTTTGTTCGCGCTTTGTGCACCTGTGCAAGAGACGCCGCCGCGATCGGCTTTTTTTCAAATGAGGCAAAGATCTGCTCGGGATATTTGCCGAATTCTGTTTTCATGATTTTTCGGACGTCTGTATAAGGAAAAGGGGGGACAGAACTCTGTAGCTTTGAGAATTCTTCCGCCATTTCCTCTCCAACAATGTCCGCACGTAGGCTCAGGATTTGGCCGAGTTTGATAAACGTCGGTCCAAGCGTTTCAAGAATCGTCCGCCAGTAAGACGCGGACAGCTCTTTATGGGTACGTTGGTGTTGCTTGCAGGTACCAGGTCGTTTATGTCGGAGGGCACAATGAACGCGACAACGGATCGGAACCAAGTATTTTATTTCAAGACGATCAATGAGGGACTTCGCTCCATATTCAAACAAAACTCCCGTAATGAATCGTAAACGGGTTAGGGGAAGAAAACGATTTTGTTTTGGAAGAAAACTCATCTCTTTGTTGGGCGTTTGCCCGCAACCTGTCGCTTGAGCGCCTCAAATTCTTTGCGTGAAGGGATATTCATTTTTTTCAAGACCGTCCTGTTCGTTTTTTCCATCTCGCGCAACATCTGTTGATAGAGCAATTGCCCCTTCGTCTCGAGGTCTTTCTTAAAACGCTTTCGATCCTTTGCCAGGAGCTTGCCTTCCTTCATGAGGGCGGAGGAAATAGTTTCGAGCTGGTCCTTTGCTAAGGAAGCAAGACCCAGGCCGAGATGAAAGAGCTCCTCGGCCGCGGATGGTGTCGTCCCTTTTTTCTTCGTGGAAGCCATATGTTGGTAGGTGAATGAATAATGAGTTAATTTTTTCGACTGAGTTTATAAATCGCTAGTAGCTCTTCTCGGAGATTCCTGCTCTCCTTTTCCTGTGTCATATGCGATTTCACACAGGAATTTAGATGCTGATCTAGTATGTGGGCGTCCAAACTTTTTAACGCGCGTTGAACAGTCAGCGATTGAGTTAGCAGATCGACGCAATACGTTTCCGATTCAATACCTCCCTCCAGTTTGTCCAGCAACCCTTTGATGATTCGTACTCTGTGGACGGCTCGTTGTGTGTTGCAGTTTTCTCCATATCTGTTACTATCATAATACCCATGGGGGTACTATGCAAACTCATGTTTCTTGGTCGATAAAGGTATTACTTGTTGCGATCGTTTTAAGTACTTTTGGATTTGTCACACCAACTGTTGTTCACGCCGTCGCTTCCGTTCCCGTCCCATCGCATGCTTCCGCCATGGGCGAGACCTCTGGACAGACGAGCCTTGGGTGTTACCAACAAGGATGCGTACAAGAGCACAGCACATGCCAGCGACATTGCGTTCGTGAATCAGAAGATCAAACAGTTGTCGTCGCATTTACCCCAACACACATTGATCCGATTCTCGTTTTCTCAACTCCACAGGGGGATACGGTTGACGTGTTCACACACACAAGTATTTCGACGACGACACCGGATCGAACTCCACCGACACACAAACTTCTGAGATCAGTGATGAAGCGCGAATAAACACGGAATAAACAGAGAGCTTTCTCTTTGTCTATTCCGTGTTTTGTTTTTAGCTATTCTGATCTATGAAAAAACAATCAAAGAAATATCTATGGGGAGTCCTCATCGTCGTTGTGGCTCTTGTCGGAATCAAAGTCATCGCTTCATCAGCATCCCCAGTTGAACTGGTTGAAAACGCACAACTAACGATCTCCGAAACGAGTTGGGATTTCGGTGATATCCCCATGTCGGAAGGAATCACCACAAGGTCGATTTCCCTCAAAAATGATACGGACGTTCCGATCACGATTACGAGTATGCAAACTTCCTGTATGTGCACGACCGTACAGATCGTGCATTCAGACGGAAGTAAGAGTGGTCTGAAGGGAATGGTCGGTCATGGGGGTGGTACGTCAAGTCTCTCTGAAACGATTCAGGCCGGGGAGGCGGTCGCGCTTCTTGTGAACTTTGATCCCAATGCCCACGGACCAAATGCAACGGGTCCTATCACGCGCAATGTAGAGCTCACAACCAACAGTCAAGCACAGCCTGAAGTTGAACTTACGTTCTCAGGCAATGTTATTCCGTAGGGACAAGTATTTTATTGGTGTTGCTATTCTTAATCCTATCTTTTATGCACACAGAAGAAGTCAAAGAAACACACAAGGAAGCAAAAACGATCTCCATCAAATTGCCACGTTTGAAACTCCCATCGTTTCAAGCGGCTATTCTTATCCTCCTTATCGTTGTGGGGGTACTCCAAACAGTTCAGCTCTACGGGCTCAATCTACAAATTGCCTCAAGTCAAGTAAATACGAGTTCCTCATCAAGCGCCTCTGCACCCAGTAGCACAACGGAGTCGGTAACCTCATCGCTTCCAACGATGGTGGGCGGATGCTAAGCCTCGCATACGTATGAAAAAAGAAAAAATCATGTATTCGGTTGGATACGGGATTCTAGGATTCGTTCTGCTCTCTGGCGCGCTATTGATCTGGAACGCTCGTATGACCATTGACATCCAGGTTGCCGAAGCGGAAGAAGCCGCCAAACCGGCCGAAATAGAACTCACGCTCATTGCCCCATCCAACTGTGACCAATGTCTAGACGGGAATATCCTCATGGAGGAAATCGAGAAACAAGATGTGCGTATTCTTGGTTCTGTAACGTTTCTTGCGGACTCCGAAGAAGGATTAGCTCTCATTGAAGCGTATGGAATTACGCGGGTCCCAGCCATCCTCGTACAAGGACAATATGATAAAGAAAACGTAAAAGAGGTGCTTGTTTCGTTGGGAGGTGAAGAGCAGAACGGAGCGCTCGTCATTGAGATCAAACTCCCTGTATATGTTGATCTCACGCAGAACAACGTCGTCGGTCTTGTCGAGGCAACCTATCTCACTGATTCGAGTTGTTTAGACTGCTATGACACCGCACAACACAAGTCGATCCTGGAAAACAATTTTGGCATGACGATTGCGTTTGAACAACGTATCGACGCGCAATCCTCGGCGGGACGTGCTCTCATCGATCAATACGCCATCACACAGACTCCGACAGTACTCTTGTCCTCGCAGGCACTAGCCTACGAGCGTCTTGCTACTGCATGGAAGCAAGTGGGAACGATTGAAGAGGATGGCACGTTTGTCTTCAGAAATAATTCGGCGTTGGGATCCGTTATCTACAAAAATCTGGAGACCGGTGAAGTTGTTCGACCAAAAACATCTGATGAATAATCTATGAAATCACTGACAGAACACAAAGGACTCTTAAGTATTCTGATTGCCGTTTTCGTCGTGAATCAAATCGCGATCGCGAGTGTGAGTCAAGCCATGGGGGCGACATATGGGCTTTTGGCAGGCATGTTGAGTATCTCCACGGCAAACGCCATGGAAATCATGATGCCCATTCCAAACGAGGATGGGAACACGACACATCTCCAGATGATACCAACCATTACCGAAGTCATGGGCGAGCCGGGTTCAGGAGACGCTGTTGCCGACGCGATGGTCGTGATGATGGCCACAGGAACACCGTTTTACGCGCCTGAAGGTATCAGTTTTGATGATCCCCTCGGGTCGCTCCAAGTCTGGGGACAATATGAAAAGATGGAAATGACGGACGACCTTATGGAACGCTATGGGCGGTTGATCAGCATGTTCCCTTGTAATTTTTGTTGCGGTTCACCCAACAATGTCACGTTTGCCGGAAATTGTGGATGTGCCCACGCACGTGCCGCTCGCGGATTTTTCAAGTACATGCTCACGCAATATGGTGATACCTATTCCGACGATCAGTTGTTTGGCGAAGGGTATCGTTGGCAGGCAATCTGGTATCCATCCGGCGTTGTAGAAGATTACCTGCTTGCCACCGGGCGTGGGGATGTCATCGGACACAAAACACATGGCGGTGCCGGAGAAGGAATGCATGGTATCAACCTCTAATTTTTGATATGCAACGCCTCCTTATCATTCTTATCGCTCTTAGCATTGTCGTCGCCGTTACCCGGTTTGGATTTATTCGCGCATCTCAATCAGACGAAGGGACGCTAATCGGTCAGATAACGGTTTCCTCCCTGCGTATCGACTTTGGCGAGATTGACCCACTTGGCGGTCCGGTTTCCACCACGGTCGAGGTGGCCAATACCGGTGGAGGATCCCTGCAGATCAATCGCATCTCAACAAGCTGTGGGTGCACCACGGCGACGATGGATTCTTCCGCGCTTGAACCCGGGCAGACGCGCCCACTCACGATTCAATTTGACCCACAAGTCCATCCGGATGAGGAGGGTCCCATTGCGCGCGTCGTCTACATTCAATCGTCTGACCCAGACCAACCCGAGATCGAAATCGATGTCGTCGGAACGCTCCTCTCACGAGAAACGCTATGAAACGATTTATACCACTCATCATCATTGGGGCATTGCTCATAAGCGGAACACACATCATTCATACAGCACAAGCGAGTGAGAAAACAGTTGAGGTATTCTTCAATGAGGCCTGCAAGGATTGCGGCGAGCTTGTGAAGGAAACCTATCCGGCGTTATTTGGGGAATACGGATACAAGCTTGAGCTCCATGATTATATTAATGAGCGATCCAACCGCACGCTTCTCACGCAAGCCAACGAAACATGGGGTGTTCCGTTTGAGCTCCAAAGCCACATAGAAGCTTTTCTCGATGACAGACTTCTCATCGGTGGGCATGTGCCTGAACAAACCATTCGTACCTTACTTGAACACCCTGATG